>Ga0182024_10002033_pt1 | contig 50979 bp, 34 predicted proteins | sample P32metaG_FD_120480 | JGI IMG/M metagenome (GOLD analysis project Ga0182024, IMG submission 120480) | Permafrost microbial communities from Stordalen Mire, Sweden - P3-2 metaG (Illumina Assembly) | ecosystem: Environmental > Terrestrial > Soil > Wetlands > Permafrost | place: Sweden: Stordalen... | reverse complement strand
TCAGCCTCACGCTGTTTGAGAAAGTGCCCATTTTACAGGCCTTCGGCGGAGTCCACTCCAAAGTAAAATCAGACGCTATTTTCAACCAGTTGAATCTGCTTGACTTATAGCCGGACGCTAGTGTTACGGTCAGATGAGCATTTACCAACCGGGCCTCGGGCTCACCAATTTCCGGATGGCGTGGCGGCGGCTGCGTGGCTCCGGGTTAGAATGCGAGAGAGGTATATTTGATCGTGTTCCCGACGACTGCCTGCGACGAAATCATCGACTTTATATCTGGTCGGCAAGTCCTCCGAGCAGATCGACCTGTTCCGTCCTTCTGAACGGACGCAAGCCCGCATTTCCTACCTCGTTGACCTTGCCAAAGGGGACTCGCTGAATCAGGCCGAGCGAGCGGAGCTCCAAGACTTCCTGCATCATGGCCAAAGCGCGCGCACGCCGCCAGTCGATGCGGTGAATCGCGCCGCTGGCCAGAAGTCTGGTTCTGGGAGATCATCTCGGCGGATCAGTCTTGGAAATTCCCCCCGCCAGCGCTGCGGCGTCGGCAATATGAAAAACTTCCCGCGCCGCCCGTTAAGTGAACCGTATTGCCACTGGCCCCATTCGGCACGATCGAGCGGAATATGAGGCCATGGATTTTCACCGGGGGGGAGCGAATGTTGGCCCATCCTTAAGTCTGGTGCTTTTACTTTTTTGACCCGGTAGCATGAATGGGTAAAGGTCTGCCCTGGAGTGAACTTGAACCGAATGTCCGCCATGCGTATCCGGAGTTGGCGATTCTTGCCAGCCACTGGTTTCGGCGCTGTCATCATGCTGAGTGCCCTGGGCGGATCAGCGCAGCAAACTCCAGGCCCAAACGGAAATAAACCTGGCGCCAGCTTCGCCGGAACCGTCAAACCCTTTCTCGCGCAGAACTGCTACGGATGCCACAACGGCGATCTCCAGTCCGGTGGGTTGAACCTGCAATCTTTCACCACGGCCGAATCCGCCATGGCCGACCGCGATCACTGGCTGCACGTTCTGGATAAACTACAGACCTCGCAGATGCCGCCTGCCGGGATGCCGCAGCCACCGGATGCCGACAAGAAGGCCGTCATCGATTGGGTCACTGCCGAATTGGCGCGTACGGCGCCTAAAGCAAGCGCGGGCCGCGTGACTGCGCGGCGGCTGAATCGCAGCGAATACAACAACACGGTGAGAGATCTTTTGGGGGTAAATTTCCAGCCGGCCGACAATTTTCCGCCCGACGACAGCGGTTATGGTTTCGACAATATCGGAGACGTCCTTTCCATGTCTCCGGCGCTGATGGAGAAGTACCTGTCGGCCGCCGACAAGGTCGCCCGCGCCGCAGTTTACGGGCCGCCGGCGCTCAAGCCGACTCTGGCCCACGACGAGCCGTGGTACATCGATTTCACGACAAGAACCGAGATGCCGCCAAGCGGATACGATGAGACTGGCCTCAGCAGTAATCAGGCGCTCCATGTCGTACACCGGTTTCCAGCTGACGGCGACTACGATATTGTTGCGCTGTTGCGCGGAACCCGTCCAGGGCCTTCGGACCCGCTGCATGTGGCGTTCTGGATAGACGGCAAGCAGCTTAAGGAGATCGACTATCCGCGGGACGGCGAAGTATCCGGTGAGAAAGATGGCTTCCGGACTCACATCACCGCCGGCGATCACGAGATTGCAGTATCGTTTCTCAAGGTCTTCGAGGGGTTGCCTGCCTCGTATGGCGGTCCGAATCCGACAAAGCGTGTTGCCCCGGCGGGGGGACGCGGCGGTTCCGGACGCGGTGGTGGTGGCGGGCGCGGATTCTCCGGTGGGCGGGGAGGCATCGCTGGCGGCGGACGCGGTGGTTCGGGCGGCGGAAGAGGCTTTATCACCCAGGCTGGCCGGCCGGTCGCCGGCGCGGCTATCGACCGCAATGCCAACGCTTCGAATAACGCTTCAAACAACAATGAATTCGCCGATCTCGGACCATCGAAGCCGGGAGTCGTGAGTATTTCGGGATTTTTTGTCAGCAATCTGGACGTCACCGGACCTTACAACGAGGTGATGGGTCCGTCGCCTGAGAGCGCCAAACTCGTCTTCCCGTGTAAAGCCCAAACCGCTGGGTGCGAGCGGCAGATCCTGACGCAATTGGCGGGGCGCGCTTACCGGCGGCCGGCGACACCGCTCGAAATCAATCAGCTGGTGGGCCTGGCCGATTCGGTGCGGACACACGGCGATTCTTTCAACGAAGGGATTTGCATGGCGATCGAGAAGGTGCTGATCTCGCCGAACTTCCTGTTCCGGATCGAACGGGATCGCCCGTCACTGCCGGCCTCGGCGGACACGCACCCGCTCAGCGACTACGAGCTGGCATCGCGGCTATCGTATTTCCTGTGGTCCAGCATGCCGGACGACGAGTTGCTGCATACAGCGGCGTCTCATCAGTTGAGCAAATCCGAAGTGCTGGAAGCGCAGGTCGGGCGAATGCTGAAGGACCCGAAATCGAGCGCATTGGTGGAGAATTTTGGCGGGCAGTGGCTTCAGTTCCGCGCCATCGAGTCGCACATCCCGGATCGAAAGCTGTTCCAGGAATACACCGAGTATACGCGGATGTCGATTATGAAGGAGACTGAACTCTTCTTCACTTATGTCATGCGCGAGAACCGGCCGGTGCTGGATTTCCTCAACGCGGATTACACTTTTCTGAACGATCGACTGGCCGAATATTATGGCATCCCGGGGGTGAAGGGCGCGGAGTTTCGTAAGGTCGATATCTCAGCCACGCCGCGCCGGGGTGTGCTCACGCAGGCGAGTGTTCTGATCGCGTCTTCGTACGCCAACCGCACGTCGACCGTGCTTCGCGGCAAGTGGGTGCTGGAAAATATTCTGAACACGCCGCCGCCACCGCCGCCGCCTGGCACGCCTGGCCTGGACGTGGATGGATTGGGAACCTCGGCGTCATTGCGCGAACAGATGGAAAAGCATCGCGCCAATCCCGTGTGTGCTTCGTGTCATTCCCGCATGGATCCGATCGGGTTTGCGCTGGAAAATTACAATGCCATCGGGCAATGGCGCGACAAAGACGGCAAGTTCAAGATAGACGCTTCCGGAAAGCTGCCCGACGGGCGGATATTTGAAGGAGCGCCGGGCCTCGTGAAGGTGCTCAGTTCAGATCCTCAGGCGTTTTCGAAGACCATTGCCGATAAAATGCTCACGTATGCACTGGGGCGCGGCCTGGAATCTTACGACAATCCCGCTGTAGCGAAGATCGCCGCGCAACTCGCGGCAAACGGCTATAAGTTCGATACGCTGGTGCTCGGGATCGCCGAGAGCCTCCCGTTCCGGAATCGCAGTTCAGTGCCGGCTATTCCGGCGACGGTCAAGAAGAGCATGGCAAGCGCTTCGAGTGAAAGGAAAATGCAATGATCATTACCGGCAAACATATTGAAAGGCGTTCGTTTCTGAAAGGTGTCGGCGTGGCCATCGGTCTGCCGATGCTCGATGCCATGATCCCAGCGATGGCGAGGGCAGGCACGCTGCCGAAGTCGCCCACCCGCATGTCGTTCGTCTATGTTCCGAATGGAGTTGTGATGGACCACTGGACGCCGGCGACGCTCGGCACCGGGTTTGAAATGGACAGTATCCTGAAGCCCCTGCTGCCGTTCCGGAGTCAGACGCTCGTCATTTCCGGGCTGATGGATAATAACGGCAACGCGCTGGGCGACGGCGGCGGGGACCACGCGCGGGCCGCCTCCAGCTTCCTCACGGCGTCGCATCCCAGGAAGACCGAGGGCGCCGATATCCACGTCGGAGTCTCGGCGGATCAGGTGGTGGCCGAATTCGCCGGCGCCAATACGCGGCTCGGTTCGCTGCAACTGGGTCTTGACGACAGCCGCACGGTGGGTCACTGCGATTCCGGCTATAGCTGCGCTTACACCAACAGCGTTTCATGGAAGTCGCCGACAACGCCGCTGCCGCCGGAGGCGAATCCGCGTGCCGTTTTCGAGCGGCTCTTCGGCGAAGTCGACACAACTATCGATGCGGACACGCGCGCCCGCCGCGCGCGGTATCGCAAGAGCCTGCTCGACATGACACGCGACGAAACGCGGAGCCTGGCGGGCACGCTTGGCGCCTCCGACAAGCGGAAGGTCGACGAGTATCTCGATTCGATCCGGGAAGTGGAAAAGCAGATCGAAATGGCGGAGAAGGATGGCCGCAACATAGTCCCGGGGATCGATGAGCCGGCGGGTATTCCGGCGGTGTACGCCGATCACGCCAAACTGCTGTTCGATCTTCAGGTGCTGGCTTTCCAGAGCGACCTGACGCGTGTCTCGACGATGGTGATGGGGCGTGAAGGCAGCGTCCGTACCTACGACGAGATCGGCGTTCCGGAGCCGCACCATCCTCTTTCGCATCACCGCAATGTGGCGGAATCGCTGGTGAAACTGACCAAAATCAATACTTATCACGTAGAGCTGTTCGCACAGTTCATCGCTAAACTGAAGTCGATACCGGATGGCGATGGCACGCTGCTCGATCGCTCGATGATTCTCTACGGCTGCGGCATTGCCGACAGCAATCGCCATACGCATGAGAAATTGCCGATCCTTGTGATGGGCGGCGCCAATGGTGGACTGAATACCGGCCGTCATATTGCGACAAAAGAAGATACACCTGTGGCGAATCTCTTTCTCTCCATGATGGACCGCATGGGCGTCCAAAAAGACAGCTTTGGCGACAGTACGGCAAAACTTGAGATCGCATAACTAAGGAGCTTTTATGACTGGACTTCGTGTGTTCCTGGCCTTGTCGCTGGGCGTTACCCTCGCTGCGCAAACGGCGCCACCGCCCGACCTCTCGCCGGCAAAGCAGCCCGATCTGCAGACGCTTTCCACCGCGACACGTAGTCTTCGCCGCACCGCGACGGTATCCGATGAGGTGAAGGCGAAAGTCGACAAACTCCTCAGCGAAGCGCAACCGTTGCAGGCGTCAGGCCAGACGGCTGAGGCGCACCGCCGCATCGCACAGGCCTACGCGCTGCTCAGAGGTCAGACATGGGATCCGAAGCAGGAGTTCGCCTGGTCTCTGGCGCTGCGTCCGGATACGGTTGTCGATTCGTCGCTTCCCTTCATCGCCAGGCTCACGCAGACCTATACAGCGCCGTCTACAGCCACAGCTGGCCTTAACCTGAAGGCATCGTTGGTTCGTGACGGCAAAGTGGCGCGCGAGTTGGGTGTCTACCCGGTCACTTCGCGGGATCTCAATGAGCAGCCCTTCGGCTTCGACGCCAATCTCGATGGCGTGGCGGATGGCGAATACATCCTGCGCGCGGAGCTGCTCGATGGCGAAACACCCATCACGACTATCGAAGCCACCACGCAAATCGTGCGAGGCATCGCTGCCGACAAAGCTGCCATCGAAAAGCGTCTGGCGAAGATCCAGGGACACGACGGCACGAAGGCGAGCATCCGCTATCCGTATGTTCTGGCTGAGACCGTGAACGTTGGCCGCCGGCAATTGTCCGGTGCTGATTTCGGCTTGCCCTACCAGCCCCAGCCCGTCTACGATTTCGTCGCGGGCGTCAAAACCTCCGCCGATCTTCTCAAAGCCCTTGAATCCGGCAAAGATCCGCTCTATCGCGCCAAAGGCAACAGCGAGCGCGCCTACTGGTTTGAAGAGGCCCATGAGATGATGGCCTACCACGTTTATGCGCCCCTGAAATGGGATGGCAAGTCGAAGCTCCCCATGGTGCTGGTGCTGCATGGCAATACCCGCGATCAGGATTACTACTTCGATCGGGACGACCATATTCTGGCGAAGATGGCCGAGGAACACGGCTACCTGGTGGTCTGCCCGATGGGTTACCGCCCCAGCGCCGGATGGGGTTCGAACTCGCTGAACCGGCCCGCTGCCGGAGCCGCGCCCGCGCCGGGGCGTGGTGGCTTTCCGCCCGACCCGAACCGCGCGAAACAAGGTGAATACAGCGAGAAGGACGCCCTCAATGTTCTCGATATCGTGATGAAAGAATATCCGGTCGATCCGGCGCGCGTGTATCTCTTTGGCCATTCCGCCGGCGGCGCCGGAACCTGGTATATGGGCGAAAAATACGCCGATAAATGGGCAGGAATCGCGGCCAGCGCTGCCGCCACCACCCCTAATGGTTTTCCGTTCGATCGCCTCAAGGGCATTCCGCTGATGGTCTGTCACGGCGATAAGGATGATGAGGTTCCGGTCGCCCGTTCCCGCAACATGGTCGCGGCGGCGAAGGAACATGGGCTCGATCCCCAGTATCTGGAGGTGCCAGGCGCCACGCACCTCACCATCGTGGCGCTGATCGAGCCGAAGGTTTTTGCGTTTTTCGACCAGCATCCGCATAAGAATTGAAGAAGGATATGCCCACGCGAATCACTGCCACTATTGCATCGATCCTGTTTGCATCCACACTTGCGGTGGCCGCCGAGCCGCAGATCGTCTATCTCTGGCCCAACGGCGCGCCGGGCTCCGAGGGTAAGACCGGCGAAGAGAAAGTGGTGGTACAGGCGGCTGGCGACCACGTCATCTCCAATGTTCACAAGCCTTCGATTACGGTATACCTGCCAACGAAGGAAACCGCGACCGGCGCGGCTATCGTCATCGCGCCAGGCGGCGGACACAATTCTCTTTGGGTGGATCACGAGGGCTTCAACATGGCAAAGTTTCTTCAGGACCACGGCGTCGCGGGTTTTGTCCTCAAATACCGGCTTGCGCGCGAGAAAGATTCCACGTACACGGTGGAAGGCACTTCGCTTTCCGATACCCAGCGAGCCATCAAGGTGATTAAGAGCAGAGCCGCGGAGTGGGGCGTGGATCCGGCACGTATCGGCGTGATTGGCTTTTCCGCGGGCGGCGAACTGGCTGCACTGGCGGCAACACACGTCGATCTGGGAAAGCCCGATGCTCCGGACCCCGTCGATCGCCTCAGTTCGAAAGTGGGATTCTTCGGTCTGATGTACCCGGCGATTCCAGCTGATATGCCGCTTGCGAAGGACATGCCACCGGCGTTCCTTGTGTGCGGCGCGAACGACCGTCAGGATATTTCAGAGGGACTTCCGGAGCTCTACCTCAAGATGAAGAGGGCAGGCGCACAGGCCGAACTGCATGTATACGCCGGAGTCGGGCACGGCTTTGGTGTGCGCGCGACTACGAAGGGCCCAGTGGCGCTTTGGCCCCAACGCTTCGTGGAATGGATGGATTCACGGGGCCTGCTCAAAGGCAAGCCCTGATAGCGGAATCGTCAGCGTGCCAATCTTCCCGAACGCCGGATTCGCAAACAGCAGTTTCACCTGCATCGCTTTAGCGGGGATCTGCAACACCTTCTCGAAGGAGATACCGTGTGTGAGCGCGGCATCGTAAGTTGGCTGGTGCAGATTCAAAGTCAGCGTCTGCGACACCACCGCGCCGGCAGTAGTTCCATCCGCGGCAGTGAAACGGGCTACGATTTCGATTTTGCCCTTCCACAGATTTCCCTCCGCCCTCAGCTCCAGGGCTGCCGCATCGAGAACCGCTTTCAGGTTCAGGCGATCCTGCTCGCGGGTTACCGAAGCCCTCACGGGAATAGCAGTCAGATCCGTGGGCTGGCTGAGCGCGAGTGCCAGATCGGCGCTGTCTGCCTGTGCGGTGGGATGCGCCTCTTCCGCCTGGTAAATTGTGCGGTACCGAAGCGTCAAACCGGCTTGGCCGGCAAGGACCGTGACGTGGTGAGCCGGGGCGGCCTTGTCGTCGCCCGATTGATAGAAGCCGAGTGTGTAGCTGACACGTCCGTCCTCCATGGCTTCCCGAATCGCTACGTCGATATCGTTGCGGTTACGGTAAGCGATACCGCCGGTCGCCGCTGCAATACCATCCATCGACGCCTTGTTGGCTTCCGTGCAGGACTCGCATGAGATCGCAACGCCGCCCAGATGAACCGGATAGATTGCCACGTTTGCGCCGCTGAATTTCCGCAGCGTCTGCGCGCCGATCGCGAAGTGGTTCGAAAGCCAGATCAAATGTTTCGGCCCTGGCACCCGGGCGAGTTGCTCAACCAGCGCGTCCATCTCGTGGCTGCTGGATTCTGCGCGCCGGAGAGCGTCCACGCGTAAGAGAGACTTCCTGGTCTCGTGCTCGTCCTCCGCAGGGGTCTGAATCATCCGGCGAGCGCCCGGACTCTTCAGCATTTCCGCATTTGCTTCGTCAACCACCTGAACGTTCGTGGCCGGCGTGTCGGCGCCGGGTTTCCAATGCTCAAGCCGCCGCGTGAGCAGGTCCCGATCGCGGGTAAAGTCGCTGACGACCTGAAGCTGAGTCCGGTCCGTCGCAAAAATCGCCACGCTTTCACCGGCGGGGATGGACTGCAGAGACCGGAGCGCATATAGCCGGGCATTCGCGCTGCCGGGGCCGGCGTCCGGGTCGCCGAAATCGGTGAAGATACCGTCAATCAGTATTGCCGAAAATCCGCTGTTCGAACCCGAGACAGGGCGATTCGAAAATATGCCCGGCGTGGCAGGCACTGGTGCAAACGGCCCGGATCTTTCCGGCGCAACGAACAGCCGGATCTCCTGCCGCGACCCATTGTCCAGGATCTGGAAATCTTCGCGCCGAAGATTTGTGGTCGGATTGCCGTGCTGGTCTTCTGCAACCACGCTCACCTGTAGCAGCTGGATGCCCGAGTGAAACATCGGCGGGGGCGGCGCATCTGCCGGAGCCTGAGCTCCGAACGCTGCGCAGGCCGTGAGCCAGGGCAAACTGAGGCAGCAGAATTTCGTTGCGGTCATCAAAGCGTCTTCAGGTACGCCAGCAGGTCCGCCTTGTCGTCCTTCTCAAGCATATCTTTGAACGGCGGCATGCCATTACCGCCTTTCTCGATTTTGTCCAGCACGTTGGCGTCGTTGACAGGCTTGCCGTTCGATTCCAGTTTGGGTTTGGCAAAGAGCAGCTTCAGGCCGGGCCCCATCTTTCGGTCCGTACTCGTGGCATTGTGGCAGGATGAGCATTGTTCGTCGAAGAGTTCATTGCCTTTTTCCGGATCGGGTTTCCTCTGGGCGATGGCTGTAGAGATGGCTGTAACAGAGCCCAACATGAGAAGGGCGATTGCGATATAAAGGTGGCGAGATCGAGTCATGGGGGAGGGTCACCTCGAAGTCTAATGCCTGCAGTCCGCGTCAATCAACCGTTCTCGTCACAAAAAGCCAAACTAAAGCATGGTGAAAACAACAGCCAATTGTGATACGCTCCAAGACGTTTAGGCTTGCGCCCGATTATAAATATGAAACCGCTGATTGCCTTCCTTGCCGCCGCTGTTCTTCTCGGGACCTCGATATGGGCATCGGAAGAAAAGGTCGCTCCGTTCGGTACCTACAAGCCCGGCGAACGCAACTATTGGGCATTTGTGGCCCGCCAGAAGGTGACGCCGCCGGTATTGGCTGCTTTGGCCGATAAGGCCTGGGTAAAGACTCCGGTCGATGCGTTCGTCCTCGCCGGGCTCAAAAAAGCCGGACTCAGGCCCGCGCCGCAAGCCGACAAACTGACTCTGATCCGCCGGGCGACCTACGACCTTCATGGCGTGCCACCCACTACCGAAGAAATCGACGCCTTCGTTAAGGACACGTCGCCCCAGGCCTGGGAGCATGTGGTCGACCGCCTGCTTGAGTCGCCGCGGTACGGCGAACAGTGGGGCAGGCACTGGCTCGATGTAGTTCGCTTCGCCGAATCCGATGGTTACGAATACGACACGCATCGCCCCGACGCTTACCGATTTCGCGATTATGTGGTCAAGAGCTTCAACGCCGACCTTCCTTACGACGAGTTCATCAAAGAGCAGTTGGCCGGCGATGAGATGGACCCAGGCAACGAGACGTATCTGATCGCCAGCGGCTTCAACCGGCTCGGGCCCCTGCGCAAGAATGCAGGCAATCAGAATGTTGCGAGTTCACGCAATGAAGTTCTCACGGAGATGACGAACGTGGTCGGCGCCGCATTCCTCGGCGTCACCGTTGGATGTTCCCGTTGCCACGATCATAAGTTCGATCCCTTCCGCCAGTCGGACTACTATCGCCTCCAGGGATTCTTTGTCCAGGCTCAATCGAACGACCTCATCCGCGCCACGCCGGAAGAGCAGGCGGAATGGAACGCGAAGGTCACGCCGCTGCGCCAGAAGACGCGGCAATTGACCCTGCAGATGACGAAAGCCACGGAGGAAGAAAAGGGTAAGATCCAGACGGAACTGGATATGATCGACGAGGAAATGCCGCTGCCGCTCACCGCGATCTACGCGGTGAAGGACGATCCGAAACAGGCCCCTCCGCCACATCTTCTGTTTAAGGGCGATTATCTGCAGCCGGGCGATGCAGTGGGTGCGCGTCCGCTCGGGATACTGTTGCCGGAAGGCACTCCCGAAGAGCCTGTCACGATGGATAAACCGCGCACGAAGCTGGCGGAATGGATCGCCGATCCCAATCATCCTCTGACGGCCCGTGTCATGGCGAATCGCATCTGGCAATATCACTTTGGCCGCGGGATCGTATCCACATCGAACGACTTTGGGCGGATGGGCGCACGACCGTCCAATCAGGAATTGCTCGACTACCTCGCCAACCGTTTTGTCGAGGGCGGCTGGAAGATGAAGCCCATCCACAAAATGATTCTGATGTCGAGCGCGTGGCGGCAAGCGAGCGAATCGCCCATCGAAAAGCTGGGGATGGAGAAGGATGCCGATGACGACCTGGTCTGGAAGTTCGGGCGCCGCCGTCTGGAAGCCGAAGAGATCCGCGATTCCATGCTGGCGATTTCCGGGCGTCTGAATACGAAAATGGGCGGGCCGAGCGTGATGGTGCCGATCGATCAGGATCTGGTGAAGATGCTCAAACGGCCGCAGTACTGGGTAGCCACTAAAGATAAGGCAGAATACGACAGGCGCACCATTTATATGATCTACAAGCGAAATCTGCAGCTGCCGTTCATGGGCGTTTTCGATGCCCCGGATATGCAGCTTTCCTGCGCGCGCCGCGAACAATCCACGCATGCACCGCAGGCGCTGGAATTGCTCAACGGTGAGACCTCGAACGATCTGGCGCAGGCTTTTGCCAACCGTGTGTCGGAGGAGCGCAAGACCGATCCGGAGCGCATCGACCGCGCGTGGCGTCTGGCGACCGGCCGTTTGCCGACAGTGAAAGAGAAGCTGCTGGCAACGAAATACCTGTCGGAAAAGCCTGGCGATCCGGTACGGCTGAAGGAGCTTGTACTGGACGTGTTCAATCTGAATGCCTTTTTATACGTGAACTAACATGCGTGAACATACCCGATACAACAAAGACCGCCGTGAATTCCTGACGAACTGCTTTTGCGGCGTCGGCTCGCTCGCGTTCGCTTCGATGATGGCTCAGGAACAGGCGCGCGCCGCTCACTTTAATCCGCTCGCCGCCAAAGCGCCGAATATGCCGGCGAAGGCGAAGTCGATGATCTTCCTCTTCATGGCGGGCGGCCCCTCGCATCTGGAAACCTTCGACCCCAAGCCCCTGCTCAACCAACTCGACGGGCAGAAGCGTCCGGCTGAGTTCGGCGACGTGCAATACCAGAATGTCAACGCGAACTCGCGCATTCTGGGCACGAAGCGGACGTTTAAGAGATACGGAAAATCGGGTCTCGAAATCTCGGATCTGTTCCCGCATCAGGCCGAGGTGGCCGATGAACTCTGCGTCATTCGTTCCATGCACGGCGACATGGTGGTGCATTCCGCGGCGCAGTACCAGATGATGACCGGTCGTGTGATTCCGGGCTTTCCGGCAATGGGGAGTTGGGTGGTCTACGGTCTGGGCTCCGAAGCGGAGAACCTGCCCGCCTACGTTGTGATGCCCGATTCGCACGGCGCGCAGGAAGCCGGCGTTCCGATGTACACGAATGGCTTTCTGCCCTCCATTTATCAGCCGACGATGTTCCGGCCCGGCGCGAAACCCATCCTGAATCTGGATCTGCCGAAAGGCATTTCGCTTGATGAGCGGCGGCGTTCCATTTCTCTGCTGCACGATCTGAATGAAGCGACGGCGGGCGACGATTCCGAATTCAACGCGCGCATGTCCGCCTACGATACGGCGTTCAAAATGCAGACCGAGGCGCCTGCCGTCTTCGATCTGAACAATGAGCCGAAAGAAACTCTCGAGATGTACGGAATCGGCGACGCAAAGACGGACGACTATGGCCGCCGCTGCCTCATGGCTCGCCGCATGGTGGAAAACGGAGTACGGTTTGTTTGCGTTGTCTCCGGCGGCGGCGGGCCTGACGGCGAATGGGACGCGCACGCCGATATCGAAGACAACCATCTGCGGATGGCGAGCTGGACCGATAAGCCGGTAGCCGCGCTGATCAAAGACCTGAAGCGCCGCGGCCTGCTGGATTCAACGGTGGTGCTGTGGGGCGGGGAATTCGGCAGATCGCCGGAATCGGAAAAAAGCAAAGGCCGCGATCATCACAACACGGGCTTCTCGATGTGGGTTGCCGGCGGCGGTTTCAAAGGTGGCACGGCTTACGGCGCGACCGATGGCATCGGCCTGAAGGCCATCGAGAATCCGGTGCATTTCCGTGACCTGCATACCACGATTCTGAATCAGCTCGGCCTGAATCAGGACGCGCTCAGCTACCTGCATCTGGGACGCAGGGAACGCCTTACCGAAGTCCGCGGAACCATCATCAAAGACATCATTAGTTAAGCGATGGCGTGAGCGGGATCGTCAGCGATCCAACATGCCCGGAGGACCGGTCGCGTACGATGACCTTGATCTTCACGGCGCCAGCCTGGAGCCGAAGCGATTTCACGAAAGAGAGACCCGTGCGGTCATACGACGGGCGTTGTGCGGCAGTCACTTTGAACTGAACGTGGTCGCCGATCTTCCCCACTACCGCGTCTCTGCGGTCCAGTTCGAGGAACATATCATCGATGTTGCCGATCGCGATGCCGTCCTGATTCTTCAGCGACACTGAGCGCGGCTCCAGATACAAGCGGACTTTTGCGTTTCCATTTTTGCCGGATCCGTTAACCTCTATCCGGGCGGTTGCGCCGTCGCCGATACCGAAGATCGGGATAGCCCGCTGCTTTCCGTTGTCGGTCACCTGGAAGTCGGTGGCGGCAAGGCCGCTTATGGGGCGGCCTTGCCCGTCTTTCACCGTGACGTCGATCTGCACGACCCTCGAGTTGGAGCGGATTACCGGCGTATCCTCATTTTTCGATCCCCCCACCTGGGCCGGCACTTCACCGCAGGCGGCAATCAGAGCGCAAGCCAGGAGGCGTTGCGCCTGAGAACGACCCTGGCAGGTCATTGATGCTGCTCCAGCCTCACCGGTGGATTTGCCGCTTCGGCGGGCGGGGTGAGAGGGATCGTCAGCGACCCCACGTGTCCGGTCGCCTGGTCGCGCACGATAATCAGGATCTTCGTGGCATGAGCGTCCAGACGGATCATTTTCGTGTAGGTGGCGCCGGTGCGGTTATAGGATTCGCGCCGGGCCGGCGAAATCCGGAACTGAACGTGGCTGGCTGTCTTTGCAACTGCCGTCCCCGAAGCATCCATCTCAATGAACATTTCGTCGATGTCTCCGGTCCCCAGGCCGTCCTGGTTTTTCAGGGACAGCGTGTGCGGATCCAGAAAAACACGTAGCTGGGCCGTTCTGTCTTTACCCGAGCCGCGAATATCCAGCTTCGCCGCGACGATCACGGCGGTTTCGTCCAGCGGGCTCAGCAAAGCCGATTCCAGATCCGCCTTTTTGTCCACCTCATTGCCGCCCTCGCCGCCGGCGAAGTAGCCCTGGCGGTAGCGCAACGCGGCACCGGGCGCGGCGACATGAACCTGTAAGCGATGAAAGGCTCCATCTGCCTCTTCGTCTGGCAGGTAGAAGCCCAACGTGTAGTTGGGCCGGGCATCGTCTATCGCCTCTTGCATAGCCTTCTCGATATCGTTGCGGTCGTAGAAGGCCTGACCTCCGGTGGCGTCGGCAATTTCCTTCATGGTGTCGATCGTGCCGTGGAGAAATCCGTCCACGGTGGCCAGGGCGGCCGCGGGGAACATATCAACGTCCGGGGGAATTATGTTTTTCGGGTCATTCCCCGGCGTCAGACCACGAGCGTCAACCGGATATATGGCGACATTGGCCTCATTCAGTGCGGCCATGGTCTCGTCGAACTGCACCCGGAAACTGTTGAGGGCGGCGGGCGGAAAGCTCTGCGTAACCCAGAGGATTGCCTTCCTTCCGGGCAGCATCGCCATGTGTTCGCCGACCGCGCGCAGCATGTTGAGGGTATCCCGGATGCGATTGTCCATAAGAAAACGCACTTCGCCGGATGCCTGGGGGCCCGTCATCCTGGTCCCCGGCCTCGGTGGAAAAGGGGGCGGCTCCGGCATGCGCGGCGGAACCGGCACAAACCGGCGAATACTTTCCGCCAACTGGTTGCGATCGGTGGTGTAGTCGTGGAGAATCTTCAGATCCGGAGTCATCGCGTACACGGCAATCGGGTCTCCGGCGGGCGATTGTTCGAGCATCGCGATGGCTCTCTGCCGCACGACGGACTGGCCCTCGAAGGGTGCGTTCACGCCATCGATCAGAATGACGGTGGCGCGGGTGGGACGAACGGCGGCAGTCAATTCATTACTGAAGAGGCCTTCCGGCAACGGGGCGGACGGGCGAGGAGCAGCGATAGCCTGAGGGCCGGCAACCGCGTCACCGAAAATCCGAATGACCCGCGGTTTTCCGTTATCGGTGACGTGGAACTCGACGGCTTTGAGCCCGTCAATAGCGTGGCCCCGGGCGTCTTTCACCGTGACGTCGATCTGCACGACCCTTGAGTTAGACCGGATTACCGGTGCTTGTGCCATAGCCTCGCCGCTGAGGGCCATTAGTGCCCAGGCGAGCAGACACTGCGCATCCCGGATCACGATGGTCTCTACTTCGCCCCGTCAATGGCGTAGGCCATGATGCTGTCGTCCGTCACCGGATTATTAAAGAACCCGCCGCCCGTCGATGCGATCACAACATACTGCCTGCCATCCTTGCCCTGATAGGTCATCGGCGTTGCTTCCGCCGCTGCACCCAGCTTGACGGTCCACAGTTCCTTGCCGGTCCTCGCATCGAAGGCGCGGAAGCGGGCGTCGTCGGTTGCGGCTACAAAGACGAGTCCTCCTGCTGTTGCAATGGTGCCACCGTTGCCGGGGCGTCCGGTATTCTGCTTGCCCTCCGGCAGACTGTCCGTAACCCCGAGCGGCACGCGCCATGCAAATTCTCCCGTGTTCACATTCACTGCGGTCAATTCTCCCCATGGTGGCTGCTGGCATGGCAGCTGCTGCGATGTCGTGCCCGGCACACTGAACCGTCCGCCACCGGCAACGCTGTCATACGGGCCATCCGTCAGGACGCGGTTGCCCACGCCATTCGTTACCGCGCGCGTCGAGCCGGGGGCGCGATCTTTCAGGCCGGAGAGCTGTCCCAACTCATTTGTGTTGACGAACAGATAACCGAGTTGCGGATTGAACGACGTTCCGAACCAGTTCACCCCGCCATGGTTGCCGGGAAACTGCACGCGGAGGCGATTGTAACCAGGCGGCAGGTAAGGTCCGCCCATTTGCACGCCTTCGATCAGCTTTTTGCACGCCACTTCCAACTCCGGAGTGACGGTTGCGATGTCCGCCGGGCTCATCGTCATGCGCACCAGCGGTGGCGGTTTGAGCGGGAACGGCTGGGTTTTCGAGGCTCGCTCCAAAGGCACCTCGCTTGCCGGAACCGGACGTTCTTCCACGCCATAGATCGGCTTGCCGGTGACCCGATTCAGCAGGAACAGCATTCCCAGCTTGTTGATCGCCGCAACGGCGGGAATGGTCTTGCCGTCCTTCTTCACATCGATGAGCGCGGCCGCGCCTGTCATATCGCCGTCCCAGATGTCGTGGTGAACCACCTGGAAATGCCACAGGTACTTGCCCGTATTCGCGTCCGCCGCCACAAGACTCGTGCCGAAAAGATTATCGCCAACGCGGTCGCCGCCATACTGATCGACCGACGGCGCGCCGAACGGCATATACACGATGCCGCGCTGCGCATCGACGGTGATGAAGCCCCACACGTTGACGCCGGAGCGGTTCTTCCAGCTATCGCCGGCCCAAGTGTCGTTATATTTTTCGCCTTTGCCTGGAATCGAGTGGAATGTCCACACGAGTTTGCCGGTGTGCATGTCCCACGCGCGAACGTCGCCCGCCGGCCCCGTAGCCGGAACTTCCTGCGTGGTGCCGCCGGTGATGACCAGATTTTTGTAGACGATCGGCGGGGAACTCAGGCCATCCGCGCCTGGCAGTCCGCGCAGGATTTCCTGAGTATTCAGGTTCACAACGCCGTTATCGCCAAATGCGCTGTTGGGCTTCCCTGTTTTGGCGTCCAGCGAAAATAGCTGGCCATCGCGCGAGCCGAAGACGATCTGAGCCGGCGTGTGTGCGTCACCAGGCCAATACTCTACGCCGCGCAAAGACGGACTGGCCTGCTGACCGGTAGCGGTGAGAGGAAGGTGAAACGACCAAATCTCCTTGCCCGTTACCGGGTCCAGCGCCACGGTGCGCGCGGGAGGAGCCGAGATGTACATGATGCCGTTGATGACGAGCGGCGTCACGGAGCTTGCGGAAAAGCCCGATCCGCCACCGCGCCCGCCACGGCCGCGCCCGGTCTGTGCGGTGGCCGGCGCGTCGCCTGCTGCAACTGCTGCGCCGCTTGCGCCAAACGCGCCCCGGCCGAAACCGCCTCGCCCGGAGCCTCCGAACGCGCCCCGGCCTGCGCCCGATGCACCTGCGGCGCCCGGTACCGCCATGTGGTAAACCCAGGCGACCTTCAGCCTGTCGACGTTAGCCGGTGTGATTTCTGTCAGCGGCGAAAAACGCATGCCGCCGGGATCGTGTCCGTACGTGGGCCATTCTTTCGACAGCTCGGCTGCCTGACTCTTGTTCGACTGCGCCCGAACTAACGCGCCAGCCAGAACTACGAGGGTGCCTGCGGCGACTATGCCGGCGGATCGCTTGAATATCGTCATAGGATTCATCTTTTCACTGCAATCAAATACCACGTCGTTACCGGTGAACCGACCCGCAGCGTCCAGCCCTTTTCGCTCTTAGTCGCGGGAATCGGCGCGCCAATCGGATGGCCGGAACCGTCGAGCGCACTCGCGCCGATCGACTTCGCAGCCACGATGCCCCGCAACAACACCGAACCTGTAACCGGCTCGATCAGCGACGGCGATTCTCCACCGGTCGACCTGGTCCGCGCGTCATTCCACTTCAATCCGGTATTCGAAACGCGCGAACCCGTCGTAAGCAGCATTTTATCGGATTGTGCGATCGGTTTGTTATCCATCGAAGACAAGACGATACTGGCGAAGTCGTTGGACAAATCGACGGACAGGTTTTTCAACTCCTTCGGATTTGCCGGGTTGGCTTTGAGAAATCCGATTATCGACTGTGTGCGGTCGGTGTCGACCGTGACCATTCCCTCTTTGCCTCCGGTCGTGTACCAGGCGAGTTCCTTTGTGTCGGATACAATCGGGCTCGCTTGATTGGCTGGAGGGTACGACGCCGTGGGAGTGCCATCGAGCGATGCAATGCGAACCGCGTGCCGGAGCGGCAGATCGAGCGGAAAACCCGGCGTGAAGTAAGGCTGCGCGGTGCGGGCGTTGAGCCGCCGGCTTTCGTAGACCTGATCTTTGGAATACGTACGCGTCACGGTTTCGAGCGCCGCATGAACGTCGCCACGCAGAAACGTGAGCGCACCGGTTGCCATCTCAGTCATGCGGACGGGATCGAGCGAGATATCGAACGGATCGCCGACATAGGGCTTCCAGTCGGCCGCGAGTTTCGGCTCGAACGTATACATGATGACGGCATCCCAGTCCTGAAACGCGGCATAGGCGGCAAGTGTCGGAATTCCCTCGCTCGCCCAGTCGTTGGGGAACGGATGATTGGTTTCGCTCACCGTGTAAGGCTTGCCGGCGAACGCTGTCCGCGAAAGTTGAACGACGGTCGAGTTGAGCGGATCGTTGACCATCGGCGTGTTTACCGGAGGCGGCGAACTGGGGTGCTCCCAGTAGATGTGTCCGTCGAGAACATCGAGTTTGGAAATGCTGGAGAGCATCAGATAAGGGCTGCTGGTGTGGCTATGATCCGCCGTGCCAGTGATCGGAACCTTCACACCGATTTCCTTTTTCAGATACGTGCTCATGTTCTGGTAGAAGCCGGATTCCGTTTCGCTGTAGAATGCCATTTCGATGTCGTAGCGGTCTTTGACTGCCGTAGCCATTTCGTTGCCACGCAAACGGGGCATCGGCGCGCCATCGGCAACGCCGGCCGCATCGCGGAGTTTCTTCAGATCGGCCGCAGTCAGCTTCTTAGTGAGCCAGGCGTTGTACTGCGCCGTGAGTTCGTCGTCGTAATACGGCGTTGGCGCACGGAAACCCGGACCGAGTCCGTTCTCGTTCAGAATTTCCACAATCGCGATGGAAGGCTCATTGCGATATTCGAGACCGGTGTACGGATTGCGATGCGTCAGCAGATTCTTCGCGTACTCCTTCTCCAGTTCGATGAGGCGCGTGTCATAGAGCACCAGACCTTTACCCCACTGGATCTTGTCGAAATCCTGCACCCCGTCGCCCGCTTTGTAAGATCGCCCGACGTTGAGGTTGAGATCGGCGTAGATGCCGCGCTTTTTCAACTCCGAGAACAAGAAGTCCAGCCGGTCGAGTTGCTGCGGGTCGAAAGTGCGGCTGTCGTTGCCTGTAGAGTCGATGATCCCGCGAGGCGCCGGGAGATCCAGAAAGTGCAGCCGCACGATGTTGACGCCATACCGGGCCAGCGTGGCGGCCCACATAGGGGAGTCTTCTTTCGGCGGGAGCAGGACCGAGCCCGGGCTCCAGTCCGTCAGGTGAACACCCCAAAAACGAATACGGCTGCCGTCTGGTTTGACGAAATGGCCATTCCTGAGGCCGATGAAGCCCGATTTTCCCGCCGGTGCATCGAGAAGAAAGGACACGTCCGCTGCCGACCCTGTGTCGTCGCGATGGTTCATGACGAACGGCTTGAGCAGATTGTCATCCCACTGTGCGTACGCGAATGCAGCCGCGAGCAGAAGGGCCGGAAAAAGTGGGGTGAGGCGAATGGTATCCTCCGGTGACTGCCTACTTTGAAGATCCGATGCGCGTTGTCGAGATTGCGATATCGTCGTAGTACACGTCGAGCGGGGGCATCGGAGTACCCCAAACCCGCGTGCCGAAACCGAATTCCTGATATCCCCCGGTGAGATTCGAGGTGCTGCCAGTCGCCCTTGGCCACATGAATTTAAATAAGTCTGTTTTGTCTCCGGTTGTTGCGGACGGAGCCGACATTACTTTCTCACCGTCGAGCCACATGGAAATCGTCGTGGGATTATCGTTGAATTCCCATTCGAGCAGAAACCATTTGTCCGCGGGTGGCCCGGCTTCGCCATGAAAGGGTACCTCCCCGCGGCCCTGCCCCTGTGGCGATTTGTTTTCCTGATACGAAGGCTGCCACGTGGCGCGGTACGTGCCAATTTCCTGGAACTTCGACATCGGATAACCCGGTTCACCGGTGAAAATAAGCGGATTGTGCGTGTTGCCTGCGCCCGGGGTAATTTTCATATAGGCGCGGCCAAAGTAATGGGTCCGTACGGACTCCGGCAGGTGCGTGGCGACAATGAACGCATAGGCATTGCGTGCCCCCGTGTCGGGAACGTGGATGTGCAGAGCATACTTGCCATGCGCACCATCCACGGCTTCCACGACAGCGGTCGCATCGCCGGCGGATCTTTGGTCCCAGACCGCAGGATCGAGCTTTCCGGATTCAAAATCTTCGGTGAGGACGGGTTTCTGGGCGTAAAGGCCAGCCGCAAGCAGGGCGACCAGGCCAATCAGGCGAACGGTAGTGAATCGACACATTTTGCGAAGGTTATCACGAATGCGGCTGGAAGCCACCGAACTTTAGATGGGTGGCAGCGCCGGCGTGTTCCCGCGAAAGCCGGACGAGTCAGTTCCGGACCTCAATCCCCTGACGCATCCCTTGCGGTCTACAGATTCTCAGTCTCACGCTTTTAGAGAAAACGCCCATTCTACAGGCCCTTCAGCCATTCGATTCTGTTCGGCTTTTAACCGGACAGGGGTGTTCCTGAACAACACCGGGAGCGATACAGGAATCAGCATCATTCCCGTGCTACGAAACATTCGCCCATTTATCCTATACGCCCCTTGCAGAGCGATAATGAATGCAGTGCGGTATCCATTCGGATTGATTCTGTCGTTGACGGTGGCGGCTGCGTTATTGCCAACCGGCGTCGCAATCGCGCAGACTTCTGTAATCCAAAATCAAAACTCGCCCAACTGGACTCCGATCGAAACCGAGGGCCAGCCTATGGATTACAAACTGTACGATGCGTCCAACGGAGCTACAAGTGGAAGTACCTGCGCCGGGGCGGGCTTCAACTGCGAGATCCTTCAGACCACGGCGGATAATGAGTACACCCCATGGGGCATTCAGCGGGTAAGACCTCCGGCCACCACCCATTTCATCACCTCATACCCGATTGCTCCTGCCATACAGCAGTTTGGCGGCTGTACTTTCGACACCACTGCCTCGGTCATGTTCAATGTCGCCACTCCATTCCCCGCGACGAGGGGTATTAGTTGGCAAGGATACGTCGCTGGAGCGGCTTACAGTTCTCCGCCAGGCGCTTACTCTCTTGCCGTCATCTATTCCGCGTCCAATGAGTGTAGTCAGGCAAACCAGGAATATGGGTTTTATACAGACACGACCAAATCGTCAAACGGCCTGGCCAGCGGAGGATATTGGGTTGCCTACTACTCAACGGCCACCAATACCCCTCAGGAACAAATCACCGCGCCCCAAAACCAGGCCGTGATCGGGAATCTCCGTTATGATGACGGAGGGATGATCTACCTGTCGATGTACGTCATTCCGGTGGCTGATTCCCCCACAGTTCCAACCTCGGATACCGGCTGGGATTTTCGCATTCAGGTTCTGAACGGAGATCAGAGTTTTGCCCAATGTACTCTTGGGGCCGGAAGCACCACGCTGCAAAATTGCACAGTCGACATTCCGATCAGCCGAATGGTATACACCGCAGACGGTTCGCCCGCCGGCCAATGGCCGGTGAGTGCCAACGGCACAATCCCAGGGCAAGCCTACGCTGTCGTTGGAACTCAAACATCGGCATGGCAAGGGATAATCCCCAGCTATATATGCAGCATTTGTGCAAATGGGATGTGGACAAACGGGCTCTGGCTTGGCTTTTAGTACAAGTGAAGCTCGCCACACTTCTTGTCACAGGGAGCCAGTTCACCGGGGTATTGAAGCAGGCAGGGGCGTCGCTAATGAGATCACCGTGCCGGCAGGTGTCTGCACAGCGCCGATGCCCGCGACCAGCGAAAGATCCCCCGTGCCGAGACCGGGCGGAATGGTCAGGTTAATTTGATAAAGTCCGGCGCTGGATAATCCCACAAACAACGGAGTAACCTGGACGCCGTCGATAAGAAGATTTATCGGATTGACAGTCGGCGCTGCGCCGGAAAACACTTGTCCCACCGTTACAGCGGGGCTGGTCGGCCCGAACCCGACGCCGAAAATCTCAACGACATCGCCAGGTTTAGCGGCAACCGTGGGGTAACCGAGCGAATTTCCCGCAGGACCAAGTATGTCGTACGTTCCTCCACCCTGGGTTCCGGAGCCGTTCGGCCTGAGAATGATTCCCGCGACGTGCGTCGTGTCAAACAGGCTGAACGATGGTCCGAACTGAGCCAGAGTGACGGTCGAGCTCGCGTTGCCGCCGGTAGTGCTGATTACCACAGGTACCATGCCAGTCGTGCTGTCGCCCGGCGCCTGTAGATTAATCTGGGTGGGGCTTGCGTAAATGAGATAAGCTGACTTGCCGTTGATCGTCACGCTGGCGCCACCGAGCGAAGTCGTAAATGTCCCATTCCAGATCGCCGTCGAACTGGCGAGATTCACGCCAAAAATCGACACCCATTCGCCGGGCTGGATTGTGTTGACGTGACTGAAAACAGGAACGATCGCGCCTGGCGTGATCGATGGCGCATTCGTGCCGCCCTGCCCGCTTGCCTGAGAGCAATAACCCACGTAAGAGGCCAGCACAAAGATGGCCAGATGATTTACCGAAATGACTCTCAGGCGAAGGTTCATAAATTTGACGTCGAGATAACCAGAACGTTAAGGACTGATATCGGTGGCGGTCTTGATGCGCGCAGGGAGTATGCGGAAACGCATAAGAAGGTCAACTTTATGGACTTATTATGCAGGACGCCGCGGCTCCCGTGCAAGTCGCGACATCATTCGCGACATCTATTCCCGAAGATGTCCCGTCGGGCCATATCGGGTCACGCGCGACGGCAGCTATGGCAAGCACGGCAATCCCGGCAACGTGAAATCTGTAAGTTGCAGATATGATTATGGCCTTGCCGGAACGACCCCCTTCTCCAGCACCAGCAATATTCATCTTCCGGGTATCCTCGTTGTGGCGAAAATAGCGGGCGGCCGCCGCGGAGAGTCGTCAGCCTGCTTCCAAAGGGCACTCTTCATACCGGATGGGGTTGGTTCCTTCGATTTGCCGCAACCACTTGCGCTGGTTGGGCTGTCCCACCGGGATCGTGACCGCGTAATCTCCATTACCGCGCCTTTCTTCCTCCATAACCTGATACAGCGCCATCTGAGCCGTGTCTTCCGCTACGGGCTTTTTACCCTTCGCTTTGAAGGAAGTCTTATACATCACGTCAAAGTAATTCCTGTCATACAGCAGCACTTTGTGATTTTGCCAGACATACAGTTCGGTTCCTTTCACTTTGGGCATGACCCCCATGATGCCGGCCGCAGGGTGGCGGCAGACAAATCCTTTGTCGAAGCAAACCGAAAATCGCGCTGAAAGTCTTGTAGCAGGAGGGTTTTGGACTCGCGAATCTCCGCTAAGTCCTCCGATCCGTTCTTCGGCTGTCTGTTCATATTCTGTAGTCGCCGGACACGCATATAAAGCTGTTGGCATGCGACGGACAAAGGCATCCGGCTCGACAGAGCGATTGTAGGCAGGGGGGCGGGGGATTGTGAGTCTGCGGCGCTTTGCGCCCGATCGGGAATGTTCATTCGATTGTTGTATTAATTCTCTTCATTCCGATCCAAAAGATTATGTTTTACCTTGTTTGTTCGGAATGGATAGTATATTCTCGCTTCATGCCCATTAAAGCAGCGTTCGTTGGTGATATTCCGGCTGAGCTCCGGAGCGTGTTCGAGACGTCCTCCACGGCAGACGGCAGTGCCGTCACGCTGATCGATTGTCCTTCGGCGGACCTGCAACAAATCCGTCAGGCTCTCGAGAGCGGATCACCAGTCGTGCTCCGGGATGCTTCTCCCGAGGTACGTGCCGCGGTGACTGAACTGACCGGCATAGCTCCGTCCGAAGATTCGAAACATCTGGGAGTCCGTAAAGGGGCGGTCGGATATGATGTCCTCGCCGATGCGCCAGGCGCTGCGAGCGGCATGATGGGAACTGAAGAAACGATACCGGACGCGGAAGCGTTGTCCGAGGCTGAGCGGGTCGCGGCCCTCGCCGCCGCGCTGCAGCCGACTCCGCTCCCGCGACTGCTGAAAGCCGGCGAGGGCCGCTACTTCCCGGGACAGGGAGCCACCTACTGGACGGGGCGTGAACGCTGGAGGCGCGAGTACAAAATCGGCAACACCTCGGACGTCAACGTCGCGAAGGGCTACAACGATTCCGTCAAGGAGCAGACGCTTTCCCTCGATGTCACCGCCGATCTGCATGTCTATTATTCCGACGTCACCCGTTCGTACATGTTTGTGGTTAAGTACAATATCATCTCTTCGCCTGGCCGCGCGCTGGTGAATTCGGGGCATTCGCGGGGATATTTTCTGACAAAGCTCTTCGCCGACTTCCAACTGGAAGTTTCAGCCGGGGCGGTTACAGCGTTGAAGTACGCGCCAGGAAATCTGAATGCGACTGTCCCGTTCAATCCTGCGATTGCATTCAGCGGCCATGAAATGATCCTCGGCGTCGATGCTCCGGGAGTCGGGAGGCAGGATGTGTCGTTCGTGCCCACGGATACCGTGAATTGCAACATTCCGGGTTGGGCGATCAAGGACAGATCGACCGGTTCGCGGGTCTCGCTCGAGATGTATCAGAAGGATAGCTGGAATTGTACGACCGAGCCACGAGATCAATTTGGCAAATGGTGGAACGGGTTCTTCGAGCATCGTCCCGAAGATACAAAGAAAAGGGAGCCTCGGGACTTCGTACGTCGAATGCCCGATACCTCATTTACTACCATCCAGACCCAGGTCATCGCGGCGTGGGTTGTGCAGGGGACTCAAAGCTCGCCACTCCCCGCAAATCACGATCTCTGGTTTACCCTGCGGCCTATAGAGCGCGGGTTCTGCCAGGAATCTGCGTTCATTCATCACAGCAGCGCCTGCTTCGATCACGGAATCCATATGTTCTGGCTCGACCAGCAGATAGGGGATGCCTGGGGCCTGCATATGTCGCATCTGCGCCGCGCCTGATTCGGGGAAAACTGAACAGTGCCAGAGACCAGCGTAGGAGCCGTAAAAGGCGATCTGACGATTGACAGCGACGGCGGCGCGAATTACAGTATTCCGATTCCGTGCCCTTCAGGAAGGCGTGGGCAGACGCCGTCGATCGGCGTGGCATATAACAGCGCCGCGGGCAACGATCTGCTTGGAGTCGGCTGGACCCTTCGTGGCTTCTCCACGGTGGCCCGGGTGCCGGCCACCGTGGCGCAGGATGGCTTCACCGGGACCGTAAATTTCGACTCCGGCGACCGGTTCGCGCTGGACGGAGCGCGGCTGATCGCGGTCGAGGGACAGGAAGGCGCGCCGGGTTCGGTTTATCGCACCGAGATCGACGGCTGGAAGAAAATCGTGCCGGTGTTCGGCGCGGTTCCGGCAAAGGGTCCGCAGTCGTTTCAGGTGTACGACCGCAACGGCACGCTTTTTGAGTACGGCGCGGCGCTTCCCGGTCCCGGCGGGGTAGTCCGCGCGTGGGGTTTGTCGAGGATCAAAGATCTCGCGGGCAACTCGCAGACCTTCGTGTACGACGTAGATGTCGCCGATGGCATGCTCTACCCGCTCCGCGCGGAATATTCGGCCGGTTCGGTGCGTGTGGAATACGGATCGCGGGCCGATGTGGTGACGAAGTACGTGGGCGGCTTGCCGGTTCGCCTCTCGCGACGGGTCAGCAGGATCACGGCCTACCTCGAGAATACGCTCGTCGCCGAATATCGCTTCGCTTACGAAACGGGCGCCGTGACAGGCAGCAGCCGTCTCGTCTCGGTAACTCAGGCGGGGAGCAAAGGCGGAACTTTGACTCCGACGCGCTTCACCTGGCAGGAAGGGGATCCCAACCTGTTCGGCGAATCCGTGACGCTGCCGGCGACCGGGGCACCGCAGGGCGGAATGCTGCTGCCAATGGATTTCAACGGCGATGGCGTGGTGGATCTGGTGCAGGCGCGCTCCAACTCAGGCAAGCTTGAGTTGATTCTTTACCTGGCACGGTTCGGCGGTGGGTTCGCCGCGCCGCAAACGGTGGCGACAGAGCTTGCGTGGAGTGAGCATCTGTTCCCGATGGATTTCAACGGCGACGGATGCATTGACCTGATCCATGTGCTGTCGAACCGCGGAACCATGGAGATCACCGCGCTGGCGGCTAAGAATCGCGGCGGTAAGTGGACGCTGGAACCTGGCCCGAAGGGGGCGGCCGGCCCTGCGGACCTGGGCGCGGGGCTCGTCTATTCGATGGACGTCGACGGAGATGGCCTGCCGGACCTGGTGCATATCCGGGACGACCGCGGCAAACAGACACTGACGACGTTGTTTTCGAACGGAACGCGCTTCGACCGCGACAGGGCCGACAAAACGGCTCCTTTTTCCTTGCCACCGGGCGCGTGGATCCCCTGCGATTTCAATGGCGACGGTATGGCCGACCTGGTTCATGCTTCGCGGAGCGCCGGCAAGCTGCAACTAACGGCGTTGACATCGCATGGACGTGCCGGCTTTACACAAGGTGCGGGCTTCGAGGCGCCTTTGGGGACGGGCATGCTCATTCCCATGGATGTGAACGGCGACGGCAAAACGGATTTGGTCAACGTTTCCTACAACAGGGGCAAAATCGAGTTGACCCCGCTGCTTTCCAACGGACATGCGTTCGAGGCTCGGCCCACCGAGATTCCGCAACTGCCGGAGGCAGCCAATAACGCCATGCTGATGCCCGCCGATCTCAAGGGCGATGGCATGACGGACCTGGTGTTGGCGTACTCAAAGGCGGACGGGACGGTATCGCTCGGGGCGCTGCTTTCCAACGGCACGACGTTTACTTTCCGCGAGATCAGGACGCAACCGCTCCGGAGCGTCAAATGGGCGCAATTAATCCCGCTCGATATCGACGGAGACGGCCGAACCGACCTGCTGCATGCGGGAATCGGACCGAACGGAAGCCTTGAGTTTCGGCAGGTGCTGGTGCGCGGCGAACGCCCGGATCTGTTGAAATCGATCGTCAACGGGCTGGGCGGCAAACACGAGATCGTCTACGACACGATGACCAATCCGGCGCTCTACAGTAAAGATCGTCACGATAAAGCCGGGCCGGAGGTGAGAGGGATCGAGACGCAAGCCCTGCTCAACGCCGCCGTGAGCGGATCGAGCTACTTTGTGTCGGGACCGGCAGCGGGAACCGCAACCCCTGGCGCGACCTATGCGACGAGGAACACGGCATTTCCGCGACAGATGGTCCGCTCATACAAGCGCACGACGGGTTCCGGACCGGTTGCGGAGTATCGGTATTTCTACCGCGCGGGGCGGCTGGATGTGACAGGGCGGGGCTGGCTCGGTTTCGAAGTCCAGCAGATGACCGATGTGGAATTCGACGCGGTTACCCTGACCGAATATCACCAGGGTTTCCCGCTCGAGCGCAGCCTCAGCCAGGTGACCATACGGCGCGCCAGCGACAACCAGGTCGCGCAGTCAATGCGGTACACCCAGGAGGCGCATCCCACTTCCCGGAAGACGTGGCATGTTCGCGAGACGGAAGTCGAGGCGAGATTTTTTCATTGGGGCGGTGCGCAGCCTGACGCGGTGCGGCGGCGGACCTCCGCATACGACGCGTGGGGCAACGTTACGCGTCTTTCCGACAGCGGAACCGGCGTGGGCGCGGCGGCAACCCACAGTGTGGAGACCTTTAGCCAGCCCGATCTCAGGCTGTGGGTGCTGGGACGCCGGGTGGAATCGAAACTATGCGCCGACGCCGCGGGCGACCAGAAAATGCGGTGGCGAAAATACAAATACGATGACCGCGGATTTCTGACGCAGGCGAGCGTCTGGAACGATCGGGGAAATCTATGGCTCAATACAGGGTATGAGTACGACGCCTGGGGCAATCGTGTGGCGGAGACGGTTCCCTCAGGTGCGGTGACGAAGACGACATACGACGACAAGTTCCACGCTTATCCGGTCCGTGTGGAATCGGCGCGGAACCAGAGCGGCCGCAGCATCGTTTCCAAATTCGAATTCGACGCCACTACGGGCGACCAGTCCAAACGCTACCAGTCCCGGCTGGACAACGACACATCGCCGGGCGCCGTCGTATTCGAGCGCAAATTCGACGAGTTCGGGCGTCCCTTCGAAGAGTGGGGGCCGGATCCCTCCGGCACACTGACGCCACTGCTTCGGCGCTCGTGGGCCAACCGCGATGGAATCTGCCAGGAGACGCAGACACGCGCGGATTGGAGCGGATCGGCGTGGCACTGGGAGCGCGTCTATCTGGATGGCGAAGCGCGCCCCTGGCGCACCGAAGTGCAGGGGCACGAAGGGCGGCGGCCCGTTATCACGGAAAAGAAGCTTGACGGGCGCGGTAACCCGATCGAAGAGACGCGTCCCTTTTATTATAAAGGAGATTTGCCGTTCACCATCCGGCGCCGCTACGATGCGTTGGGACGGCTGGAGTCGGAATCGTCGCCGCTGGGAACCACGCGCTACGAGCGTCCATCGGCGCTGACAGAAGAAACGATAGAAGGCTACGGAACGCCGGAGGCGCGGCGCATGACGGTGCGCTATATCCTGTGCGGCGATGAAATTCTGACCGCCGAGCGGACGAACGCCGGGGAGACAACCAAATTCCAATACGATGCGCTGGGCCAGGTGATGAGTGCCACGGATCCGGCGGGAATTGTGTCGGACGTCAAACGCGACTCGCTGGGCCGGCAGATCCGTACGAGCGTCCGCGGCAAGAGCGGCGTATCGATCGAACGAACGTTCGAATATGACGACGCCAAACGTACGCAAAAGTGTACGGGGCCTGACGGCAAATGGGAACTGGTCGAATCCGACGGGCTGGACCGTCGCTGGAGGCAGTCGGATTCGGGTGGCTCCGCGGTCGAATTTGTTTATGACGTTTCGGAAAACGGCGTTGGGTTGCTGGGGGAAGCCAAAGACCCTAAAGGAGCAAGCTACCGTTACGCTTACGACCGCAACGGCAATCAAGCCAGAACCGAGGCCGTAATTGAAGGGGAGCCTTACGTCTTCGAGAGAACTTACGGACCCTCGGGGCAGCCGCTGACTCTTCGCTATCCTGATGGCTCTGTCCAGAACTACGCCTATAATGGCGCCCATGAATTGGCCTCAGTATCTCTCGGTGCGTTACGCGCGTCCTTCGGAGGCTTCACCGCCGCCGGAAAACCATCTGAGATCAATCTCGGGAACAAAGTGGTGGAAAAGCGCGCGTACGGTGACGACGGGCGATTAAGATCTCAGGTCATCAGCGACGCGGCCGGAACCATTTGCGTCAATCAGGCCTTCGAATGGAACCCCATGGGCCAGTTATCCCGCATTCTGGACCGGGTGGTCGGTGCCGGGGAGCGACGGTTCGGGTATGAGGCTTCGGGACGATTGAAGTCGGCGCGCGAGGACGCGGTGGAAACGGCCTACAGTTATGACGCCGCTGGAAACATGACCGCAAAAGGCGGCGTGAAGTACGAATACGACGGTTATAAGGTGAAGCGGGGAACGCAGAATGAAATCGAAGTATTTTCCGCGGAGTATGACAATGACGGACAACTTACCAGGGCGCGCCGCGGCAGCGAGACTCGCACATTCCAATATGACAGCGCCGGAAATCTGGCTGCGAGCGAGGGCGTCAAATTCACTTATGACTATAAGGGACGCCGCCTCACCAAGCAGGTGGCCGGCGGTCCGCTGACGATCTATGTATCGCCCTCGTACGAGGTCGTGCGGTTCCCGAACCGGCAGACGCAAAGCACTCTGTACATGTTTTCGGAGCACGGCCTGCTTGCCGCAGTGACGAAGCCCGGCAAGCCGCCCGAAGGGCCGACTGAAACGCCCGTCGGCATTCCCGCCCTGGGCTCGTTCTATTTCCATTCAGACTACAACGGAAACATCATCGCGCAGACCAGCGAGAGCGGGGCGGTTGTCGCAAGCGTGAAGTACGACCCGTACGGCAAGGCGACGGTAAACGGACCGGACCATCTCAGACATAAATTCGGCGGTAAGGAATTCGATCGCGAAACCGGACTCTACTATTTTGAAGCACGCTACTACGATCCCGAAACGGGGCGCTTTACGACCGCCGACAGCCAGTTGGGCGGCCCGGAACAATGCCGCGATTCCTTTAATCGTTATGCATACGTCGTTAACGATCCGCTGAATCTCAACGATCCGACAGGCCATTCCTGGGCCGGATTCAAACAGTTCTGGACCGACGTCGCCGACTGGTTCGAAAGCGATACAGGCCAGAAAGTGTTGGCCGGCTTCGCGGCCGGAATGTTGCTGATAGGCGGGATTGCGTTGACCATCCTTGCGCCGCCTGCGGGCGCGAGTCTTCTCGGTTTCGGGATCGCGTTGCTTACGGGCACCGTGCTGGGAGCGGGAATCGCCGGGAGTGTGTATGTCGGCACGGTCATTGCCGAGGGTGACAGAGTGAAGTGGAACGAGTTCGGGATCCAGTTGGGCATCGGCGCGGCTACCGGCTTCGTGACCGCGGGAATTTCCGCGGGAACGGCGACCATACTCCACCGCGGGGCTCAGGCGGCTCTGGCAGCCGCGGACGCGGTCCCTTCAATAGCGTGGGGCGTGTCGGGATGGGCGAAGATAACGGTAACAATTGTCGGAGCAACTATCGAAGCCACGGCTGGATCGGTCGTGGCGCGGTATCTGGAAAATCTGGCGGAGGGTAGAACGGGCGCGGACTCGGCGCATGGCCTGGGCGCGGCCGCGACTTTCGGCGCCATTTTCGGATTTGCCGGCGCCGCGGCGGGTCAAGGTGTGGCCAGGCGTTTCGCGCAGGGAGGACCGGCCCGGATAGGCTACCAGGCATTTGAGGAATCAGTTATGCCGACGCTCTCCAGCAAGGCAGCGGCCGGGGTGACGGCTGCCGCTTCATTCGTAACCGGACTGAAAGCTCCAGTGTTCGGAGATTATCTGGAGACCGCCCTATGGTGAGCGTGGACTGCCTGTAGGCTCATTGCCTGGAATGGCCGCAGCGCAGCGTCAGGCTGAGCCAAAGCATTCGTTCACGATTACGGCGGTCGCTTTGAGCGGTCTGGTTTATTGTGCCCGCTGCCGGACGACTGCGATGAGGCGAAGCTCGAACGATTTCTGGGGGAGTCGGGCCGAAGCGTCCCAATAGATTTAGGCAACAAATTCCAAAGGGCCCCAAACCGGAAGCCCATCCAGGACGTTGAACACTGTGGACGCCACGTCTCCAAAAATGACTACAGGCCGTTTCGCCCTTGCGGGAAATTCTATGGTCGGGGCGGCGAGACTCGAACTCACGACCCCCTGCGCCCAGGGTGGCGACCAGGAACCGGATCTGTTGCCGCGAAGGGAAGACCGAGTTAGCTGAGGCGGAGGCTATTCATCAAGGTGTTCGATTGCGAACTTTACGGGGTAGATGGCGGGCGTTTTCGCCACTTCGCGGATTTCGCGGCCTCAAATTCTAGCCACGCGAGGACATACGCAACCGGGCCACCTTGCGCTTCGATGTCAACCCCCTGAACTACGCGGCTGACATGGCCCGTCTTAGTAATAGGCAGGCGTGCCTTGTTCGGCTCGATTGATTTGACTTGCAGAGTGCCGATGGGATGCTCGACGTAGAAGCGAGCAAAAGGTGGCTTGTAGAGAATCTCAATAGTGATTCCCCGCCACGTTATTTCGTACCGGTCGGGCTTCCGGCGAAATGCTTCGGGATCAAATGACTCAGTCATACGCGCACGAATGCGGCTTCATCCGGCGAGTCGGTTTTTAACGTCCTGTATAAAAGCTTCGACATTGAGTAGTGAAATCGCGCTTCCTTTCGGAAAGCTCTTGTGGAGAGACTGGGGAACCACGAGCGATACTCCGGCGGTATGCATCTCCTGAAGCTGGGCTCCGCTGATGCCTTGTTGCAAGGTAAAAATGTGTTTGGCGCGAATACGCAGACCTTCATGCAGCACCTGTCGCCATCGATCTTTGCAGGTGGTTTTTAGACCCACGATAAAGAGCTTTTCGTCCGGCCAAGCTTTATCGAAATAAGCCTTTTCATCCGGGATTACGATGTCCGGTCTTCCATCCGCACCAAGAGAAGGACGCATCTTGTGAGGGATTCTGGCCCGTGTAAGGAGGTGCTCGACGTGGTTCTCGAACGAACGGCCTGCGCGGGCCTTTCGTCGGTTCATGATGCTCGCGGCAGTGTGGATGAAATCGTCAATATCCTTAAACAGACGGCCGCTAACGTCGTTTTGGCAGACTTGCCGTTCGACCGATTGAAAAATCTGATACTCAGTCTGGTAAGAACGCATCAGGATTTCATCGGGCGTGAGTTCCATGAATTGCTTGATACACTCCGCCAGAATACGCCGCGTTTCTGCGGAGAAAATCTCTCCGGTGGGGAAGCCACTGAGCTTCGATGAAAATTCCCGTATCTGTCGATCAATACACTCGTCTTCCGATTCAACCTTGGTTTCGAGCTTTTGTGCGACGCCGTCACGATAGACGCCCCAGCTCTCGAAGGTCTCCACGCCAAGCGCGGACTGTATCTCTTCAATGTCTTCGTCGTAATCCAGCACGTAGGCTAAAAACTGGTCGGGTGATTTCGCGATAAGGACCAAAAGATCGCCCACCATGTCCTCGTTTAGATAAGGAAAATCTTTGCCGAAGCGGGTCAGTCGGTACTCGTGTTTCGCAGCGCCATACCAAGTGATGACCGATTCCGTTGTCCGCCCATCCTGCCAGAGAATAGAAACCGCATGTTTGTCGTTTTGGCCCTTAACCGGCCCATGAGGAGTGTACATTTCCCAAACTGAGATCGGCAGATAAAAGCCGCATTCATGACTGCCGGTTAAACCGACATTGTTGGGCGAGATAAATTTCAGAAGGGCATTTCCATGGTGCAGAGCGTCTTCGATTGCCCTCTCACAATACGGTGACCTCATGCGCTTGCTCTTTTCAACGCCCCGTTTCTACGGGGGAGAGGCTCTTCGGTCCGCTTAAGCAGGCACCCGTTCTCAGTCAGCTTTTGCGCCAAAACGCGGACGATCTGACGCCCGACTGCCTCCACCACTTTGGGGACAACCGCATTTCCAAACTGCTTGTAAGCCTGGGTGTCAGAAACGACGATATGATTTTGATATTTTTCATCGAATCCCATAAGGCGTGCACACTCTTTGGGCGTAAGCCTGCGCGGCGGTTTATTCTCACCTTGTGGAATGAGAATCTCCGAGCCGTCTTTGTAGTAGCGCGCGCTTAAGGTGCGGGAAATGCCCTCGGGCTTGATCGTGCCAAATCCGAATCCGTTTCCCTTGGCCTTATGTCCTTCGGCGTAACGTTGTAGGTAGTCCCAGAGGTGCTCAGTCAAGGTGTATTTCGGATCGGGGTTGGGTTCCAAAATATCTTTGAGCTTTGGCTTCTCTCCTTGAGGCTTACTAGGGAATTCAAATAGGGGCTTCTCCGGGAATACCTTTTTGTCGAAGCAGACAAGGTAAACCCGCTCGCGGTGTTGCGGAACCCATCCGGCTGCATCGATGACCTTGGGAAAAACCCAATACTTTAGGTCGTCCAGAGCCTCACTGATTACATCCCAAGTGCGGCCTTGGTCGTGGGACTGGAGATTTTTGACGTTCTCCAGAAACAGCACGGGAGGCCGCTTGGCTTTGATGATGGTGACGAGTTGAAAAAACAGATTTCCCTGAGTCACGCATTTGAAGCCGTGAGCGATTCCTAGGCTCTGCCGTTTTGAAACCCCGGCAATGGAGAAGGGCTGGCAAGGAAAACCCGCTGCCAGCACATCATGGTCCGGTATTTCAGACGGCTTCGTTGCGATGAGTCTGATATCGCCGTGTGGGGTGTCACCGTACCAGGCCTTGTATGTTTTCTGTGAATACTTATCCCACTCACACGAGAACAGGCATCGACCGCCCAACTTCTGGAGAGCACTTCGGAAGCCGCCAATCCCTGCAAAAAGATCAATGAAAGTGAACGGAAGGCTGTCCGGGGCAGATTTTTCGATGACGTGCGGTGCCGAGAATAACGGCATGGCTGTGGCAATGTCCGCTTGCACAGCCTTGCCTAAAACCGAGAGCACCACTTCCTGCTGTGTCATATTCGTAATCCCACGCTGGTGGTCTATCCAGTTGCAGATGTCGCTCGGAACGTTTCGGACAAGCAATTGTTTACTCATAAGGTCTCGCCGGGTAGCTGGGACGAACTGATAGCGGGTCTGGATCGTGATATCAGTTTTTCCCAGGGACTACCAGACAATTATATGCCACGGAAAATGCTGCTGGAAACATTTCTCAGCACTTTTGTTATAACGTGTGATAGAGGACATTTTTCAAACATATGCAAGAGCTGGTTAGGGATATTCCTGACGTCGCGTTGCTCATGGCTTTGGAACCGGAGGAGCTTGGCGCGAAAATTCTTTTCCTCTTACGGAAACGATCTCAAGCAACGTTTCACTTTGGCAATCTCGAAGGGGAACTGTGGCCCGCATCGCCGCCTTCGTATAACACAGGCGTCCCGCAGTACCCGCGTGAAAGACGAGGCGAGGTGAGCCTTGCGCTAGCTGAGGCATGGGCGTGGCTGGAAGCTCAAGGACTCCTGGTTCCCGATTCTGGCTCCAACGGCCAAAACGGTTGGCGGCGTCTTAGCCGCCGGGCCAAGAAAATGGAAACGGAGGCTGAGTTCGCCAACTTCAAAGTGGCGCGACTTCTTCCCAAAGAATTGCCGCACCCCAAAATCGCTGACGCTGTTTGGGGCGCGTTCATGCGTGGCGAGTTTGGCGCGGCGGTTTTTCAGGCCATGAAAGGAGTCGAGGTAGCAGTACGTAGCGCTTCCGGGCTGGGCGCGGAGTTCATTGGCGTAAAGCTCATGCGACCCGCATTCGCGCCTGATAACGGGCCCCTGACGGACATGACAGCAGAGGGTGGAGAGCACGTCGGGCGTATGGAATTGTTCGCCGGTGCTATTGCCTCTTACAAAAATCCCCATTCACACCGGGATGTAAATCTGGACGACCCGTATGAAGCGCTGGAAATCATCTTCCTCGCGAATCATCTTTTGCGAATTACGGATGCGCGTGTGAAAGCCAAAGCCTGAAAGTCGCAACGACTCGAAATGATGCAGTAGAGCGGTGAGGGCGTAACTAATACAACATAAAGGACGTTATGTTGTACTACTCGGTCGAATATGTTAGGCTGCTTCCCATGACCTTCGCCCATTGGAAGAATATCACCGTTAATACAAGTACCCTGCTGAACCCGGCGGCGGGTACACGCTGATTGACATCGGCGTTCTGTGCAGGCTCCAGAATGTGGGCTATCGCGCTGGCGGGAGGCGCGGGAAATTGCGGAGTGCCGGTGGGAAGCTTGGCTCAAGACACCATACTGCCTTGGCGGGATATCGAATAGGATTTCGTCCGGCTTACCGCCCACCGTTCCAGGCAGTTATCAGCCCCAAACGCAAACCGTTGAATTGTATCCAGCGACTTCCCGCAGATTCGGTCTCCATTCATTGTTTTCTTCATCTTGCGACCGGCCCAATCCCGGCCAGTTCTTCGATCACAGCAATTTTATAAAATCGCATCCCCCTATCGATCCAATAACTTCCGAGCAAAACGCCACCCACCGCCCACCCGATTTCTTGCCTCCGTGCGCTACAGTCGAATCGGATGACGACCCTAACCCTGAAAACTCCCGAATTCCGCCAGCAGCCACCCCCGCAAACCAGCTTCAGCTACAAAAATAGTAGAGGCCCGTTCGCGCAAAATAATAAAAAAGCGCGAACGAACCCATTCATCTCCATGAAAACAAAAGACGGCCCCCAAAAAACGAACCCATTGAGGGCCCTATCGAACCCATTAAAACACCCCAACGAACCCATCCAGGAGCCGAACGAACCCAACGCACGCCGCGCAAATCCGGCCCACTGCCGACCGCCATTCCCCAAATCCTTCCATCTCACCTAAGTTCCTGCTAAAATAAGACTTAAACCCAAAAAAAACATGGCCGATCAGGACAATCCGACACAGGGCACACCACCGCCCCCGAACGACGCCCCGCGCGATCCACGCGAACCCCGCAAAGCCGCCAATCCCGGCGGCGGCACCATGGTTCCCGTCAACATCGAAGACGAGATGAAGCGCTCTTACCTCGATTACGCCATGAGCGTCATCGTGGGCCGCGCCCTTCCCGACGTTCGCGACGGCCTCAAGCCCGTCCATCGCCGCATTCTTTTCGGCATGAGCGAAATGGGACTCACCGCCAGCCGCCCCACCCGCAAGTGCGCCAAGATCGTCGGCGAAGTCCTCGGTAAATTTCACCCGCACGGCGACGCGCCCGTCTATGACTCGTTGGTCCGCATGGCCCAGCCTTTCTCCATGCGCTATCCGCTCGTCGATGGCCAGGGTAACTTCGGTTCCGTCGATGGCGATCCGCCCGCGGCCATGCGATACACCGAAGCCCGCCTCTCGAAAATCGCCGGCGCGCTCCTCGAAGACATCGACAAAGAGACCGTCGACTTCCGCCCCAATTACGACGAAAGCGAAGTCGAGCCCGACGTCCTGCCCACCCGCATTCCCAACCTTCTGGTCAACGGTTCCGAAGGCATCGCGGTCGGCATGGCCACGCGCATTCCTCCGCACAATCTCACCGAGATCGTCGAAGCGGCCATCCTCCTGATCCGCCATCCCGAAACGCAGCTGCCGAAGATTCTCGAAATCGTGCAGGGTCCCGATTTCCCCACCGGCGCATTTATCCTCGGCCGTCAGGGCATTATCGACGCCTATACAAAAGGTCGCGGCTCGCTCAAAATCCGCGCTAAAGCCTTCATCGAAAAGATGGGCAAAGGCGATCGCGAACAGATCGTCGTCACCGAAATTCCGTATCAGGTCAACAAGTCGCGCCTCATCGAACATTCCGCCGCCCTCGTCAACGAAAAGAAGATCGAAGGCATTTCGGAAATTCGCGATGAGAGCGATCGCGATGGCATGCGCATCGTTTACGAACTGAAGCGTGGCGAACAGGCCGAGGTCATCCTCAACAACCTCTATAAAAACACGCAGCTCCAGATCAGCTTCGGCATCATCAATCTCTCCATCGTCAACGGCCAGCCCCGCGAACTCACCCTGATCCAGACGATCAAATACTTCATCGAGCACCGCGCCGATGTCGTCCGCCGTCGCACCGACTACGAACTTCGTAAAGCCCGCGAGCGCGAGCATATCTTGCTCGGCTTCCGCTTGGCTCTCGACAATATCGACGAAGTGATCCGCCTCATCCGCGCCTCGAAGTCCCCGAAGGAAGCGCGCGAATCCCTCATCGAAGCCTCCAGTCGTTTCAAATTCAACGGCGTTTATCTGATGGCGGCGGGCGCCACGGAACCGTTGAAGCAGCTCAGCGAACGGCAGGCTCAGGCCATCATCGAACTCCAGTTGCAGCGCCTCACCGGCATGGAGCAGGACAAGATCGCCAACGAACTCGCCGACATCCAGCGCCGCATCTCTGAGTACCTGGAAATTCTGGGCTCGGAAAAAGTGTTGCGCGAGGTGATGATCAAAGAACTGAAGGAAGTCCAGAAGGAATTCGGCAACGAGCGCCGCACGCAGATCATCGAAGACACCGGCGAAATCAATCTGGAAGATCTGGTCCAGGTGGAAGACGTCGCCGTGACCGTCACCCATGGCGGATACCTGAAACGCACTGCGGTCGATACCTATCGGCGTCAGACCCGTGGCGGCAAGGGCCGTATCGGGATGGGCACGCGTAATGAGGATTTCGTCGAGTACTTCCTCGTCGCCTCCACCCACGCCTACCTGCTCATCTTTACTAATAAGGGCCGCGTCTACTGGCTCAAGATTTACGAAATCCCCGATGCAGGCACCGTCGGCAAGGGCAAACACATCAGCAATCTCATCAACCTGATGCCCGATGAAACCGTGAAAGCATTCCTGCCGGTCAAGGCTTTTGTGCCGGATCAGTTCGTCGTCATGGTCACCAAATTCGGCGTGATCAAGAAATGCGAATTGACCGAATTCGATAATCCGATGTCGCGCGGCATCATCGCGCTCGGCGTGGACGACGGCGATGAACTGATCGCCGCTCGTTTGACTTCCGGCAAGGATTATATTTTCCTCGGTTCGCATGACGGTCAGGCGATTCGCTTCACGGAAGACAAAGTCCGCGCCATGGGACGTCCGGCGCGCGGTGTTCGCGGTATGGATCTGGCGGCGGAAGATTTCATCGTCGGCGCCGAGGTTATCCAGGAGGAGGGCCTGGTGCTCTCGATCTCCGAGCACGGGTACGGCAAGCGGACGAAGGTGAAGGACTACCGGCTGACCAACCGCGGCGTCAAGGGCGTGATCAATATGAAGACCACGAACAAGACGGGCAAAGTGGTCGGCATTCTTTCGGTGAAGGAAGATTCTGAACTGATGATCGTCACAAGGGAAGGGAAGATGATTCGCATCGATTCCGGCGAAATCCGTCAGGCGGGCCGGTCAACGCAGGGCGTGCGCCTGGTTCGTATGGAAGAGCCGGACGCCGTAGCGGCCGCGTGCCTCATCCCCGAATCCGAAGACAAAGAAGAAGAGATAGTCCAGTAAATGTGGGGCCAGGCTGTCAGCCTGCCTGGCACAAGCTCTTAGGTCGGCACCTATGGACGTTAAACAGAATCAACTGATCGAAACCCTCCGCCAAATGGGCCGCGTAATAGTAGCCTATTCTGGAGGCGCCGATTCAGCGTATCTGGCCTGGGCGGCAAAGCAAGCTCTGGGTGACGACGCGATAGCCGTCACCGCTGACTCCGCCTCGATCCCCGAAAGCCACAAGCGCGACGCCGAAGCCTTCGCAAAGCAGTTCGGCATCCGCCACGAATACGTAGCAACAGCCGAATTCGATAACCCCGACTACGCAAAGAACGGCCCGGACCGCTGCTTCCACTGCAAGGACGAACTCTTCGCCGTGCTCGAACAATTCGGCCGCGAACGCGGAATCGCCCACATCGTATACGGTGTAAACCAGGATGACCTCGGCGACTATCGCCCAGGCCAGCGAGCGGCAAAACTCCATGACGTCGAAGCGCCCCTCGTAACCGCAGGCCTGACCAAGGCGGAAATCCGCGCGCTATCAAAGGCGGCAGGACTCCCGACATGGGACAGACCAGCCGCAGCGTGCCTAAGCTCAAGAATCCCCTACGGCACCCCGGTAACGATCCAAAACGTGAAGCAGGTAGAACAGGGCGAGGAAGAAATGAAGGCCCTGGGTTTCCGCCAATTCCGAACAAGGTTCCACGGCGAAATCGTCAGAATTGAAGTTTCCCGCGAAGAACTCCCGAAAGCGATGTCGTTAGAGATGGCCGACCAGCTAACGAAAATCTTCAAACGCCTCGGCTATAAATACGTAGCGCTGGATCTGGAAGGCTACCGCCAGGGCAGCCTGAACGAAGTTCTGACCGTCCTAAAGTAGGCAGTACTGTCGATTTTCCGTTTTTCTTCCGGGCGTTTTCAATAACATACGGCGATTCAGCCCGAAAACCCTTGACGACGTATGCTCTACTCGGTCCAGGAAGAGAATGTCGCCGATAACTCAGTACCGCCGCCCAACAGTTCCCGGGAGGTTGGGTTCGTTTTGTAAAACGACTCCTGCCACAGTTCTTATCCGTGTTCATCTGTGTTCATCTGTGGCCCTTTTTGCCTTTGGGTTCGTTTTATAAAATCAACGCATCCTATTGCAGTCAAGCCACTTCCGAAAAATTGGGTTCGTTTTTTCGAATCGCCGTTCTAATCCGAAATCGTCATAGTCGGGCCGGTAATCTTCGACGCCTCAGCGACCCGCTCCATCACCGTCTCCGCCAGCTTATAGAAAACTCCGCCGCGAGCGTCATCCGGACCCGCCGTGGCCACCGGATGCCCGGTATCCCCGCCAATCCGAACATGCGGATCGAGCGGCAGCGCCCCCAGAAAATTGATCGACATCGCCTCGGCAGTCCGCTTCCCGCCGCCATTACTAAACACGTCGATCCGCTCATCGCAATGCGGACATTGCAGCCAGCTCATGTTCTCCACCATGCCCAGCACCGGCACCTTCACCTGCTGGAACATCAGCACAGCCTTCCGCGCATCCTCCAGCGAAACAGCCGACGGCGTCGTCACCACAATCGCCCCCGTCACCGGCGCAGTCTGGATCAGCGACAACTGAACATCGCCCGTTCCCGGAGGCAGATCGATAATGAGGTAATCGAGCTCGCCCCAATCCACGCCCCGCAGAAACTGCTGGATCACGCTGTGCAGCATCGGTCCGCGCCAAACCAGCGGCTTATCGCCGGGATTCAGAAAGCCCATCGACATCAGCCGCACGCCGTAATTCTCCAGCGGCTGTATGCGCTCTCCCACCGCATGTGGCGTACTGCTGGTTCCCATCATCAGCGGAACATTGGGACCGTAAACGTCGGCATCCAGCAATCCGGTCTTATACCCGAGGTGCGCCAGCGCAATCGCCAGGTTCACCGAAACAGTGGTCTTCCCGACGCCGCCCTTTCCACTACCAACCGCAATCAGATTCTTAACGCCTGCAATGGGCAGCTTCGGCTGCGCCTGTTGTCCGGGACTCATGTACTCTCATCTTAGCGGGCGCTGGATGCCGATATGAAAGAACACAAATACACGACGAACCTTCGATGGACCGGGAATCGAGGCGCCGGAACCTCGGACTACAAAGCCTATACCCGCGATCACGAGATCACCGGACCGTTGAAAGCGACGGTTCTTCCCGGCTCCTCCGACGCTCATTTTCGCGGTGATAGCGCGCGCTACAACCCCGAAGATCTCCTCGTCGTGAGCCTCTCGGCTTGCCACATGCTGAGCTACCTGCACCTATGCGCGATCAATCACATAGTGGTCACAGCCTATGAAGACGATGCGACAGGCACCATGGCCGAGAACCCCGATGGTTCCGGCCAGTTCAGCGAAGTGACGCTGAGGCCGCGCGTGACCATCACCCCGGAGTCGGACGCGGCGAAAGCGCTGGAACTGCATCATGACGCCGGAAAGCTTTGTTTCATCGCCCGCAGCGTCAATTTCCCGGTGCGTCATGAGCCGGTCATTTCCAACGGTTAGAATTAGAGTTTAGGAGATTTGATTGTCCACTACCGACCCCAAAGCGCTGGAAAGTCTGTGCATTAATACCATCCGGATCCTCTCGGCCGACGCCGTTCAGAACGCGAATTCCGGCCATCCCGGCATGCCGATGGGCGCTGCCGCCATGGCCTACACGCTCTGGGTGAAGTACCTCAAGTTCAATCCTAAGAGTCCGAACTGGGCGGATCGCGACCGCTTCGTGCTTTCCGCGGGCCACGGCTCGATGCTGCTCTATAGCCTTCTGCACCTCACGGGCTACGAGCTTCCGCTCTCCGAAATCAAGCGTTTCCGCCAGTGGGAAAGCATGACGCCGGGCCATCCCGAGCGCGGCCATACCCCGGGTGTCGAAGTCGCGACCGGGCCTCTCGGACAGGGCTTCGGCAATGCGGTTGGTATGGCGATGGCCGAAGCCTGGCTCGCCGCCCGCTTCAACAAGGCCGGCCACACGGTTGTCGATCACCACACCTACGGCATCTGCGGCGATGGCGATCTCATGGAAGGCATCACCAACGAAGCCGCGTCCATCGCAGGGCATCTGCAACTGGGCAAGCTGATCTTCTTATACGACCAGAACCATATCACTCTCGCTGGTGGCACCGACCTCTGTTTCACCGAAGACGTCGGCAAGCGCTTCGACGGTCTGGGCTGGCAGACCATCCACGTCGTGGATGGCAACGATACGGCTGAAGTAGCCGCCGCCATCGAAAAGGCGAAAGCGGAGACGGGCAAACCCTCGCTGCTCCTTGTTCACACCCACATTGGTTTTGGCAGCCCGAAGAAGCACGATAACTTCTCCGCGCACGGAAGCCCGCTCGGCGAAGAAGAGTTGCTGTCGACGAAGAAGGCGCTGAACTGGCCGTCGGAAGAGAAGTTCTTTCTCCCTGAAGACGCTGTCGCGCATTTCCGTGAAGCGATCGGCAAAGGCGCGGCGGCGCAGTCGGAATGGGAAACACGCTTCAACGCATACAAGGCCGCATTCCCTCAGGAAGCCGCCGAATTTGAGATGTTCACCGCGGGTAAACTCCCGGCGGATTGGGCTGCGGATATTCCAACGTGGAAGATCACCGACAAAGCCATCGCCACGCGCGTCGCGGGCGGGGAAGTCCTGAATGGGCTCGCGAAACGCATTCCCAACATTGTTGGCGGTTCGGCCGATCTGAATCCATCCACCAATACCGCGCTCAAAGGCGCAGGCGATTTTCAGCCCGTCGGTGCCGGTCTCGCCGACATGGGCGCGGTCGGCGGCGTCTGGGGTTATGCCGGTCGCAATATGGCGTTCGGCGTTCGCGAACATGCGATGGCCGCAGCGGTAAACGGCATGGCGGCGCACGGCGGTGTTCACCCGTTCGGCGCGTCGTTCCTCGTCTTCTCGGACTATGCGAAACCCTCGATTCGTCTCTCGGCCCTCAGCCGGTTGCGTTCGCTTTGGGTTTTCACGCACGACAGTATTGGTGTGGGCGAAGACGGCCCCACGCACGAACCGGTGGAACAACTCGCCGGGCTGCGTGCGATTCCGTTCCTCACTGTGATTCGCCCGGCCGATCCAACCGAAACTGCCGAAGCCTGGGCCTTTGCCATCGAACACGATGGGCCGACGCTGTTCGCGCTGAGCCGCCAGAACGTGCCTCACCTCGATCGCGGCACAGCGAAGGGCGATGTCGCAAAAGGCGCATACATTCTGTCCGAAGCCGATGGCGGCAAGCCGGACGTGATCCTGATCGGGTCGGGCTCCGAAGTGTCCCTTTGCGTGGCGGCGAAGGCCAAACTGAAAACCTACGGTGTCAATGCCCGCGTGGTCAGCATGCCTTCCATGAATCTGTTTGAACAGCAGGATGCCGCGTACCGCGAAAGCGTGCTGCCGAAGGCGATCCGCGCCCGCGTAACCGTGGAAGCGGGTTCGACGTTTGGCTGGGACCGTTGGGCCGGCAGTGACGGCGTGACGATCGGCCTGGAGCGTTTTGGCGCTTCCGCGCCGGGCGATGAGGTCATGCAGTGGTTGGGCTTCCGGCCCGAAACCGTAACAGCAGCTGGCCTGCGCGTACTCGGCAGGAACGAGGAAGCCGCTAAGGAAAGCGCGACGCCGCTGGCGTTCGCCAATGTCGCGCCCATGCATCATGCGTAAGGTAGTCGTTGCGTCGCTGCTGCTGGCATCTGTCGCGTCGGCAGCTTCGCTTTTTGTGGCGGCGGTGACCCAGGCGGTTGCGGGGCGCGATTTCAAAACCGCCGGGTCGATGCTGAACCTCTACCGCGGGCAGCACGGCGTTAATGCCGAGTATCTGGAAGCTTATTCCTGGGTCGGTCGCGGCGAACTGTTTGCGAAGAATTACCAGGCCGCGCTCGATAACGCTGCCGATGTCCGCCAACTCTGCCTCAAACTGCTGACGTCCCGGAAGCTGGACGCCGAAAGTAGTTTGCCTACAGCGCTGGGCGCATCGATCGAGGTCACCGGCCAGGCTCTTACCGCCGACGGCCAGCGCGATCAGGCAGTATCGTTTCTTCGTGCGGAACTGGTGAAGTGGCGGACCACTTCGATCGCGGCGCGGATTCAGAAGAACATCAATCTGCTGTCGCTCGAAGGCAAGCCAGCACCGCCGTTGGAGGTGACGCGGGGAGTTGTCGGCCCGCAGCCGCGGCCATTGACGGCGCATCTGGGCCATCCTGTGCTTCTGTTCTTCTGGGCGCACTGGTGTTCCGACTGTAAACAGGAGATCCCGATCATTCAGCGCATTCAGGCTGCGTATAAAACCAAGGGCCTTGAGGTCATCGCGCCGACCCAGCACTATGGTTACGTCGCGGCGGGCGAAAATGCTCCCGTTGCAGTCGAGACGCCGTATATCGCGAAGACCTTTGCGCAGTACTACGCAGGTCTGGGCAAGGTGGAGACTCCGCTGAGTGAGGCGAACTTCGCGCGCTACGGAGTCAGCACGACGCCGACGCTGGCGCTCATCAATTCAGCGGGAATCGTCACGCTGTATCACCCCGGGGCGATGACGTTTGAGGAGCTGTCGGCCGCTATCCGAGCAGTGCGGTAATCCGTTCGGCGTCGTTCGGAACCACAATCGGCGCGTTCCCGAAGTGGGGCCTGATCTGCGAACCATCGGGAGCCTTTAGCTCGCCCGTATGGTAGCGATAGATGTAATCGGGGTCCTTGAGCACGTTGCCGGTGAGCACCGCCACTACGTCGGCGTCGCGATCCAGCCTGAGCTTTCGGATACCTGCGAGAGTCGCCGCGGACGCCGGTTCGCAGCCGATACCGCTGTGGCCGATCACCGCTTTCGCGTCGGCAATCTCCTGCTCGGTGACGCTTTCCACCACGCCGTTGGAGGTTTCGATTTCAAACTGCGCCTTCGGCCAACTGACGGGGTCGCCGATTTTGATCGCGGTCGCGAGAGTTTCCGGATGACCCTGCGGCACGAACGGTTTCGCGCCCTTCTCGCGCATGTATTCGTAGAACGGAGACGAGCCAGCGGCCTGAATCACAGCAAGACGCGGCAGCCGGTCGATGAAGCCGAGCGAGTGCAGTTCGCGAAGACCCTTGCCGAACGCGGAAACGTTGCCGAGATTGCCGCCGGGGAGTACGATCCAGTCGGGCACTTTCCAGTCGCGCTGGTCCATCATTTCGATCACGATGGATTTCTGGCCTTCGATGCGGAACGGGTTGATCGAGTTGAGGAGATAGATGCCGAGCCGCTCCGTCAGGACGCGAACCAGAGCGAGGATCTGATCGAAATTAGCGTCCACCTGGAACGTCTTCGCGCCGTATTCGAGAGCCTGCGCGAGCTTGCCGTAGGAGATGTTGCCGTTCGGAATGAAGATGAGCGGATCGAGTCCGCCGGCGCTGGCGTAGGCGGCCATGGAGGCGGAAGTGTTGCCGGTGGAGACGCACGCGACACGTTTCATGCCGAGACGGCGGGCCTGGGCGGCGCCCGCGGTCATGCCGTTGTCTTTGAAAGATCCGGTCGGATTGAAGCCCTGATGCTTGAAAGTGATGCTCGCGAGCCCGCCGTATTCCGCTGCCCGTGTGGATTTAAGGAGAGGCGTGTTGCCTTCGCGCAGTGTGACGACGTGCGAATAGTTGCCCAGGAAGGGGAACAGTTCGCGGTATCGCCAGACGCCGCTTTGTTCGAGCGGATCGTTCGACATGCGGCGCTCGCGCCATGTCTGTTTGAGCGCAGGAGCGTCGATTTCCGAGAAGTCGTATTGGACTTCGAGAAGACCGCCGCACTTCGGGCAGTTATAGATGACGTCGTTGATGTCGTAGCGCGCGCGGCAAGCGGCGTTGAAGCAGACAAGGCAGGGTTGCATCGGGAACTACCAGTTTAACAGCGCTAAACTGGTATTTCATACATGCGAAGTCTGCGTTGGCTGTTGCTGGTCGTGATCGCCGTGGTTGCCGCTGGTGTCTTTCAGGTTTATCGCCTGCAACGGCTGGCCGGGCGCGCCGCGCAACGTCCGCTGCCGCCCGCCATGGCGCAGGAGGATAAATCGACCGCGCTGCACTGGGAGTGGGGCCAGAGCGGGAATGGCAAGCCTGCCGTGGTGATGAAGGCGCAGGAAATGCACATGGCCGCCGATTCCAAGACTTCGCAGTTGAAGGATATCGAGCTCCAGATTTATCAGAAGAATGGCAAAGCGTATGATCGCGTGCGCACCGATTACGCCGAATTTTCCAACGACGATCACAAACTGTATGCCCCCGGCGAGGCCGAGATCACACTCGACGTGCCGGTGGCCGGCGAACCCAAACACGCGTTGACTTCCATCAAAGCGGCGGGGATCAATTTCGACAGCGACTCGGGCAAGGCGGTCACCGATAAACACGTCTCGTTCGTGTTCGAAAACGGAACCGGAGTCTGCAATGGCGCGTCATACGATCCACTGTCCCACGAAATTCATCTGATGCATGGGGTCGTGGTGAACCTGAAAAGCAAGGACCCCAAAGGGCGGCCCATGAAAGTGGAGACGGAAGACCTGGTCTACAGCGAGACGGCGCTGACGGTGAAGCTCGGTCCGTGGGCGAAGCTGACACGGGACCAGACCGTGATGCTGGCTGGCGCGACCACGGTAAATCTGAAGATATCTTCCGATGGCGCCCGGAAAATCGACACAATCGACGCTCCGTTCGCCCACGGCACGGACCAGCAACCAGGGAAAACCCCCGACAGCGGGAGAAACCTGGAATATTCGGCCGATCAGGTGAAGGCATATTACAACGAGCACGGCGAAATGGAGAAACTGGACGGGACCGGAAGCGCGCGGCTGGTCTCGCATTCGAAGGCGTCGGAAACGACGATGACCGGGACGCGGCTGAATCTGTTTTTCACCGCGACCGCGAACGACAGCGTTCTTTCTTCGGCGCAGGCGCGCGGCAATGCGGTGCTGGAATCGAAACCGCTGCCGGTGGTGGGTGGGTTGACGCCCGATACGAAGAATATCCGGTCGGATGCGGTGGATGTTTTCATGAAACCGGACGGGAAGAATCTGGATCGTGTGAGCACACTGGGGCCGGGGACCATGGAGTTTTTCCCGAATCAGATTACCAGGTCGCGGCGGCTCGTGAAATCCGACAAGATGCTGGTGAAGTATGGCGTGAATAACGAGATTCAGTCGTTCCACGCTGACAACGCGTCCACCGAGACGCATCCCTCGCAGGCCGAAGTGACACGGAAAGCGAATCCTAAGCCCGCGACCGAAATTGCGGTCACCAGCAGCAAGACGATGGATACGACGTTCGACGAAAAAGGTCAGGTGAAGCAGATCCTGCAAACGGGGAATTTTCACTATGCCGAAGGCGTTCGCAAGGCGCAGGCGGATTCGGCGGTGATGGACAACGTCAAGAACGTGATGGATCTGGAGGCGCACGCCCGCATCGCGGATGACTCGGGTTCTACCGCAGCTAACCATATCCAGCTCAATCAGGCGACGGGTGCATTCGATGCGCTGGGGAACGTCTCTACGACGCATTTGCCGGATCAGAAGCCGGATCCACCGGCGAACGCGCAGCCGGCGAGTAATGTCACTGGTAACACCACAAACGACAAAGGCGGTGGCATGCTGGACCCCGGCGAGCCGCTGCAGGGCAAGGCGGATCACGTCGTTTCCGCGGATCACGGGAAGCAGATGCAGTACATCGCGAACGCACAGGTCTGGCAGGGCGGGAGCAAGATCGTGGGGGACCGGATCGATATCGATCGCGACAAAAAGACGCTGACGGCGGATGGCCACGTGTTTTCGCAGTTACAGGATTCGGCGAAGACCCTACCGGACGGGAAGCCCGGTCCGATGCCTCCCGCGACTCTGGTTCGTGCGCAGAAAATGGTCTATACAGACACGGACCGCCTGGCCATATACACGGGCGACGTGAAGATGGTGCGCACCGGGTTGACGGTGACGTGCGCGACGTTGCAGGCGTTCATGAACGATGGCAAGCCGGTGAATGGCAAGACGCCGGATTCGCGGATCGATCGCGCGCTGGCCGATGGCAAGGTGGAAATCGTTCAGATTGTGGCGCCGAGACAGCGCATCGGCACGAGCGAACACGGAGAATACTATACGGAGGAAGGGAAGATCGTCCTGACGGGCGGGCGACCTTACCTGAAAGATACTAAAGAAGGCGACGCCACCGGTGACAACGTGACTTACTTTACGAACGACGATAAGCTGATCATCGACGGCGCGCCAAAGAAGAAAGTGGAAGGCCATATTCTGCGTGTGGGTAGCGGGAAGTCGTGAGTGCGTGATGACGATTCCGGGCGGCGTCCGATGAAGACCCTGGAGACGGTGGAGATCGCGAAGTCTTACCGCGGGCGACGCGTGGTCAACGACGTTTCGCTCACGGTGGAGCGCGGCGAGATTGTCGGGCTGCTGGGGCCGAACGGGGCGGGGAAGACGACCTCGTTCTATATGGTGGTGGGGCTGATCAGTCCCGATTCCGGCAAGGTGCTGCTGGACGGGAAAGACGTGACCGCTGTGCCGATGTATCAGCGCGCCAATCTTGGCGTGAGCTATCTGCCGCAGGAAGCATCGGTATTTCGTAAGCTGACCGTGGAAGACAATCTGATGGCGATTCTGCAGACGCGGCGGATGTCGGGCCGCGAGCGGCGGGAAAAGATGAATCGCCTGATTGAGGAAATGGGGCTGGGGACGGTGCGGCGGAGCAAGGGCTACGTGCTCTCGGGCGGCGAGCGGCGGCGGGTGGAGATTGCGCGGTCGCTGGCGATTGACCCGAGTTTTCTTTTGCTTGATGAGCCGTTTTCGGGGATCGATCCGATTCAGGTGCTGGAGTTGCAGCGAATTATTCTGGATCTGAAGAAATCGGGGATCGGGATTCTGGTGACGGATCACAATGTGCGCGAGACGCTGAGCGTGACGGATCGGGCGTACATCATCAATGAAGGAAAGATTTTCCGGAGCGGACGGCCGGATGTTCTGGCTGCGGACCCGGAAGTGCGCCGAGTTTATCTGGGTGAGGGATTTCAGTTGGGTGGCTATGGCGCGTGATTTCTAAAATGGCCACGGATGAACACAGATGAACACGGATAAGAGTTACCTGTTGCCTTACTCGAAATTGCCTTGTTCTATTACTACGTTCTCGCGAACGATGAGGCGATGAGGCGCCAGTTCGCGCAGTTTGGGAAGCACACGGCCGACATGTTCTTCCAGATCCACGAAGACGATGACGACAGGGAGATCGCCCCCCGCTTCCACGAGACTCGATGTGTGGACTCGATTTCTTCCGTTGAAGCCGCCGACGGCGTGGAATGCGCTGGCCCCGGCGACATTTTCCTGTCGCAGCATCAGCAGGATGTCCTGCCACTTGTCGGATTCGTTCAGATACAGGGTGACCTGGACTGCGGTGTTCATGGGTAAACCTTTCTTCAGAGACTTCGGGCCAGGATTGCACCGAGCGTAACCGCGATGAGGCAAACGATATTTGTCGCGAGGATATTCACGGCCGCCGTTATTAGCTGACCTTTCTCCAGCAGGGCAAACGTTTCGAAGGCATAGCTGGAGTAAGTGGAATAGGTTGCGCAGAAGCCCACGGCGATGAAGATGCGCCATCGGGGATCGGCGAGGACGCGCTCGCTGGTCCAGATGAGAAAGAAGCCGAGAATGAAGCTCGCCGAGATATTGATGACGAGCGTACCTAAGGGAAAACCCGAGGGGACCAGTCTGGCGACGTATTGCGCTACGAAGTAGCGAAGATTGGCGCCAAGGATCGCGCCGATGGAAATTAAGAGTACCGTTTGCAAATCAGACTCCCCAGCCGTTCAGGATGGTAGGAGTCATCAGCCCTCGCAGGCGGTTTTGGCGAACTCCATCGCCGTCAGTTTTGAGTTTAACGCTTCTTTTGGGTTCGGGCAATGGCGGGTTGGGGCTGCGCGTGTCGCGGGGTCCGGCGGGCGGCTAATTGACCTCGAAATCGGCGGTACGCGTCACTGCGTCGGGGCCGGAGGAGTGGGCGGCTCTGACTTCGAGGCGGTAGGAACCGGGGGGTAGTTGGGCTACGGGCACCGCGGTCGCGAATGGGACTACGGGGTTGCCCGGCTGGATGTAACCAGCTACGCCCGCCATCCCGGTGTCCAGCTTTGCTTCTCCGGTCTTGCGGTCGAGGACGCGAACCTGCATGGATAGGGTCGAGGGCGTCGCGCTTGCGAGCGCCGGTTCATTAATTTCGGTGTAGAAGTACACGCGCTGGGATTTTGCGAAGCGATTCGTGGCGGCAGGCACAAACTGCTTTCCGCGCGCGACGAGCGGCGCGAGGCCTTCGAGCGAGGGGGCGTCGGGTTCGGAGTCCGGGTCGACGGTGCGGACTTCGGTACTGAGCGCAATGCCGCCGATGCCGAAGGTTGACGAATCCCACGGGTCGATTGACACGGGCGTTTCCAGCTTGCCGACAGCATTGGGGCCCATGCCGATGAGCATTTGAAAAACGTAGTTCCCCGCCGGCAGCGCGAACTGGTGCTCATAGTGATACGGAACATGCGTGAAGGCATCGGCCTGCTGCTGATCGGGTCGCGTGATTTCGACAGTTTCGGCAAACCTTTCGGCGACGCCGCCATCCGCGCGGGTTGTGGTTCCAACGAAATCAAGCTTTCCGTGGAAGCCGTCTTTGTCGCTGGTAAACTTCATACCCGCGGGCACGGTATCGATTGAGAGATAGACGCTGGCGCGGTTGGTGCCGGTGTAGACCCAGGGGAGTTGCATTGTCGCGCCGGTGTCTGTCGCTGCGCTTGTCGTTCGGGATTCCAGCGCCTGCCCGTCGATCTTGCCGGCCACCAGATCCAGAGCTTTTTCGGTGCAGTATTCGTTTCGGGCTCGAGTGGTGAGGCCGCGGACATCCGTGACGATGCGAAGTTTGTGGCAGGCGCCGTCGTTCGATGGCGGAGGGGTGTAGGCAAGCCGGTAGACATCCTGATCGCGTGCGAGAGCGGCCAACTGGTTGGGCAACGCCTGGCTCAGCGCCAGAGTCAAGCCGCCAGTGCCTTCGGCGAGGAGATCCGCGTTGCCGAGGGCGACGTCGGAGGACGGTGCTCCGCCAAGAGGGCGCGTGGCCTGCTGCAGCAGGACCTCGGAAGGAGTAAGGGTACCGCGGGGAGCGCCTGGGGAGTTATCACGCGAGGCTGCTGCGTTGCTATCGGACGCGGTCCTGGGGTTCGCGACGATGACATAGACCGCGATGTCGGCGCGATTGCAGGCGGCAAGCAGGTCTTTGAATTCGGATTTGGCATTTCCGTAGCCTCCGGTGAACAACAGGATTGCTTTGCGACCGGGCGCGGGCTGCATCGAATGTGCCAGAGTCCACAGCGAGCCCCCGGAGCCTTTGGCAGGAGGACCCGAGCTACCTTTCGCACTTACAGTGTTGGCGACTGCCTGCTTCAGGATGGTTTTGGCCGTCGTGAAGTTCTGGAGCACGTGCGGACCCGTGACAGCGATATACCGATCGGGGCCGGCAAAGGCGTCGATGAAGTTCGTGGCCGCAGTTCTGGCGGCGGCCTGGTCGGCAAGAGACATGTTGGCGAAATCGAGAACGATGGCGAAGTGTTTTGGCGAGGGAGCCGGCGCGGACGCGGTCGAGGTGCCGTTCAACAACGATGCGCTGTTGATCTTTTGCGGCTTACCATCTTCCCAGACTGAAAAGTCTTTGGCGGTCAACTCGCCAGCGGCAGCACCTTTGCCGCCGACCGTCACTTCGAGCACGACTTCGCGGGCTTCCGCGCGGATGATGCC
>Ga0182024_10002032_pt1 | contig 50985 bp, 49 predicted proteins | sample P32metaG_FD_120480 | JGI IMG/M metagenome (GOLD analysis project Ga0182024, IMG submission 120480) | Permafrost microbial communities from Stordalen Mire, Sweden - P3-2 metaG (Illumina Assembly) | ecosystem: Environmental > Terrestrial > Soil > Wetlands > Permafrost | place: Sweden: Stordalen... | reverse complement strand
GGCAAATTATGCGGGTAACCAGTTAACGGGAGTGCCCGAACAGGTAATTGTTACCAGTTTCCAAATTAAATTACCGCAATATTTATACCTTTTTGTGGAGTATAACTATACAGCCCGTATCCCGCTTAATGATGGCAATACCGCTTATGCCGGCGCTTATCAATTGCTTGGCGGAAAAATCGGATATAAAACGAATGCGATTAAAAAAATAAACCTTTCTGTTTTCGCAGGCGTTGATAATGCATTCAACGTGAAATACAGTTTGGGAAATGACGTCAACGCAGCAGCCGGGCGCTATTATAATGCAGCTGCGGGAGTTAATTATTATGCAGGCCTGACCATTAACTATAGCAGGCGCAAACGCTCATAATTTCTTTTTGTATTTTGTTTCTCTCCTTTACATTTGCATAAATCTGGTCCCCGAATGTTTCGGGGTTAAAAGGGAAGTCCGGTGCAAAACCGGCGCTATCCCCGTAGCTGTGAGTTCTTCAGGTGACGAACCTGAAACTGTTTACACTGCAGCCACTGTTCTGGTTTAGCCGGGGCGGGAAGGCAGTAGACAGGGAACAAGCCAGAAGACCTGCCAGGTGGACTTTTTTATCACTGAGCTTTCGGGTGAAAGGCCGGAGATGCAGGTTTTTGCAAACAGCAGATGTTTCAGGACTTTCATTTCTACTTATTTCATTGGATCGAAAGCTTATTCTTCTTACCAAATAACATTAAAACGAAGAATGAGCATGAAAAAAATCTACTTTCCGCTGCTGGCGATCAGTATTGCCCTGCAAGCGAACGCGCAAGACGATTCCGTCAAATCCAAACAGCTGGATGAAGTGGTCGTAACAGCTTCAATGACCAATATCAAACAATCACAAACAGGTAAAATCGTAACGGTTATTGATTCTAAAACGATTCAGAACAATGCGGGCCACACGCTCACCGAATTGTTGAATACCCAGGCTGGCTTCATGCTGATTGGCAGCAACAATACGATGGGCACCGATATCGAAAATTATTTCAGGGGCGCTGACGCAGGAGACCTGCTGATCGTCGTTGATGGTGTTCCGGTAACGGATCCTTCGCAGATCAGTAATACCTTCGACCTGAACAGTATTCCCCTGGAACAAATCGATCGTATCGAAATCCTCAAGGGAGGTCAAAGCACAATCTGGGGCAGTGATGCGGTTGCCGGCGTCGTACAGATATTTCTGAAGAAAGAAAGTGCAAAACCGCTCAGAGCAAACGGCTCCTTCAGCTATGGCACATACAATACACTTCGCGCCGGAGCCGGCGTTGATGGAACTTATAAAAAACTGGGATATAAAATTCAATACAATTATCAGGGGAGCGATGGATTTTCCTCGGCTTATGACAGCACCGGCAGTAAAGGATTTGATAAGGACGGGTTTTCGCAGAATAATCTCCAGGCAGAACTGAAATTCAAATTCAATGATGCATTCAACATGAAATTACTGGGAACAGTAAGTGACTATCATTTTGGTCTGGACGAAGGCGCCTTTACAGATGACAAGGATTACGGAGGGAAAAATAAAAATAATATGGGTGCCCTTTACCTCAACTATCATAAAGAAAATATTAACTGGAACACGCTGGTGAGTTATCAGTACTCGAGAAGATATTTTACAGACGACAGCACGGACCGCTCCGATCCGGCAGCTTATTATTCGCATGGAAGATATCTCGCATCCAACCTCACGGCAGAATCTTATGCGAACTTTCATTTTACCGAACACATGCAATTGGTAAGTGGTGTTCAATTCACGAATCAAAAAACGGATCAGTCGTATTTCAGCCTGGGTGATTTCGGTCCGTATTCAGAGAATCTCAATGGCGACAGTGCCCATATTAACGAATTCTCTGGCTATGCTTCTTACCTGATCACGAACCTTCACGGGTTTAATTTTGAAGCCGGTCTGCGGGCAAATCATCACTCTATCTACGGAAATAATTTCACCTATACTATCAATCCATCTTTCAACACAGGTGATCACACGAAGATTTTCGTGAATATTTCCTCTGCATATAAGATCCCTTCCTTGTATCAGTTGTACAGCGAATATGGAAACAAAGCACTCAAACCGGAGAGCAGCACAACCTATGAGATCGGGGTGCAGGCAGAAAGCAATGAAAGCGGATCGGTATTCCGGATAGCTGCTTTCAAAAGGGATATCAGCAACCTGATTATTTTCTTCACCGATCCGAATACATTCGCTTCGATCTATGTTAACCAGAACAGTCAGCATGACTACGGATTCGAGATCGAAAGCAATATGCGCATGGGTAGTATTGCGGACTGGGTAAATAATTTCAGTTTTGTGACCGGAGAAGGAACGGACCAGGGCGTAAAAACAAATAACCTTTACCGCCGGCCGGATTTTATTGTGAACAGCCGCCTGAATCTGCAACCCATTCCGCAACTGACCCTGGCGCCATCATTTAAGTATGTCGGTTCGCGGCTGAAAGGCCTATACGATATAGGCCCCGACCCCATGGCTCCATATTATACGCTGGGTTTTTTCGCAGGCTGGCAGTTTCCCCACGCCCGGATATATGCTGATCTGCAGAACATCACCAATCAGCAGTATTTCGATATTTACGGGTATAATAGTAAGCGATTTAATTTTATGGTTGGAATTAACCTCACGTTGTGAGGTTGGTTGACAGTTGACGGTTGACGGACTTTAGTTGTGAATTCGCACCTGGAATCGGTCAACCGTCAACTGTCAACCGTCAACTCATTTCCGCGTATTTTTGCAAAAACAACCACATGAAAACCGGACTGAATGAATTGCTGACGGTCACGTTTACGCTATTCGCGGTGATCGATGTGTTGGGTTCGATTCCATTGCTGTTGTCTTTGAAAAAAAAGATGGGCGGCATTCCGGAATTAAGGGCCACCGTGGTTTCGGGCGGATTGATGGTTCTTTTTTTATTTCTGGGAGAACCCCTGTTGCATATATTAGGTTTGGAGACCCATTCTTTTGCGGTTGCGGGATCGATCGTGATTTTCATTCTCGGGTTGGAGATGGTTCTGGGGATTGAATTTTTCAAAAGCGAAAAAGGTGCAAAAACATCGGTGATGGTGCCTATTGCTTTCCCCTTAATTGCGGGATCCGGCACATTGACCACCATCATCTCCCTCAAAGCAAATTATACTCAGCTCACTATACTCATTGCCGTACTCGTAAATCTTGTAATCGTCTATGTTGTGCTGAAATCCCTTGATTATATCGAACGGATACTGGGCCCCGCAGGGATGGTTGCCATACGTAAATTTTTTGGCGTAATATTGCTGGCCATTGCAGTAAAAATCTTCAGCAGCAATGTGCCCGGACTAATCAAATAGGCCTCGTCGTACAACGGATAGTATAAGAGTTTCCGAAGCTCCAGATCCAGGTTCGATTCCTGGCGAGGCCACTTCCCCACACAATTAACGAGCATCAAAAAGTCTTAAAAAGAAGTCAAACGCAGCACCACACTGCGTTTGACGCGATTTCAGCAAGGTTCGATTCCCTCGGGTTCCCGTTATTTGTTTTACGGTTTGTTTTACGGTTTTTATTTAGATACCGTATTTTTACGGTATGATCCTGCCGCACGTTGCTGTTGTATTAAACTGGAGAAATGAGACCAACAAGTCCGGTCTCTATCCGGTGCATCTGCGCATCACGATCAATCGCGTCTCTCAATATTATAAGATAGACGTTCCCAAAAAAATTCGGCTCGCAGAGTGGTCCGGCACTGACGACGCCTGGGTCAAACAATCCCATGAGTTTAGTTTCGAAATCAATAACCAGATCAGGGATAAAAAGAATATCGTCCACGATCTGATCAAACGTCACTATTCTTTCAATAAAAATCTTCACTTCGACACGATATTTCTTCACCTGGACAAAAAAGGAGATCGGAATTCATTTCACGATTACATGGATGAGTATATCAAAAAACCACCCGAAAAACTGGAAGAAGTCACCCTGAAAAAATACCGTACCGCTGTCAAACATCTCAGAGCTTTTCGGAAGCAGGTTTATTTTTCCGATATAGACAGTTTAATGGTCAAAGATTTCCACCGCTACATGCAGGTCGATCTAAAATTGGAGGGCGCGGCTTGCAAAAAGTATATGGAGGCCTTTAAAAAAGTGGTGCGGCACGCCCGGAAGGAGAATTTCATAAGTCCTGCACAACTCGAATTTTTGTTTGACGAAGTAAAAATCACGGTAAAGAAACCAAAGCGTACATATCTTGAACCGCACGAAATTAAAGCCTGGAAGGATTACAAATTCGAGAAGGACCAGCACTTTCTCGAACGTGACCGCGATATATTTTTACTTCAAATTTATACCGGCTACTACTACAAAGACCTGTTGATCTTTATGAAAGAGCAATTGTTGGATGACGAAAAGTACGGATACATCATTAAAGGAGCCAGGGATAAAAACGGCAATGAGACCTTAATTCCGCTCTTCAAATTCCCCCATGCCGCAAAAATTATAAAAAAATACGCGCCGCTCGAAAAAGATAAAACGGTCATTGATCCAAAATATCTGATAGAGGAACCAGCCTACAACAGAAATCTGAAGGAAATCGCTGCTCTCACAAAACTTAATAAATCTGTCAGCAACAAAGTGGCCCGGCACACCAGCGCCCAGCTTTGGATACGATATGGGGCCAAGGGAGAAATTCTCGCCAAAATGATGGGACATACCAATGAAAAGACAACGAAAAACTATTATTCTGTCGATATTCTTGAAATGATCGAGGGTACGAAAAAAGTTAATTTTTCCAAACTGGGTATATAAATACTGCTTTTCAAAATTCAGGATTGAAATTGTTTTTCTAATATTGCAGCCTCTTCTTCAATAACTACTGCGAAATTATCCACCCAAAATTGATCAGATTTTGCAACCAAATTATTTCGTAATCATCTTTAAACTGGGCGGCACTCCTTTCCTTCTGTTTCGTGAAGATTTTTTCAATGATCACTTTAGTTTTATTCCGTCCTGTTTTCCAACGCTGGCTGAAGCGCTGGAGCTTTTCGAAAACTTCAGGGAAGCGATTGCGCGTGACCTCCCGACGAATGCTGAGGTATTAAAGCAGACACAAAGGTTATTGCAAATGTTTCCATTAATCCTTGAACTCAATTTAACTGCAGCCGAACTCGGTGAATATGTTGACGGCGAGTTACAGGGATTTCAGGCCGAATACGATTTACTCAACGCGCCTCATACGCTGGTGAAAATGAAACCATCTTTCGAGCAGTTCGTTGTGCTGGATGTCGCAATGGACATCTGCAACAGAGTAGCGGTCGGAGAGGCCGGGCAGATGCAGATCTTTAAAACTGAACGCGCAATTTCTTTTAATTTAAATTAATCCGCTCTATGGAATTTAAATTCGACGCCCGGTTGAAAAATGAAATTATTAAATCATCAATTGTACCGGAACATCTTCAGTGGGTCCTGCAGCCAGGCTACATAGCTTCTTATGCTGAGGGAAGTTTTGGCAAACTCCTAGGCCAGCGCAAAATGACCGGCGACTATGAATTAAGAATCTACTATATCGAAATATGGAAACCAACCGATTTTGCTGTCATTAGCGATAAAAGATTCAACACCATATTTTGTAGTTTCAAAAATGATTTTCACCTGGACTTGAGCGAAGGGACGATGCAAAAGGTCGTCATGGAAGGAGGTGTACAGGTGTTAAGTCTTTCTGAATATCCGAACAGACATTTCATTCGGTTACACAAACAGGGATTTTATCTTTCCTGGCATCTGAGTGCTTCGTTGAAATATGAGAAGCTCTTCAGGCGGCCTGAATATCTGCATAATCTGACCGAAAGACTTTTACCAAAAATTGATTTTTCACTTCCCGGAAAATATAAATATCGCGTGCCATTGGCTAAATAATTATTTATGGAGTATTTCGCCCAGGCCGTCTCCTCCGGACCGCGCTCTCCGCTGTATCTCCCTTTCGAGGAGGATGCCGCTTCGATCGCTGACGGATTTGAAAAAAAAATAGTTTCCAATTACAAATTGAAAACAGTTGTTTATATCATTGCATATGTTACAATTTTCGCCCGAAGAGATCCAACAGACCGCAAATGAACTTAGCTTAATTTTAATAACGGCCATATCAGGCCCATCCTTAACGTTCGCTGAAATATCTACTAACAAAGTACAGGGTTTGTATATCATTTTTGATGAAAAGGAAGTCCTTTACGCCGGAAAGACATCCCGGACAGGCAAACTGAGGATGCGTGAGCTGGCAGCCGATTTCAGATCCCACACGTTCAACAGAAAACTATTGAGCATCAGAATGAAGGAACACGGATTCGATTTCGTCAGAATAAAGAATGAAACCAAAGCATTATGGATAAAGAAAGGTCTGTTGACAGAAGAGGATTTCATCGCTCACCAGTCGGCGATTAATCAGCACATTAAAACTAAGCTGAAGTTCAAATTTTATCCTGTGCTGAACACAGAGGAGCTGACCCGGCTTGAACATTTTGCAATCGCGATTTACGACCCGCCATTTAATGACTGAAGACGCTGGTTAAGAATCGGGCTATCAGGCCGGGCGAGCCGTTTAAGCCGCGAAGGCCTTTTCTAATCCTTCAGCGGTCCTCTTTAACGCTTTCATCGAAGAATCCATCACTTCCACAAGCATATTCTGGTAACCCAAAAATGCCTGTTCGCATATTTTAATTTCTTTGTCGCTTATACTAAGATCCGGAAATGAGCCGGGATGTGTAATCCTGTGCCTTGTACGAATTAATACACCCAGGTAGTTATACCCTTTTGATTTCTTATCAATGGAAATGAATGAGTGATTCACCGAAGCAAATATCTCAAGTACAAACACGATATATTGTTCCAGCGATAATTTATTATACCGAACCTGCTTTTTATCCTTATTCATTTTAAATAAAATTTGCGCCTCTTCTTCCGACAAGCCCAGGTAATCTAATTCTCCGGTTATCGCTATGTGTTTGCGCAGGAACGTTGTTTGTGATTCGAGAACAGAAACAAGGGATCTGACATACAGCCTTCTCCAGGTTTGGGTATCATCCTTCTTCATCTCATTTTGAATGACCGTTATATCCTTTAATAGTTCACCGCACAACAAATCAAAATCCTTTTCGAAATCAGCGAATTTTATGAATGAAGATTCCATGACATATTTTGCTTTTGAAAAATAACACCCATCAATCAATCTGTCCTCGCGGTGAAAAATAAAACCCGCCCAGGACTCGACAGGTCTTACTTTGAACGAACTAAATTTTCTCTTCAATTTTCTTTCCGACTGCCTGGTAAATTTCATTTGTCGACCCAAGAAAATCACACCAGACATCTCCAACCTGATGTATGTGCGCCAGGAAAATATTATTCAGGTTGACGGTATAATATCCCTTATCTTTTTTCAGCGGTTTGATTTCGGTCCTGACGATCTGATTGTCAAAAGGAACCTCAACAAAAAACGAAGGCAGGTATTTATCCGGCTCTTGGGAAATATCGCTTGGCGGCATCGGCTGCATTACTAATTATTTTAGTAAATATAGGCCGAATTAAAACTCATCCAAAAAATTATACGCACAGATCCGGTTTAAATAAGGCCGCCAGTGTCCATTTTGTAAGTACCGGGCTCTTCGCTTAATCTCCCGCCGGTCGGATATTGGCGCGATCCATGGCGGATTCGCAGTTAATTTTAATTACAGCCGACAAAATGGCTGTGAATTAACCGCCTTCCTTTTTAGCACGAATCTTGGATGTAAGGTTCATCTGAATCAATGAAAATGAAATATCACCCGAACACAGGTTTTACTCAGTCTTTTGGCCAAAACATATCAATTCCTTTACCCGGAGCCGGATATGAATTAAAAAATCATTTCAAACATGGTGAAAAAAGGAAAGCTGCTTTAGAAGATTTGATAAAAAACTTGAAATCGGATCATAGGGATATGGTAAGACATCTAAATGTCCTTTTGTGAGACTTATAATGGTAACGACCGCCTTATTTACTGTATCCCCCGATCCGTAAAATATCTTTCCACCTCCCCTACCGGCACATAAATCTTTCGCCGCTTTTTGATAACCTTGATCATACTGGTCTGCACCAGCTGATCAAACTTGGTCCGCTTGATACGCACCGCTTCCATAAACTCTTTCGCGGTAATGTACCTGACCGGCACAAAAGCGCCAGCCCGCGCAGGGATGGCCTTCAGGCACTGCAATATTTCCTCCTGCTTATTTTTAAAAGCCGTCCACTCTTCTTCCGGCATCAGGATCATAGACATTCCGCTCATGACATCGATTTAGATTAGTTCTTTGAAATAAACCAGGCTACCCAAAAAATGGTTGTAAGATGGCAGATACTCGATATATCCAAAGGCATTGAGCTCCCGTATCGTTTTATGAAAGGTCGAATGACTGGATATTTTGCAGATGCCCCGCAGTTCATGGCTGAAAAAGCTAAGCGGCCCGTCCATTCCTTTTTGGATCCAGAGATAACAAAGACTTGCGTATAGACTGACGTGCGCTGTCGAAATACGCGGATCATCTTTCACCCGGTTCAAAAATGCCTCGATCACCGGCTCATTTTTTGGGTTTTCTTTTTCACCGGAGCCTGCTTTTCAGTTTTGTTTGCCTTCTCTGTTTTTTTGGCTGACTCGCCCTTGCTTTCAGTTTGAACGGATTGGCCAACCGATCTGGCCTCAACAACGCCCTGCTTCTGTGACTCAGATTGAGCCAACTTCGGAAGAATATCGTAAGACAACACGCGCTTCATCGAGGAGTCATAAAAATTCAGCGACTTAAACTTCGGAGATGCTTCCACATACACTTTCTGTTCCTGTCCGGGAGGTCCATAAGTCACCTGTTGACGATTTCCCCTTTCCAGTGACTCCAGCATTCTTTTGATCCCCTCATTCGTGTTCAATTCCTGGATGGGGTGTTTGTGCAACATGGCCTCCAGATCAAACCCGTTCTTCGGATTGAGCTGTACGACCTTAAACTGTCCATTGGCGTTGATGTCTTTAAAATCCAGGTGCAGCCACGCCATATATTTATCTCCCTCTTTGGGCGTCATTTCTTTTAAGACTGAGCGGCCACTCAGCATATTATAAGCTTCCTTCAGGGTGATATTATCCTGCTTGGGATTGATATAAAAAGTCTGTTTGAACGGATCAGGATACTGATCTGTTTTCAGAAGCAGCGCATATCGGTTGAAAAAATACAGCTCGCTATTATCTGACTTACGAAAATGCATGGTGGCTCCCGCCTGATCCTTACCAAAATCCTGGTTGTGCAGCAGCACGAATTCTTTTTCTCCTTTTTCGAGTTTTGCTTTAAGGTCACTGGCATGTCCCTCACCAAAGCCGGTAAATTTAATCTGCCGGTTCAAATAATCCAGATTCTGTTCGTTCATAGTCGTACGTTTTATTGATGAATGATTTTTATTTTAAATCGGATAATCTTTAACAAATCAGCTTGCTCGTCAATGATGGACTTTCAAATACTTTAGTTTTTATCCTTCAATTTTTCTTTCTGACAATCTTCAATAACCGGTGTCCTTTTATGTGAAGCTGCATCGTCCTGACACCATTTCGCTCTACGATCTCGAAGACCAATTCTTTATTTTTTGCAATGGTAAACACCGGTAAAATCAAAGCGATGTTTTGCATGGAATCGGCACTTACTTCCAAAAGCCTTGTCGCAAACACAGGAATGATTTCCTTTTCTTGCACAGCCGTTCTCTTCGCAATATGGCGGTCACGTATGAAGAGTTTGATAAATGCAGGCTTATATCCGATCAGCGAAGAATTTTTGAGAGAGAGGTCGATATAAAAACTATCTGCTTGTACGAGAATACGTTCAAGCCTGAACCGGACGCCTTCATTTTTAACTGACCCCTGCGACCAGCCTGTAAAAACCAAAAGCAATAGCAGGGCCGACATGAATAATTTTGTTTTCACGGGTAATGATTGTAATGATTAATAACTTTCTGCAAAGCGGTTACACGATTAATGGCTTTCTTTAAGTAATACCTGATAGCCATCCTCAATCGTAACCCGAACCAGCTTCACCTTTCTGCTGATTAATGTCTTAGCTGCCTGTATTCCCGCACTCGCAGCCTGCGCTCCAATCGACGGATCAAATGCAGAAAGACCAATCCCATTCATGCCCTGGTCGAAAGATTCTTTCGAGACATCGCGTGATATACTACCCGGTATATAAAGACCGGCAAGGCCGTCCATATCAAAAACTTCGAGGTTAATGGGTAAAATATTGTTTCCTGCGCGCAAGGTTTTTATGATGATCCGCAGCCGTTCATTGCTTAAGGACACTACGCCGTAGATCAACTGATCGGAAGGAATCCTTATTTTTCCAATGCGAAATGAATCGGTTGTCCGAAGACGTATTGTTGCCCCAGAAACCAGCGTTTGTTTTTCCGGGATCACCGCAGTTATCGAATTGTCTCCCGAAACTGTCGTGATATGCAAATCCTCTGATTTACTCATAATATTCTTCTGGCCACTATCCTTTCTAAGTTCAGGATGCTGGATTGCCATGACCTTATCGAGCATGTTGTTCAATTCTGCGATCTTCGGATCGGGCTCATTTTTCTGGTTCAGCGCACGAAGCATTTCAGATATTTTTTCCGTGCTATTTCCACTATTTTCATTTTCAGATGCCGACTTATGTCCAGGAAGATTCGTCGAAGGCGGTGGGGAGACCGGCCTGGTGATCTGTTTTCTTAACAGCTCCAGTTTTTCCATAACCTCTTTTTCTCTGCCCGCACCGGGCATAACATGTCCCGTATTGCCGTTCAGTCTTGCAAAGCCCAGCGAACCTGAAGCGGACGAAGGACTCTGAAAGCCATGAAAGTTTTTATCAGAAAATGATTTTGCTGTTTTGTTCATTAATTCCTGAAAATCCTTCATCTTATCAAAAGCCAATGACCTTAGACCGCCTGAATCTTTAGACTCCTTCCAGTATGGGTCATTATTCATCGACATTTTCCATCTGGCCGAATCCTGATCCGACGCGCCATATAAATCCATTTTGCCCTTATCCTTCTTTTTGCCAAAGTGAGCATCCGGCAGTTGAAGATTCAATCCAGAATGAGTGTTTAAAGAAGTTGTATTTGAACTCCCTTTTCCTCCGCCCAGAATAAAAAACAACAAAACAACAAACGGCGAAACGAGCACCGGCAACATCATCAGAAACTTTCGTTTTCGGATAAAGGCGGGAGAATAGATTACTGATTTCATGATTATCTTTTTATGAGATGAGAGAAAAAGGATTGAATGGTTTCGAGGTTTTCAAGAACGTGCGGATTTTGTTTCAGGATTGCCCGATATTTCGCCGTGTCATATAAAGCGAGACTATCCAGAAACAGTTTATAACGGTTGATATTTTTGACAAAAGCCTTTTGGTGATCCTGACTGATTCTTTGCATCAACGGTGAAATGACAATCGTTTTTCCAAAAGAGGAAACGGTTTTAGCGGAACTCATAAATGGCCTGACCATCGCAAAGGCGCAGGCGCTCACGCTGATGAAAATAAAACTGATCCAAACGACTTTCTTTTTATTTGTTGACCAGTCCTGCGATTTTCGATTTAAATAATTGCAAACTCTTTTCGCAAATGCCTTTATCGGTGTGCTCATCGGTTTTATTTGCGTTTTTATATTTTTTTAATTGGTGTTCATGAGTGCTAACGCAGTTCAGTTTTAATATCTTTATTCTCCAAAATCATCCAGTTCTCAATCAGGAACCCGTGAGGATTATTATCAGAACGGGTAACATTTCTTAAGTATCCGGACGTGATCAGGCTTCGGGTAACAATGGTGGTGCTTCGGATCAGTCGCTCATGCGCTACACAACGGAAGAAGAAGGGATAACTATTGATATTAATTTCAATCGAATCCATTTCAATTTCCTGGCTGATATTGGCTGTGATCAGATTGGTGAAATAGCCACTTTCTTTCAGATTGTCATATTGCTTTTTGGCTGAACGGTCCGCGAGATAAAGCGCGCGGGAGATATTGGCAGTGATCACCTTATCATCCGGATCAAGCGTAAAAAAATCCTGGTGGAAAACTTTCACATGATCTCTCGCTTCCACAGGAATATTATCCTTTCGGTCTGCGCCATAAGCTTCGAGCGCCTTACCATTAGCCAGAATGTAAATGTTGGCTCTCGAGTCACTGACCATTTTGAAACAGCGGTATAGGACGATGCCGCAAAGCATTACGCAACTGATGAGAAAGACGACCGAAAAAGTCCGGATATGCTGAAAGGCCGTGTCGATGTTTTTTGCTTTAGTGAACATGAAAGGGTTTATTTGTATGATCAGACCAGAAAGTGTCAGCGTATTCAGAAATCTGAAATTCAGATCTTGTTTGCGATTCTTGTATTACGTTTCACCAGTAATCTTTTTGGTTTTATAATCGGCGCCCGAAGCTCCATTGCCATTTGAACCAGCCCTATTAGTGTTATTGGTACCAGATCCTGAATCTTTAGACTTCCTGAATGAAGCAATGGTCGCACTGAGTTCACGCATCACTGTACTGGTATAAGCCGAAACAGCCGTAGAAGCGATAGACGAAGTCCTGCTGAAAAGCGCATGGCCACCGACCTGGATAATATAACCCGCGATAGAGGGCACAGAAAAATACCCGACAATCGCAATCAGCAAAAAGATCAGGTACGCTGTATTCGTGTCTCCAAAAAATGGATCGGTCGATCCACCCGCTGCTTGCAACTGTGCCATATTGAGTTGGATCTTGGCGATGATCGCTCCGAAAATATTGGCAACCGGCAGCCACATAAAAACATTGACATAACGGGCAAGCCAGTGTTTGAGCGTGTGTTGAAACCCATCAAAGATGCTCAGTCCAAAAACCAATGGTCCCAGGATCGCCAGCACGATGAGTTTAAAAGTCCGGATGGTGTCAATACATAATACCGCTGTTTTAAAAAGCAGGTCCAGAATCCATCCGACCACTTTTCGGATAAGATAACTGATCGAAAAACTGGCGAATGCATCGCCAATTGGATTGGTCGAAACGGTCGGCCCGGCTGGTCCATCCGGATGGGTATACTGATACCACCTCATCGGATCATCGTCCGCTTTTGTCGGATCACCCTGCGGAGGATTTGATAACTGTCCTTTCTGCGCATCCAGGATCGCATTCATCGCCTGATTGGTATTTTGTACAATGGCGTCGGTGGCAGAAACTGTTGGTTGCAGAATGCCATTGATCAGGTTTAGCACCAGTGGAAAAATCAGAATACAAAACCCGATTACAAAGGGCCGGAACAGTGGAAAAAAATCGATCGGTTCGGCGTTCGCGATATGATGCCATACCCGAACCGCGATGTACCATGCGGCGGCAAATCCTGCGATACCTTGGGCAACACCGATCAGTTGACTGCAAAGCGGCATCATCTGGTCATACAGGTTTTCGAGCACTTTCTGTAAGCCATGGAATTCATCCGTAGGAACCTGCGCCTTGGCCAGAACGGGTATCCCGGTCAGACATAGCAATCCCATTAAGAATTTCTGCATTCTTTTTTTCATTGAAATCCAATTAAAACATCAGAAAATTTTTAATTCCCCCTGGCAATCTTTAAGGCAGATCCTCGATCAGATCCTTTCAATGCTTTTTTCAGCATATGTCAATCCGAATACAGTGCATTTATGGTTTCTATGTCGTTATAAGCTCTCGCCCGCTGAACAGCCATCGTTTTCGTATCATCATTAAAACTCCTCAGAAACACCAACGCATCTTTCGTATCTCCATAAATCCCATCTATCGCATGAAGTCTTTCCGCATCACTCATCCTCAGTTTACTGGCAGTGATGACATTTAACAGGTTCGTGAGATTCTTTGCACTCAGATCCATCAGGTTATTATAAACTGTCATCAAATAAACCAGTTCATCGGGGTTAAAATGCTTGTCCTGCTTAAATACATTGTAGGCAGTCTGGTATTCCGAAACGATCCGTCCCTGATCATCAATAATATCAACGATTCGTTCATACTTCTGAACGGTCGGGCTGACTGCCAGCAAGCCATCCAGAAATACTTTATGAAGATTGAAATTTCCTTCTGAAATGTTTTTGATCGCTGAATAACCGGTTTCCAGTATCTCATAGTCATTATAGAGATTGGTCAGGATGCTTTTAAGTTGCGCCAGCTTTTCGATATCAAGAACCAGGCGTTCCGCTTCATAAAGCTGCGCCTTAGCCAGCACCGGCCTAAGCGCCAATCCTGTAATGAATAACGAAGTCAATATTTTCTGCATCACCTTTATTTTCATCGTCATTAATCCCATCGTCTCCCTTTTATTTTTCTTTTATTTTAGCTTTCTCATCGCCCCGACTCCTATTGTAGTGCTTTCAAAAATTCGTTGTCCGTCATTCCCTGGCTTCTTATTGAACCAATTTTATCTGCCAGGCTGGTGAAATGAAGCGTAAAAGTATATTTGTCTTTCATATCTGAATAGATGCCGTCAATTCGTTTGATACGCTCGTCATCGGACATTTCAAGCTGGTTGTCTGTCGTAACTGCGATCAGACCATTCAGGCTTTTTACGCATTCTTCCGAAATATGATCATATACCTGTCCGATATAATTTATTTCCGGTCCGGTCATTCTGCCTGATGCATTCATTCTTTGTATCAGGCTCTTGAAATTTGCAACGATGGATAATTGATCAGCAATAATTTCCGCAACCTTAGAATACTTCGCAATATTTGGATTCACAGACTTGAGTGAGCTGAAAAACATGTTGTGTAAATTGAACTCGCCGTTCTTAATTTCTCCGATGGTTGTCAGCCCGTCACGGGCAATATCGATCCCTTTCTTCAAATCTTCGAGGTAAAGAACATAAAGCGCAATCTGCTTGATCATGGCCTTAAGATCTGAACCGTTGTCTGACTGTGCATGAATTTGCTGGTGAAAAGAAAAAATGCATAACAGAAAAGCAAAACATGTTTTCATTTAGAACTATATTTATTCGTCCATTAAATTCGCCCTCGTGTTCCCTGCCTCTCCGTTCAGCCGGGAGGTTTGGGAATCAGGGTTATACTTTATATGATTAAAAATTGTTTTTTGTTTTCGTCTGGATGATTCGTTATTCAAATTTGTTTTTTTATTCCGGATTTATAAGCCAGTCTAATTCCTTTAGCTATTCCAGTCCGTATAACCCTTTCACGGTTTCAATATCTTCTTCAGATTTACTACGCGCTAAACTCAAACGAACGTTCTGATCATTGAATCTTCTCAGATCATCATAGTTCTTTTGCATTCCCTTTGACGCACCATTAATAATATTGAGCCTTTCCGCATCCGTCATTTTCGTTGCGAGTTCACTAATCACGAGCATGGCCTGATCCAGATTTTTGATGCTTTCATCCACAATCCCCGAATACACATTGAACATGTAGTCCAGTTCCTGGGCGGTAAAATGTTTATCCTGTTTGAATAGTCCGTAAGCATTCTGGTATTCAGAAACAATCCGCGACTGCATTTGAATAATACTTTTCAGCCGGTCGTATCCCGAGATCAGGTCCTTGACGGTTGCCAGTTCATTATAATATTCTTCATATAAATCTTTCTGCTTTTGAACCCAGTCGGTAATATCATCCAGTTGCAGTTTGGACATCACATTGGTAATTTCTTTTTCAGCGTTCTGCAGCACGATTGTTTCATTTTGAATTTGCTGCACTACAAGATCCGCTGCATTGATGGCGGCCTTGATGATTTCGAGGATTACGACCTGGGAATTGGCCTTGTGGATTGAACCAATCATAAAACAAAAAACGACAGCCAGCTTTTTCATATTAAATTCAAAATCAGGTTTTATTTCTTTTTTAAATCCGCTACCAAATGCTTAATACCTTCTTCGATAGACCCATACCTCGCCGCATATTCCTGCACCCTCGCCTTCTCCGTCGCTTCCGTAGAATAGGCCCAATACTCTTCTGGCGAAAGTTCGTTCCGTAAAACTTTCATCACCTGTCCGCCAAGTTCGAGGTAACACTCCCTGTATATCCGCCCCGGCTCATTGGCCTTATTAACCGAAAAAAGCTGCGTCTTTCCCTTATCAGACATGCCGAGCGTCGCCTGCAGCGCATCAAACTTATTCATGAACTTTCTCATGTCCATCAGGATCTTAATATCGGAGTTGCCGATAATCGCCTCTTTAATAATCGGCGAACTGATCAGGTCATCAATTTCTTGCGTGACCACAATCGGAACGCCGTACAACTTTCTGAATGTCTTCCAGGCATATTTCATGAACTGCGACATGCCAGCTTGCATCATCGGTTTCCAGGCTTCTTCAATAGCGAACGCTTTGAGGATGGCCGGGATCTTCCGCATCTTGGACATGGTCATTTCTGTCGTGATCAGCGAAACGACGGGTAGTAATATCGGGTGATCCTTGATATTGTCCAGCTCGAAAACGACAAATCGCTGGGTCAGCAGATCGAGATTCCCCTCCGCATTGAGCAGATAATCAAATTCGCCCTCTTTATAATAGGGACGCAGGACGTATAAAAAATTCTCCATATCGAAATAGCTGTCCTTTACTTTTTGAGAATGCAGCACATGGACATAATCCCGCTCCAGGTATTCATAAAACGTGTTGAACGAAGGTCGAACCGATGGGTCACGATCCAGCAGATCATAATATCCCTGTATCGCGTTGGACAGCGCGACGTACTCACTCCGGTTAAATGTTTCATGTTCCTGTTTCCAGAGGGTTGCGAGCAGCGCCTTCAGGCTTTCTTTTTTCTCGGTATCTAAAGACTCGCCCGCTCCTAAATGAAATGGATTAAAACAAATCGGCTTTTGTTCGGTATAGACGAAGTAGTAGCCACCCAGCAAATCACAGAGCCCTTTATAACTGCCCCCAATGTCAACGATCACGATATGCGCGCCCTGATCGTAGAGCGATCTGAATATATGATTACAAAGCATCGACTTGCCGCCACCAGATCCCCCGCACACAAACATCCCGCGATTATTAGTGATACCCGTCTTCATCGGCCCGTCGAAGAGATCAACTTCCACCGGCTTGCCTGTTAACCGGTCCCCAAACCGGATGGTCGCTTTACCCGGATCAGAACGGTAACCGGATTCAAGGTTCAGGAAACAGCAGGCCTGTTCGGCAAATGTGTCCAGGGTATCATTCATGGGGAAGTCCGCTTCATTTCCAGGAAGCCCCGCCCAAAAAATCTGGGGCGCGCCAGTAACTTCCTGCTTAGCTACCGCATCAATTTGCGCCAGTGCTGCCGACACCATATTCTTGACATCCTTTTGTTTTTCCCTGTCTGAAGTCCAGGCCATCACATTGAAATGCACTTTAACCGGCAGCCGGTTGTCTCCGATGGCTTCGTTCAGGAAATCATTGGTTGCATCCCTGGCAATCGAATTCTCTCTGGATTGCGTACTCAGTGATTGCAACCTCAACCTTTTACTTTCGAGCGTTTTTATGGTTGTTTGCGGATCATCCAGGAAGATATACTGGTTATAAATATGATTGCAGTTCAATAGCTGCCCAAGGTTCGCAGCAAACCCGACCGAGAACTTGGTTTTGTCTGTCGAATAAATATCATAATTGATTCGCGAACCGGTAAGCGATGGCAGATCCTCCGGACAGGAAAGCGAAAAAAGTTGCACATACTTATCGCCGATCTTTATTCCGTCTTTAAAGGACACATCCTGGATCATCGGCTGATCGGTTTCCGACAGAAAACAATATTTTTCGATCAAACCGATTTTCTTTCTTGCACTCAAGAGATCTTCATCCGATAATCGCCGGATTCTGACAAACCGGCTGTCCTCCAGTATGCGCTGAAACTGTCCCGCAGCATCCTTTAATTCTTCAAGCGCCAAAGGCTTTAAGAGTTCTTCCGGAACGATGGACTTACGAAGGAGATTCGATCCCATCGAACTGGATAGTTTCCGGCCAGCCGGTTTTTTGGTCAGCCAGATGTAACAATGATGCATTAAATAGGGCCTCTCGTTAAAATATTTATCCGAACTACGGGAAAGAAAACTCTTACGGGAGTTTTCAGGGTCAGCTTCAATTTGAAAATCAGGTTCATATTTGCTTGCTACAAACCAGTCCTGTTTATGAAACATGGAATTCTTTGGCAGTACCCGTATGGCCTTGATCCAGCTTTGATGAAAGGTCTCATAATCGTCACCCGACAGGGTGAATATCTCAGGCAGGATAACTTCCATACCGATAGTAATATCACCCCGTTTCGAAGGGATTGCGTCCCATTCGGGCTTCATAACCGGCAACATATCTTCCAGGTTTCTTACCATAAAATCTTCTTTTTACTTCTATTCTACCAGTGCACTACCGTATGAAAACCTTCCTCGAATAACATTTAATAACCTCCGGGATGCTTCTGCTGGCAATTTTTTTCTTAAGTCCGTGCTCCCCATAAGTCTTACTCATACTCATTATTTTCATACATAATATGGCTCCGCTGATCCCAACGACTCCAATACAGACGAACGCATTGACTCCGGATATATATAGCAGAGCGAATAAAACCAGCATCGCGATCATCGCTCCTCCCAACCACCAGATATATTGCGCTTTGAGGCCATGAAATTCAATGCTTTTATTGATTCCCTTATTAATTTTATAGACACTGTAAGCCATAGAGTCAAAATGCTTCAAATTATTTAAGAAAGAAAGAAAGGGTACGGATTAAAGGGTACAGACTAATTGGTCTTTCTTGATAAATACTTTATAGTCCAAAGAATGATTTCAGCACGGTGACTACAATCACGAGGAAAATCAGGCTTCCAAACCAGGCGGCAGCCACTTTACCGGTATCATGATCTCCATGATTCCATTTCTGGTAAACCTTTACTGCTCCAATTAGCCCCAGAATTGCGCCTACCGCATACATCAGGTTTGCCCCGGCATCGAAATAACTTCTGACGGTTGTGTTGGCCTGGTTGATGCCAGCGTTACCGTCCTGGGCATAACCGCTAATAGTAAAAGCAGTCAGTAACACCATTTCGATAATAGCGCCATAGAGTTGGGGCAGCCATTTCTTTGTAAATCTATTTTGTTTTGTTTTCATAGCGCCGAATGATTGTTTGATGAATAGAATCTCATAAATCGAGTGAACAAAAAATGCCCCATCCCCTTAACTGTTCCATAGCCTTTTAATCTCTGCATCAGAAAGGGTGATGGAGCAATGATGTTTGAATTCTTCTATAATATGCTGATTGAGCTCGGGGAGAATAGATGTATACTTAAGAGAGGAATATTTTTTGAGCACTTTAGAAATTGCGAAGGATACTTCTTCTTTGACTGGCTTTTTCGACCTGAATGGCTCAAAGTTGTCCTTTAATTCTTCCAGCAGTTCGTGTACCGTGGAGTTGATTTCTTCGGGCGTCATGTCAAAGGTGCCGGTATTGCCATTTTCAGCTTCCCTCATCCAGTCAGCACTAGAAACTTCTGAAAAAGAAGGATTGACTACATTTTCTTTTTCAATTGATGCTTCGAAATGATAGCCCTTAGCTCCGACTGATTCTTCATCCAGGCCCATTAATTCGCGTTTAACGCACAGTCTCTTAATTTCCTTTCTGTAAAACAGAACGGTGACGATAACATAGTATGAACCAATAAGCCCGAACAAAACGAGTAAAAAGACATTCCAGGAAATAGTAGTCAGCATTTTCATCCTCTTTGATTGTTATTGTTGATGACAGATCAAAGATGGATGCGAACGACTCTATGATGGTTATTCAAACCGTTAAGGATGTTATCCAAATCTGAAAAATAATTTTCTTTATTCCCAAGGAAGTTTTGCCTTTTGTAAGCTTAGGAAGGATTCCCTGTATTTTACATGATACTTCATTCTTAGGCAATGTAATCCCTGATGAAGTTGTGTCCTTATATAGGAAGAGGGGCGAGAAATCTTCCTGGAAATGTACTTGATAGGGAGGTTTTCCAGATAGTGCATTTGTAAGACTTGGGACCTGATGGGAGTAAGCAATAAAAGGCTTTGACCAAGATTAGCATCTCCTATTCCACGGCTGGTTTGAGGCTCATAACCTGTGGGAGATAATATGGCTTGAATCAGCTGATTCATAGCCCGGAAGGTAAATTTGATCCGGTCGGTAAAACTCAAAAAAGTCTTGAATTTTACAAGGAAACTCGTGAATTTTACAAGCAGAAATAGTAGATTTGGTGATGATTAATCCTGACGATGTTAAGCGTGTCCACCATGGCAAAAATGTCAAACGATTTAGAAATATGCGCGGCATAAAACAAGGCACTTTGGCCGATACATTAGGCGTATCCCAACAAGCGCTTTCATTGATTGAACAGAAAGAAATAATTGACAACGCTCAGATGGAAGAAATTGCAAAAGCATTAAACGTTCCAATGGAAACACTTCAAGAGTTTGATGATGAATCGTCAGTTTTTAATATTCAGAATAATTACGAAGGGTCGAATAAGCAAGAAAATAATTCTAATTGCACGATGAACCCAATAGACAAAGTAGTAGAACTTTACGAACGTCTACTTAAAGAAAAGGACGCTCAAATTGCGAAGTTGTCAAATGACAAAAAATAATTTTAGCTTCCTCATCTGATATAATGGGTCTTCATTCAAATTCCTATTTCCTGGCTAACTGCCGGATTTGAATCCGCAAACGAAAAGAATACCTGAGATAGTCTCCAAACTAGTAATAAATAGAACCTTATTCAATTACTGAATTGGCCGGCCCTGCGATGATTGGCCTCACTTTTCCATCTTTATCCATCACCGAAATTCGGCTCTTCTGTACTAAAATAGCTTCACTGTGCCCTTCGTGCTCATTCACATCGATACCGATTATTTTACCTTCATAGTAAGAAGCAATATTTGAATCAGTGATCGTATGACCAATAATGATTCTTTTTGCATGATAAAATGCCAGTGTGCTGTCGACGAACGACTGGCTCGCGCGCGGGTCCATGAAATATCCCCGGTACCAAAACAGTGCATCCCGTCCAAAAAAAATACGGAGTGAGGTGTCGCTGAAATTTTCAAGGTGATGTCCCTGGTCATAATACGGCCTGCATACTTCATTGATCACATCAAGGCTCATTTTTCGCGCGAGGATCGCTGGAGAGATCCCTCCATGCAGATAAAGATTGTCACCAATTTTTTCGATCGTGTTTTTGCTTCTGAGCCAGCGGCCTAGTTCCGTATCCCTGCCATATAAAGTTGCATATTCAACCTGCATCAGCTTTGCATTGTCAAAATATTTTTGCTGGACGTAACGGTAGTCGCCAGACAGGTTCATCACATCATGATTGCCGAGAATGGTATGCACATTACCGCCTTTCTCCCTGGCCTCATCTTCAAGTTTGTAAAGCAGCCAGAGTTCCGCCATAACATCATTACCCCGGTCAAAGAGATCACCACAGATAACCAGGCTCCCCTTACCGAATGTCCAACGGTAAGCGCTATCCATGACACCTCCTTTGACCAGCAGGTTTCTCGTTGCTTCAAACTCTCCTTCGATATCTGACATCGCGATGATTTTATCCGGCGCTGTCCAAACTGTTTTTTCATCCTCGATTTTCTTCCGTAAAAGCACAGAAAAATCCTGGTTTTTATGATTAGAAAAATGGACGACGATTTCATAGCTCCTTTTTTTGCTTTCCGGAAATGAATCGACAACCAGTTTGCCTTTCTGATCAATCAACTTTATTATACCATATCCATTTTTATAATTCAGGTATGGACCGTCACAGATGTTTCCATCCTGTGCGGAGCAGCAGAACACATAACCTAGAAAGAACAAAAGAAATAAATGCTTTATCATGGCTGATTGATTGACGATATCCAGCGGTTGTTTATTCCGAATAGTTTGTTTGGTTTGACAGATGCCTGAATAATTAATTTCCCTCCCCGTATGATTTCTTCTTGGGTCAGCCAGTTGCGATTGAGAGGTTTGTCGTTTAGCGTAGCGGTCTGAATATATCTCGCATTTTTACTGAAGTTTAAAACCGAAATGGTGAGTTTTCCAAATGAGACGGTTTTGAACAGAGGAACATGCAGATACCAGACAGGCCACCCCACGCAGGCGGGTGAAAGGCCGATGGCGGCGAGCACATACCAACCCGACATCGCACCTCCATCGTCATCCATCGTCCGGATATAGGCGTCCGGCCTGTTATTGAAAACCCGGCCGATAAAGGGATCCACGCCGCGGCTGTTGTCGTTATAATAATATTGGATGACTGTATCGTGTACATATTTGCGTATGATATTCTGGGATTTCCATGGCTGAGTTGTTCCGCTATACATATAGGGCACCTGGATATCCGGCTCGTTGGACGCATTGTACAAATCGTTTCCGAAAAATGTATCCAGCTGTCTGATATATGTCTCTTCCCCGCCGCATAAATCAACCAGTCCCTGCACATCGAAGGGAGCGAACCATCGGTACTGACAGATCGTGCCCTGGTACATCCCCCTTGCGGGCAGATCATCGACATCTTCTTTTGTCAAATCCATGAAGTCGCCTTTCCAGTAGTTTCGCCATTTCAGTGATTTGTCCATATACATGCGGCTTAATGAATCTTTCCCGACAATCTGTAGTATCTGCGACATGGCCCAGGCATCATAACACGATTCAAGGGCTTTATCCGGATGATTAAATTTTAAACTGTCAGTTTCTTTTAAAAGTGAATCCAAAATCGAATTAAAATCGACAGCATATCCTTTGCGATAAGCATCCAATAGTACAACGATCGAGTGCTCGGTTCGCACGGTGTTAGAGGGCTCGTGGTTTGTCGCCCAATTTTTTTTGCCTTTCAGATAAAGACCCGTCAGGCTATTCATGATGTCTTTGTATTGGTCCGGATAAGCTATCGAAAGTAAAGGCAGTTGTGTTTTGTAATTATCCCATACGGACCAACCGTTATATACTTTTTTCTCTCCGGGTTCGCTGACAATAAAAGGGGACTGGAGCACCCGATACAATAAAGAATAAAACAAATGTTCTTCCTTGAGATCTCCTATTACTTTGATTTTTAATAACTGATTCCAGTCCTGTGTCGCCGCTGTTTGTGTTTGCTCAAAAGATTTTTTTGAAATATCTGCCTTTGCGTAATCCACACTTTTGCTAGAAAAAGCGATGCGCACTGTGATGTCTGCTTTTGGCGCACTTACCCTCACCAAATGATTCGTACTGTCTGATATGGCGACTGACTGATCGAAAGAAATATAATAATAAACCCGGTAGATGCCAGCTCCGCAGGTGGTTCCAGATTCGATCCAGCCGCTGATGGATGACTCACTAGTGCTATGTTCCTCCGCTACAAATCCATTTGCCAGCGTATGAGACAGGTCGATCATGAAGCTATTAGCAGTTCCAAGAAAATGATACTGCTCAATACCCGATTTATTTTCAACTGTGATACGGACGCCGATGCCATTGGTGAAATTGATATTATAATTTCCGGGCGACGCCCATTCTTTTTGTTTGATAAGTTCAGTGTGATTCTGGTCGAATGGGGTGATTAAAATATTACCGCCGCTCCCCTCACAACCCACGCCTTCAAAACGGTTATGGGTGAAACCTAAAACAGTTTTTGCCTTGTATTCATAACCAGTGTGTCCGTTCGGATACGTCTGCGCGCAGATATCCATCATCGAGAATGGATAGGAAGCGCCCGGGGAAAGCTGGCCATGATCTCCCGAGGTTCCAACAAAAACATTAACGTCGCCAATTATCGATTTTGTATTTTGGGCCAAAAGCATGGAACACATGCAAACAAAAGCCACTATCATTACGAATCTAGTCGCAGAATGCACTTGTGGGATTTCATACACCATGCAAAAATTAATAGTTACTAGGGTTAAAAGAAACATACAAGAATTTAAGTAACCCTGAAACGTTGGTTAATTACTAAAAATTAAGGTGCTCAAAGTAAAGGTAATCATCATAAAGGGCGATCAGCGTGTGTTCACATACCCTAAAATCTTGGAGTTTTTCATTAGAAAAATCAGCGAGATAAATACTAAAAATATACTTTCCGTCTTTTATTCGGTATATATCAATCGGATTTATTCCTTTCATCGTTTCCTTAATTTCATTATCAGCTATCAGCGCTGAATGAACAAATAAATATTCATTGTTAGCCGAACTTCGCTTGTTAACAAATATCGGAGGTGAAGCAAGGGTTTTTTCATGCAACGAATTAATCGTTCCAACTTTGATTTGCGCATGACTAATAGTGTCAATAGTTTTACCCTTATAAATAAGCTTTAAATTGCTATCCAAACAAATAAACTGATTTCGGTAATAATAAATATAGAATAGTCTGAGGCCGTCTGGGCTTTCAGTCAGCACACCGTCGGAACTGAAAATCCCTTCCCCCTGATCCTCAAATGTATAAGATGATGTGACATTGGATTTGGTAAGCTTAAGCAATGAATTTTTCATATCTCTATTAAACAATTTTAGTATATAATAATTTAAATGGGGCAGTACTTCACTAAAATACGGTACCTGTTCCACCATGGACATCTTACCATCATCCAGACTGCCAGATACTAATAGCGGTTTAACGCCATCACATACGTAAAATTTGCGCTCATAAGTCCTCACAAATGTACCGGGATAAAATTTTACGGTGTCACGTCCCGTGATATGAATAGTCACCGAATCCCGGGAATGGTAATTAATTTTGATTAGTTTGCTCCTTGCTGACATACTTCCTAAGTATATAAAGGACGTGTCTTCCCCTGCGATATACCAGGATCTCTTTGGCAATTTGATAAATCCGGTTCCTACGACCTTATGAGAAGGCAGCTTGCGAATAAATCCATTTGGCCGGTTGGATCGCCACTGCGAAAGTTTATATAGCAGCCAAACAGACAAACAACAACCTACAAAACAGTAAATTAATATAGCAATTCTTGATTTGATCTTTAAAATTTTAGCAGTTAAAATCAGTACCCGCCAAATAACAGGCTGGTACTGATTAGTTCAATTAATGAAACAGATACAATGGATATCTACAAAGCGGAACAACATTACTGTACGCTGGCAAATTTGGATATGTACTACTTAAGTATGCCGTACAGCGTGCTCCCGTATTATTCATTGCACAACCATTTTGTGTCGGAAGATACGAATCGCATTCCCCTATTTCCACAGGATCAAAAGCAGATGCGACCACAATAAATGGCTTTTCCACTTTAAAAGCGAATGATCCGATTATTGCTAATGCGAAAGCACTCATTAACATGATTTGTCTGATCTTCATAATTTAGTTTTAAATAAAATTTATGCCTACTCTTTTCAGGTTTTTCGGCTTCCACCTATTATTGGCCAATAATTACTTTATTTTTATATGGATATAATAAAACTGCCCACGCACCAAAAATAACGAACACAATATTGAATAGAAGGTGTTGTTTCCAACTCATATTTTCCAATATCCCACCGCATGAACAAGGTATATATTCACTGAAATTTAAAATAACGACGATATATGTTGAAAAAATTACCATCAGGCTAAAAGATGCATACAACGCTAACAATTGAAATTTTCTGAATACAAGAGAAACGCCTATGCTTATTTCGCCAACCGGGATAAACCATGAAATCAATTGTGAGAAAGGTGCCAATAGAGGTGATTTCCCTAATTGCACAATGAATTTTTGGTAATCCAGAAGCTTACTCATCGCGGCGTAAACAAAAAGGAGAATAAACAAAAAACATATAATGTCTACTATCAAACTCTTTTTCAATTTTAATAATTTTAGCTCCTTAGTTACTCTTCATTTTCAACCGAAATCTAGCGATCGATTGTCATATTATATCTACTTTTCATTCATCCACGCTGGTTCAGGTGCACCTTCCAAGAAATGATCAAAAAATTGTGCAAGACGAATAGAATAGTCCAATTTGTTTTTGTCTGAGTATAACCCATGGTCTTCATCTGCATATGATAATAACCATACCCGCTTTTGCAAATGAGATAGACTATTAAACCATTCATTGGCCTGCATAAAGGGTACCGAGGAATCGTTTCTATTATGAAGAATAAGAAGTGGAGTATTCACTTTATCCGCTTTAAAAATGGGAGAATTATGAATATATAATTCAGGTTTCTTCCATAGTGAGGCGGCAATACGCCCTTGGCCTGATTCAAAATAGTCACTACGGCCTCTGTTGTATTCATTATTCAAGCTAACCAGATCGCAAGCCCCTCCGGAAGAGGCCGCAGCAGCAAACCGATTGGTGAGAGATACAATGTAATTAGTCTCCCAGCCACCAAAACTATGTCCCTGCAAACCCATCTGCTTAGCATTAATAAACGGCAGACGTGACAAAACATCCGCCGCAGAATTAACTGCTTCGAAAGCGCAGTTTCCAGGGAAGCCATGTTTATAGTAACGAATGTCCGGGACAAATACTAAGTACCCATTACTTACAAACCAGGCTACGTTTAAAGTGCCGTTACTCAACTCAGGGCTAAGGAATAAATTTAAAGCGTCGGCATTTCTTTCATAATAATAAAATATTATCGGATATTTTTTTTTAGGCGTAAAGTCATCTGGCTTGTAGAGTATGCCTTCTAAACGCCAACCATTAGATAATGTAAAATGAATAAGTTCACTGCTAAACCATATATAATTTCTTTGGGGTTGAAAGCTTGTAAGAGCTCTGAAATTTATGAAATCTCGGGTAATGTATAAATTTGGATAATCATTTATGTTTTGACGTTGTACAACATAGCTTTCTACCGATTTTGCTTTCAATGGAAACATCGGTTGTGTAGCACCAAGAATAGTAGGTGGTGAGAAGCGGTAACTATAATAATAAATGTTCTTCCCAAATATTAGCTTTTTTAATTTTTCTCTCCTTCCCATGGTCAGCGAAAAAAAGCCATTTTGCTTAGTTTGAAGGTCGAATGCCTCTAATATTAGAGTATCACTTTTCGGCCTGTATTTTGAATGATGGCTATAATTCGACGTAGGAAGACTACCTTCAAAATTCATATATCTAAAACGAATGCCATTTTTACGCCCATAACCATTAGTCATATTAATGGGTTTTTGCCTACCATCCGGATCAACTTTCCAAATATCGTAACTATCATAAATCAATAAAGACCTATCAGCTTTCAGCCAACATGCTATTCCTTCCTCCCTCGACAAATTGTTGACGTCATCATCATCACGATACATTCGCACTGGTATATTCTTTGTTATGTTTTTTTTGCACCCATCTGACTTCCTGTATGTGTTCCATTGCTTTTTCCACTCATCGTACCAAATAACATATTTCCCATTCAAGGAAAACCCGACATTATACAAAACAGAATTCTTGTCGATTAATTTCCTGGAACCATCTTTAGTCGAAACGAGACAAAGATCCCTACGCAATTGATCGATTGGGCTATACACATTTACTTTTCTTGCAGGAACGCTTTGTGTCAAAAGAAAATCTTCATCGCAATCTTTATCTAAGATTGGATAATAAGACACAAAATCAGAATCATTTTCAAGGCGAATGATATATCCTGGCTTTTTTAAGTCAGTAACAGCCAAATAACCTATTCCATAATCACGCGCATATAGAATTTCAGATTGCGAATTTTTGACATCTATAGGTACTGAATCATGATTTGAATAATCCGATCTTGAGAAGCCAGATTTTTCCATGCGAAAAAATAATTTATCTCCCTCTTTGCTGAACTCCATGTCCCAATCTTTGACAATCATTCCATTTGTTCCTTGAGTAGTTGAGTCAACAATCGTTAAAGCACTACTCATTCCTTCACGATAATAAATAATATTGACATCAATTCTATTATTGCTAAATTTTCTTGAAAGAAAGGCCAACTGATTACCCTCTTCATTAAATACAAAGCGATCTGCTGAGGAATAACAACCAACATTTGAGATAATCCCGCTCGATAAATCAATCCATCGCATTGCTTGCCAATTCATCGAATCATATTTACAATTCAACTGCAAAAGCATAGACTTCCCTCTACTGTCAAATATAAAATCACCGACCATAGAGTATCTTCGCTCGTCTCCTGAAAGAAGATCTTTTAATACAAGCACGCCATAAGGTTCTCGAAGCAAGAAGGCTGCCCAACGCCCACTTCCGCCTGAAGGCAGCTTAATGGATCGAACATGAGCAGTATAATTTAATTCGTTTCTGGCCAGATCGAGAATTCCTAAACTATCATTGACATTCAAAAAGATTAGAAATCGATTATCTTGGGTGAAAAGGATATCTTTAATTTTAAATAAATTCATTTCCAACGAATGGTCAGTAGCCTCTACTGTCCATTTTGTTTCGCCCTTATTAGAACTGATAGTAAAAATTACGTATTTCCCATTGTTACTGATGGATACAGGTTTCAAATTAGGCCAAGTATCGCTTGCGGCGTAGTCTAAAGCTTTATTTTGAGCATACAAAATAATAGATAGCTGAACACAAATAGAAAATAAAAATAAGATTCTCATTGCTTAAATAAATTTAAAACACTTTTTTTCATTCTGAATTCAAAATAAGAAAAAGCTAAGTATGTTAGCGCGATATTTATATTATTTATACTCTTCATATCTCCCTGATCGTCCTGTCCAAGTGTCTTGACCCTTCCTCATTCTGCTAAGCGTAATGCTTAAATTGGATTGATAAGATTGTTCTTCGGAAGCATTATGGGCTAATTCAAGGGCTTTATTTTCCCAAAAAATAGCTTTTGATCGATAACCAAGTTTGTACAAAAGATTGGCATATGTATCCATAAATTCATAAGTTGTATTTCTGCTATAAACACTAGAATCAGATAAATCAGGAATTGTTTGTTTACTCCATTTTAACGCGGCTAAAAGAAATTTTCTATTGGTGGAATGCATAAACGCATAGTCCCAAGCAAAGGAATTTCGTTCTGTATTACTTGCTTGGCTTCCATAGACATCCATGTATGACAACACCGATTCCTCGCATTCCCGCCACATTTTTTTAAAAGAAAAATATTTTGCTTTTTCCTTAGCGATCATCCTATCAGGATTATAACCAGGATATCGCTTTTTAATACGATTTGAAATCATTTGCCAGTTAGCATCTTTCGCATTTTTTTTATAAAGTGGCTCCTGAATTTCATGGACCAAAATTTGATCTTCAAATTCGTGATCTAGTAAACTTATCGTTATGTTATTTAAAGCCGGATATTTATTTTTCAGATCATTTTTAACATCGGCCCAATCTAAAGGAAATTTGTCTTCCAAAAACAAAGGATCAATATATTCCTTTGCAATGATTGGCCAAATACAAGTTTCTACTGCGTCCAAATCATCAACAATACTATCTATCAATTTAGCATTGTTCAGGAATAGAATAAATCCCTTGTCCTTTGAACTTACAATAGTGCCACGGATCAACCATAAGTCAGGTTTAGTAAAATCGTGGCCTAGGCAATTAACGTATGCATCTCCAATTTCTTCAGACATTCGTGCGTCTTTCGCATTCAACGTCATGGTTAAAGCATTCCTGAGATATTCAGAGTTGTTCAAATGCATTTTATAATTGTTGACAATTGCGTAATACTGTTCATTGGAGTCCAATGACTCTTGAGCCTTTGCAATAAAATTGTCGGTTTCCTTACCTGTAGCCCCGACAACTCGGTGAACCAAAATCCCATCCGGAGAAAAGAATAGGTAGGTCGGAAGTACATTGATTGTATATTCACTAACTATTGACTTAGCGTCCGCATACCACCTCCGAATATATTTTCCATCTTTGGGGGTTTGGTCAATTTGAACAGCTACATTAATGAAGCGACTGTTCATATACTGCCCCACCTTATCTTGCGTGAAGACACTATCCTTCATGAACTTACAGGGGCCGCACCAAGTAGCATAACAGTCCATGAAAATAAATTTATTTTCCGCTTTAGCTTTTGTTTTTATATCGCTCCAATTTTGATCCTCTTCGAATTTTATTCCCTGAGCATGATTCGTAACTACTGAGAACAGAAACAAGCCGGACAAAAATAATTTTACCATGTTTAGTTTAATTAAAAGAGACGAAATACAGAAAGGTATTTGGTTACTAGCTTGTTTGCGATAATTTTGCTTTCAAACTTATGGTTGATATCCAGGATTCTGAGTAAGATTAGAGTTAACGCTAATCTCTGATTGAGGAACTGGGTAGAGCAAATCGTCCTCAGTTACTGAGTTTGGCTTTTCAGAAGACAAAAGTGGCACGGCAGTACCCCATCGTCTCAGATCAAACCACCGATGGCCCCATTCAGTAAAAAGTTCTACTCGTCTTTCATGTTGAATTGCGGTAAGAATGTCAGCCTGTGATGTAGCGGTAGTAGGATTAAGACCTGCCCGCATCCGAATTATGTTGAGGTCCGACGCAGCTCCCGTAAGTTCATTTTGTTCAGCCCTTGCCTCGGCTCTTATAAGATATTGTTCGGCAAGGCGTAAGACCATCAAATACTCAGTTAAGGGCTGTCCATAAGTATTGACTTTATATTTATATGGAAAATAATATGTCTGGCCGGAAGCAAAACTGTCCACCCAGTTATTAATTCTTTCATCGCCTGGCTCAAAGGTGCTCATCAAACTAGAGGTCAACGCTACCGGTTGATTTGAGTTTCCAGGAATAGAGTTTAGGACAAAAAAATATGCATCGAAAGTATTATATCCATCATTCACTGGTTGAAGTTGCCATATTGCTTCGTTGCTATTTGCGAGAAATACACCGTTTAATGTATCCAGATTATACAAAGAAGTATTATTAATGACAGTTGTCGCTAGTGCCTCAGCGCTGTCCCATTTGGTGTTATAAAGATATGCCCTTGACAATAATGCTGACGCTGCTCCTCGATTTGGGCGAACCCTTTCCGAAGTAGTCACTCCGTCTGTCGGAGTGACAAAATTATCGCTCAATAAATTCTGTGCGTCTTTAAGATCCGCAATGATCTGACCGTAAACTGTTAGCTGTGATGTTCGATGAAGGCTGGTATTTACTTGGTAATTCGTAGTTGTCGCCAATGGGACATCCCCGTAAATATTAGTTGCGTAAAAATAAAAAAATGCCCTTAGAAATTTAGCCTCCCCTATTAGTTGTTGCCTTTCACTGTTAGTTATATTCGAGGAAGTGGTAAGGCCTTCTAAAACTGCGTTCACTTCATAAATTCTTGCATATAATTCTTGCCAAAAATAACTGTTTGTGCTAGTCAGTTTATTGGTATAACACGAACTAAGTGTCGGGTTCGAAGCAAAATAATTGTCGAATTCATCCGCATTCAAGCCTGCCAATTCGGATATACTACCTTGCCCTTGAGAAAAACTGCTAAAGTTGCTTATCATTTGAATATAAATGGCGGTTACTGCAGATGCAGCACTTAGGTCATTGGCGTACACAGTTGCGCTTGTAATCTGGTTCTGTGGCGGATCTACTTCAACAAATTTTTTGCATGCGACATTCATTAAGCAAAAAACTATTCCAAATAGAAGAAATATCTTACGTTGATATCTACCACTAATTTTGAAGATCTCGTTTTTATATCTCAACATGTTGAAAATTTTTTTAAATGTGCAGGATAGGAATACTCAGAAATTATAAAGTAATTTGAAAGCCTACAGTCCATACTCGAAGCGGAGGCAACCCCAGTGCTTGGCTTTCAGGATCAATCCCGAGATATCGAGTGATTGTCAAGAGATTCTGACCCTGTATATATACCCGGAAATTTTGAATATGCCATTTCTGATTTAAAATACTAGGAATAGTATAGGAAAGAGACAAATTCTTAAGACGAACAAATGACGCATCTGAGTAGGCATAATCACTGGCTTGAGCTATACTGAATCCATTATATGAGTTTCCTGAATAGTCTTGGCTGAACTGTTGGTAGGGCTTTATATCGCCTGACTTTTGCCAATGATTTAATATGGCGGTAGGTTGGTTCGACAAAGTCCCAGGCATTAAACCAAAAGCATAAAATATATTTGTCCCGACCTGTTTCGTAAATTGAAAAAATATATCCAAAGAGAATCCATTCCATTGAAAACTATTCAAAAAGCCTCCATAGTATGTAGGAGTCTTATTAACGATCGATGTATTATCCACACCATAATTCGGGTTGTAAGTCGGCGCCCCTTTGAATGTCGAAAATTGATAAATTCCAGTAGTATCATTAACCCCTATGAGGTGATAAACTTTATTAATGGTTATAGGTTGTCCTATAATAAAAAGATTATTATAGGGAGAATTCTGAAGATTGGGGAATGAAACAAGTTTGTTGTGTGGAATGGTAAAATTAATAGAACTTTTCCAACTAAAGGTCTTGCTCTTGATATTTGTCGTATTCAGAACTATTTCTATACCTGTATTTTGTACCAATGCAGGTAAATTGGCATAGACAGCTGTAAAACCACTGACAGCGGATAGAGGCTCACTTACTAATTGATTTCCTGAGCGATTGCTATAAACACTTGTGCTTAAAAAGATCCGATCCTGTAAAAATCCTAGCTCAAGGGCCGCCTCTAGTTTTTTATCCAATTCCCAAGCTAGATCTGGATTGAATAAATTTTGAGGATATACTCCCTGTATACCTTGATAGGGGTTATAACTAGTGCTTCTATAAAGGTCTAAAAAACGATAGTCACCAATTTGGTCGTTGCCGGAAGTTCCATAACTCCCTCTAATTTTACCAAAGCTTAAAAACGGTAAGTCATTTTTAAAAAATTGCTCTTCTGAAAAAATCCAGGCAGCCCCTATCGATCCGAAATTCGAAAATTGTTTTCCTGGACCAAAGCGACTGCTTCCATCGCGTCTCCCAGTTAAATTTAAAAGATACTTATTCTGATAGTTGTAATTCAACCGCCCGAATACAGCACTGTATTTATAGTCTGCGCCAATACTTGTCGAATAAAGGCTGCCAGCCGACCCAATATCATCCAACAAAGCATCACTAACAAATCCGGAAGCATATATATTCTTAGCGTCTGTTATATTCTCATGCAACGTCAAACCAGCTAACGCGGATAACATTCCCCCCTTCCCCAGGTTTAAATGGTACTCAGCCTGCGGTTCAATCAACCATGAATGTGTGTTTGTTATATTAAATGTGCTATTTAAGTATGGCGGACCAGCGTTCGGATCAAAAGCCGTTGAAGGATCAGTCTTTACTTCATTTGTTTGCGTATTAGTATAACCAAGGCTAGCTTTTAATTGTAGATTGGGAAGTATGGAATAACTAACTAAAGCATTGCCAATTAGATTATTAGTAACACCTTGATATTTTTGGTACAGATATGAATATGGATTTGACCAGGTTCCCTGCTGTCCTGAAGTTATTGGTGCCCAATTCAGAGTGCCATCGGGGTTATAAATAGGAGGTGCATCTGGAGCAAGGGTATAAGCTATAGACGTAAAATCATTTGCCTGGACAGTGTTTAAATCTGAAACATAGCTCCCCGTAAGGCTTATTTTAAATTTTCGATTTTCTGAATTATTAGTCATGTTAAAATGCAAGGAAGCTTTTTGGTCTGCTCCCTGCCCCGGAAGAACAACAGGGAATACACTTGTTTCTCTATTATAGCCGCCGCTTATGAAGTATTGAGTATTGGCAGAACCACCAGAAACAGATACTTGTGCGTTATCGTAGTGGGCTGTATTTCCAATTAATAAATTCTGCCAATCCGTATACCGAGTTGTATCCCAAAACAGCAAGTCTGGCGCATCAGAAATATTCGTTTGATCACCTAAATTTATGGAATCATTATAGAAGGCTTCGCGTCGCATTTGGAGATATTGCGGTACGTTTAGCAATTGTTGTTCTCTTGTAATTTTGCCCAGACCTGAACATAGATTTATATCAACTCTCATTTTACCGCCGTTGCTTTTTTTGGTAGTGATTAGAATCGCTCCATTAGCGGCTCGGCTACCATAAATTGATGTCGCATCTGCATCTTTCAGTATTTCTATGCTTTGAATATCAGAGGGGTTAATATAATTTAAAGGGCTTCCACTTACTCCATTATTATGGTTTTCAAGAGTTCCATTAATAAGTCCAAGTGTCTGCGAAGGATAAGGGACTCCGTCGACAACATAAAATGGTTCATTGCCATTCGAAATGCTATTTTGGCCACGAATTTGTACATTGAATCCTCCACCGGGCGCACCAGTGACTTGGGTGATCACAAGCCCTGGTACCCGACCTTCCAAAGCCGCTAAAGCATTTGTTACAGGTTGCTCTTCAATTACTTTTGAAGTTACCGTTGAAATATCTCCAGTATTTAATCTCTGAGTCGTTGTACCGTATGGTATAACAACTATCGCATCGAGCGGATTGTTGCTACGAATTAATTTTATGACTAAATCATTTTGTCCATTTAGTTTTACTTCCTGATGGACAAAACCTGTAAATGAAATTACCAGAGTCTTCTGTTCATTAAACCCCTTCAATACGAAATCACCCTTTGAATCTGTAATGGTTCCATTCTTTGAGCCCTTCACAAATACAGAAGCTCCAGAAAGAGGATTTCCAAGACTGTCAGTCACACGGCCATGAATATTTATGGGAGGCGTATCTCCTTGTTGAATATTTTGTTTTGCTTTAACTACAATAGAATTATTCTGCACGGTGAAGCTGAGTGGTTGATCCTTAAAACATAATGCCAACACTTCTTCAATACTTGCATTCTTAACATGAAGACTAACATTTTTTGTAGCCGCCAGTGTTTCATTGAAATAAATAAAATTGTAACCCGTCTGGGCATTTATTTCCATGAACACGGTTTTGAGCGGTACATCCGTGAGCGAAAGAGTCACTTTCTGAGAGTAGGTTTTCGCAGACACATGCATAATCGTGACAAATAGAAAAAGACTTATCAATCTCATGATCCGCAGCGTTTGAATAAGCAGTTTCCCCTTTGGTTTTGGCGGGGCGTTATAATGCGATAATGCCATAACTTTGCATTTAAGTTTGGGTTAAAGAATAGCCAGTCTGTGAAAGGATTTGTTTATTTGGGTCAACCTAAACGAATGGCCGGAAGTGTGCAACCACTTTCGGTTTTTGTTTTGGTCAACCAGCTCTTCAGCGCAGGATATAAGAAATCAGTTTACTTTCTGAACCATCACGGTTTTCCCATCAATCTTAAAATGCACCACTCCGGTTAGTTCAAGCATCTTAAAGACCTCGGAAACATTTACATTCCTTGAAATCACCCCCGTCAGATGCGCTCCTTTTATATTCTCATTCACAATATCTACGTCATACCATCTACTAACCTGTCGCATGGCTGATTCCAGATCGTCGCCGTCAAACCGAAATTCCCCGTTTTTCCAGGCTATTATCTTTTTGATATCCACATCCCGAACGATGGTTATTTCTCCGTCACTTTTTAATTTCGCTTCCTGACCCGGATAAAGTAATTTCTCTTTTTTATCCTGTTTAAGTTTTACTGATCCTTCAATCAGGGTTGTACTAATTGAATTTTCATCTGGATAAGCATTGATATTAAAATGGGTTCCAATATCTTCAACTTCTAATCCGTTCACAAGTACTTTAAACGGTTTTAATGCATCATGAACAACTTCAAAATATACCTCGCCGGTAATCTTGACTTTCCTATCCCCTCCAAAAAAGGCAGTTGGATATGTAATTGAAGAAGCAGCGTTCAGCCAGACCTTTGTTCCATCCGGCAGGGTCAGCTGGTATTGACCGCCTCTAGGGGTAGTGAGTGTATTTGGAACCATTTCAGTTGGTTTTTCAGTTGATATGCTATAAGCAAGTTTGCCGCTGTCTGTTTTGATAATTTTTGTATTTCCTTGTTGGGCAAGTACGCCATTGTGTGCCGAGTCCAATATAATTTTCGAACCATTGTTTAAAGTCAGGATCGCCTTGTTGCCGCCAGGTGCCACATCTGTATTCGTCGGAGCAGTGGCTATAGCAGGCGTAGTTGTTTTTTGATTCTTAATCAAAAAATATGTTCCGAAAGAAATGCCAATGAGGATGGCTGCCGCCCACCAGATTTTATCATTAATCATAGGACGAACAGACGTGTGAATCTTATGGATTGGAGAAGTAATCTTTTGTTCTTTAATCTTCTCTAAGAACTGCTGATACATCTCGTGCGAGTCATAATCACCTTTAAATATCAGCTCCTTGTTATTAAATGCCGCTGCCAAAGCATTTTCCAGCGATTCTTGCTGATTGGGTTCCTGAACAAGCGCCTGCAACTGGATTAATTCCTGGGCGTTGATACTTCCGTCCAAATATTTTTGAAAAAGCCGCGGAAATATTTTTTCTACCATATCAGCTTGGTATTTTTAAGTATAATACCCTATAGATAGTATAGACGATAAAATGAAGAGGGGTATGACAATCGGGGAAAGAATTATTTAAATAAAGCAGAGACTCAGCCAAAAAGCTATCACGACCAGTTCCTCGTGGGCCGCCAGATATTGGCGAATCTGCTGAAGCGCCCGAACAGCATAGGTTTTGGAGGATAATACGGTAATGTCCAATCGTTTAGCAATTTGTTCATGGGTGAGGCCCTCACTCCGGCTCAGAATAAAAACTTGCTTTACCTTCCCAGCAAGCGAATTAACAGCATTTTCCATACTGGCTTCAAATTCCTTAAGTTCAAGGCTCTGACCAGGAGTGTACGACTGATTGGCAAAGTACCGGACGAGGAAGTCCGTATTTGAAGGATCAAAAACTTTCTTTCTTAAATAATCTATCACAAGATTTTTTGACAGCGTATAAATGTAGGCATCAATTTTCCGAATCTCCGCAAGTTTTGCCCTACCTTCCCATAATTTAATAAATATTTCCTGTGACAAATCTTTAGCCTGTTCCGGTACTTTGATCAGGTGCAAAGCAGTTCCATATACCTGTGGCCAATAATGATTATATAGCTCTTCAAAAGCCTCTTTCTCCCCGGCAGAGACACGAATCCGTAATTCTTCCTCGGTATATTTCATAATATAAGTCAAGATCTCTTGAAACCTAAATGTACAAAAATGGACAGTAGCCAGGCGACTAGCCAATAGATTAACGATTATATATTATCAAATCTTTTGTCATACCTGGGTGAAATAATTCGTCATCATACTGATAGTCAATACTGACCGTCTATTTCAAATAATTGGTATAAAAGTTTGAAATGGGGAGTCGTTTCGTTTAAAAACGTTCGTTTATGCCGCATCCTGCATTGTTGACAGAAGAAAATATAAATATAAACATCCCCGATCATTTGCACATTGCACAAATTGCAAAAGTAGTTCCGATATGTTCCGTATTGAACCCTGAAGAAACATACATGTCATTATATAATAAATATTATGAAAAAATAAAAAAGTACGCATCAACACTTTACAAAGATCAGGAAGCGTATGCAAAAGACCTGGTACAGGAAATTTTCATGAAACTGTGGGAAAATCGGGAAAAGCTGCACCTGATTGATTCTCCTGAAAATTATATTACCATCATGACCAGGAATCAATTTCTGATGGAAAAGAGATCCTTAAAAAGAAGAAAAACTTTATTAACTAAACTCCTTTCACAAAAATCATTACAGGCCAATTTAACTGAACAGGAAGTACTTTACCGGGAATCCAAAATGATTATAGACAACGGAATTAAAAAACTTTCCCCACGCATGAAAACTGCATTCATTCTAAAACAGGAGGGGTACAAAATAAAAGAAATAGCCCTTCTTATGAAGATAAATAATTTCACGGCAAAAAATCACGTTATAAAAGCCCTATGTAAAATGAAAGTATTTTTAAACTAATGGCGCACCAAATTTTTGGAAAGCGATATTTTTTTCCATTTTAAAATGTTCTTCTTTTAAAATTGTGTTGAGAATTACCGCATTCCGGTGTGGTCCCATACCCAGATCGGCAGAATTAAAACCGTGAGAATGCAAATCCGCATTCTGTACAAAAATGGAGTTTTGATTATCAACAGAATAATTAAGGTTCACCTGGTAAAATTCATCCTGTGTCCAATTGATCAGCTCTTTGACAGAATGTAAAAATTCAGGGATCGTGTTTTTATATCCGGTAGCAAGGATACAGCCGTCCGAAGACCATGGGAAATATCGTTTCTGACCAAGATGAAAATAATTTTGTTTCAACTGGTTATTACTCAGTATATCTATGTGACGGAGTTCACAGTTCGGAAATATTGCTGTTTTGTAACTTGAATTATGGATCAGGTTCTGATACATACTTGCGTGAATCGCATCAATCAGTTCTTTGTTTATTCCTTTGTAGTTCCTGTTCTGGGTCCCCAGGATCTCTTTCCTCCGTCTCGCTGAAAGATTATAGAAGTACCGGATATAATCGGGTGAAGTCATTTCAAAACCAAATTTTGAGTTATCCATCGGGTAGGGATATTCAGACCGGGTGAACCATGAGAGGGATTCAAATTGACAGGTATATTGCAAAAGATCATAAAATATTTCGGCGGCGGACTGACCGGATCCGACCAGCGTAATATGTTTTTTAGAGAGCAGACTGTCCTTTTTATATAGATAATCCGAGGAATGAAACACGAAGGGATGTTCTATGTCTTCGACACATTCCGGAAAAGAAGGAACCGTCCCCACACCGATCACGATCTGTTTTCCGTGAAACCTAACCGGAAATCCGCCGGGCTCTCTCACATAAACTATATAGGTATTGGCCGTTTCATCAAATTGTATGGATTCGCATTTTAATCCAAAATGAAGGTTCGATAATTGCGAAACAACCCACTGGCAGTATTGGTTATATTCAAAACGGGTAACAAAATTATTTTCCTGAATGGCAAACTGGATCATCCGTCCATTCATTTTCAAAAAATTTACAAAACTGAATTTGCTGGTCGGATCTGCGAGCGTGACCAGATCGGCCAGAAATGGAACCTGGAGTCTTGTATTCGGCAAGAGCAGTCCGGGATGCCAGTCAAAAGAGGGAGACTGATCGATGAACCTAGACGAAAGTTGCGGTAGTTTTTCGAGCAGTGCGGCCAGCCCTAAATTAAAGGGACCTATTCCAATTCCAATGATATCGTAGACAGTTTCATCTTTCATAAAGTCTTTTTCTTTTTAACAAGTTCAATCAACAGCGATGTCGCAAGCGTAAGAAATGAAGTCAGATTAATCAGGAAAATCGTTCCGGCAAAACCAGATCGTTGATACCCAACAATCGGAAGTAGCCAAAAAATCAGCGGCCACTGAATCAGATATATCTGGGTGATGTGCTTGCTGGCATATGAAAATATTTTAAACAGGTAATTTGGTTTGACATGAAAACTGATCCAGTGCCAGACAGATAATGCGATAAGAACAAACCCAACATGAATCAAAGTGTCCAGGGCTGTTGTCCGGTAAAAAGAACTGAAGCCTGAAATATGAAGCCAGTATTTCACAACAGCGGATAGTGTCATCCCACCCAGGCCAATGATCCAGAAACTATCAAATCCGATCCACTGTTCTTTTCGCTGAAGTTGTCGGCCAAACACCAGGCCAAGTAAAGGATATACAAGCCAGGGCAACAGAGGAAAGAAGACGCGCGGCGGCTCGCCGCCTATTATTTGTAATGTATAGTTGATAATTGCATTGTTGTTGGTTGCATCCCAAAACAAAGGCGAGAGGAAACAGATTCCGATTGACATCCACAGGGCGATTTTTTCCGTTTCTCTGAACCTGGAAATAATGCCCAGAACCATTAAGGCTATACCGGCAAATTGTAAAATATCTCCTAACAAAAACATTTGAACGTATCCATGCCAGCCCTTGTCAATTTGCAGTTCGGATAAAAATGATTGGGGAAGCCAACCAAACATGTGGGGAAGATCAAATTTTAAAATATTGAGTGCATAAGCATAACCTATTAAACCAAATGCTTTCAAGAACGCTGATTCGATGGATTGGTCCTTTTTTAATGCGAAAGAAATTCCCATTAACAGCATAAATATTTGTGCGCCATGCCACTCGGAAATAAAAGCAAGCAGCCGGCCGGGTAATGTGTTCCATACATCCGGGCGACTATACAAAAGCATCGTGTGTACCGGGGCGAACATCAGGACAACAAATCCGCGTGCGAGGTCAAGAGATTTTATTCGCGGCATAGAAAAGATTGTTTGGTGAGTTGGTAAACATGGGCTGTCTTATACGACATCTCAATCGTTTTAATCCGGGTAAATCCGGATTTTTCAAGCAATGCAATGGATTTTCCATTCGCTGCATCCGGTTCGGCGAACATGGCCCCTGTTTGGTCGGCCGAAAAATAGTACCAGAGGAAATGCTGGATGATTGAGATTGTCAGACCATGAACCGGATTATCCAAGGGAGCCATGATCAAATGAAATCCGCAATCTGCCGGTTCAAACTGGACATGGTTTGCCAGTTCATCGGCGGAAACCTGATAAATATCGAACTGGCACACAGGCTCCTGATTGAGAAGTCCGATAAAAGAATGAGCAAAGGGGTTTTGAAGAATACACTGGTAACAACTCCTGAGTAATCCGACTGAACCACGCATTTGCCAGAATGTGCGGGCATAGTCCAGGTTGTTCCAGTTGTGAATCATGTCCAGATCTTTTTCCAGGTCGAAAGACCGGAAACTGATAAATCCATTTATATCCCGCTGAAAGTGGGAATGATAAACTAACTGATCGGAAAATTGCTTGCACCACAAGGGCTGCGTGAGTTTTGGTCTTGGTGGCATCTTGATTTTTTTAATGCCGGCAAAGTAGACCGGTCAGTCAGGGGGCCGATTATCCAGGACGGAATTTGAGTTGTCCAAAACCTTATTTATGAATTTATTTGAATTGAAACCTGAAGGCGGTTCGCCGATTGAGATCTTTGACCACATACCAGAAAGATTCAAAGAAAGCGCCCATCCAATGCTAAAACAGGCAGGTGTTGATGAAGATTTCGGAGCTTGTCAGTTCCAGCACTATCTGGCGGAGGACTTTGCCATTTGGTATAGCCGTTACTCGATAGATAAAACCATTACGTTACAGGCACGGGCAGATCTGGCGATCATTGAATGCAGCATTCCCTTCCTCAATCACTTTATTTCAGATCTTAACTTATTAGGTTCTACTTCGACGCAGGTGTTTCAGGTCTGTTTACTACATCTTCCCTATGTTGATAATACGGCAACCCTGTTGGGCGGAAAATTGTACGAAACTCTTGACTTTCACTTCAAAGCCCGTTTCCTGGAAACATATAAAATGTATGATGAAGTAAAGAAATTCCTGGACAAAATTGATAAGAACATTGCAGCGAAACTGGAGATTTCCTGTCCGCTTACCCGCGATATGCGCAAGATCCTGAAGAACCTGATCAACTTCGAAGTCAGACCGGAACTCTTCGCCGAAAATATGAAGTCATGGATTACAATCTTTCTGTCTCAGGTGTTTCATTCTCTCGATAAACCTGTTGCCGCTTCTTCAAAATATATCACACCGGACCTGCTGGAAAAAGCAGTCATTGCAAAGTTGATCATAGAAACCGAATACATGAACCAGCTCACGGTAGACAATATCGCTCAACGGGTCGGGACGAACGCCAACTATTTTCAGTCCGCATTCAAACAACTTGTCAAATGCACTTTCCTTGAATATCTTCAGCGAGTAAGAATTGCCAAAGCAGAATTGTTGCTGATTAACAAAACTGAAACCCTGGATGTGCTGGCTGCTGAAATCGGATATGCCGACAAACACAGCTTCTCGAAATTCTTCGCCAAGTTCCATGATCAGTCGCCTGCTGACTTCAGGAATAAACATCGGAAGAAAAAAGATTAGATTTAAATAATAAAAATGCCCTGGATTTCAGATTAAACATTGATAATTAAGACCCTACCTGAATTACAGAAAAAATTACTCAGAGACAGAAAGAAGTTACAGATTCAAAAGGAAAAATTTGCTGAATTGCAGGATACTATTCGTAAAATGGGCGGAGATCCAGCTCCTTGGACGCCCGACTTTACCGAGCGCAATAAAGAGATTTATAGAAAATGGTATAAAGTCTCCGTAACATTTAAAGATCTCGCCCTCGAATACAAAGTGTCTACCAGCACTATCAGCAGCATTTGCAGAACAATAGCATTTAACATCAGAAAGAGACGCATCAGAGCAAGTGACTACCGGGCTTAAATAAAAAACCCTTGTGGAAACAAGGGTCGTAACCAAAACTAACTGCTTATGAGAAAAATTTGAAGTATATTTTATTTATATTCTATTCCTTTTTTCAAGTATAAAAGTACACTAACTCAATCGAAGCATATTGTTAAAACGCTCTCTTCATCCTTGCATTAACAACTCGATAATGTTTGAAGGAATTTTGAAGTTTAATATTCTTTTCAATTACTACATAAATTTCGGATTTGCCCTTCGGGACGTCCGACACGTTCGGCATAAACACCAGTAACCCCGCGCACAAAGCCATCATTTATTCCGCCTGCGATGCCGGACTTACTCGGGACAAATCCGGATTGAATTCCATAATTCAAAAAAATAAAAAATTATGGAACAGATTCACCAGACAAATCCACTTTATCTCCTCGCAGAAGTCGAATTGATTTATCGCTCAAAAGTCAGGGCTTCAGACAGACCAAAGATCACAGATTCCAAATCAACTTTCGATTTATTAATCTCTCACTGGGATATGGATAAAATTGAATTATTTGAAGAATTCAAAGTCCTTTTTCTTAATCAGTCCAACCGGGTTCTCGGAATATATAATGTATCGAGCGGCGGAATTACTGGAACTGTTGCTGATCCCAGACTGATCTTCGGAGCAGCATTAAAAGCCACAGCTTGTAATCTCATCCTTGCTCATTCCCATCCAAGCGGTAACCTCAGACCAAGCCAGGCCGACGAATTGTTGACTGCTAAATTTAAAGAAGCTGGCAAATTTCTGGACATCAGAGTCATTGATCATATTATCGTCACAAAAGATCAATATTTTTCCTTTGCAGACGAAGGCCTTCTCTAGGCCTTTTATTAATAAAAAGATTCTTACAAATTTTCCTTTCTCGTATTCAATATACGGTCGACGGTAGTTCTTATTTCCGCAACTGTTTTCGGGCCGGCATTTTTCAAAAGACCGATATTTTCAATTCCATAATTCACAATATCCTTAACAGTATGAAGAAGGGAAGTTTCAGAACATTATAAGTTCTGACTGACAGTTTGATATCTTCAATGCTTTTCATCGGCTCCGGCAAACGCTCCAATATTGATATGCGTTCGTTGATAGTATCCCGTACTGAAATACACTCCTCCAGCGTCAGGCCTTGAATATTGATATTCCGGATATTAAACGTGTTCAATGGCATGTCACAAAATTCGGACTAAATCTCATAAAACTACCCACCGTACAACGACGGTATTTTCCCGTAGTTGTACGGAATATTTTGGACCTTCCCTTGGTAGAATTAATTAAAGTATATTTATTGGCAACTATAACCGGCAATGCTTAAAAACCTGTTGATTATCATGCTTTTTGCACTGCAATACTCGGTATCTGTAGGTCAGAGGCCGAAATACCCGGAACAGCACTAGTCTCCAGTTGGGTAAACGACAGCACAGCTCAGGATGAATATCCAAGAATTTATTGGGGGCATAGTTTTATCATATCCATACTTTCCGCCTACGATGATACAGCTAAATTTAAACGGACGCTTCAGGGTGACAGTTCGATGGGTTTTATTTATTCCGCCCTGGCGAGTAAAAAAAACAGTCCCTATATTCTGTTTGGAAAAATCTATTCTATCCTGACGCAGGATGATGGAGTGCCCATGTTTACTTTTTCAGACACCGCCCTTCGAAAACTGCAACCGTTATACGGCGATTTCCTGATGAGAAAATTCAGAAGGGATGAATCGGACCGTGAGTGGGATTCTGCCGGGTGGCAGCAGGTAACTATTTTCATACCGGATACGCTCCTGAAAGGAAAACAACATTTTACGGTCGGGTTTCGTCATTTTCCCCGAACCAATATGCCTGCGCAGTCTAATTTTAATGAGGTTGAACTCACTGGGTCGGGCGGTCCGTCAGCCGTCGAGATTCATATCCGTTCAACACCAGATAATTGCAAGGCATATAAAATTAATCAGGACGATTACGATATAGACACGGTGTTTAGACAATATGGAAGAAATAATTTTAAAGTTGATGCCCGCTTTCTGGACCATCTGACTCGATATATTATTGTTGGAGGGCGGACGAATGTCGATGTTACCGTCGATAAGTCAAATTCAGTGATTTTTATCCGAAACGGGGATAAACTCAGCCCACCTTTAAAATGTACCCCTAAGGAAAACGGTTCCAATATCGTAAAATGGGGCTTTAAATGAAAAAACTCTCCGGCTTATTTAAATTAATTACGGCCATTACCTATGCCGTGCCAGGCATTTCATTTTTCAAAGGCAATATTTACCCCATCAATATCTCAAAGGGTCTTCTGATGGCCATCGCGGAAATTCTTGGAGGCATTGTCATTCTGCTCGTTTATTTGAACCGCGAAACCATAACCGGCTTTCAAACAAAGTTAAAGTCCGCACGATTGCAATTGCAGGGGTTTCAGCCGTCATTGCACTTTTACTCTTCGGAGATTTCCTTCAGCAAAAAGTAGTTTTGACCAACACCGACGCGCCGGTGTTGTTGCCGGTTTTTCAGTATAGCGCCCGCTATCAGGAAATTGAACGGGCAGCAGCTACGGAACATCAGAACATTGCGGAGCATCTTGGTGAAGATGCTGTTGTGCGCCTGATTAACGACGAATGCCCATTAGGTATTTACTACTCAACAATCGTATTTGACATATCCGTTGTTCTCCTGTTCGCAACAGTGATTTTTATTTTTATGTTCTTAGCGATGGGTGTAGTCTAGACCTTTTTGTCACTAAACGCCTTGAGTTTCTCATTCATCTCCGTAAGCCCAGCCTTCTCCAATATCTCACCTGGGATATTTAACAAGTCCGCATTTGCATCCGCAGGCGCCAGATCCAGGATATTAAAACCGTTACCGTCTCCGTCCTTAATTAAAATCCCGCGCTCGATCACTTTACTTAAGATAAAAACATTTCGGCGGGAAATCCTCAGATCCACTTTTACTTTCTCGTTCATTCCCGGCATACTCAGTATCGTTTCATGCAACTTGATAATATCTGTTTTAGCAATCATAGTTTTTATTTTGATCCAAAACTAATCTCACGATCTCAGATCATCCACTTTCAAATATGGAGTGGATATTTTCGGGTCTGTCGCTCATCGTAATTTTCCATCCGCAATTCCTTTTTGAACACTCAAATCCGCACACCATGAACTCATCCAGCAAACATTTGACCTGCGAGCAGACAAAAGAAATGGATCTCGTCGATTACCTGGCATCCATCAACCTTCATCCAACTAAAATCTCTCACGCTGACTATTGGTACATCTCTCCTTTCCGGGATGAAAAAACGGCATCCTTCAAAGTTAACCGACCTGGAAATGTATGGTTTGATCACGGCGAAGGAATCGGCGGAACAATCATCGACTTCGGAATCAAATATTTTAACTGCTCCATTCCCGATCTGCTGGAGAAATTATCAAACTCATTTTTATTTCAACAGTCAATCATCAATTACTCCTTTCACCAGCCAGTTTCTCAGATTGAACACCCCATTGCAATCCTATCCGTTCAACCCATTCAATCTCTGGAATTACAACACTATTTGAGTCATCGCAAAATAGCTCTGGACATCGCTACTAAATATTGCCGGCAAGTCGCTTTTAAATTGAACGACCGGACTCATCAGGCGCTTGGTTTTCCGAGCGACAAAGGAGGTTACGAATTGCGCAGTCCTAACTATAAAGGAAGCAACTCACCCAAGGCGGTTACGACGATTCAAAACGGCAGCCAAAACCTCGTTGTATTCGAAGGGTTTTTTGACTTCCTGTCCTACTGCACGATTAACAAAAATCAGTCTCTTGCACAGTACGACTTTCTCGTTCTCAATTCAACCGCCTTCCTGGAAAAGAATCGTCCCTTCATGGATACTTACCCGCGCGTTAATCTTTATCTCGATAACGACTCAACCGGCAAGGCATGCACGACCAAAGCACAATCTTGGGGTTCACAATATGCAGATCAAAGCCATCAATATTCGGGTTACAAAGATCTGAATGAGTGGCTCATCAAGGCGGGTCATCAGCGAAAACAATCGACCAGACAACGACCGTAATACCTTGTTTCTCTGACCCGATCTCAGTACCCAGGCCGGGTACGGCAAGATGTACGTTTGTCCGACAAACGGTTTCACCCTTTTACTCCGGAGTCGTGTTAGGGCATATTTCTCAAACACATACCAATGAAAAATGACCCAATAAATCTGACCCGAAAGGTTACCATACGGCTAAAGCAGACCGAATACAATAAACTGAACAGGGAGTTCAAATTGACAACCAAACGCAAACTGAGCGAATATCTGCGTTATGTTCTCCTGGAAAAACCGGTAACGGTTTATACCCGAAATCAGTCACTCGATGAATTTATGACTGAACTGAAACTTTTACGAAATGAATTATCAGCGATTGGAAATAACTACAATCAGACGGTCAAAAAACTGAATTCTTTAAGACATATTTCTGAAGTAAAGTTTTGGGCAATAATGAATGAAAAAAATAAGCAGGATTTCATGGAAAAAATATCAGAGATCCATTTTCAAATCGCCCAATTTTCAGACAGATGGTTGCAAGAATAAATACCGCCAAGAATATTTCAAAAGTGCTCAATTATAATGAGCAAAAGTGCCGTCAAAATCGGGCGAATATTTTATATGCCAGCAACTTCTTTAAAGACACCTTGGATCTGATTTTTTACGATAAGCTGAACCATTTTAAAAAATTCATATCGCTGAACGAAAAAGTCACAACTAACACCTTGCATGTTTCACTCAATTTCGACCCATCCGAAAAACTAGCAAATGATACTCTTATAGCGATTGCAAATGACTATATGAAAATGATCGGATTCGGGGATCAGCCCTATCTGGTATACCGGCATAATGATGCTGGTCACCCGCATATTCATATCGTTTCGACCAACATCAGAAATGATGGTAGTCGTATCTCGATGCACAACCTTGGGAAAAATCAATCTGAGAGTGCAAGAAAGGAAATTGAATTCAAATATGGGCTGGTCCGCGCACAGGGAAAAAAGCTCACAGAAGCCGCCAAACTTCATCCGTCAGCCAGGCAGATAGTGGCCGCCATTGATTCCTTCTTTCAGACGACCAAACAACCCGGCCTGGGAGATTTCATTCAAAAGCTGAAAGAACAGGATATTGAAGTGGACTTACGAAAGAATCGATACGGTTTAATCTATGGGATAAAGTATACCGATCACAGATCAAACATGGTTTTCAATGGCAGCGATCTGGGGAAGTCCTATAGCGCCAAAATGATCCTCGAAAAATGCGGGGCTTCGGCAATGAAACTGTCCGCGTATACCCGTAAAAAATCGTCGTCGCCTAAGTCTTCAAAAAAAACCAAAGAAAATACTCCCGAGGGAACTATCTCGACGACTGCCACCCATCTATTGGAAACCCTGACAGATCCAGCAATACAGAATGAACCTATACCACTGCAATTGAAAATGTCAAAGAAAAAAAGAAAAAGAAAACGTCTCCATCAATAAATGATTCGCACTATGAATACCGGTGAAAACGATCAGGCACAAAGAAAGATTCTGGATATGAGTCGCTGGATCAGTATCGCTGTCCTGTTACTTCATTTTTATTTCTTCTGTTACCAGGCTTTTGCAGAACTGGATCTCCGTACAAAACTAACCGACCAGCTCCTGATCAATATCCGGCGAACCGGCTTGTTTGACCCTTTCTCACGCACTAAATGGATTGCCCTTGGATTCCTTGGCATTTCACTAATGGGAGCCGGTGGAAGGAAACTGGAAAATTTAAAAACAAAAGTTTCAATTGCCTATTTACTGATTGGTTGTATTTTTTATTTCACCAGCCATTTCATATTGCTTTTGGCGATTGATATGGAGACGAAGACCGTATTATATATTTCTTCTACCGCGTTCGGCTACCTGCTAATCTTGCGTGGCGGAAATCTGCTGTCTCGCGTGATCCGTACAAAGCTCAACAATAAGGACATTTTCAATCGAGAAAATGAAACCTTTCCGCAGGAAGAGCGACTGATCGAAAATGAAAACTCTGTCAACCTGCCAGCGGTCTATAATCTGAAAGGAAAAGAGCGAGCCAGCAATATTAATTTCATTAATCTTTTTCGCGGGCTACTTGTTCTGGGATCGCCCGGATCTGGCAAGTCCTATTTCGTTATCCGTCACGTAATCACCCAGCACATCCGAAAGGGGTTTTCGATGTTCATCTATGATTTCAAATATGACGATCTCTCCGTTATCGCCTACAATCACTTTCTAAAATGGCGGCATCTCTATAAGGTCGAACCGAAATTTTATACAATTAATTTCGATGACCTGAGCCGAACGCATCGCTGCAATCCACTGGATAAGGAAAATATGCTGGATATTACAGACGCTACCGAAGCGGCGCGAACTATTTTACTAGGTCTTAACCGGGAGTGGATCAAACGCCAGGGGGACTTTTTCGTGGAATCTCCGATCAACTTTCTGACGGCGATTATTTGGTTCCTGCGCCGGTACATGGACGGCGAATTTTGCACCCTGCCTCATGTCATCGAATTCATGCAAACCGACTATGCCCAGCTTTTCGAAATCCTGAGTACCGACAAGGAAATCGAAGCGCTCATCAATCCCTTTGTCTCCGCTTATAAAAACGATGTTATGGAACAATTGGAGGGCCAGATTGCAGGGGCAAAAATCGCCATGGCCCGGCTGGCCTCTCCTCAATTATATTTTGTCCTTTCCGGAAATGACTTCAGCCTGGACATTAATGATCCAGAAGCCCCCAAAATTCTATGCGCTGGCAACAATCCGCAGAAGATCCAGATATACGGAGCCGTGCTATCACTTTACGTTAACCGTCTGGTCAAACTCGTCAACAAAAAGGAGAAGCTGAAAAGCAGCCTGGTTTTCGACGAATTTCCCACCATTTATCTAAGCCATATCGATAGCCTGATTGCGACTGGCCGGAGCAACAAAATAGCGACCTGCCTGGGCATTCAGGATTTCAGTCAACTGAAGAAGGATTACGGTCGGGACCAAGCCGAGGTAATCATTAATCTTCCCGGCAATATCATAAGCGGCCAGGTCTCCGGCGAGACGGCCAAACAACTTTCTGACCGCTTCGGCAAAATCCAGCAGGACCGGTCGAGTTTATCTATCAATAGTTCCGATACTTCCATAAACCGTTCCAAACAACTCGACCTGGCTATTCCGGCTTCCAAAATAGCCTCTTTAAGTTCCGGGGAGTTCGTTGGTATGGTGGCCGATGACCCCGACTGTAAAATCGACCTAAAGGCATTTCATGCCACCATTCAGAACGATCATTCAGCCATTGCCAGAGAGCAAAAAGTCTACAAAACAATCCCTATTGTCCGTGAGATAACGGCCATCCTAATTCAGATGAATTATGCCCAGATCAAACATGAAATTGGCAATTTAGTAAGCGCTGAAATGGAAAGAATAATGATGCTACCTAAGTAGAGTTCGAATTCAACCTAAATAAAATCAAACATTAGCCACTTTTGACGATTACTGTCCAAGTTTGATTTAAAGCGTAGCATCACTTTATAATTTTGATGCAACTCTAAACTATAATTTTCGCAGCATTCAGTTATTAATTGACCCTAAGTTCTTAGCTGCGAAAGGGGCTAGTTTTTAACCCCTTTCGCAGTCCATTACTTTTTGCGTAGCGATATTGATTACACCATTACTATTTTTCGCATTATCACAGATTGGTAACTTTTTGGTTGATTAATAAGACCAATTGGTCGCAATTTTACATTAAATCGCTGACGAAATATCGGCTATGAATCATTTGTAACTTTAGCTTTAAGTTGATTCCGGAGCATTTTCTTGAATCCATAAACCAGAATTTGAAATCAAAATAAACCCCAATTCTTTATGATCATAACTTTAAAAGGAGGATCAGAAGCCGATGCCGTCAATTCAAGGAATAAAACCTATAAAAATAAAACATTCAGATCCGATGGTATCGCAACTGGTGTATTTACAAATTGTACGTTTATCAAATGCACATTTGAAAATATCTCAGGGTTCTATTTAGGCTTCGAGAACTGTATATTCAATGAATGTTTTATATCTAATGTTAACTTCAGCCATACAGTTATGAACTGGAAGCATAACACGTTTAACAAGTGTAACATCCGCCATACTAATTTTGATGAGGGTGACATGAACAATGTAATATTTAATGAGACAAAATTACACAATGTATCGCTGGCGGGAATGTATCCGTTGATAAATATACAATTCAACAATTGCAGTATCTCATTTAGCACATTTTCTACTGTTGCCCATAATAGCACAAAGAATTTTATTAGCAAAGCCCTAAGTATACTTTTTCAAGAATGCAGTTTTTCATTTACCCATTTTGAATATTCCGATTTAACAAATGCAATTTTTAAAAATTGTGATTTATCAGACGCAACTTTATTAAATTGTTCAATTTCAAAAAAAACTTTCCAAACGACCAAATCCTTTGAAAAGAAAAAACCAGAATCAATTGCTGCTAAGTTCGATCTGCAAACCATAAATAATGCTTCCGGAATTAATAGGGCCTATTTACGCAAATATTTCAACCTGAAAGAAAATAGCATTTTCCAAATCGCAAGGCATTATAAACAACCTTCATTATATCACAGCGTATTCATATCCTATAGTTTCACCGACTCTAAGGCTGCGAAATACATTTATAAATACCTACAGAGTAGCGGAGTTCAATGCTTTTTGTGG
>Ga0182024_10002031_pt1 | contig 51012 bp, 41 predicted proteins | sample P32metaG_FD_120480 | JGI IMG/M metagenome (GOLD analysis project Ga0182024, IMG submission 120480) | Permafrost microbial communities from Stordalen Mire, Sweden - P3-2 metaG (Illumina Assembly) | ecosystem: Environmental > Terrestrial > Soil > Wetlands > Permafrost | place: Sweden: Stordalen... | reverse complement strand
GTGCCGATTAGATCAATTGAATATATGGGGCTTTAGCCCCCGGGACCGTTAATTTACGACCGGTGACGCCACCATCCGGCCACCAGCGCCGCCGCCAGCAGCGTCGGGCACACAATGACCGCGAACAAACTCAACTGGCTCCCCGGATCCGCCAGATGCTCCCCGGCTATCAGGCTGTCGATAGCCTCCCAGAGAAGCGGGCCAATCAGCAGCAGCAACACCAGCGTTACCGCCAGCGCCACCGCGCGCGCCCGGCTCTTGGTCTCTTTCTGTTCTTTCAGAACTCCGAGAGAACTCATCACCACCCGGCGGGTCTGGTGCGCCACCACCCGTTCCCGGTTCGCCTCGCGGCCAGTCAGCGCCGACAGCAACTCCGAGGCCGTCCCCGAAGCCTTCCCTGACGCTTCCTCATTGCGAGATTCGTCGCGCACGTCCTCGACATGTGTGGAAGCGTTCAAGCCATCTCCTGAAAATCCGGGTCGATCAAAACACGGGTCGATGGTGCATTCCATCGTATATCAACGCGCTATCGCGTCGGCCGGCCTTGCGTCCGCCGGCTTAACCTCGTCCAGTCTTGCCTCGATCAACTTCGGCTTCATAAAAGCCAATCCGCGATACAGCCGCGATTTTACAGTAGAAAGCGGAGCGCGTGTAACATTCGCTATCTCTTCCAGCGAAAGATCCTCATGGAATCGCAGCACCAGCACTTCCCGGTACAACGGTTCCATTTGCAGCAGGGCGGCAGCCAGCCTGTTCCGGTCCTCGCCGCTGGCGCACTGATCGAAAGGCGTCGGCCCATCCGCGGCGATCTCAATGCCCATCGGCCGATCTTCGTCCCCCGTAGCCTCGAACATCTCATCCAGGCTCGACATCGTGCGCTTACGCCGCAGATCGATGACCAGATTGCGCGCAACAGTAAACAGCCAGGTGTCAAAACGCGCCTTGCCGTTAAACTGCCCGCCGCGAATCAGCACCCGCATCCAGACCTCCTGAAAGAGGTCCTCAGCCTGTTCGCGGTTGCTGGTCAGGTACAACAGGTACCGCAGCAGCCGATGCTGATAGCGCAAAATCAACGCATCGATCAGCCCGGCATCCTGCCGCTTCAGCCCCTGAGCAATCTCCAGACTCTCCTGGCGTACAAGCTCCTGGGCTTCCCTGGCACTGACGGAATTGGCGGTGGTGGCAGAGGCGAACATTGTCATCACAAACCTTTAGACGCAGAAGTCGCTCCCCACGACGATGATTTCCAGTCAAAAGGCCGAATTTTCTTCAGGAGGCGAAGATAATACGCAAATCTCTCCTATCTCACCCAGCCACCAGCCAGAAATCCAACGGCGAGCAAGCGCTTCGCGTTCCGCTTCGAGGTAGGCCGGGGTTTTAAACCCGGCTCAGCTTGGATGGAGAACCCCCGTGAATAAGGTTTTGTAAAAAGGGCACAACTTCAGTTGTGCCGATAAGGTCAATCGAATCAATGGGGCTTTACAGGCTGCGGAAAAACTCTCACAGCAGGCGCTTTGTAAAAGGGCACGACTTCAGTCGTGCCGCTAAAGCCAATAAAATCAATGAGGGCTTCAGCCCCTGAGGCATGCTTTCCGTTTCTGTCGGTCTTTTCCGGCCCGCATGAGAATCCGCAAAATCAGCGAGCTTGCCCCCGAGCAGCCGAACCTCCAACTACACTAGAGAAGTATGCAAACTCTCTACGGCATCCACCCGGTCGAGGAAGCGCTCAAAGCCGGCAAGCGCCGCTTTGACCACGTCCTCGTAGCCCGCGAACGCCGCGACGAACGCCTCGAAGCCATCGTCTCCCTCTGCAAGGAACTCAAGATCCGCGTCCGCACCGAGCCCCGCGAAACCCTCACCGACATGGCCCGCACCCCCGCCCACCAGGGCGTCGTCGCCATCGTCCGCGCCCAGCAGTTCCTCACTATCGAAGATGTCCTCAAGCCCACCGGCTCTCCCCGCCTCGTCCTCGCCCTCGACGGCGTGGAAGACCCCCAGAATCTCGGCGCGCTCCTTCGCTCCGCCGACGGCGCCGGAGTCGATTCCGTCGTCATGACCGAGCGCCGCGCCGCTCCCGTGAGCGCCGTAGCCGCCAAAGCCGCCGCCGGAGCCCAGGAACACCTCCGTATCGCCCGCGTCGTCAACCTCGTCCGAGCGCTCGAAGACCTCAAGCGCAACAACATCTGGATCATCGGCCTCGACGAACGCGGCGCCATGGATTACGACCAATACGACTTCACCGGCGACTGCGCCCTCGTCATGGGCCGCGAAGGCGAAGGCCTCCACGACCTCGTGCGGAAGACCTGCGACCACCTGCTCCGCATCCCCATGGCCGGCGGCGTCAGCTCCCTCAACGTCTCCGCCGCGGGAGCCGTAGTCCTCTTCGAAGCCTACCGCCAGCGCCGCAACAAGCAGCGAGCCCAGTCCGGGGACAACAACAATTCCTCCGCAACAGCGTCCAAGCCGAAGAAGCAAAAGGGCCTCGGCTCATAAAAACGGAGCAATATTTCCGGGCTTGGATGATTTGTTAACAACTATCGGCTGTCCGATGCCCAGTTCAGCCGTCCAGCCCAGCGCCAACGGCGCAAAACCATCCCAGCCCAGGCCATCGGCCTCGGTAAAGGGTCAAACGACAGGGCCGAGGGCTGAAAGCCCGAACCATTCTCCCCATCAACTATCATGGCTTGGCCGCATTCCGCTTTACACAGGGCGAAAGCTGGAGCACAGAAACATGAAAGCAATCCTTCTTCCGGCCATAGCCGCCATCGGCCTTCTGGCAGGCCGCGCCCAAGCCCAGAGCTCCTCAGGCATCCCCCCAGTCTCCTCCCAGACCATGCAGGAGACCCAGAAAAACCAGCAGAAAAAAGGCAAAGTTCTCTACTCCCGCTCCACCGACGAAAACGGCCAGACCACCGACGCACCCCTAGCGGACACACCCGTAGTCCCACCCGGCCAGGCCCCGCCAAAGCCCACAACGGCCTCAACCGCAGAGGACGCCGAGCGCACCGCCGTCACTTACACCGCCTTCGACTTCGACGTCCGCCTGCGCCCCGCCGAAAGCCGCATCGCCATCCGTGCCCTGGTCACCGTCCGCAACGACGGCAAAATCCCGCTCGTGCGCATCCCCCTGCAGATATCCTCCACCCTCGATTGGGAACTGATCCGCCTCAACGGCCACGAGGCCCCCTTCACCGTCGGCATCCTCAACTCCGACGCCGACCACACCGGTCAGCTCCACGAAGCAGTCGTAACCCTGCCCGCGCCGCTCGCCCCCGGCGCCAGCCAGCAGCTCGACGTCACCTACTCCGGCACCGTCGCTGCATCCGCCAAACGCCTCCAGGCCATCGGCACACCGGACGACATCGCCAGCCACTCCGACTGGGATCGCATCACTACCGACTTCACCGGCCTGCGCGGATTCGGCAACGTCGTCTGGTACCCCGTCTCCTCGATTCCCGTCATTCTCGGCGACGGCGCGCGCCTCTTCGACGAGATCGGCTCCTACAAACTCCGCCTCTCCGGAACGCACTTCCGCCTCGCTCTTACCATCGAGTCCCCCGCAGGCCTCGCCCCCAACATCGCCGTCGTCAACGGCCACCCCGTCCCGCTCACCGAAACCCAGGGCATGGACGCCGGCGTAGCCACGGTCTCAACCGGCAAAGTTGAAGACACCACGCTTGGCTTTGAAGCCCTCAGCCTCTTCATCGCCAACCGCGCCAGCCACTCGGCCACCAACGCGACGATCTGGACCCGCCCCGAATCCAACAACAACGTCACAGGCTGGGCAAACGCCGCCGCCGAAGTCACCCCATTCCTGCAAGGCTGGCTGGGCAAGCAGCCCCGCTCCCAGCTCACCATCCTCGAGCTCCCCGAAGACGGCGACATCCCCTTCGAAACCGGCGCTATGCTCGCCACCCCCGTCCGCGCTGCCACCCCTGAAGTCCTCGACGGAGTCCTCGCCCACGCCCTCACCCACGCCTGGGTCATGAGTCCCCGCGCCTGGCTCAGCGAAGGCGTCGCCCATTTCATGGGTACCCTCTGGATCGAAAAGCAGCAGGGCAGGGAACGCGCCCTTGCCAGCCTCGACAGCGCCCGCTCCGCCCTCGCAATCGTCGAACCCGAAAGCCCCGGCGCTTCCGACGGACAGCCCCTCGTAGCCTGCATCTCGCCCGTCTACTACCGCACCAAGGCCGCCTACGTCTTCTGGATGCTCCGCGACCTCGTCGGCGACCCCACTCTCTCCGCCGCCCTGCGCGCCTACGACCCAGCCAAGGACTCCTCGCCCGATTCCTTTGAAAAACTCATCGAACAAGCCGGCCAGCGCCGCAACATCAACTGGTTCTTCACCGACTGGGTCTACACCGATAAAGGCCTGCCCGATCTGTCTATCGAGGGCGTCTTTTCATCCCCAGCCTCAGTCCCCGGCTCGTATCTCGTCGCCGTCAACGTGGCAAACAACGGCTACGCCCAGGTCGAAGCCGCCGTGCAGGTCATCAGCGAAGGCACCTCAGTCACCCAGCGCATCATCATCCCAGCCCGCAGCAAAAGCGTCCAGCGCATCCTCGTCCAGGGCCACCCCACTGAAGTCCGCCTCAACGACGGCACCATCCCCGAAACCCAATCCACAATCCACAGCAAAACCCTCGACACTACCACCAAACCCTAGAACCGAGCGAAAGCAACACCGTCTCCTGGCTTCCTGAATGCCGTAATCCTGAGCAAAGCGCAGCGTAGCCGAAGGACCTGCATTTGCACTTCCCCTTCAAATCAAAACAAATGCCGTCATCCTGAGCGAAGCGTAGCGCAGCCGAAGGACCTGCATTCGCACTTCCCCTCAAAACTCAAAAGATGCAGTCATCCCGAGCGAAGCGTAGCGCAGCCGAAGGATCCGCATTTATGCTCTTTCGGTTCGCGGCATCAGCGCCAAAGGCGCGCCATCATCCCAGGCCAGCGCCTTCACTTCCTCGCTCGTCTTTGGATTCCTCGTCGACCGCTTCGGCAACTACGACCTGCCATTCTACCCCATGGGAATCCTGCTCATCCTCGCCACCATCCTCTGGCTCAAAATCGACCCAACCAAACAACTCATTCCCACATTGACTACGGCTTCGGCCGACTAACCTTTGTTCACTGTTTGTTCTGTGCCTACGGAAGGACAAAGCCTGCTTATCCCTGAGGTATGCTCTTCGTAAGAGTCCCTGATGAAGAATGCAAGGCCAGCCGCTCGGCTTTATGTGTTGCTCGCTCGAGATGCTTCGACCGGGGTCATCTTCCGAAGAGGTCCCAGCGGCCAGGTACTCCTGATTCGTTGGAATTTGGACGAAGATACCTTTGAGTTCGGTCAATGGTTTAAGGGCAGAATCTACGAGCAGCGCTGCGACTTATCTCCCGATGGAGAGATGCTGCTGTACTTCGCAGCAAATTGGAAGAAGCCATTCCAATCTTGGTCGGCCATAAGTCGTCCACCCTACCTCACTGCCTTGGCGCTATGGCCCAAAGGCAATGCATGGGGTGGGGGTGGCCATTTCGTAAAAGGCGACCGAGTCGCATTGAATCATCGGGAATATGAAATGTCTCTCGCGGAAGGATTCTCCGTCCCAAAATGGCTGACAATTGGCCTATTTGGTGAGGATTCCGGCGGAGGTGAAGATCACCCCATCTGGCGGGTTCGGCTCCAGAGGGACGGGTGGGAGTTGATCGCGTATCCCGAAAAGACCAAGGATGACTACGGTCAAAAGGTCAGGATCGAATATGATCGCCCCATCACCTGGCAAAAACCCCATCCCCTGTGGCCGGAGAAATATCAGCTCCAAATGTCAATCCTGGGCATTAAGGAGCGAAACGGCCCATGGAACATTGTCGAGCATTCAGTCACTGGCAGCAACGGGTATCTCGGAAACATTGGGAGGAGCGGCTGGGCCGATTGGTCTCGCACAGGCGACTTGTTGTTTAGTCAATCTGGCCGTCTCTATCGGCTTCGCGCAATCGAAGGCGCCTTTGGCTCCGTGGAATCAAGCGAACAGATAGCCGATTTCTCAAGTCTCGAATTCAGCGGACTCACAGCGCCGGATGAAGTTCGCCAATGGCCTTCGCGGAAACCGAGAACCAAGAAGAGGTGAGCATAAGCATTTCTCGACGAGCACCTAAGTGTTGGTCGGAATTTGAAGCGCCCTATTTTCCCAGCGCCTTGGCAATCCCAGCCTCCACCAACGGATTCATAATCTCGTACCCAGCCTTCACCGGATGCACCCCATCCTTGCTGAGGTTATCCGGCAGCCCCCCGCGAGCATCCACCATCGCCGAGTAAAAATCCACATACACATACCCGTGACTCGCCGCATACTCCTTGATCCAGCTATTGATCTCCGCAATCTTCGGAGCAGGCTCCCGCCCGCGCTTCCACGAAAAATCAAACGCCGGCAAAATCGAACAAAGAACGACCTTGACTCCATTCGCATGAGCCAGATCGGCCATCGAAGAAAGGTTGTCCTCCGTCTGCTCGGGAGTCATATCGCCGGTATTCCCCGCCACATCATTCGTCCCGGCAAAGATCACCACCGCCGCCGGCTTCAGCTCGATCACATCCTGTCGAAAGCGCAGCAGCATCTGCGGCGTGGTCTGCCCGCTGATCCCGCGATTCACATAAGGCTTGCCCGGGAAAAATCCCGGATCAGTCTCACCCGCCTCCGCGCCATTGTGCAGCCATGCCTCGGTGATCGAGTCGCCCATGAACACCACGCGATTCTCCCCCGCCGGAGCAGGCAAAGCAACGTCGTCAGCATGAAACCGCTTCAGATTAGGCCAGTCCGTACGCATCGGATCAACACGCTCCTGCGAATCTTTCTTAACAGGGACCGCAACCGCAGGCGATTGAGTCTTCGGTGCTGGGCCGGCCGTAGGCCCTGGTGCACTGGACTGCGCGATTGCCGAAGCAGCGCCAACCCCCGCCGTGAACAACAATGCAGCGGGCAATAATACGTGCGATGAAACCCGCCAAAGTCCAACAAAACGCCCCACGTTACCCATGAATCTCCTCAACCTCAAAATTTCCTCAAACCGTTAGCGGGAACCCGTCTTGTGCAGCGCCCGATGCCCAATATCTCTGCGGAAATACATCCCCTCAAAATGAATGCGGTTCATCGCCTCATAAGAGTGATCCAGCGCTTCCCGCAGCGTCGTGGCGGCAGCCGCAACCCCCAGCACCCGCCCTCCACTCGTGCGCAGTTTTCCGTCAACCAGCGCCGTCCCCGAATGAAAGACCTGTACACCGCGAATCTCAGCGGCCCCCGGCAATCCGGTAATCTCATACCCTGTCTGAAAAGCCCCCGGATACCCTCCCGAACTCGCAATCACGCAAGCACTCGCTCCCGGTTTCCACTTGAACTCCGTCTCTGAAAGCCGCCCCTCGATGCACGCCTCCAGCGCCTCCACAAGATCGCTCTCCAGCCGCATCAGGATCGCCTGCGTCTCCGGGTCCCCAAACCGCGCATTGAACTCCAGCACCTGCGGTCCGCGCGCCGTCATCATCAGCCCGACATACAACACCCCCACAAACGGAGCGTCCTCTTCCGCCATGCCTTTAATCGTCGGCCGCGCAATGTGCTTCAGAATCCACTCCTGCATCTCCGGCTCCAAAATCGTGTCCGTCGAGTAGACCCCCATGCCCCCCGTATTCGGCCCCGTATCGCCCTCGCCGATCCGCTTATGATCCTGCGCCGGAACCAGCGGGCTCACATGCTTGCCATCGCTCAGGCAAAGAAAACTCACCTCTTCGCCAACGAGAAACTCCTCAATCACCAGCTGCTGTTCGCCCAGACCGTCTTTGACACCCGGCAACTTGCCGCTCAACAGCCCCTGCGCCGCCTCAAGCGCCGCCCTCCGCGACTGGCAGATCACCACACCCTTGCCCGCCGCCAGCCCATCCGCCTTTACCACAATAGGAGCATGGAAAAACTCGATCGCCTTCTCCACCTCAGCCGAAGAAGTGCAGACCGCATAGTTCGCCGTAGGAATCTGATGCCGCTGCAAAAAACGTTTCGCAAACGACTTGCTCGACTCCAGCATCGCCGCCGCCTTCGTCGGACCAAAAACCTTCAACCCGCGCAATTGCAGGGCATCCACCAGACCCAGCGAAAGCGGCAGCTCCGGCCCCACCACAGTCAGGTCGGCATTTTCGGCCACCGCAACCTTCACCATCGCATCCAGATCAGAGAGCGAAACAGGCGCCAGCCGCGCCACCTCAGCGATCCCGCCATTCCCCGGAGCACACACCAGCTCCGTCACCCGCGCGCTCTTATCAATCGCCCAGCACAGCGCATGTTCCCGTCCACCCGCCCCAAAAACCAAAACCTTCATGAGTTATCCCGTCCATCCCGCATGATCTAACTGCCATGACTGTACAGTTACAGCCTAGCCGACTCAACCGATTAAGCGCGAGAGCAAAGCTCCAACGCAGCGTCACCAAAGTAGATCAACCGAACTGCCCACATGAACACGGAGGGAGCAGGGGCCTTCAGGCCCCTGAATAAGGGCGTCGTAATCGAGGCCTTCAGGCCCGGGCCTTCGCCAACCAGGCGAACAAGGCCGAGACCTTCGCTATACTGCCGATTGAACCAGCCAGTGAGGAGCGCAGCGCGTGAACAATCGATTGCAAAGCCTCGACACCCGTCAACAACGCACCGCCCGCCGCGAAGAACAACGCCGCCTCTTCCGCCGCAATCAAGCCATCGGATTACTCCTCATCGCCCTCGCCGTCCTGATCTACCGCCTGCTCCGCACCCCCTCCGGCTGGATATTCCCCGCAGGCTGGTGGCGGCTTTGGTAGACGCAAAGACGACACCCGCCGATCCACTGGCCGTCCTCATCCTCGGCCCCACCGGCAGCGGCAAGACCGCGCTTTCCCTCGCGCTCGGCAAGCACTTCAACGGCGAAATCATCAGCTGCGACTCAGTAGCCGCCTACCGCGGAATGGACCTCGGCTCAGCCAAACCCACCCCAGCCGAACAGCGCCAGATCCCCCACCACCTCATCGACGTTACGAACCTCGGCCAGCCCATGACCGCCGGCGAATACAGCCGCCAGTCCCGCGCCGCCATGCGCCACATCGCGGCTCGCGGCCATCTCCCCATCGTCACAGGAGGCACCGGCCTCTATCTCCGCGCCCTCACCATGGGCCTCTTCCCCGGCCCGGTCCGGCAGCAAGACCTCCGCGCCCGCCTCGCTCTCAGCCATGAGCGCCATCAGCCCGGCTGGCTTCACCGCATCCTCAACCGCCTCGATCCCGCATCCGCCGCCCGCATCCACGCCAACGACACGCCAAAACTCATCCGCGCAATCGAGGTCTGCCTCGCCGCCAGCCAGCCCCTCTCCGAAGCCATCACCGCAGGCCCGCACCCTGGCCGCGACCCACTCACCGGCTTCCGCCTCCTCCGCATCGGCCTCAACCCCCCGCGCCAGGCCCTCTACGAAAAGCTCAACCGCCGCGCAGCTGAAATGTTCCACTCCGGCCTCGTCGAAGAAACCCGCACGCTTCTCGCCCAATACGGCCGGGTCAAAGCCCTCGACTCCCTCGGCTACCGCCAGGCCCTCGCCTTCATCGACGGCACAATCAGCCTCGAAGAAGCCATAGCCGCCGCCCAACAGGGCCACCGCAACTACGCCAAGCGCCAGCTAACATGGTTCCGCCGCGAACCCGAAGTCCACTGGCTAGAAGACTTCGGCGACCAGCCCGCCACAATCCATCAAGCAGTCGAACTCATCAACTCGAATTCAGCGCCAAAGGCGCGACACGATCCCAGCCCAGGCCATCGGCCTGGGTTAGGTGGCCGAACAGAAACAGAGGGCTGAAAGCCCGACTCATCGTTCCGCTAAACTTGAGAGATGCGCCCCGAGCATCTATCCACCCCTGAAGCCCTCGAAGCCTTCCTCTGCGGCTTCGAACAAGGCACCCTCCCCAAATCCGAATGGACCCACGGCGCGCACGTCGCCGCAGCCGCCTGCTACCTCCTGACCTCCACCAACTTCTCGATCGCGTCCATCCTTCCCCTGATGCGCCAGCGAATCAGCGCCTACAACCTCGCCGTCGGCGGAGCCAACACCCCCACCTCCGGCTACCACGAAACACTCACCCGATTCTGGCTGCTCATCGTATCTCGCCACCTCCGCGAAAACCCGCCATCCACCCGGCTCGACGCCGCTAGGCAGGCGGTCACTGCTTTCGGAGAGGAGCGCTCTCTTCACACGCGCTACTACTCCGGCGACGTCGTCAAAGACACCGCAGCCCGCCAATCCTGGCACCCCCCCGACCTGCTACCGCTCCCCGAAGACGCCTGAAACCCATCGCCCGCCCCAGCCTGATTCCAAAGACCAGGTCGAGGCATCTATTAGACTGGACCATGGACGCGTAAACCGTGGCCATGCAATAGACATGCGCCTGGTCCCCAGACGCCCGGAAGGAAGCAACCCAGTGCCAGAAACAATCTACGACGTAGCAATCATCGGAGCAGGCCCAGGCGGCTACACCGCAGCCATCCGCGCCGGACAACTCGGCCTCAAAGTCGCCCTCATCGAGCGCACCGACAAACTCGGAGGCACCTGCCTGCACGTGGGCTGCATCCCCACCAAGGCCCTTCTTTTTAGCGCCGAAATCTGGGACCACCTTAAGCACGCCGCGGAACTCGGCATTGACAACGTAGTAGAACCGAAAGTCAACTGGCCCAATCTTCTCAAGCGCAAAAACGCCATCATCGCCAAGCACGTCAAGGGCCTCGAGTTCCTCATGAAGAAGAACAAGGTCAACACCATCGAGGGCTACGGACGCCTCACCGGCCCCGCCAAAGACGGCATCCACACCGTCTCCATCTACACCGAGGGCGGAGGCGGCGCAGCCGGCGAACAAAGCTTCATCAAGGCCAAAAACGTCATCCTGGCCACCGGCTCCGACGCCAAGATGCTCCCCGGCCTCGAACCCGACACCCGCATCCTCACCAACATCGAGATTCTCTCCATCAACGCCGTCCCCAAATCCCTCGTCGTCATCGGTGCAGGCGCGGTCGGCGTCGAATTCGCCTCCATCTTCCGCAGCTTCGGCAGCGAAGTCACCGTCGTCGAGTTCCTCCCCCGCATGGTCCCCGCCGAAGACGAAGAGATCTCCAAGGAACTCAATCGCCAGTTCAAAAAGCGCGGCATCGACGTAAACACCGGCGCCAAAGTCGAAAAAATCGAAAAGACCGAGTCAGGTGTGAAAGTCACCTTCACCGACCAGAACGGCAACCAGCAGGTCAAAGAAGCCGACAAAGTCCTCGTCGCCGTAGGCCGCTCCCCGCGTACCGACAACATCGATCTCGCCAAGACCAAAGTCGAACTCGACCGCGGCTTCATCAAGACCAACGAGTCCATGGAGACCGCCGAGCCCGGCGTCTTCGCCATCGGAGATATCGTCTCCGGCATGCCCCAGCTCGCCCACGTAGGCGGCACGGGAGGCATGGTCGCCGTAGCCAAAATCGCCGGCCGCCCCTTCCGCCCCATCAAGCGCGAACGCATCCCCGCCTGCACCTACACCGAGCCGCAAATCGGTTCTGTTGGATTGACTGAAGCCGCCGCCAAAGCCAAAGGCATCGAAGTCAAAATAGGCAAGTTCCCCTTCGCGGGCAACTCCAAAGCCACCATCGTCGACTCCCACGACGGCTTCGTAAAAATCGTAGCCGACGCCAAATACGGCGAAGTCCTCGGCGTCCACATCATCGGCCCCTCAGCCACAGAGCTGATCTCAGAAGCCGTAGTAGCCATGGACCTCGAAGCCACCATCGACGAATTGATGTACACAATCCACGCCCACCCCACCCTCGCCGAAGCAATGCTCGACGCCTACGGCGCAGTAGAAGGCATGGCCATCAACGCTTAGATGTGAAGTTTCAACAGGTTGTCCATTCGATTCTGAACGCGAGAAGCTGGTTGTGACGAGCAATCAGATGATCGGAGGAGACCGAATGGACTATCACCAGAATGCACGAACCGTCGTTCACAGTCGAGAGCAGATTGCCAGGATGGTGCTGGAGCTTCAATGTCTCAAGAAGGCGCATCACACGTCTCCACATCTCCAAACCGCGCTCGTCCAAATAGTGGTCGAGATACCTAACGATCTTGGCATCGGAGAGGAGGCAGAACCCATCCAAAAACGAGTGCGCGGGCCCTGGCCATTGCATCCTTTGTTGCGTTAACCACATCGTCAATCTCGTAGTTGGAGAATGACCGCCCAAGTCAAATTTGAAACAGCATCCGCATGCGTTTCTTTATGCGCGGTAAACCGACCGAAACCGCAGAAAGTAACGGATTATATGATTACTATAGTAATAAAATGTGGTTACTTAAAAACCCTTTTCTAAAATAATAACGTTACTATAACTATAGATTCAGTTGCTAGTAAGAGCGAACTCTCTGTGTCAGGCTTGCATGGACCTCACCGTTCACGTTGCTGACGCATTCGCGCCCGCACGCGACTAGTTCTACCGTTGGCGATCGAAGATCCAAAGTTTCGAAAGGCGAAAAGTCAATGTTCCTATCACGATTTGTCTACCTTATAGGTATTTCTTGTTTATTTTTCCCCTCAACCTTCGCAGCGTCTGCCCCTGCTGCAACACCGACTTTCAGCTTGGCCGCGGGGACATACCGCAGTACTCAGGCCGTGACAGTCAGCGATGCCACTGCGGGCGCTGCAATCTACTACACGACGAATGGACTGGCGCCGACGACTTCGTCGACCCTTTATACGAGATCCATCTCCGTAGGCAGCAGCATGATGCTGAGAGCCATCGCTGCCTTTCCGGGCGGCCCTGCCAGCTCCGTTGTAACCGCCGTCTACACCATTACTCCGGCTGCGACACCGACTTTCAGCCTGGCCGCGGGGACATACCGCAGTACTCAGGCCGTGACAGTCAGCGATGCCACTGCGGGCGCTGCAATCTACTACACGACGAATGGACTGGCGCCGACAACTTCGTCGAAACTTTATACGGGATCCATCTCCGTAGGCAGCAGCATGACGCTGAGAGCCATCGCTGCCTTTCCGGGTGGCCCTGCCAGCCCGGTTGTAACCGCCATCTACACCATTACTCCTGCTGCGATACCGACCTTTAGCCCCGCAGCAGGAGCCTACACGGGTACTCAGGCCGTGACAGTCAGCGATGCCACTGCGGGCGCTGCAATCTACTACACGACGAATGGACTGGCGCCAACAACTTCGTCGGCCCTTTATACGGGATCCATCTCCGTCGGTAGCAGCATGACGCTGAGAGCCATCGCTGTCTTTCCGGGCGGCCCTGCCAGCTCCGTTGTAACCGCTGGGTACGTCATTACCCAGTCGTCAAACCCGATCAATAAACCTAACTCCTCTGTAACTTTCTTTGGAATGGACATCAACTACCTCCTGAAGGGCACCCCTTGGCCCAGCCTGCCCGTTGGCACGATAAGACTTTGGAATACCCAAACACTTTGGGCAAACCTCAACCCAACTCAAAATACGTATCAGTGGCAAAGCCTCGATGGGCGGATCAACCTGGCTTTAGCTAACCATGCGGACGTTATCTACACCTTTGGCGGAACTCCACCCTGGGCATTGCCAACAAACGTGCCTATCGCATCACTAACAAGGTCCGCGGGCAGCGTCACCGTAACGACAGCGGCGCATCATGGTCTGTACTACAACTCTAGTCAACCCATAACTTCGCAGAGCATGATTTCAGTTTCAGGAGTTGCCGACGGGAGTTTTGACGGGAGCTTCTACCTAACAGGGACCCCAGACGTCAATACCTTTACCTATGCTCAAGCGGGCGCGGACGGCAAATCATCATCCGGGGGCGTCAGCGCTATCTGCAGTGGTGTTTACGCGCCTACCGGTTGCGCTGAGGCGCCTGAAAACCTGAGCGACTGGGATCAGTATCTCACCCAGCTAACCTCGCACGTTGGGCCCGGGATGATCCGTTATTGGGAGCTATGGAACGAGCCGAATATCGCCGCATTTTGGAAGGGAGATCCGAAGACTCTTGTTGCTATGGCTGCAGATGCCCAGCGAATTATCAAGAGTGTGGATCCGGAAGCGATCATTCTGAGTCCTGGCGTGGCCGGCAACTACGAGACGCAAGTTGAATGCGCAGGTAACGCTAAGTACTGCGGGAGTGAATGGCTCAGCAACTGGTTGGACCTTGGTGGTACAAATTACATTGATGCTGTGGCTTTCCATGGCTATCCCGTGACAGGCGAAGCGCCGGAGCAGATACAGGGATCTGTAGACTTGCTCCAAGCGACCATGGCTCAACACGGCATCGGCTCCCTGCCTCTGTGGGACACTGAGTCGAGTTGGGGAGAGAATACAGCCTTACCTGCTCAAGGTGACCAGACGGGATGGCTCGCGAAGCATCTACTACTGGAAGAATCTATGGGTGTACAGCGCACTGTCTGGTATGCGTACGACAGTCCCTCCTGGGGAACATTGTGGAATGCTACGACCGATATTAACGCGGCTGGTGAGGCGTATGGACAAGTCGCGAAGTGGCTTACGGGCACGACCCTAAGTCAGCCTTGCGCCGCATCGGCCAATGATTCAACGACGTTCGTTTGTACTTACACTCGACCGAACGGCTATGTCGCTCAAGCAATATGGAATACGGTGGGCGTCCGGACTTTTGAGGTCTCGCCGCAATTTGTTCAATATCGTGATCTCTCCGGGGTCGTGCGGTCAATCACCGGAGGGACGGTCGAAATCTCAACCACTCCAATCCTCCTTGAAAATTCAACCGCTTTCTGAGGGATGAAGCTGTGACTGGGTAATAGATCGTGAAATTCTTCTGAGCTTGCACGGTAAATTGCTGGTACCTTCCCGCCTCCAGGTCGTTGCGCTTGGCCGAGCCTATAAGGCTATAGGCCGAGGAACCGAGTAAGGGTACGCGAGTAGAAGCCAGTCAACGCCTAAGCAAAGATAGGACGCACAATGGTCGACATTGTGCGTCCTATCTTGTTTACCGGTTTCGACTTTCAAGAAGAGAATTGCTTGGTATGCCACTTCCCGCGACTCTAATAGTCTCTACCGCTGATGGACTTCAACGCGCGGAAGAGAAACGGCGGCAACGCTTCCCTAACTACGCGTTTCACAAGTGATTTCTTCGCCTGGTAAATCGTGGGAGCATAGATGGAGTTGTGAAACACCAGATTTCTTCCAACCGTATGGAAATAAGCGACAAATGCCCGGCGAGAGATGCCATGCCCTCCGATCACCGGCCTGACCCCGTGGAAGTTCTTATCGCCAATCTCGAAAATCACCGTGCGATTAAAGATAGGTTCGATGACCTTCTCACACTTAGTACCTTTCTGATTCCATAATTCGAGCTGCCCGCCATACTCCGGTTTCCAGTTCTTGTTGAGGTAGATCAGCATCGCTAAGCGCCGCTCCAGACCAGAATTATGGTCTGTGTTCCGGTCGGCGTGGACATCGAATTTGCCGCCCTCTGGAACGATGTGGTAACCACCGCCGCTCAGGTACGGGTCGCCCAGAAGCGCTTTGATCCCCGTTATCTCGGAGAGGAAGTATAGAAATGCTGCGGAGTGGAGAACGGAGACGAACTGGTAGGACTTTTCGCCGAGGTCGACGGCCGAGCGAAGATTCGATTTAACGAATTGTTCATGCCGCTCATGCACCCATTTTTCGCTGGACGGCGGGGGTAATTCTTCGAGCAGCGCGTCCAGTATCTCAGCGGGGAACAGATCGTCCAGCACCAGATACGGATAGGGTTGAGCGGACTTATAATCCGCCAGGAGATCTTCCACATCTTTAGCCGATGCAATCTTGCAACGCACGAAGGACAGAACTTCGGCTGTTCGGTTATGTGCTGCATTTATCATTTCAGAGCATTCCTGTGAGCGTTCAACTGGATATGATTCTAAAGTTTTTGAATTGTACAACAATCATGAAATTGAGGTCAGTTTGAAAGTTCTTCGCATGCCGCAGCACTTCTTTCCATGAGGAACGAAACCAAGTCTTAGCCTTTTCCTCGTCATTCACACGGGGCGCGATCGCACAAAGGTGAAGCGGTTTTTCAAATTCAGAAAAGGTGTTTCAATAAACTTGTAAGACAGAGTTCCGGCGGCAATGGTTATGCCTAAACCACATATTCTGTCCGCCAGGAACAGCATCGATGCAACTCCGGTGCGGAGGGACAGGCTCTGCTCAATGTGCTGCCGAAGAGCGGTCATCGCTGAAAGCGCGAGCTCGTGAAAAACGTAAAGGCCATATGAGATCTTGCCAAGATAAATGATTAATTTTGGAATACCGGAGATAGAGGCCCCAAGAGCCGACAGGAAGAAGCAGACACACCCGGCAGCCACTAGTTCATAACCCACGCATATCTTCATCAGCCCTGGGTCAACATCCGGTCTTTTCAACAAACAGATTCCACTCGCTGCCAGCCAGCACCCGCATCCTGCCACTGCCAGAGCAGCCCGCGCCGTCCTGGACAAATCTGGCATTGTCCCCGACAGCAGGACTGCAAGAAGTGCCCCCCATGCGAAGAACTGGAATTGTACGACGCCATTCAGCCACAAAGTCACATCGGGATGTTGTTGAAATCTCTCGACCAGAGCGATGGTCAGCAGAGACAGCGGCAGGCAGATGAGTGAGCCGATGGTGATCGTACGCATTCCGCCTAGTTTGGCCATCGTTGGCCAAACTACATAAAACTGCTCTTCTACAGAAATGCTCCACAACCAACTCAGCGGATTGTGAATCGCTGGACTAAGAATGGCATACCAATTACCCACAAAGATCAGATATGCCAGAAATTGCGGCCCCGGCATATGCAGGGGTTGCACGAAGACGCCTACGCCGCCAACCACGAACAGGACCGAGAAATAGAGAGGCCAGATCCTCAGGATTCTGCGCAGATAGAAGGCCCGTAGATGAACTGACCTGGTTTTGAGATACTCACGCCGGAGCAGTTCCGTAATGAGGTAAGCGCTCAACAGAAAAAACAGACACACGCCGAAGTTCCCGGCCTCCCTGACGTTCTGCATCCATTGCCACACTCGGCCTGCGTGAGCGTGTTTTGCGTTATCGAAGGGAAGAGCATGGCAAAAAAAGACGCTCATGAAGGCCATGAACCGCAAAACATCGAGTTCAGGACGATAGAATCGCGCCTCTTTCGTAACAGAGTAAGGAATGGCGCGCCTGTTCGCGTGTGCATCAGACGTTGTCATTGACGATTCTGCTGTTGCCATTGCGCCCTTCCGGCTTTCGCGATCAACCACGTCGAACCATGCGTCCTGCACTGAGCTGCAATCGGCAATGGTTGCCCTGACTGCAGCCGCCGAAAGACCGAATCAGTTTTGCGGCCCTCTAACAATCAGTTGAGGTATTTGCGTCACCTTGACGGTTGTCCCTGTCAAGGCAGCAGGGCTGCCATTGAGTACCGTCGTCGTCGTCGCATGCCAGGATTGCGGCAAAGCCATAACTACATCATGATCCTGGTTCCAGACCACCCATTTATCCGATTGGTGGTCATGCAGTGTACAGGTCCAGGTGTGGTCCACGGTCATGTCGCAGGATCTTAACTGACTCCCCACAAGCCATGACCAAATGACTCCATAGGCTCTTCCGGCGGGAGTCAACGTGGTTTCGTCCGCCTCTGTCGTTTCGATGCTCACGAAGCCATGGTTGTCCCATGCGTACCAATAGACCCGCTGCACCCCTGATGCCCAATTCAACAGGTACGCACGCGCCACGTAGGCGGCACCCAGTTCCGGAGAGGGAAAAGGTTTCGGCTTTGCCCATCCCGTTTCGGTGTTCCATAACGGCAATGAAGCAACGCCATGGCTCGACATCGATTGCTTGACCTGTCCGATCAATTGAGCCATCGATTCCGGTGTTTGCGAATAAAGGTGATAGCCGATGACATCTATATAGCGACCGCCCCCCTCGGTGAGGAACTCGTTGAGCCATTTCAATCCCTCTGCGCCCTTGGTCGCCGAAGGCGAGACGAGCAGCGCCTGCGGATCGATCGATTTTAGGATGTCATGAGCTCGTCGCGTCATCTCAACCAACTGGTCAACGTTGCCGGTGTAGAAGAGATTGAAGTTCGGCTCATTCCAGATTTCATATGCCTGTACTCTGCCTTTGCAGTGGGTTGCGACAGTGCGAACATACTCGTCCCAGTCAGTCATGTGCGCCGGCTCGGCGGCAAGGCCGGGACCGTACGCCGACGATTCATTTGGACGAGCCGAAGCCCACTTCGGGGAGAGGCCCAGGGGCAACAGCACCTGAACATGATGTTCTTCTGCGAGATTCAAGTACATATCAAGATTCTTGAAATCCCATACGCCGGGCTGCGGCTCGATGTTTGGCCACGCAGCATGGGCGTCCCATAACCTCCAGCTTCCAAAGGGGACTGCGGGCCAGGGCGTTGCGCTGCCTGCCCGATGGATGTGCATCCCGAAATAGGAGCCAGGTACTGTGCCGCGTGAAGGTTCAAGATGAAGCACCGGCGCCTGGCATTTGCCGGCCTCGATCGCAAGAACAACGAGCATCACGAAAGTCATCCATGGGATGAGCATGCGCAGAAGCCAGAACGATGTGACACTACCTCTCATTGCCTACCTCTTATTGCAGGATCGCGGTCTAACCTTTCTGAGTGCCCGTCACCCACTCGGAGTCGTCTGCGAAGGTGGCGATGCCTGAGGTTTTCAGGCAGGCCATCACTCCATTGCTGAAGTTATTGACCATCGTCTCTATGGTGTATCGCCCACCGGACTCCGACGCACCGGTGCGTAGCGTGGATAGGAGCGCCGGACTCGAAAGGGTTTCCACGATAGCGTTGGCGAAAGCCTCGGCGTTGTGTGAAGTTACACGGCCATTTTCTCCGTCCCTCACGTAGCTCATCTCCGGCGGGTGCGTCGGCAGATCCGTGACCAACAGAGGCAGGCCTGCGGCAAAGCTATCCACCACGGCGAGGCCAGCAGTGCCGCCAAGGAGGAACACGTCTGCCATCCTGTAATAGAGCGCGCTTTCCCGGCCGAATTTCGAGCCCAGGTAATGAATCCAGGGTTCATTTGCGACCGCGTCTTGCAACCAGTCGCGTTCGGGACCATTGCCGATCAGCACCAGATGAAACCCGGGCAGATTCTGCTTGACCAGCTTTGCCGTTTCGATCAGGAACGGAAGCGATTTAATTTTCTGCATCATGCCACAATAGAAACCAACTAAGCTAGCTGGGCTGCCGGTGGTCGCGAGCTTGGCCCGGGCGACTTCATCCTCTGGGATCTCGCTCAACAGGCGTCGTAACTGCGTGGTGTCGGTAGCGTTTTGAACTGTAGTGATTCGTGCCGCCGGCATGCCTTTATTCTTCAGGTAATCGGCGATGGTCGCGGTGTAGGCAAACCACCAATCAACTTTCGTGAAGATATGACCCTTGATCCACTCTGCAACGGGGGAGCGGTCCGGATGCAAATTGGGACCGAGGCCCCAGAAGGCAACCTTTTTGAGGCGAAGCGCCGACATAAGCAGAAGAATGGGGTTGATGAGATACTTGATTTCCGGGCCTACGATGACCAGATCGGCTGTCGCAATTTGCCTCCAGAGCGGCTGGTACAGGAGCCTGTTGAAAAACCAATAGGCCTTGACCTTGACTCCCCATGATTCCGGCAGTTCGGCACCGTCTTTCCTGGAAGCATGGGCCGAGTTAGGGTCACTGTAGGCAACTTTCAGTTCAATGCCTTGCCTGGATAAACTGTCATGCAGTAGGCGGAAGAACGGCAGCCGGTAGTGTTTCATGACTTGCTGAATGATGATTACCGTGGCCATTCGAACGCTCCATGAGACGCATGGGACGTTTGTTCCCCGCGTGCCTTCGACCGTGCGACAACATCTGAGTACATCTCCTCCAGCAATGCCGTCTGCCTTTCTAGGTCGAATTGCCTTAAAACTCGCGCCCTGCCAGCCAAGCCCATTTTTCGGCACAGCTTGGGATTGCGCGCCAACAAGGCGATGTACTCCGCGAGTACGCGCCAGTCGCGCTCCTGCGCCAGGAAGCCGGTAACACCGTGTTCGACCGCCTCGCCGATCCCTCCCGAATCGAACGAGACGACAGGTTTCTCCATCGCCTGGGCCTCTATGAAGACCATTCCAAATCCCTCTTCTTCGCCTGATTCGATCTTCACGCTCGGAGCTGCGAAGATGCAGGCTCTGCTCATCCAGTCCCGCACAGCTTCCGGCGCCTGGACCCCGAGGAATCGATACTTGCGAAGGCTCGCTTTGGCGAGTGCTTCCAATTCGGAGCGGAGCTGACCGTCCCCGATGACAACCAGTTCCAGATTTGGAGATTCGCTCTGCACTGCGGCCATCGCTCGGATCAGATAGCCAACGCCTTTTCGCTCGACAAGCCTTCCGACGAAGAGAACGAACGGTTCCGATTCGGTAGTCTTGGGCGAGAACATCTTCGTGTCAATGCCGATGTAATGAACCTTCACTTGCTCTTCGGCGTATCCCTGCGCCAGAAGCTTCGACTTCACAAACTTCGACACCGCGATGACTTGGGACGCGCCTCGTTGCAGATGATACCTGTTTGCCAGGTAGCGCCGGTGTCCATAGGGAACTGCTACGTTCTTGACTTGGGTTGCCGTTGCGTCGGAACCGTGAAATGACACGATCAGCGGTAAATGAAGCTTTTTTGCAAGAGGTAGCGCCCGTAGTCCGTCGGCGCCAAAATGCGCATGAATCAACTGCGGCCGCAGCGATCGCAGCTCCTTCACGAAGCCGGGCGCGACTCCCCAGAGTTTGAAAGCCAGCTCCCAGGCGTGGCCGAAGGCATTGCCTTTGTGGATGACGTGGATCTGTTCCTTTGGGAGCTCAAGCCCTTTCACCCTGCGCAATCCCGCATAGGCTGGAACGTATCGTTTCAGCGTGCTCGCCTGTCCCCGTATGAACGTTTCCGATGCATACAACAGATGATCACAATAGATGATGGCAGTTGGACGCTCCATCGTCATGCGTACTCCTCGGAGACGATGGACGCATTGTGAGACTCAACGACTTGATCGGATCTCAATCTTCCCATAGCTGGAGGCATCACCCCGAGCAGAGTAGCAACGCAGAAAGCCCATTCGAGGCTATTGGGATAAAGGATGGTGCACTCCGTAATATTGCTGATCAGAAAGTAGACAAGCAGCGCCAGCGGGAACAAGTCCTCCCTGGATTCTTCAAAATCCGCCTTGCGTAGGGCATAGAAGCCGCCTCGGGCGAGAAATGAACAGGCTAGCACAAGGCCCACAGCTCCAAGACTTACGAGAGTTTCCAAATAGCCATTATGTGAATACATGGGAACCCACAATAGCTGTCTCGCCACAGTGTAGTACTCACCGGAAGCTCCAGCCCAGAATGATCCATATCCGTACCCAAGGATGGGATGCTGCAAGATGGCCGGCATCAAAGCTCGCCAGAGTTCGATTCGACCCGTCAGGTCGGCAGACCGCCCGAAGATGAGCTGAAAGAAACCGCTGCCCAGTCCAGCGGCGACGCTGGCTCCAATCGCGACGACGATGGAAAGAGCAATCGCCCGAACCGATAAGTGATGCCGCTTCCGCATCCTCTGGAAAGCTTTTATAATAAGCCAGGTTGCCAGAAGCGACGCCAGAGGCGAAGCCGATCCTGACTTCACCAGCAACAGCATATATAAACCGAACCAGATGAACTTTGACTGCAGACCCATGGGACGAAAGCAGTCAATCAGGAAAGCTATCGCTGTATAGTCGCCTAGCTTGTTCTTGTTACCGTAGACTCCCACCCAGTCGCCAAGGTGTAGAGGATCAGTCGATTCGACGCCGTAGTGCGGCAGGAACACTGAAACCAGAAGGCTTCCCACGGCCAGCACGCGCAGGGTGAAGCTTAGAAGCTGAATTCTTTCCGTCGGAGTGAATCGCGCGGTCAACAGCGCGCCAATTAGCGTCGTGCCGAACAACGCCAAAGAACGTCGCAATGCCAGGGCTGGGCTCTCTGCCCAGATTGCCGAGACTAGAGCCAATACCATCAAGGAGATCAGTGGCTTCGAACGAGAAAACACGGAGGTAACCTGTCTAAAATGAAACAGCGCGAGGATGCAGGCGGACAGGTAACAAGCACCCAGGACCATCTCATAGCCGGGAGAACCATCAATGTAGCTGAACTTACGATCCGCAAAGATGAATGGGAGAAGAGCGCCAGTAAGGATGAGAACCGCTGCCCCTAGAACCATTCGGTCTATTCTTGTGCCTGATTCCATACCGTATCTCCAACGAAAAATGCCAAGTCTCTCAACGCTGAATCGCTACACCTGAACAGAATGCTCGCTACGACTTGGCCCAGTAACCCAAATCGCCAGATCGATGCGACCTGCCAACTGTGCTGGGAACTGAAATCAATACATCCCCACTCTTCCTCTTGGAGGATCTGCTGGACGAGCGGAGGCCAGTGCGTCCAGGAGGCAGCGTCGAAGTTTCTCCGTGTGCGCCTCGGTCAAGCGCGAAAACCCATAGGCCGAAACGACGCTGAGCGCAAGAGCACCCAGGACAACACCCCACTTCCAAATCCGGTCGGGTACCATCTGCCATCCTGCTCCGGTGTAGAACGTGAGTACGGCTCCATAGAGATTCAGGATTGGAATGTGAATGCAATACAAAGAGAAAGAAAAGGAAGCCAGCCAAGTGTTCCACGTTGTGCCTATAGGAAGTCGAAGAGATCTGTGGAATCGCATGGTCACTAACAAGTTTGCGAATAGTACACTGATCAATGCATCCACAAAGAAGCCACCCACTGGATGCAACTCGGCAAAAGTGCGACGCACTAGAAGTCGATCTGCCGATAGCCCGAGCAGGAACATGACGACAGAAGCCAGGCATGAACGAATTAGAGGCCGGGGAATCGCTGCGACGCCAACGCCAAGAACCCAGATGAACATGTATGGCCCGATTGCAGAGACATCTCGTGACTGAATCAAGGTAAGTGCCACGAGCAGAAAGGAAGCCGCAATGAGGAGAAAGGCCCGCCTCCACATGGATGCCGCCAATATACCAAGGACAATAAGAGGCCAAATCAGGTAATACCAGAATTCGTTATAGAGAGACCAAAGCGCGCCATCATCGCCATAAGGTTCACACAGCGCGGTCTGCATAAAGACTGCGTTACAAGCAAAACTAGCGGGCTGCATGGTATGTAGGACCTTCGCCGCATAAACACCCGTAGCCAATCCGTTAAAAGCGTAAATGCCCAGCAGATTCAGGAGCAGGATCGTCATAAACGTCGGATAGAGTACGATGCAGAGTCGTGAGACCCGTTTGATCAGGTACTTGGGTAAATCTATGGAAGTTGAACTCCTAGCCTCTTTCCATAGACCCCCACCAACCAGGTATCCACTGAGCACAAAGAAAATCATCACCGCTTCATGTGCAAAACCTGCCAACAATGAAAAGAAATAGAAGGCAACTGTGCGATGGTCCGCATCGACGTCCGTAATCCGAACGAGAAAGCGATTTGCGCTATGAGCAAGGACAACGGAAAGTGCTGCGATCCATCGCATCACATCCAGCCACTGTGAGAAGGCCAACTTCCCCTGTGCTACAGACGACGATTCTAGAGACCCATGACTATGCATATGAGCGGGCGTTAGTGATGGAGTGTACTCCTGCATATGTTCGCTCACCCCCTTGGTTTGCATCAACCGTTGAGACACCTCCGTCAGTTCCGGGACAATCATCAGGCAAGTAACTTTTTGCGCGGCTCTTTCCTCAATCCCTCCTGCCGCTTCACGCAAACGATGGCGACGAAGATGCTGGCCGCCAGCATCCCGTCCGACAGAATGCTTGCCCACGCTGCGCCGCGCCAGGAGTAAGACGGAATTAACCAGAAGTTAATACCAACATTGAATAAAGCCACACCCGTCTGAATGCAGCTTCGCAACCATTGATAGCCGGCGCCGGTGAGGCTGTCTGACAGAAAATAGTGAATGGCCTTCAAAAACGGCAGGGGAGCTAGCCATCTCAATGCTTCCGTTGTCAGCGCATATTCGGAACCGAGAATATAGGGAACTGCACCTGCAAACAGCAGAATAGCGACACACACAACGGTCGCGTATCCCGTGGCCCGCCTTAAATGCGGTTTGGCAAATGACCAACTGGCGGAAATTCCCTCGCTTCCCTTTCGGAAAAAGTGGGGATACGCCGCAGTGAGCAGTGCTGAGATCGGTGTAAAACTCACATCGATTAGGCGATAAGCTGCGCCGTAAATACCTGTCGCCTCCAAAGTGCTGAGGCGCGCGAGCATGGTTTTGTCAATATCGTTGTAAATTGTCTGCGCGCTCATGCTGATTGTGAAATAGAGGCCCTCCCTGAGTTCAAACCACGACTTGGGAAGATTGAGTTTGGGAGCGCCGAGTTTGGTCGAAACCAGCCAGGCCGCTGTGGTGGCGACGACCGCCGTGCTGCCAAAGTACACGTAGCCCCATTGAAGTGGCGTCGGTGAATGATGAAGGGAATAAAGCAGCAACGCCCCAATAAGGCGCGAAGTACTGATCATGACGTTGATGGTCGCGGTCCAATTCAATTGGTCGAAGGCCTGAAAGGCCTGGCCCGAAATGAGAATGATGTTAAGGCCAACAATGTCAGAGAGGGCCACCAATAGCACCAGACGGCCAGGAATCGAAGCCGGAAGAGCGAAATGGTACAAAATCATCAGAAGCGCAATGAGGAAACCGCCAAAGACTGTGGCGACGGACAGGGCCGCTCCCCACATATGAGGAAGCGTACTCCGATCACGCGCCACATTCCTTACCAGCAGATTCCCCCGGCCGGCAGATCCAAAGGGGTAAAAAATCCCGACTAGCGCCACGACCCCGACAAAGGCCCCATAGTTCGAGACTCCGAGACTGCGGGCAATCACGGTGAAGTAAAGGGCTTGAACCACCAGCCTTGCGCCTTGCCCAATGGTCATCCAAAGCGTACTGCGGGCCAATGCACTTTTGGGTTTGAGTGTGAACATATCCCCTTAGGTGATCAAGCGGTGCTAGTTACCCGAACAGTTGCTCGGTTGTGGGAACGGAACCGCAAGTCGGGAACTGACGCAACCCGGTGGCCTGCATCGCAACCAGAAACAAATAAGCAGGATTTAGATAGAGATACCGTTTCCACAAGCGAGTGGGCTCGGCGCTCAACCTGAACAGCCATTCGAGGCCACTGCTCTGCATCCACGGCGGTGCCTGAGGAAGCAGGCCGGCAATGAACGGGAAAGCTGCACCTACGGCCAAGATAGGCATCGAGAGACCCTCGCGAAATTCGTAAGCAAACGATTCCTGCCGGGGGCATCCCAGTCCAACCAGAGTGATTTGGGCGCCTGAGGCGCAAATACGCTGTTCCAATTGCACTTTCTCTTCGGGCTTCAGCCGACGAAACTTGGAAGGCTCAGCGCCTGCAATCTTGATACCGGGAAATCTCTCGTTGAGCGAATCGGTCAGGGCGCGCGATATTTCCGACGTACCACCGTAGAGATATAGGGGCACTCCCTCGGCTGCGGCACGAGCACAGACCTTGAGCGTTAGATTCGGACCGTAGACCCGGTCCGTGAGCCCCTTTCCATATAGCCAATTCAGCACCCAGCGCACCGGCTGGCCGTCCGGTACGATGAGATCGAAATTGTTGAGTCGGAACTTATGTTCGGCATCCATTACTCCGGTCATGACGCCATGTACGGCGAGAGCGGAGACGGCCGCTCCGCGCATTTCATATGCAGCACGGAAAATGATGTCCTCTGCGGCCTCGTAATCCACCGCGTCAACCAAGATCCCGACTACATTCCCTTTGCCGCGATCGAGCATTCCTGGCTCCACCTTTCAAAGTTGAACTCGTAGATTTCCTGAAGAATCTGAGGCACATCGTACTCTGGCTTCCATTGCGGATACTGTTCGCGGAATCGGGTGAGATCGCTGACCCACCAGATATGATCACCGCGTCGATTCTGATCCACATACTTCGAGTGGAATCGTTTGCCGGTGATTCCCTCGCACAACTCAATTGCCTCAAGCATCGAACAATTGCTATAGCGCCCTCCCCCCATGTTATAAACTTCGCCTGAGCCGGGTCGCTTGTAGAACTCATGGAAGGCTCGTATCAAATCGTTGCTATGGATGTTATCGCGGACCTGTTTCTTCTTGTAGCCGAAAATGGTGTACGGTGTTTCGGTAACCGCGCATTTCATTAGGTAGGCAAGAAATCCATGCAACTGCGTCCCTGAGTGATTGGGCCCGGTCAGGCAACCTCCGCGAAAGCAGGCCGTCTTCATGCCGAAATACTTTCCGTACTCCTGTACCAGAACGTCCGCAGCAACCTTCGACGCACCGAAAAGACTGTGCAAGGTGCTGTCGATCGACATACTTTCCGGGATACCATTCGCAGAGTAGGGGTGCGACTCGTCAATCTCCCACCGGGTTTCTGTTTCAATCAGAGGTAGGTAATTGGGGGTGTCGCCATACACCTTGTTAGTCGAGGTGAAGATAAAGACAGCTTCTGGAGCGAACTGTCTCGTTGCCTCCAGCATGACCGACGTTCCGTTGGCGTTGACTGTGAAATCCATGAACGGGTTGGTGGCGGCCCAATCGTGCGATGGCTGCGCAGCCGCGTGGATGACAAGGGAGATATCCCTTCCGTATCGTTCGAATACGTCTGAAATTGCGCCAAAATCGCGTATGTCAATCTCGTAGTGTGTGTAATCGCGAATCTCCTTTTCCAGCCTGCTGCGAACCCACCTTGTAGATGCTTCCTCCCCGAAGAACTCCGCGCGCATGCCGTTGTCTATTCCTACGACTTTCATGCCCTGCGCCGCAAAAGAGGCGACTGATTCGGACCCGACCAACCCCGCTGATCCTGTAACAATGACTACGCTCATCGTATCTCCTTAGTGAGTTGAAGAACTGTGAGTGAATTGGAGAACTGTGAAAATGAACTGCTACGAAAGACTCTGAGTAACAGTTGGAATAGAGGCATGCCGAGATAGCCATGAGTCAGGCCTGATTCATGGCCTTTTGATAGATTCCCATAAGAACTGCGTAGTTGACCTCGGGTCTATACTTTGCCTCGTACTCACTCCTTGCATTGCGACCCATGGCGTCCATCTCCGCGGTATGTTCCCATGCCCAGGCTGACTTTTCGGCAAGATCTTCTGCCGAGCCAGCGGTGAAGTGCAAGCCACTATGACCATCGTTGATAACTTCCTGCATAGCTCCCAACCGTGATCCAAGAACCGGGACACCACATGCAAAGCTTTCCGCCAGAACCATCGGAAACCCTTCATACCAAAGACTTGGTAGCATTAAAAACCTGCTTCTCTTCATCATGCCCTTGATCTGGTCTTTATCCAGTCTGCCGAGAAATTCCACGCTGGTGTTGCCTAACTGCTGAGACTGTGACTGTAATTGAGCGCGCTCTGGCCCATCGCCTACGATCTTAAGCGGAATAGGCGATTTCAAGAGGGCCCATGCCCTAAGGAGGGTATCAACCCCTTTTTCCGGTGAGAGCCGCCCTACAAAGAGAGCATATTCACCTGTGTTGTCGCGGGGTCCCGGGTCCTGATCGACGAAATTGGACTTGACGTAGATCCGTTCCGCGGGAAGACCATTCGCGATCAGCTTCTGCTTGGCAAACTCGGTCAACGAAATGAAGGCATTAACGTGCCTGGTCCATGTACCGGCCACCCTGTGAACCTTGAGCATGACAGCAACGGCTGCCGTATTTGCGCGGGATTCACGATAACACCCATGACGAACCCCACTTAGGAGTCCATCCGTAATGCACTCCTCACATACCTTGCCGTTACGAAATAGATAGGTTGCCGGGCATAACATTCGATAATTATGCACAGTATGTACAGTTGGGACCTGGGCATTAGAGCAAGCTTTGTAGATACTAGGCGAAACCATCATAAAAGTGTTATGGACATGGGCGAGATCAGGCCTTTCCTCGCGAATGATTTGCGTGATGTCTTTTTTGCTGTCACGCGCTGATATGACGGTCTTCAACAGCCGTAGCTGGTCGAGCGCAGACGAGTGTTCGGCCTCGTCGTTGGAGCGGGTATATGTGATGACGTGATGCCCGTTCCGCTCAAGTAACTCGCGTTCATGGGCAAAGACTACGTCTTCTCCCCCAGGCTCACGATAGAAGTTGTGGACTAGCAAAATCCGCATTGAATCCTGGTGCCGCGCCGATGATTGTGCGGCTCGCTCTTTGAAGGTCGACGACAATCTTGGATGGAAGTGCATCCGGCAAAAGGGAGAGGATTAGGAATCGAAAAGATGAGCAGCCCGAGTCAGAATGGACGGTTCAGCCCCGAGTTCAGGCCGCTCCCGCTCCACGTAAGACAGCTGGTACTGTCTTCGCGAGGATCTTCAGATCCAGCCACAGAGACCATTCATCCATGTATTTGAGGTCGAGAAGCATCCATTGATCGAAGGAGATGCCACTGCGGCCATTTACCTGCCAAAGGCAAGTAATGCCGGGCTTCACGCTGAACCGGCGGCGTTGCCAATCTTCGTTGAATCCTTCGTAATCGCGCAAGGGCAGCGGCCGCGGGCCAACCAGACTCATATCGCCGGTCAACACATTCAGCAGTTGAGGCAGTTCGTCGATGCTGCTTCGTCGCAGGAATTTACCGATGGGCGTGATCCTCGGATCATTCTTGATTTTAAAGACGGGGCCGGAGACTTCGTTCTGCTTTTCAAGAACGGAGATCAGCCTTTCTGCGTTCGGAACCATGGTCCGGAGTTTGAAGATATTGAAACGTCGCTTGTTGAGACCGATCCGTTCCTGCAGGAAAAAGATGGGTCCGGGAGAGGTGAGCTTGATGGCGAGGGCTGCCAGCAAAAAGACTGGCGAGAGCAACATGAGTGCTAACGCAGCGACTGTTATATCAAGCATCCGCTTGATGGTTCGCGGCCATAGCTGGCTTGCGCCAGTGTAAGTCGCGATGTATTGATCGCCGTCAAATTCCTCGGCCCGCCAACGAGTGGACTTTAGCCCGAAGATGTCCGAGTTGAACCGCATCGTGATTCCATGCTGCTGGCAGAGGCCAGCCACCTCGGAAGAGTACTTGTAGAACGACCCTAGTGGTAGATAGATGGCCACCTCGTCGACCACGTTTCTCCTCAGATACTCTGCCAAACCCGCGTAGTTGCTCACAACCTGAAAGCCAGATTGCTTGAGTTCTGCCATGCCTGGCCAATCATCATCTACAAAACCCAACAGCCTGTATCCGCGCTCAGGATTCGACGTAGTCCTTCGAGCGAATTCCATTGCCCGTGGATTCGTGCCCAGGATGAGCATGAAACGAAGGTCCCGTCCACGGGTGCGGACACGCGCTGCGACCGCTCGGAGCGTTAATCGCCCCACTGTCAGAACGACGGTTCCAAGTACCCAGAAAGTGGCCAGGAAATGAATGGTGATCATCTGGATCGAGAAGATGGAACCGAAAGCGACAAGGCAACCCGTGTTCAACGTCATCGCCTTCAGAACGTCGAGGACTTCGGCACGCCGTCTTGAGAGTCTTCTAGACCGGTACAGCCCACAGATGGTGAAGATGATGTGACATACAATCATTGTTAGAACAATGATTCCAAAATTGGAGACCTTCGTTCTCATGGCAAAAAACTTTGCAAGAGAGACGCCATGTTCTGCCCGGACTATCAGAATTGTCGAGGCAGCGAAAGTAAATACCACCACTGTTAGGTCGAATAGCTTTAGTAGTTCAATCGTGAGCCGATGTTTCTCGTTCATCTTCGCACTCCATAGAACTCCCGGTTCACTTCGCAGATGTCAACAGACTACGAGCCCCTGCCTGGGCTTCATTTATGGGATCAGTTTCACGATTCGCAGGAGATGTCGCTCCTGTTACGAGTGCACCCTGCAGAGAGAACTGCCACTGTGCGAGCCATACCCGGTCCACCTTGAGAGCATTTTGATAACGAGGCCACTCGAGATGAATAGACCGGATGCAAGGCGAGGCCGAAATTACAACCGGCTATAGATCTTCTGTGGAATCGGGAAGCTACGCTTGTTCAAGACCGCAGCCAGAATCTGGACATGGGCAGATCGCAGGGTCTTGGTCGCGACCGAGGCCGCTTCGCGGCGAGTGGAACCCGCCTCAAGGACCAGGACGAGTCCATCGGACAGTTGGCCAAGGACGAGCGCGTCCGAGTATTTCGTCAGGGGTGGCGCATCAATGATCACGAAGCCGAACTCCTGCCGCAATTCAGCCATGCGCTCGTGGAGATTATCGGAATTCAGCAGGCTCGCGGAGTCCGCCGCGAGAGTACCGGACGAGAGCATCCAGAGGTTATCCTGGGCAACTTCCTTGGTAAAAGTGCTGATTGGTCCGGCTTCGAGCAAAGCGTTGGTAAGGCCGTGATGATTGGTGATGCCAAACATCTCCGGCAGTCCGGGAGAACGAAAATTCGCTTCAACCAGGCAGACTGGCCGACGCGAGTTCTTGGCTAGTGTCTCAGCGACCGAGGCGGCAATCTGGCTGCATCCGTTTCCATGCTCTATGCCAGCAAAGACGACGACACGCGGTGGCTCCTGAGCCTGGAGGAGAAATACTTGCTGCACCAGCCGCAAGGCTTCTTCGTTGGCCCAACGCAGTTCGCCGCTTCCACTCCTTCTCTTGGTCTGAGACGGAAGGACGGATCCTGCGATAGTTTCGGAACCGAACGACTGATCTTTCTCCAATTGTTGCATCAACTCGAAGTGTTTGCTCATGATCGGTCTATCCCCCTGCGCCTCGGACGTCAGCCCGCGCGCTCGACGAATCCTGTTTCATTTTTTGAGATTGGTTTGAGAATCGGTAAAGAAATTCTTTGACCCGGCTCGATGTGATCCGGATCAGTTATCGATGAGTTGAGCCTGATGATCTCGAGCAGTAGTTGCGGACTGCAATCGCCGAAACTACTGGCACAGATCCTTGAAAGAGATTGGCCATGCTGAACAAGTATCAAATGAGTGCGTGGGCTTGAGTACCCAGGAGCCGGTGTTCCCGACGAAGGTGCTTCAGTAATTTGTCCATCAGGGAGAAGCTGCGAAACATGCCCCACTTGAGAGCCCGGCACAGGAAGAACGACGGACTTCGGCTGCCCGCTCGGCTGGGCAGCGAAAGGCCCTGTCTGCGCCGGAGCATAGGCTGTAGCAGAGGACGACCCGGCCAGTCTTCCCATAGTCAGCCCAATTTTAGCGAATGTTCGGAAGGTCGGGCTTATGAACCAGCTAAAGAGGACGGCCAGTACGAAGCCTGTGGAAGCGATGGCCCATACTTGCGTACGCAGTCTCACCCTTCGAGCTGGCGTGGGCACGAGGTTATCCAGGTTCGCTTCTTCCGTTGCTACAAGGTTCGCAGGTTTTGCAGGAGCGACCGGGAGCTGCACTTCTAGATCGGTGGCGACCTCCCGGATGATTTCCGCGTCGATCTTCGTGCGTTGCAAAGCGCAGCCGATGGAAAGAGCATTGAAACAGATGTTGTTGATGTTGCGTGGTATGCCTTGACTATGGAGGGCGATCGCTGCCATGGCAGAGTTGGTAAAGAGAGAGTCAGGAGACTCGCACCCTGAGATTTTTAGCCTGTGTCGGATGTATTCACTCGTCTCGTCAGGTGACAGCGGATTCAAGTGACTGAAGATCGAGATTCGCTGCCGGAGTTGCAGCATCTCCGGCAACGCTAGTGTCTTCGCAAGCTGCGGCTGCCCGGCCAATATGATCTGCATCAACTTATAGCGAGCGGTTTCAAAGTTCGAGAGCATACGAACCGCTTCCAGAACGGATTGGTTCAGATTTTGAGCTTCATCGATGGCAACGACCAGACGCCTTCCAGTGGCACACTGTGCGACGAGCACTTCATTGAGCTGCGCCTGCATTTCTACGAGATTGCCCTTTATCACTTTCACCCCGAGATCGATCAATAGTGCACGAACCAGATCGTCGGGAGTGGAAACTGACTGGAAGAGGAAGACCGTCCTGCTGGTCTCGCCCAGCCGTCGCAAGACATCAAACAAAAGAGTTGTCTTTCCCATACCGGGCATGGCCGTCAATGCCATAAATCCGAGGCCCGATTCGATACCGTAGAGCAGCGAAGACAGGGCCTCACGATGCGTGGCGCTGGCGTAGAAGTAGTGCGGATCCGGCGTCACGCCGAACGGTTGCTCTCGCAGTTTGAAGTAACGCGGTACCATCGTCCGAGCCTTCTACGCAGTCTTCTTCGAAACAGCTACCACGACTGGAATGCCCAGCATGTCGACCACCTGTGCGGGTGTATGGAAGGAAGAGTCCAGGTAGTCCAATCCATACGCGGTCGCTACACTTGTCACTGCCGCCGCGCCAAGGGCGATGACAAAAATCATCGGCCAACTAAAGATGGGCAGCACCGGAATGGCCGGCGGAACCGCAATGGCCACGTTGGCAATCCGCTTCATGTCCAGCGCATCCGAAGTACGCTCCTGCTCTCTCTTCGAGAGGTAGAGCAGGTAGTTGTTCTCGTTTGCTTTGGCATCTCGCAACAGATCCTGCTGGGAAAGGGCCTGACGATCCAGATTGACCATTTCAGCCTGCATGCTTGCAATGCTGCGGGTTGTCGCAGCTACGGTCGCACGCTGGGCAGCCTGGTCGGATTGCGCTTTGGCTAGATCCTCGCGCAATAGCTCGTAGGTTGGATCGCGGTCGGTGGTTTCGGTGACGTAGCGGGTCTTATCCGCTTCAGCAATGGCAGACTTGACCTGCGCGATTTCCTGATCCGCTTCCTGCACGAGAGGATAGCCTGCCTCATACTTCATCGCAAGCATTGAACGCTTCGCCTGTGCGGCCAGCAGAGCATCATTGAGATTGTCGAGTAGCTTGTCCGCTACTGCAGTCGATCGCAGGGTAGAGGAACGCTCTGGCGTGTTGTCCATTTGCTGGCGATCACTGCGGATGCGCTCTTCGTCGGCAGCGGCTGTCTGCTGGGCCTGGTGCAGAATCCCTGTTGAGGTGGCGACTTGCAGGGCGAGATCCGTGCGTTGGACGTCTGGAGCCGCAGTGCCACTTTGCTTGCCGAAGTCGCGCAACTTTGCTTCCGCTTTTTCCAGATCGTCGTGATAACGCTGCGTTTCTGTGGTGAAGAACTGATAGGACCCGCTTGGCCGATGAACGGATACGTGCTTCATCATGTACGCATCGCCCAGACTCTGCAGTACCGAATGCGCAAGCTGAGGATTTGCAGCGCTGTAGCTCACCTCGATCAGATCCGTCTTGGCGAGAGGCTTGATCTTGATCTGCCTGGCCAGCCGCTTGACTGCCCGAGCGACGCGCTCGTCCTGCGTCTGGTTCGGATACACAAGGTCGCTCAAAGAGAAGCCGTTCTTCTGGTCGAGCCCATTGGTTCTAACGACCTGCTCCAGAACATCCCGGCTCAGAAGAAGCTCCGCCTCTGAGTTGATCTCGTCTTCCGTGACTGGCGTACTGTTGGCGATCATCTGGGTTGTCGCTTCCGTCGTCACCATGGGATCTTGGCGTTCGCGGTTGACCAGGATCTCCATGCGGGAAGAGTAGGAGTGCCCCATGAGCGCGAAGCACAGGATCACGATCACGAAGACAGCAATGAAGGTCAGGCCAACTGCTCGGCTTCGGCGGAAGATGGGAGCGACCGCATCGCGAATTGATATTTCTTTATAGGTCTCGGCAATCTTCACTCGATCATTCATTTCCTTCATGCTTCTCACACTCCCTCATCAAGTTTCTTAAACTCTTAGTTCCAAATCGTATCGAGCACTAAAACGACGTTGGATTGAGATAGGTTCCTGCGTTGACGGTGTAAGGAACGTATTTGCGGAAGTTAGCGATGAATTTTTCTGGCACGTAGATCATGTCTCCAGCTTGGATTGTCGGATCTTCATTGACATTCTTGCCGTGCAGAATGTCCTTCAGATTGACTTTCTTCACTTCAAGCCAATTCTGGGATGTTCGATGAAAAAGGAAGATCTGCGTCTTTGCGGTCGCCATCGTCATGCCACCGGCTACGGCCAACGCCTCTGCAACGGTGATGTCGGCTCGCAGGTCATACTGACCCGGCTTCCCTACTTGACCGGAGACGGTAAAGTAGGGCTTCTGAAAATCCTGGATATCCACGTCAATGATCGGATCGTGAAGAATGCCGGTGTAAGCTTTCTTGACCTCAAGAACCAATTCGGGAACAGACAGTCCCTTCGCGTAGACGCTGCCAGCGTCTTGCAAGTTGATATAGCCGTCGGGCTGCACTGTGACTGTCTGATTGAGTTCGGGCGAGAGAGGGAACGTGAGTGATAGAACGTCCTGCCGTTGGAGAACGTAGCGCGGGTGTCGCTCCTCAAGGACTGGCCCAGTCGTTGAAGAAGTATGTCCTACGGATGGTTGCTGCCCTCCGGTCGAGGGAATGCAAGTTGCGGAGAGGGCAATTGCAAATGTCCATGCGAAAAACTTCAATTTAGTCATTGGTTGCTCCTTACCGACCTGAATGAACCTGCGCCCAGCTGTCGCTGCGGATCAGGGACATAATGTTGAATCAAGCTGCGTATTTGTTTATTAGTTCAACATCCTGAGGTGAAACGTTCACTGCTAGTGATTTGTTAATCATTTCAATCGAGATCACAAGCCGGGATGTTGAATTACTGCGGACGAGTATACCTTCTATTCCGGCGAGTGCTCCCCGCACCACGCGGACGCGGTCTCCCTCCTGAAGGAGTGGAAACACAGTACATTCGACCCGCTGTGTGAGCACTGTACGAATGTTCTCGATCTGTTGATCGGGGATAGGCAATGGTCCTGTTTGGTTTCCAACAAAACCTGCAAATCCCGGAGTCTTGAGGATCTGAAGGCGACTGTCTTTACTGAGATTCATCCTTACAAATAAGTACCCGCTAAAGAGAGGCACCTTCACGGTCTCTTTGCGGTCGCTCCACTGGTGGACCTCTGACTTCAATGGCAGAAAGTGCGGTACACCAAGGTTCTCAAGCATCGAGGCCGCCACCTTTTCCTGCCGCGATCGAGTCCAAACGGCGAACCAGCGCGAATTAGATAGATCGTTGTCGACTGTGATATGCATGATCCTCACTTCCCGTGCGGCTAGCTACTGCTGTGTAATATGTGCGAACCTGCACGCGCCATACATAGCTTCGCCCTCTCAGTCCCAAGACTGCTTTCCGACTGCGGTCGGAGCTTCCGATCTTCATCTCTCCGCCGACAAGCCGACAGCTATCGACTTGCGTCTGTTAAGCCGAAAATGAATTCACAAACAACCTAAATTAGCGCCGTTATCACTAGAACGCCGACGCAACTCCGAAACGTTTCAGCTGAGGATCGTTGCTCCTTGCTTAGTCTCACGGGATCAGATCACCTCGCCATCATTGCAGCCCGTTACCTTAGAGCCTGGCGTGTCAGGTGATCGTCGTCAAACATTCCCTGAACTCCAAAAGCGTTGCATCCGGGTTGCTCCACAACACGTGTCACTCTACCGATGCACTCAATCCGTATCTCTTCACCGCTTCGATCTGGTGAAGGGAGTAGAACTTCGATTCGGACATCTGATCCGACGGGTGGACACTTGCTACAAAGGATGAGGGCTCCGTCCAATGCAACGTCGCTCGTGAAGCCTCCCGCTGTGTGTTCGGTCCCGTCGTTCCAGTGGAAGATGACAGGAAGCTGCAATTTGTATCGAACCGCAGCTCTGCGCTGCAAACCGCGCTCAAGGACTGGACCGAGACCCATAAGTGAGTTCAGATTACGGGGGTACTTGGCGTCTCACAAGCCGCCGAACGTTTGAAAATTACGTAAGTTAACTGGATGCGTGGGGAGTCCACTCCTTCTCTACTCCGTTCTACTGGGAAGCCGAAGGACCCATTGGCACTCTAGGTCGACAGCCCGGTCCGGACTAGAGAAGAAAGTTTGTTGGCAGAAAAAAAAAGTTGGCAAAGCATAAAGTCGAGGTAGAGTGAGGATAGGATTATTTGTCGTCTCCTGGCGGCGCACGGTTGTAACGTTTGAGTGCCTTCGCCAGGAATGGTGTCGCTCATTCACGGTGCCCTCCCCGCTCACTGTGAAACTTGCGATTGTGAAACTATTCTCTAGGCCTTGAATTCAGCAACAGGGAAATCACCGAAATCGTCCCAGCCTAATTTGCTATGGACGGCGTTGGGAGATTCATCGCATGCTACCGCCCTCAACAGACTCACAAGCTGTTTCTTCTAGATGGCATGGCGGAAGCCGTTGGATCTCGCCCAAACTGAGGAAGGAAGAGAAGATTGTGAAGATTGTCCAAGAAGTGGCGCCGGCGTTCAGGATTTTGATCGTTGATCGCGATTCCATGAGCAGTGACCTTTTGGCAAATGCACTTGTACGCGATAGTCGATGTGATGCTGCGGCCATTCAGTCAGTTGATCTCCTGAACGCGGCATGCACTGGCGAGGTCGACCTGGTGGTCATTGGTGCGGAAGTCAAGTCGAAGTCCGGAAATGGCTTCGATTTAGCACGTATGGTGAGCCGCGCTCATCCAAGCGTCAGTATTGTGATTCTCCTCAATCACACAACTCAAGAATCAGTCATCAACGCGTTTCGTGCCGGTGCACGCGGTGTATTTTCTCGCCAACAGTCGATGACTGAGTTCCTCGATTGCGTTGAGCACGTGCAAAAGGGATTTATCTGGGCGGGAAGACAGGAGACAAATTCCCTGCTCGATGCTTTCAGGAGTATTCCGGCTCCGAATCTGATCACCGCTCATGATTCTCCGGCGCTCACCGCACGGGAATTGCAGGTCGTTCAATGCGCAGCGAAGGGCAAGACGAATAAAGCCATCGCCAATGAGTTGGGGCTGAGTGAGCATACGGTGAAGAATTACCTTTTTCGCGCATTTGAGAAATTGGGCGTTTCTAGTCGTGTCGAACTGCTTTTCTATCTGACGCTCAGGGGGCATACATTCATGCCAGCGAAGTCTGATTGCTTGGATTTTAATCTCAGCTGAGCCGATCTGTTAGCGATCGTTCGTGCTTGTGGACTGCCGGATCGCACCCGTATTGGCGAGGTTCGTTCTCCGTACCCTAGGCGGAAATCACCTAGACGAGGTATTCATGAAGACAAGTCTCATTTATTTGGCTCTCTTGCTTGGCCAAGTGAACACGCTGCAAGACAAGCCGGTGGTCCATCTACAACCGCACCGCAATAGCGTCGATATTGGATTTGGGGGAGACTTGCTGGAGCTTATCAGTGCGCCGGCAGTACTCACTCTCCCGGGGGTCCCTCCAAAGCTGGATTCTCAAGGAAGTCCATGGTCCGTCGATGTGAAGAATCTGGGACCTGGCGCAGTTACAGTTACTGGCAAAGCTCAGTTTAATGTGAAAATTGCGGTTGGCCAGACCGTACATATCTGCTCGAACGGAACAGTGTATTCCTTAAAGCGATAACAGTTTGAATCGGATTCAGTATCAGCTCTGGCGAAGGTCCGCGCCGTGAACACATGCTTCAATTGCTAACAGTCGCTCATGCCCAAGCTGACACGATGCGCGTCGCCAAAGACGCCATCTCCGAAAGAAACACTCGCATGGCTTACCGCGTTAGAGCCACTCCAAAAGCTGCTGCCGGACGCGTAGCACAACCCTACTTCGGTTTCTTATCCTCAGGCTTCTTGGCATCCGGAGAATTCTCCACCTCCTGCCCGTTATACAAAATCTTCACAGTCGACCCGAACTGCTTGTAGTCCGTATATTTGATCGTCTGCCGCACCCGCACGTCCTCCCCGAGGTATCCATTCCCGCCCTGGAAATGCAGCACCCCATCGCCCTTGGTATACGTCGGGAACCAGTTCTCCCCATCCACCTGCTCGCGATAGGTCGTAAACGGAGTCGACAAATCCTCATGCCCCCTGCGCAGATCATCCGGCACATTCTTGCCGCTGGTCACCACAATCTGCAGCGCCTCCGCATCCACCCAGATCTTCCCCTGAAAATACCGCTTGCCCTTCACCAGTTCCTTGGGCGCAACCTCAAACACGTAGCAGGGAACCTGGTCCACCGTCTGCCGCCCCACATACTTCAGGTCATACTGCCCGACATCTTCCTTCGTCAGCACAAACGGCAGCCGCTGCTGAATATCCTGAAAATCCGCCGGACTCATGCTGATCCGCAGCAGCGAAGTCGCCGGTGCCAACACCACCTTCTCCGTCCGCTTCCCCGACGGATCAAAGATCACATCGTCCACTTCGTAATATTCCCCATCCACCTTGCCATCGTCTGAGATCGTCTGCACCCGTACAGCCCGGCGGTACGTGTAGTGGTTCAGCGCCTCGCGAAAGACGCTTTCCTTCGCGGTAAATTTGCTGATGATCTCCTCCGGCGGCGTCGGCGGATCGGTAATATCCATCGGCCCGTACCCCGAGTCCAGCGGCATCGGAGTATAGGAAACCGAAGCCGCCTTATCGTCGCGCTTCTTCTTGTTGCCGCCATACACCGCGCCCGAGCAAAGCAATCCCATCACCGCCAGCGCCACAATCGCCCGGCCCGTCCCCGACAACTTCCCAGCCACCCTCAACATTCGCATCCACCTTTGGCAACAACTACAACTTTAGACGAATGTACCTGCGCCCCGGTTTAACCGCACTATAGGCCAGAGGCCGATCTGTATCTCGAACTCAATTTTTCTTGAAAAGTTGAGAGATAGACTAGCCTGACCCTTTCTTTTTGTGGACTTGGAGGCCGCACTCATGGTTTCCTTTCCTCACGACCATCAGCGCACCAGCGCTTCACTATCGGTCAGGGCCCCCATGACAGACGGTGCTGAGGGCGCATTCTTCTGGCAGTAACCTTGGTGTGGTAACTCTCGATAGATCAACGCCATACGCAAAAAAGGAGTCTGCTTTCCGCCTGATGCTCGACGACTATCAGATTCCGGCTATCGCCCTCATCGCCGCCCTGATGCTGGCCTTCGCCTACCTCCATGTTCGCTTCCGCAGCCTGCGCACTCTTCTATGGTTCCTCGCCCTCGGCTGCGTAGAGATCCAGGCCGTCCTGCTTTGGATCGTTACCCACAACGCCACAGCCATTGGTGGCGACAGCTCCCATGCCATCATCGCCATAAAAATAGCCGCTGAGTCGGCGCTGATGCTCGGCTCCACGCTTTTTCTGGCCTCGCTCTCGCCGCTCAGCTTCACCATCGGCGGAGTCCGCATCCTCTACGCGGTGCCGTACCTCGTCCCGCTGATTATCTATGCGGTTCTCTACAACGCCGTCTCGCAGAACCCCTCCGGCCCGTTGCTATGGGTATACATCGCGCTGGCCTGCGTTGCAGCAGGTTTGGCCTTTGTCTGGAGTCTGCAAAAGGGTGCCATCCCCATCTGGGTGGCTACCTCCATCGTCGCCTTCGCCGTGTGGATCACCATCCCCTTCTTCATTCGGGGAAATGTCTACTGGCCCCTGCTGATCGTAGAATCCGGCAACATGCTCATGGCCGCGCTGCTCGTGGCCTACACCTATCGCCGCGTCTCGCCAGGAGTCATTCTGGCCACCGCCGGCTTCCTCGCCTGGGCGCTGCCACCCTTCTTCCTCATGCGTCCGGCCAACTCGCCCGTTCTCTCCGCCATGGCCCTAATCGTGCTCGCGCGCATCGTCATTCTGGGCAAAGTCGTCGTCGCCATGGGCCTGATCCTGCTGGTGCTCGAGGACGAGGTTCAGAAGAATCTCACCGCCCAGCAGCGAGAGCGCCGCGTCCGTCTTGAACTCGAAGCCTACGCCCGCCAGGCCCTAATGGCCCGCAGTCTCGAAGAGTTTGACCGCGACAGCTCTCAGCTCTGCGCCATGATCGTCGAGCACAGTCATTTTGCCGGGATATCCATGGTCGTCCGCATCCCCAGCGGCGCCTACGCACTCGTTGGATACGCCGGCATCGACGGCGCCACCGCCGGAGCCCTCGACACCATGGTTCAGCGGCTCCCCGCCACCTGCTTCGAAGGCGGAGGCCAACCGCTGGTCGCCGGCAGTACCTCTCTCGACCTCGATCTGACCCGCTGGCTCACCCCCGGCGACGACCTCGAAAGCCTCCGCCTCACCCGCGTCGGCGCCGTGCCCATGCTCGGCCCCGACAACACCGCCGAGGGAGCTCTGTTGCTCACCAGCCCTCGCGTGCCCATCGACACGCTACGCGCCGATGACCTGCTTCCGCTTGAGATTCTCGCCGGCCGTCTGCAGGCCGCGCGCGCCCAGGCGCTGCTCCTCGGCAAGCTCATCGAGTCTGAGCGATTCGCCGGAGTAGGCCAACTCGCCACCAACGTCGCCCAGCAGCTCAACAACCCCCTCACCGTTATCCTCGGCTACTCAGCCCTGCTCGAAGAGGCGGTCCCTCAGGGCCCAGACCGGCGCGGAGCAGAGGCCATCTCCGTCGAAGCCCGGCGCATGAAGAGTATCCTCGAGCGTCTCTCCCGCTTCTCCAAACTCACCGCCGAACGCTTCAACTCCTTCTCTGTCAGCGACCTCATCGGAGACATCGAACAGCTCCTGCGCACCGACTTCCTCCGCCACTCCATCGAATTCCGCCAGATCGTCGCGCCTCACCTGCCGCCCATCTTCGGCAATACCCATCAGATCCGCCAGGCGCTCCTGCACGCCATCCAGTTCGCCATCGAAAGCGTCCAGCGCCTAAGCCCCAACCAGGAAAAATCCATTCGCGTCGAGGCCACAGCCCCAACCTCTGAGCACGCAGGCGTACGCATCATGATCATCCATTCAGGCCAGGGCTTCGCCAACCCCGAACGAGCCTTCGATTCGCCCTCGTCCACCTTCTCAAGCGAAACAGTAGGCATCGGCCTAAGCCTCTGCGCCGCCATAGTCCGCGAACACCGAGGCCAGATCTCCGCCGTAAACCTAACCCCCACCGGCGCCGCACTAATCATCGACCTCCCCATCAGCTAGTTAAAGCGCCAAAGGCGCGCGTCATCCCAGCCCAGGGCAACGCGCTGGGTTCACGATCACAAGACCGACCCGAGGGCTGAAGGTCCGACCCATCTCCCGGCACCGATTCGTGGATTGGAGCGCGGGATGTAAACTTCTCTTTCCCGCCTACGCGCCCGGCAGTGCGGAACCTGCAATCCAAGAGGCCCACCGATGCGGATTCACCCCTCGTCCATCGCGATCACCCTAACCGCGATCCTCTGCCTCATCCCGTCTCCCCCCGCGAAGGCCCAGACTCCAACCAAACGCCCCATGACCTTCGCCGACATGATGCAGATGCGCCGCCTTGGAGACACCGATGTCTCCCCCGACGGCAAATGGCTCCTCTACTCCGTCACCGACGTCGACCTCGCCAAAAACACCCGCACCCCAAAACTCTGGATCCAGCCCGTGGCCGGCGGCGAGCCAAAACTCGTCGAAGGCACCCAGCCCGGCGACGGAGGAGCCCGCTTCTCCCACGACGGCAAGCGCGTCCTCTTCCTCTCCAGCCGCTCCGGAAGCCAGCAAATCTACACCGCCGACTTCGATTCCGCCACTGGAATGACGAGCAACGTAGAAAGTCCCGCAATCAACGTAAAAAATCCCAAGACCAACGTTAGAAATCAGGCAGGCAACGTAGGCAGTCCGGCACTGAACCTCCCTGAAGCCGACAATGCCCTATGGTCCCCCGACGGCCAAAGCATAGTTTTCACCGCCGCAGCCTACCCCGATTGCCCCGCAATCGTCCCCGACTCCTTCGCCGGAGCCAGGTGCAATACCGACCGCGACACCGCCCAGGCTGACAGCAAAGTCAAAGCCCGGATCTTCGACCACCTGCTCTACAAGCACTGGAACGCCTTCACCGGCGACAAGCGTAACCATCTGTTTCTGCTCGACTTAGCCACCGGTTCCATGCGCGACCTGACGCCAAACGACCCCCGCGACGTCCCGCCCTTCTCCCTATCCGGAGGCTGCGGCTGCGCCATCTCCCCCGACTCCAAAGAACTCGCCTTCACCGAAAACCTCGACGAAGAACTAGCCATCAGCACCAACGCCGACATCTTCACCCTCGACTTAAGGAATCCAGTAGCCAAACCAGTAAAAATCTCCACCAGCCCGGGCGGCGACTTCAACCCCGCCTACTCCCCCGACGGCAAGTATCTGGCATGGCGCAGCCAAGCCCGAGCAGGCTACGAAAGCGATAAGTTCCGACTTATTCTGTATAACCGCGCAACTAAGACAACCAAAGACTTGTTACCTAACTTCGACCGCTGGGTAGATGAATTTGCTTGGTCCCCAGACTCGAAAAAGTTGGTCTTGATTGCAGGTCAGACCGGCGAGGCCCCGCTATTCGTTGCCGACATTGAGGGAAAGGTTCGCGAGATGATCGGGCAGGGGGAATACAGCGATCTACATCCTGTGCCGGGGAGCGATGAATGGATCGTGTCACAAATGACAGTTCGCAAACCTGGCGAGGTAGGGAAACTCTTGGGGGCAATGAGCCTTACAGGTCCTGCACTAGGCAACGGGTGGAAACCACTTACGCACCTGAATGATTCTCTCCTCAGTCAACTTGAGCTATTTCCAATTGAATCCTTTTTGTTCGCTGCAGCAGACAAAACCAAAGTCCAAGGCTTCCTGATCAAACCCCCAGCCTTCGATCCCACAAAGAAATACCCAGTAAAATTCCTAATCCACGGCGGCCCGCAAGGCGCATGGGGCGATGCGTGGAGCTATCGCTGGAACGCCGAATTACTCGCCGCCAACGGCTACGTAGTCATCATGATCAACCCGCGCGGCAGCACCGGCTACGGCCAGAGCTTTGTCGACGGAGTCAACAATGACTGGGGCGGCAAGCCCTTCACCGACCTCATGCTCGGCCTCGACTACGCCGAAAAAACCTATCCCTTCATCGATAAGTCGCGTGAGTGCGCATTAGGCGCAAGTTATGGCGGCTACATGGCCAACTGGATCCTCGGCCACACCAACCGCTTCAAATGCATAGTTACCCACGACGGCATGTTCAACCCCGAATCGGCCTACGGATCGACAGAAGAGTTATGGTTCAACGAGTGGGAATTCAAAGGCAAACCCTGGGATTACTACGGTAAACCCGACAGCGAAAACCCCTTCCGTAAGTGGTCTCCAGCCCTATCAGCTAAAAACTTCAAAACGCCCACATTAGTCATCCACAGTCAACTCGACTACCGCCTCGACGTCTCCGAAGGCTATCAGTTATTCACCACGCTGCAGCGCCTCAAAGTCCCATCAAAGATGCTCTACTTCCCCGACGAAGGCCACTGGGTCCAGAAGCCCCAGAACTCCGAACTCTGGTACAAAACCGTAAACGCCTGGGTCGACCAATGGACAGCGAAATAGCAACCATGGAAAGGTTTTTTCTCATTAAGAGATTGGGCAGCCGTTTTGAAAGGGCGTGGCTTTAGCCACGCCGTAAAGACAATGAAATCAGATGGGCTTTAGCCCCCGAGGGAATATTAGCTCCGAATAGGACCGGATTGCTGACTGTAGTACAAATCTGAAAACGTAGTACACTGTTAGCCTATGAAAATGAGTGTTCAGGCACGGCTCGATCCCGAATCCCGGCAAGCTCTCGAAACGCTCACTCGCCGCCTCGGTATGAGCCAGTCCGAGGTCGTGCGCGCAAGCCTGCGTCTCATGGTCAAGGAACACGCTATCCAGAAGCGCAGGAAAATCATAGGCGCGGGCCAGTTTGATTCCGGCATTGGCGATCTCGCCACCAATAAGAAGCACCTCGAAGGTATGGGGCGCAAGAGCATGGGGCGTTGAAGCCGGTACTGCTGGACACGGGCGTCATCGTCTCCGCTCTGGATAAGCGCCAGCGCCACCACGCGCTATGTCTACAGTGGATGGAGGGACTGGACCGGCCGATGAGCACCTGCGAGGCCGTGATCATGGAAAGTTGTCATCTGCTGCGAAAGATGGTGGGTTCTTCAGAGGCTGTTTTGGCCAACCTGGCGCATGGCCACTTTCAGATAGCTTTTCAGTTACCCCGGGCAGTCGCTGAAGTAAAAGCTCTCATGCACAAATATCGTGACACCCCGATCGACTTTGCCGACGCCTGCCTGATTCATATGGCCGACGAATTGGATACCGGCGACATTCTCACCCTCGACAGCGACTTTCTCCACTATCGCTGGCGCAAGACGCGTCCCTTCAACCTTCTGATCCCGCTCGGCTAAGTTCCACGTCTTGCCGAATATATCGCTCCATAAGCGCACAATAGAAAGGCAGCCGGAACGAGAAATGGACCAAACCTCAGGGCCACGAAAAGCGAAGAAAAAGATGATCAAAAAGCGGCCAAAAAACGCTCAAATCACGCCTTTTGAAGCTTTTTATTTTCAAGCTTCATCCGCACAATTCGTTTATTTTCATGATTTTAGGCGCGGAGAAATCCAGAAAATGCGTACCCCCACCCCCCCTGGAGCAGTATTTCCCCATTTATTCGCCTCAGGAAACGTCGCGGGGTAAACTCAAATGCCCTTCGGCCAGACCAAAAAACCGACAGCTCCGCTCGACGAAAACGCGCTGCACGAATACGCCCTCAAGTCCCTCGGCCGCCGCATGAGAAGCGAATCCGACCTGCGCCGCCTGATGCGCACCAAAGTCGAACCAGGCGAAACCGGCGCAGCCAAAATCTCTGCAGTCCTCACGCGCCTCAAAGAATACGGCCTGCTCAATGACGCCGCCTTCGCCGAAAACTACGCCCAGCTTCGCCAGCAGAACGAAAAGCACGGCCAGCGCCGAGTCCGTCAGGACCTCGGCCAGAAAGGCATCTCAAAAGAAATCATCGCGGAGACCGTCGAAGCCAGCTACGCCGACGTCAACGAAGAAGCTCTCGCCCGCCAGCACCTCGAACGCAAACGCATCCGCAAGCCCGAAAACCAGAAAGAAACCGCCCGTGTCATGCGCCGCCTCGTCACCGCAGGCTTCTCCGTCGGCGTAATCTACAAAATCCTCCGCCAATGGGAAGTCCCCGACGAAGACCTCGCCGCACTCGATAATCTCGATACCGGTGATGATGCCAGCGAAGAAGAGTAGCCCCAGCGCTCAATTCGATCAGTGCAGCGAATTACACTGAATAAGCCATGCAATACCAATCAGGGAACCAAATCCGCGAAACATTTCTGCGCTTTTTTGAAGAGAAAGCCCACCGACGTGTGGCTTCCTCCTCGCTGGTGCCTGCCAACGACCCGACTCTGTTATTTACGAACGCCGGCATGAACCAGTTCAAAGATCTGTTCACTGGCGCCGAGCGCCGCGATTACAACCGCGCGACCAGTTCGCAGAAATGCGTCCGCGCCGGAGGCAAGCACAACGACCTCGAAAACGTAGGCTTCACCCGCCGCCACCACACCTTCTTCGAGATGCTGGGCAACTTCAGCTTCGGCGACTACTTCAAGCGCGAAGCCATTGCCTACGCCTGGGAACTTGTGACTGACGAGAAATGGTTTGGCATCCCCAAAGACCGCCTCTACGTAACAATCTTCGAGGGCGACGCCTCCGTCCCGCGCGACGACGAAGCCGAGCAATTCTGGATCGAAGTAGGCGTTCCGCGCGAACGCATCCTCGCCTGCGGAGCGAAAGACAACTTCTGGCAAATGGGCGAAACCGGCCCCTGCGGTCCCTGCTCAGAGATCTTCTACGACATGGGCCTCGAAGCCTCGAACGCTGGAAAAGATCTATCGTTCGGCGAAGACGACGACCGCTACGTTGAAATCTGGAACCTCGTCTTCATGCAGTTCGACCGCTCCGCAGTAGTGGATGCAGGCAAGACCACCGGCTATCTGCTAACTCCACTGCCCAAACCGAGTATCGACACCGGCATGGGCCTGGAGCGTGTAGCAGCAGTGCTGCAAAGCAAGCTCTCCAACTTCGAAACGGACCTATTCACGCCTCTGATTGAGCGAGCTGCCGAACTCACAGGAGTGGAAAGTTCTGTGAAAGGGCACGACTTCAGTCGTGCCGATAGCTTCACCTCTGAAAGAGGGGCTTTAGCCCCTGAGGCAATCGAAGCCCTCGTCTCCAACGCCAGCCTGCGCATCATCGCCGACCACGCCCGCGCAGCCACATTCCTCATCAACGATGGCGTCCTCCCTGCGAACGAAGGCCGCGGCTATGTGCTGCGCAAAATTCTGCGTCGCGGGATACGGCATGGGCGAACCTTAGGCCAGGAGCAGCCATTTCTCTTTGAGATGGTCTATGCTGTGCGGGATTTGATGCAGGGGGCGTATCCAGAGTTAGCGGACTCCGCAGAGCGGATCGCGAAAGTGGTGAAGGCGGAGGAGCAACAGTTTGACCGGGTGCTGAAGATCGGCCACGTCAAGTTGAACGAAGTGCTTGAAGAGGCTATGAGAACCGCAATTGAGCGATTCGATCAAACTTCTCTAACTACGGTTCGACTTATTTGGACCGATTTTCGTGCGACCGATAAGACCATCGATCCAAGGTTTGAACTCGCCTCAACGTCTACGCTTTATCGCGCTGTTCTCTGGTACTCCCAGGTAGCCCTCGGTTCGTTCCGGAAGTTTGAGGCCTTGCTGGATGGAAGGTCGGCGTTCTCGCTATACGAAACATTCGGCCTCCCCATCGATTTCATGGTCGATGCGGCTCACGACGCATATGTAGCGTTCGACCTGGAAGGCTTCGAACGCGCCCGCGCTGAAGAGCAGGCCCGAGCCCGCGCATCCTGGAAGGGCGGTGCGACCAAAACCGCCAGCCCAGCCTTCCGCGACCTGCCCAAAACTGACTTCCACGGCTACGACGAGTTCGTAACCAGCGGCGCCGAAGTCCTCGCCATCGTGAAAGACGGCCAGGGTGTTCCCGCTGCGAGGGCAGGAGACCACGTCGACGTCGTGCTCGACCGCACCACCTTCTACGCCGACTCCGGCGGACAGGTCGGCGACACCGGCCGCTTCACCTCGCCCGACGGCAACCTCACCGTCGCCGAAATCACCGGCAGCGTGCAGCCGATTCAGGGAGTTCGTGCGCACAAAGCCATCCTCAAACAGGATCTCGTCGTGGGCGACCGCGTCAACACCATCGTCGACGGTGATCGCCGCTACGCCATCAAGCGCAACCACACAGGCACGCATCTGCTGCACGCGGCGCTCAGGCAGGTGCTGGGCACGCACGTCAAACAGGCCGGCTCGCTGGTCGATGCGGGTCGTCTGCGCTTCGACTTCTCGCACTTCGCCCAGGTTGCCGACGAGGAGCTCGAAGAGATCGAGTCCATCGTCAACCGCGAAGTCCTCGCCAACGCCCGCGTCGAAACTCTCGTAGACGTGCCCATCGACGTAGCCGTGAACGAGTACCACGCGATGGCTCTCTTCGGCGAAAAGTACGGCGACAAGGTCCGTGTCGTGCGCCTTTCCGACGGCTTCTCCACCGAGCTCTGCGGAGGCACGCATACCGACGCCACCGGCGAAATCGGCCTCATCAAGATCGTCGGCGAAGGCTCCGTATCTTCCGGAGTCCGTCGCCTCGAGGCCATCAGCGGCACAGGCTCGCTCGACGAATTCCGCCGCGACTTCGCCGTCGCTCAGCTCGCCAGCCAGCTCGCCTCGTCGTCCGAAACCAGCCCAGCCGAAGCCCTGCGCCTCAAGCTCGCCTCCAACGAAGACGAGCTCAAAAAGCTTCGCCGCGAACTTGAAGAGCTGCGCATGAAATCCGCCTCAGGTACCCTCGACTCCGCCCTCGCGGCAGCCGTCGAAGTCAATGGCATCAAGGTTGCGACCCTTCGCGCCGACTCGCTCGACCGCGGTCAGCTTCGCACCCTGGTCGACAACCTCAAGCAGCGGCTTGGCGAAGGAGTGGTCGTCCTCGGCTCAAGCCAACCCGAGGGAAAGGTCGCCATCATCGCTGGTGTCACTCCCGGGCTCATCAAGCGCATCCAGGCCGGCAAGCTCGTCGGCGCGGTCGCCAAGTTGGTCGGCGGCTCCGGTGGCGGCAAACCTGAGATCGCCGAAGCCGGCGGCAAAGACCAAGCGGCGCTGGGCGCAGCGCTGGCCGCCGTCCCCGGCATCGTCGCTGAACTGGCAGGCTGACAAACCGTTCAAGATTGCACAGGTCTTGCCTTCGGGAGAGGAATTCCGTCCCCCGAGGGCAACTTTATCTACCGCTCCGGCCTTCCCACGGGCTAGCGGCATCCGGTCCACCGGTGTGTCGCTAAAGGAGCTCCAATGAAAAGCATTCGTTTCCAGCGTCTGATCGCGCTTTCTGCGTTTATCGTTCTCATCGCCTCGGCAGCGGCAGCCCGCGCACAGGCCACAGCCTCCGATGACGACAAAAAATTCGTGGAAGCAGCCCTCAGGGGCGGCATGGCAGAGGTCGATCTGGGGCAACTGGCCGTGAAGAAGGGTGCCAGCGACGACGTCAAGCAGTTCGGTCAGAAGATGGTCGACGATCACACACGGATGGGCAACGAGATGAAGGTTGTTGCCGGTAAGATCGGGGTAACGCCGCCCTCCATGACCACTCCCAGTAACATGGCTCTCAAGGCAAAGCTGGAAGTGCTCTCCGGCGATTCCTTCGACAAGGCGTACATCTCTGCCATGGTCAAGGGCCACGAGGAAGACCTGAAGGACTTCAAGAATGAGGCCGCAAGCGGCACCTCTCCCGAGGTCAAGAGAGCCGCAAGCCAGGGAGCAACCGTCGTCTCGCATCACCTGGCGATGATCCGCAAGATCGCCCAGGTGCACAACGTCACCGTCAGCAGGAATGGCGGGACCGTCGGCTCGGGCGCTGCTGCGAATGGGCGATAAAGCCGGGAAACAAAAGTCGGATCAGACCAAATCGGCAATGGGGCAGGATTGCGACATCGTATTCCCGTCTGCGTTTGCTGCCCCTTTTGGCAGTCGCCCGGCGCTAGAATCAGGCAGAGACGACTGCGCCTATGGCCTCCTTCAACCCTTCGCCGAGCTCCGCGTCGTCCTCGCGACTTCGACAGTCAGTGTGTCTTCTTTGCAGAAGGGCGACTTTCCAGGCCGCTGTCGCCTCGATCTTCCTTTCTTCGTTCACTGTTTTCGCCGCAACCCCTCTCCAGGGGGATGCATACGATCGTGCCGTCGCGCTTCGCGCGCAATTGGAGGCCACTCCCGCCGAACAACGCATGAAAGCTCAATATGAGGAGGCGCTCAACGCCTTCCGCGCCATCTACCACCAGGCTCCGAGTTCAGCAAAAGCCCCGGCTTCAGTCGCCGCCGTCGCAGATCTGCTTGCCGAAAAGGGTCGCGTGCTCAAAGACTCTCGGGCGTTGAGAGCCGCCATTGGGCAATATGAATTCCTGCGCGAGCAATATCCAAAAAGTCCACAGGTTGAAAATGCGCTGCTCCTCGAAGGCGAAATCTGCCGCCAGGACCTGAAAGACGCAGCCTGTGCTGAAGAGAAGTTTCGCGCCGTTATCGAGACCGAGCCCGGCACCTCGTTTGCCGAACAGGCCGCCCTGGAACTGAAGGCACTGGATCAGACACAGTCCGCCCCCTCGCCGACTGCAAGCAGATCAGAGCCCGAAATCACGAGCCGAAAATCGAGGCCGGCATCCCCGCAAACCCCGAACGACGCAGCACCTGATAGAGGCGCCGGCAGTACCCCTCTCGCGAAAGAAAAGGACCGTTTCGTCCAGCCGGAAGTATCGCAATCCGCCGTAGCCCTGGAGTCAGCGACTCCAGGCCGCGTCGTGCGCATCACCGGCATGCGCCACTGGTCAAATCCAACGTCAACCCGTATCGCCATCGATCTCGGCGGCAAAGTGGAGTACGAAGCGGCGCGCGTCCCCAACCCCGATCGCATCTTCTTCGATCTCAATGGAACGAAGCTTACCCCCGGCCTCAACGGTCACACGGTCGAGGTGGTGGACGACGGCTATCTCAAACGCATCCGCGCCGCTCAGTTTCACGCCGATGTCACCCGAGTCGTGCTCGATGTGACGGATGTCAGCCAGTATTCGGCCTTCCTGCTGCCTAACCCGTGGCGGCTCATCATCGATATCCACGGCGGTAAAACGGCTGAGGCCATCGCCAAACTGCCCACGATCGGTCCCAATCCGGCGAGCCCTGCACCAGCGCGGCGCCCGTCGGCGAACGGGTCAGTTCTCGCGCCTAAGACGGCCCAGCCCGACGACACAATCGCAGATGTCGCCAGGCTCAGCACCGAGCCCGCCCGGATAGACGCAACTGCCGGACCCACCAGTGCGCCTGTCTCTTCCAAGGCGGCTCCTGCGATTGCTGATTCAACCGCGGACAGAGCATCGAGCCCATCGCGTGAACAGCCCTCGGCCACCCGATCCACCGGCAAGTCTCACAAGACGTCTACGGGCAATACAACCGTCGCATCCGAGTCGAACCGGCCCCTGCCCCACGCTGCCGATCCCACCGCCGACGGCCAGCGCTCGCTCGTCCGCGCGCTCGGCCTCAAGGTGGGCCGCATCGTGATCGACGCGGGCCACGGAGGCCACGATTCCGGCACGCTGGGCCCCGGCGGCATCCAGGAGAAAGACGTCGTGCTCGACGTTGCCCTGCGCACCGGTAAACTGCTGCATCAAAGCCTGGGCGCAGAAATCGTCTATACCCGCGACGACGACACCTTCATCCCTCTCGAAACACGCACTGCGATCGCCAACAAGGCCCAGGCTGACCTGTTTCTGTCGATCCACGGCAACTCCAGCCCTGAGCCCTCGGCCCGCGGAGTCGAGACTTACTACCTCAACTTCACCTCTGACCCCAATGCGCTCGACGTGGCGGCACGCGAAAACGCCGTGTCCACCAGTTCGGTGCATCAGCTCTCTGACCTTGTGCGCAAGATCACGTTGAAAGACAAGATTGATGAGTCGCGCGAATTCGCCGCTGACGTCGACGCCAGCCTGTACAGCGGCCTCAAAAACGGCAATGCTGGCCTGCGCGACCGGGGAGTCAAGAAAGCGCCATTCGTGGTGCTGATCGGTGCTCAGATGCCGTCGATACTCGCCGAGATC
>Ga0182024_10002030_pt1 | contig 51017 bp, 46 predicted proteins | sample P32metaG_FD_120480 | JGI IMG/M metagenome (GOLD analysis project Ga0182024, IMG submission 120480) | Permafrost microbial communities from Stordalen Mire, Sweden - P3-2 metaG (Illumina Assembly) | ecosystem: Environmental > Terrestrial > Soil > Wetlands > Permafrost | place: Sweden: Stordalen... | reverse complement strand
CGCTCATCAGAGAATTAGAAGCTCTGGTGCCGCCCAAATCGGAGCTTGTCAAACGGAGAAAGGCATCGTAGAGTGGGTTGCACGGGAGCCGCTAGTTTCAACGGAGATCCGGGCATTCCCCACTCGCCAGCGGATCATCCAGAATTTCGCGGATGTTAAGGCGACGGCTTATGTCCAGGCTCGCCGTGAACTCGATCTGCTTCGTAGAGAGATCAAGAAGATATTTGCCACCGTCGACCTTCTGATCACGCCTACGCTGCCAGGCCCGCCCGTCCCGATCGCGCAGGGGGCGGACCCCGCTGCAGTGAGCATTCGTAATACGTCGCCCTTTGATACATTGGGGCTGCCGGCGATCTCGGTTCCTTGCGGTTTTACAATTTCCGGCCTTCCGATTGGCCTCCAGATTGTCGGTGCTCCATTCGCGGAGGCAACCGTTTTGGCGCTGGCGCATGCCTACGAACAAGCAACGGAATGGCATCGGCGCAGTCCTCCGGTGTGAGTTGCCTCGTGAATCCGACAAAACCCACAGTTTGCCGAAACGTTCGCCGCCCGGCATGCCAATGCGAGTTACCGGATTCGGATCAGGACCTGGTCAATTTGCTGGATGAGATGTGATCAAAGACGCGGGCGAAAAATCCTGAGCATTCCTTGTGGTCCAGCAATCCCAAAAATAACGGCGCCGACTGGAAGTTCGCGATAGCATTTCCATCTGCGGTGTCCTGGCACGCTTCAAGAGGCTGCGGAGAAGGGTCGCAATTTGCTTCGCTCACTATGCTCGCGGCTCTGTAAGTGGCTGTGAGCGCAGAGTGCAGATTCTGAGCCGCGACCGGAGGCTCCTGGGGCGCACTCATCAAACCTCGACCCAGCCGCGCTTCTTCGAGCTTTCTTCCACCTTTTCCAGCAACTGCATCCCCCGCATCCCATCCTGAAATGTCGGATATTCCACCGGCGCGGCCGGGTCCGCTACGCGTGCGTAAAAACGCTTGAACACCTGCTTGTGCGTGTCGTCGTACCCTTCGCTGTGGCCGCCCGGGAGGTCGGCGTAAGCGGCAGCCTGGGGATAGAGCAAAGCGGGATCTTTGACTAGGATTTGATTGGGGCTATTGCGCTGTCCGATCCACAACTCGTCGGGGCGCTCCTGGTTCCATGAGACGCCCGCCTTCGTCCCGTAAATGTCGATGGTGAACCTGTTTTTCCGGCCAGCCGACATCTGGCTCACGGTGAATGCCCCGCGCGCGCGGTCACCCAAGCGCAGCAGGACAGAGCCGAAATCGTCGGTATCGATTGGAACGTTTTCGTAATCGCCAGAATGCAGCGTCTTGCCCGCAAATGTCTCCACCGATCCTTTTGGCCTGCGCCGTGTGTGGTGAAAGGTCGCCAGATCGGCGCACAGTTCCGCGATCGGCAGCCCGGTCACGTGCTGCACCATGTCCATCCAGTGCGATCCGATGTCGCCCATGGCGCGCAAGGCGCCGTTTTCCTTCGCATCCACGCGCCAGTTCCAGTCGGTGTCGTAGAGCAGCCAATCCTGCGAGTAAGTGCCCTGCGCAATCAGGATTTCGCCCAGATCGCCCGCTTCGATCATCCGGCGGATTTGCTGAACAACCGGGTAGTAACGTAAATTGTGCTGGATGCAATTGGCGAGCCCGGTCTTGGCCGCAAGGTCGACAAGTTCGCGCGCCTGCTCCACCGAAACCGTGAAAGGCTTCTCGCAAAGAACGTGTTTGCCCGCTTTGAGAGCCGCCCGGCAGATCGCGTAGTGCAGCGCATTGGGCGTCAGCACATGCACAGCGTCGATGGTGGAATCTTCGAGCAGCTCCGTATAGTCCCCCGTAGTACGGTTGACGCCGATGCTCTTACCGAACTGGCGCGCCCGCTCGCTATTGGAACCGGCCAGCGCCACAACTTCGACCGTACCCAGGCGGCGCAGATTCTCCGCATGTACCTTTCCCATAAAACCGGTTCCGATGAGAGCTGCCTTGAGCATTTTCATAGGGTAATTGGATTGCTTGACGATATGTTTGAGTGGGAGTTGGTAAACTGAGATTTTAACTGAATGGTTATCAAGATACGATTCAGTTCGGGCGCCAGAGTGCGGCAGAAGCGGCGCAAGAATCAGCACGTAGCTCTTGCGATGGCATCCTTGCTCACGCCGGGGGCCTTGATGGCTTGCGCGCTCGCTTTTTGGCGCTTGGCGGCGGATCTGAACGCCACCAGCCAGTTTCCCATTCCCAATGGTCTCTTCTCGCACTGGCAAGTTTGGCTGACGCTGGCGGCCTCGCTTCAGGCCTGCGCAACTCTACTGAACCGCTATGGAAAACCAGAACCGATGCTTCCGGAATCGGGAGACGAGCCTGAGCGCAAGCTGGCCAACTCCCGATACTGACTGATTCTCCCGCCTAGGACCTTAGTACTTCTAGCCCGTGGCAGAGCGCCACACCCGGTGCATCGTGTGTGCGCATTTTGGTCGCTCATCAAATTGAAATCCAAGCGTTAACCCGCGATCAAATCAACCTGCCCGGCGCAATCTGAATTCGCGAAACTTTGGAGGGTGTCGTGCATCAATTGCAAGTAGAGGTTCGGAGGGAAATGGCAGTTCTGAAAATAGTACTAACGCCCCAACCCGCGGGGGCGCAGGCTCGATCCGGCGTCAATGCAACCACTTCGGAGAGCACAATCAAACCGCGGTTTTGGTTGGAGGGTGCGTTTGCGCTCATTACTCAGGGTTTCAGCCGACAACTGGCGGACGTTCTAGTCGCCCTGTTGACACCTTCCGCCGTGCTCGCGCTGGCGATGGCCCTGTGGCGTGTGGGCGCCGACCTTGGATGGACTGGTGCATTCCTCATCTCCGATGGATTCTTCTCTCACTGGCAGGTGTGGATTGCTTTGTCCATCGGCCTGAAGCTGATTTCTTCCACGATGATCGCCTGGGGTTCTCGAACTAGCAAGTTTTCCGAGGAAAACTGATCTCTGTTCTGATATTCTGAGTTTTAGGCGGGTCTTCGCTTCATGTCTTTCCGCAGCAGAACGCGGTCCATCGGCGCATTCTATATTCCCGGCTTCCCGAAGGGCGTCAAGTGGCTGTTGATCAGCAACGTCGCCATCTTTATCGTCGGCTACTTTGCGCAGCTCGCCCGGCTCTCCGGGCCGCTGGCTTACTTGCCCCTCACGCCCGTCGAAGTGGTGAAGAACTTCTTCGTCTGGCAGTTGGTCACGTACGCTTTTCTGCACGGCGGCTTCGGTCACATCATCTGGAACATGCTGGCGCTCTGGATGTTTGGCGCCGAACTGGAACGAATCTGGGGAACACAGCGCTTCCTGCGGTTTTATTTCTTTTGCGCCGTCGGCGCGGGGATCTGCGTAGTCATCGCCAATTACGTTTTTCCGCTGCCGTGGGGGAACCCGACTATCCCGACCATCGGCAGCTCCGGCGCTATTTTCGGCATCCTGATGGTCTATGCGGTGATGTTCCCCGACCGGGAAATTCTCTGGGGATTCCTGATTCCAATCAAAGTGAAGTATTTCGTCATGATCGTTGGCGCCATGGCGTTTCTAAGCTCGTTCGGGGTCAATAACGGAGTCAGCAACTTCGCGCATCTGGGAGGGTTGCTGTTTGGTTACCTTTTCCTCAAGACGCCGAACATGCAGTTTGACCCCGTGGCCCCGATCCGCAGGCAGTATCGCGACTGGAAGCTCCAACGCGCGAAGAAGAAGTTTCAGGTGTACTTGCGGAAGCAGGGCTCCGGCCGCGGCCCGAAAGTCAACTAAAGGTTTAAAATAAAGGGCGTGGGCGGCAGACAGGCCGCGTGCTGAAATTTGAAGCGGTGATTGTATGAAATACTTCAAGGCCGGTTTAGGCGCTGCCGTGGTAATCGCGCTCGGCGCAATTTCTTTGAGAGTCGTCCAGGCCCAACAGGGTCCGGGATCGGACTCATCGGAAACCGTGGCCAGGCCGCGAAAGAAGAACCCGCCGGCGGACGCCGCGACCGAGCCGGCCACTATTGACCCGTCCACCTCTAATTCGGGCGCCTCGGCTCCGGCGAATGACGAGCCGGCCGTCGAAGAGCCCAAGATCCCGTCGAAGTTCAATAAGAAGGATAAGGAAGTCCCCGAAGGCACGCCCACATTCAGCAGCGATGTCAACACCGTGGAGTTGGACGTTTCGGTGCTCGACAACAAAGGCCATTTCATTCCGGGCATTCCCAAAGATCGATTTCGCGTGCTGGAAGACAACGTCCCGCAGAAGATTGCGAGCTTCAACGTCAATAGCGATGCGCCGATGACGATCGCAATGGTCATCGAGTTCAGCAACCTCTACCAGCAATATTATTCGCAGGGTTGGTATGAGACTCTGGTCGCCTCGTACGGCTTCGTCCAAACACTGAAGCCCGAGGATTACGTCGCCGTAATCGCGTACGACCTGCGCTCGGAGATTCTGTGCGATTTCACCACCGACCGGGAAAAAGTTCAAGATGCGATGCAACGTTTGCGCATTCCCGGATTCTCGGAGGCGAACCTCTTCGACGCCCTGGTGGATACCGCGCAGCGCATGAGCGGCATCGAAGGACGCAAGGCGATTCTGCTCATCGCTTCCGGACGAGATACATTTAGCAAGCTGACTTACGACAAGGCCCGAAAAGGGGTGCAAGAGGCGGGCGTGCCTGTTTACGCCATCAGTATGCTGCAAGCAATCCGCATCATGGCGGAACCGTACATGGGTAACAACCAGTATATGGATTTTCTGCAGGCCGACAACGAGATGAACACCTTTGCGCGCGAGAGTGGCGGCCAGGCGTTCTTCCCGCGCTTCTTCGGCGAGTTCCCGAACATCTTCCAAAGTGTTTCCACGGCGCTGCGAAATCAATATTCGCTCACTTATGCGCCTTCCAATCAGTCCAAAGACGGCCAATTCCGCAAGATCAAGGTGGATCTGGTGGATCCGCAAACCGGCGCTGCGCTGAGAGTCACCGAGGGCGGGAAGCCAGTGAAATACACCGTGGTTACGAAAAGCGGGTACACGGCTCCGCGCGCCGTGGAGTAGTTTTCCTTCGCGCGCGGGATGTAACGAGTTTGCGAAATTACCCGAGGCAGTTCGTTCATCTCAAGTCAAGCTCTCGATCTTCCGGCTTTCCAAGCTGATAGAAATTCGTTGACAGTTCCGTTACGCCTCTGTTAAGTTCGTTGGGTCTTCTCGATGGCGAACTCATCTTCTCAGAATCCTTGTGGAAAGATTCTGTTAGTCGACGACAACTCTTTGGGATTGGCGGCGCGGCGCAGCGTGCTGGAGGAGCTGGGTCATCAGGTGCTGACATCCGGCACCGCGGCCGAAGCGCTGGAGTTGTGCGGCCGGCAAAGCTTCGACGTGGTGGTGACCGACTACAAGATGCCAAAGATGAATGGCGTCGAACTGATCGGCCGCTTGAGAAAGCTGCATCCGGCGACTTCGGTGATCTTGATCTCCGGCTTCACCGACACGCTCGGCCTGGATGAGGCCAACACCGGCGCCGACATTGTCCTGCAGAAGAGCAACAATGAAGTCCCGCAGTTGATTCGGGCCGTGAACCGGCTGCTGCGCAAGCAGCAGGCGCCGCCGAAAAAGCCGACCGGCTCGCAATCCGGCACGAAAGCCGAGAAGCGCAAAACGCGCTAGTTCTCGCTTGGACGCTCCAGGCGATCGATCACAAGGAACTCCACCGGGCCTTTTGTGGATTCCAGTTTCAGCCCCAACTGCTCCTGGATAGCCGTGATCACGGGCCGCTGCAGCGCGTTTGACAGAGCCGTTGTAAGCTCCTCCATCGAGATCCCGGTTGCTGAAAGGCTCTGCGGACTAGTCGCCATGCCGCCGCAAACGTTAGGCACCTTCTGTCCCGGCGGCGACAGCGGAGGGCCTCACGGCCTTCCCAAATTAGCAAACATTAAGGTCGTTCACTGTCGTCTCGCGGTAAAGTATAAGCAGATGCCGCTACGCGCGTGGATCGCCTTCGTACTGTGCATCCCATTCTGTATCTCAGTTTCAAGCGCCGCTACGCAAGCCAAGGTCTCGAAAAAAGTCTCCGACAAGACCGTTAACCCGTCCGTGCGGCAGTGGACGCGATCCATGAGCTTGCGCGACAAGGTGGCGCAGCTCATCGTTGTGCCGATCTATGGAGAGCTCGCCAACACCCGCTCGGCGGAGTTTCGGAAGTATCAGCATCTGATCCGCGATCTTCACGTGGGCGGCGTCATCGTGACGGGGCATTCGCTCAACGGCGGCGTGCGGAACGCCGAGCCCTACGCCATGGCCGCGCTGCTGAACCGGTTGCAGAAGCTGGCGAAAACGCCGCTCTTCGTTGCCGCCGATTTCGAACGCGGCGCGTCGATGCGCGTGAACTCGACCACGGCGTGGCCGTACAGCATGGCGTTCGGCGCGGCACAGGACCTGGGTGCCGTGACCGAGGAAGGAGCGGACACCGCTCGCGACGCCCGCGCCATGGGCGTCAACTGGTTGTTCGCGCCGGTGGCCGATGTCAACAATAACCCGGACAATCCGATCATCAACATCCGCTCGTTCGGCGAGAACCCGCAGCAGGTGGCCAGCTTCGTGGAAGCCTACATCCGCGGAGCGCATTCGGACCGCAAGAATCCGGTGTTGGTAACCGCGAAACATTTCCCCGGCCATGGCGACACTACGGAGGACAGCCACCTGGCGCTGCCGCGCTTAGACGCGGACCACGATCGAATCGAAGCGGTGGAGCTTACGCCGTTCCGGAGTGCGATCGCGGCCGGCGTCGACGCGGTGATGACCGCGCATCTCGCCGTACCGGCGCTCGATCCAGACAATGTGCCTGCCACTGTTTCCAGCAAGATCCTCACCGGCGTTCTTCGCGAGGAACTGGGCTTTCATGGGCTGGTGGTCACCGACGCCATGGACATGCAGGGTCTGGCCGCGATGTTCGATCCGGCCGAAGCATCCGTGCGGGCGATCGAAGCGGGCGCGGATGTACTGCTGATGCCGAAGCGTCCTGAAGAAGCGATTCGCGGCGTGGTGGCGGCGGTGGAAAAAGGCAGAATCAGCCGCAAACGCCTGGATGATAGCGTTAATCGCGTGCTGGCCGCCAAGGTCCGTCTCGGCCTCAGGAGCAAGAAACTGGTGGACCTGGAGGCGATCGCCGATGTGGTGGATTCGCCCGAGTCCGGAGAGCGCGCCCAGGAAGTTGCCGATCGCGCCGTAACGCTGGTGAAGGATTCCAAGGACTCGCTTCCCATTCGTCATCCGGAAAGCACCTGCCTGATCGCCCTCACGGAAGGCCGGCGCAGCCAGCAAGGGATTCGCTTGATCGATGAAGTGAAGAAACACGCGCCGGGCGTTACCACGACGGTTCTCGATCCCGGCATGAGCAAAGCCGATCTGGACCAGGTGAGCGAGAAGACCTCGAGTTGCACCGAGATCGTCGCGGCTGCTTTCGTTACCGTCGCCGCCTATCGCGGCAATGTCGCTCTGGCGGGCGGCTATCCGGATTTTCTGAACGAGCTCATCTCCGGCAAAGTTCCCGTGACGCTAGTGGCGCTCGGCAATCCATATCTGGTCCGCAGCTTTCCGAATGTGGCCGCGTATCTGACTACTTATAGCCCGACGCCTACCTCGGAGATCGCTCTCGCAAAGGCGCTCTTCGGCGAAATCGCAATCACAGGACACTTGCCGGTCACCATTCCCGGTGTGGCGATGTACGGGGATGGGATCCAGGTTCCAATGGCAGCTCCGGTGGTGAAGGGCTTATAAGAGACGGCGGGCTGTGTGCTTCATCGGCCTGAATAGGCGCTCGGACCACAATCAGGCTGCACCGACGCGTCTTATTGCACGGTCACATCGTAATCGCGTCCTTCCCATCGATTGCTGTTTCGCCAAAAGAAAGTGAAGCGAATGCAGGCATCTTTGGATGAGGCCGCCGCTACAGGCAAGTCTACGTAGTCGATCTCCAGAGCATTGGAGCTCGATTCAGTATCGTTCACCGATTGCCAGTTATCGCCAGACCAGTGAAGGCGGAACGGCGCTCCCCCGAGGATTCGCAGAATAGAATCCTTTCGCATAAATCGCGCCTGCCGGTCCGGCTTCCAGACTTCCACAAGCTTTCGATTCTTGCGATCGCCGAGGTAGCGCCGCTGCACTTCCGGGATCAAGTCGTAAACCTTGCCGTCGGAAGCCGAGCGAAGCAACTTGATGTACTCGGCGTGCGCCCACATGAGCGGCATGGCGGAACCTGTTGGCTTACCCAGATACAAGAATGCCCCCGGCTTATCCGCCTCGTCCCAAACCTGCTCGGGCAGCAGCCCAGTGGGAGAAGCCAACTGCTCCATGGCCCCGATGTAGGGCTCAGCGCTCCGTCCGGCGGCTAGTTCGTAGTGACCTCGCTCGCCGGTAAGCAGCGGCCATGCCCGGCCGACTCCGACACTCGTAAAAGGACCTCCATCTTCCTGCTGACCGTAGCCGTCGTGGTTGTACCGATGCCACACCGGGCCGGCCTTTGTCTCCACCTTCAGCACAGCGTCAATCACCTTCACGCTATCCACAATCACGGGGTCGTTCGCGGAACGGATCCCGTAGCGCACCAGTTCGAGAAACCCGCCGTCCACGACGTCCTTCGCTGGGAACTGGTTTTGCCGGCCGTAAGGAATATTCTTGATTAGAAACATGCGCCGTTCGGGATTTTCAGCCGGGTTCGCGTCTCCCACTTGTTCGGGCAAGATGCGAATGTAATACCGCTTAATTCCGGAATAAAGAGTGCCTTCGTCGGTTACCGTCCAGTCTTCGATATGCGACTCGAGATAATCCGCATACTCTTCCGCGAACGCCGCCGATGCTTCATCGCCTTTGTCGCGAAAAAGCACCGACGCACAAATCAACGCCGTTATGTTCGAGGCCAGCGTTGAGGGCGAATAGCCGCTGGCTTCTTCCCATCGCTCCTGTTGGGTCACTGGCCCATGGCGGATCAAGTAAGCGGCGCCTTTCCGCACCAGAGTGTCTGGATTGAAATCTCCAAGCCCCTTCTCGCGAAAGAGCCGCCATGCCAGCATGATCGGAAACGCCACTTCATCCAACTGGATGCCCGTCCAATAGGCATCGCCGTCCACCCAGAAGTTTTGTGCAAAGCCTCCGTCCTCGTGTTGCGACACCGCCAGAAAGATCAAGGCGCGCAAAGCAGTGGCTGCGTCGCCGGCAGCCAGGAGTGCAGTCACACTGCTGACCATATCGCGCGTCCATACCAGGTGATATCCGCCCTGATCCTGGTCGCCTTTAGCTTCTCCCCAGGGAATGGCGAGAGAAGCAATCAGTGCGCCGGGGTAGGATTTATCCTCGTGCGCCAGCAAGAGACTGAAGCTACTTTGGAACAGGTTGCCCCCGTCGTGCGAGGACGTCTGCAGCGCCCGGATGTGGGCCGTCACACCTTCCCATTGCTGTTTGTAGCGGGTGAGATGTTCTTCGAATGGAGTGCCTAGCGATTGAAGCAAATTCGTAATCGCACGGTGTTCGGTTTGTCCGAATGCGGTTGCCAGCGTGAATTCCCGGGTTTTACTTAGATCCAGTTCGCCGGTCAGAGCGATGTTACCGCTCGCGGCACAATCGAATTCATAATCCATCTGAAAATTCTCATGCAAGTCCGTCCAGCCATCGCTTTTCCCAACGTACCCGCAAGAGGTTCGGGAAAAAGGTACCGTGGCCGTCATCGCGAGCCAGACCCCTTGCTTGCGGGCCATGAGAATCCGCGCGCCGTTCGCGGTAACAATATAGCCGGTATTGCCGTAGCCGCCCACTTGGAGATGCGGGGCGCATAACGCATACATCTTCAGGGTGGCGAGAAACTTCTCATCCGGACCGGTCAGCCGTGTGCGCTGAAGAACGCAGGGCAAATGCGGATCCGTGATCACTTGTTTGCCGATGGAGTAGCGCCCGTCCGGGGCCGAATTTGTGCATTGAAAGCCCAACGTGTGGCCGGAAAGCCGTTCCACCTTGGTCTGCAGATCGCGTTTCTCTTCGTGGAAGAAGGTCTTCCCATCCGTGACCAGGTATTGAAGATCGCGTAGCTGAGGACGGTCGACCGTCGGATAATACACTTCCGTCACGATGCCGCCAAACAGAGTGAACCAGATCCTGCTGGAGGCCGCGTAAGCCGTTCCTACGCCGTTCTTGTTGCCGTGAGTCCAGCGCGGTTCGATGCCTGGCGCTCCGAAGGCTTCACCGCCTTTGCCATTGCCTTGCTGCATTTTGAGATCCTCCTCGAATGGTCAGCCGGAGAATGGCGTTGAAGGAAGCCCTTGCACGCCACAATCGATCGCGAACAGGCTTCCCGAAAGCGGTGACGCCGCCAATTGGCCGGCCGTCATGGTTTCGCGCGCACTGGTCACGTAAAGGGTTTTCAAATCCGGGCCGCCAAACGTGCAGTCCGTAGCTCGAGGCACGGGTAGCTGTAGAACGCGCTCGATTTTGCCACGGGGATCGTACCGGCGAATCTGCCCCAGGCCCACCACGTTGCTCCACACGCAGCCATCGGCGTCCACGGTCAGGCCGTCAGGGAACCCGCCGCTATTGCTGTCCAGCGTGGCGAATGGCCTCCGGTTCGAAAGGGCGCCCGTTTCCGGCTCGAAATCGCTGACAAAAATCGCGTGGCGAAAACTCTCCGTGTGATACATCTTGCGTCCGTCCGGGCTCCAAGCGACGCCATTGGAACAGATCACGTTGTGCTGCATTCGCGTGACGGTTTTATCGGCATCCAGACGATACAGATTACCTGCCGGCGCAGACCACTCAACGGCATCCATGGTCCCGGCCCAAAAACGGCCTTGCGGGTCGCACTCCCCGTCATTAAAGCGATTGCTGGGCAAATCGCGCTCCACCTCTCCGATTCGTTCCAGCTTCAACGTCGCCGGGTCGAATGTCGCGAAGTGCTTCCGGAGTGTCAAGACCAAACCGCCGGCGGACCGCAAAGCGATACAGGTGACGATTTCAGGCAGATCGAAAGTCTGGTTCCCGCCGCTGGAAGGATCGAAGCGATGGATCTGCTTGTTTTGGATGTCGACCCAATAGAGGCGTTGCTCCTCGGGGCGCCACACGGGAGACTCCCCAACAATGGCCTGCCATGGGAGCACGCACTGGATCCTTTCGCCGGATATTGCTGGAACGCTCATGCCGCTTGTTCGGTGTGGAGAAGATGATTCCTACCAGGATCGCTCGGACTGGTTCAATGCAGCCTTTCAAGTAAATGATCGCCCACGCGGAGTGCGTTGGCGATGATCGTTAACGAGGGGTTGACGGCGCCGCTGGACGCGAAGAACGAAGCGTCGACCACATAAAGATTGTCGAGGTCATGGGCGCGGCAATTTGTATCTAACACCGATTGCTTAGGATCCGTACCGAAACGGCATGTTCCGTTTTGATGACCCACTCCCTCTAAAGGAATTCGCTTCTTGAAATACGAGTGCAAGTGGAACCAGTGATCCGCATGTCCCGCCTGCTTCAGAGTATCGATCCATTTGTCTCGCAGCCGTTCGAACGATTCCACGTTGTTCGGTGTATAATCCAGCCGAATCGCACCCTTAGCGATCTGCACCCGGTTGTTCGGATCGGGCAGATCCTCCGTCGTCAGCCACCACGGCACGGCGTGTGTGGTCATCAAATCCAAAATGAATGTAGGGGTCAGGGGCGGCGCATCCGGCTTCATCATTTCGGGGTGAAAGGAACCGACCGGCTGGATGTTTCCCATCGGATAGGGATAATCCTTATCGCCGAAGTAAAAATCGTTCAGAGCGAATGTCTTCATGTAAGAAGATCGATTGGGCCGTTTGCCAATCGCCAGGATGGCGTCCGCCTGGTGAAACATGAAGTGGCGGCCCACCATATCGGAGCTATTCGCGAGACCATGGGGATGTTTGTCGTTGGCGCTTAGTAGCAGCAGAGCCGCCGAGTTGATGGCGCCGCAACAAACCGCGACGATATCCCCGGCAAACGTGGCCTTCTTTTCCGAGCCGTCCAACTCCGCTTCCACGGCATCGACGCAAGTTCCCGTTGCGTTCGTTAGCAGACGCGTCACTTTCGCCCGCGTGATCAGCGTCACGTTCGGTAGGTGCATAATCTCGCGGATGCAGTTGATATCGGAGTCCGATTTCGCATGCATCAGGCAGGGATAGCCGTCACAGGTGTCGCAGCGGATGCACTTGCTCTCCTCCCGATCCGCTTCGTTCAGCTGCAATGCCAGCGGACATGGAAATGGATGCAATCCCCTGCGCTGCAAATCGCTCTGGATTTCCTGCATGCGCGGCTCGTTTGAGATCGCAGGGTAGGGATACTCTTCGCTGCGTCGCGGTTCTGTCGGATCGATCCCTTGCTTTCCATGCACGCAAAACAACTTCTCCGCCATGGTGTAATACGGTTCGAAGACGTCATACTTCACCGGCCACTCCGGGGAGACGCCACCTGCGTGGTGAAGCACACCAAAGTCTTTTTCCCTCAGTCGGAACAGAGCAGCGCCATAAACTTTCGTGTTGCCGCCAACCCAGTAGCCTGTGCCGGGATGCAGATCGCGACCTTCTTTGTCGGTCCAGACCTCTTTAGTGTGGTATCGGTTTTCAAGAAAGACGGCCTCGGTATTCCAGTTAGGTTTTTCCTGCGGCAAGAACGAGCCGCGTTCCAGAATGAGCACGCGCTTACCGGCCTTGGCCAAATGATACGCAAGTGTTCCGCCGCCGGCGCCTGTGCCGATAATGACCACTTCGTACCGTTCGGTCGCTTTCACCCTTCCTCTTTCAGCAACTGCATGTGAGCTTCGGACGCCCGCCTGGCGAGGTAACCGAATGTAACGCTTCTATTTTGCCCACTACCATTAGAGGCTCGCGCCGGGAATATATGTCATGCCTCGGCAAACCCTTGGTCAGTTGACCACGACTGGTCAGTTGACCTTCGTTGGTCGCTAGTTTGAGGGGGTCCCAGAACCGATGCCCTGCCCTGGAGTCGTTTGGCTTTTGGCCGTTCTCATGCCTTAGGAGAGCCGTGAGGAGCACAAGCCTATGGAATGGATTGACGAAATGTTTGTAAGCATGGAAAAAGCGAGGGCCGCGGCATCGGCCAAGGGTAGTGAGAAGCGCACCAAGGTCGCCGGTGCGGAGCATGCGGAAAAGCGGGGCCCCGGCACAGCGAAAGCCTGGAATGCGCTGGTCTCGTCGATTACGAAAGACGTAGCCGAATTCAACAACCACAAGGAGCGCGCCGGACAAACGCCGGTACGCATCTCCCAACGCCATTTTCAATGCGATGTGCACCTGCCTGGAATGCACGGCAAGAGTCTGGTCCTCACCTTAGACCATGAAGACCTCAAAGTTTCGATTCATCCCGATTTCCCCAAGCAGCCGTCCACCATCGCAATCGATCTCGATAAGGACGGCGAACATGCTTCCTGGATTCTCGGCGAATCCGGTAAAGAAAACCCCAAGCTGTCGAACCAGCAATTGTCGGAATACCTGCTGAAGCCCGTTCTCTCCTGCGCCAATATTACACAACCCTGACAGTCGGCAGTCCCCCGCTTTCGTCCAACAAATAGGCAACCATGGGTACAAACGCTAAGCCGTTTATTCGGCGAACCGGTGTCAACTGGACGTCGCTGACCGCTTTCACCGTCTTTCACGTTGGGGCTGTCGCTGCCCTTTTCTTCTTCAGTTGGCCGGCTTTCTTCACCGCATTGGCGCTGTACTGGATTTCGCTGAGCTTGGGCATAGGAATGGGCTATCACCGTTTGTTGACCCATCGTTCCTACAAAACACCCAAGTGGATCGAGTATTTCTTAGCGACCTGTGGAACGCTGGCGCTGGAAGGCGGCCCGATGTTTTGGGTTGCGACGCATCGCATTCATCATCAGTTCGCCGACCAGGATGGCGATCCGCACACCCCGCGCGACGGCAAATGGTGGAGTCATATCGGCTGGATGCTGGTGGGCAACGCCACCCACTGCGATATCGACGAATGCTCCCGTTACGCCCCCGATATCTGTAAGGATCGCTTCTTGGTTTGGCTCTCGAAATATCACTATGTGCCGCTGGTCGTCTTAGCCATCGCGCTGCTGGCTTTGGGCGGCCTGCCGTTTCTTTTGTGGGGAGTGTTCTTCCGCGTGACGATGGGGCTACATGCGACGTGGATGGTCAATTCTCTGACGCACTTTTGGGGAAGCCGAAGATTTGCGACCCGGGACGGCTCCAGGAACAATTGGTTGGTGGCTCTGTTAAGTTTCGGCGAGGGGTGGCACAACAATCATCACGCCTATCCGACATCGGCCCGGCATGGACTCGCGTGGTATGAGATCGACATGAGCTGGCGCGGGATCCAGTTGCTACAGACCATTGGCTTAGCCACGTCGGTGCACTGCGCCAGCTTGCCGTGCAAGCCGCCGCCTGCCGCAAACAAGACCGAGGCGCTTGTTTCCGATCCCCTCAGCGCCCACGTTTAGGGGCGCGGCCGATTCCAATGATGGAAGTTTGCGGCCATGGCAGGTGGGCGTCCACGCGGCGCCAGAGCCACACCAGGCGGTCGAAAGTCCTGAGTTGCACCCGGCTGATGGTCCTTCGTTTTAGTACGGTTCCGTTGAGCCACCATCCCGGCCGGGAAGCGCGGTTAAAGCGCAAGATGGTCTCGACATCGAATCCGGCGGCCGTCATTCGTTCCCGTAATTGATCTTCCGAGTAGCGCCGGAAATGCCCGAGTTCTTCATCCAAGGAATTGTAGATGCTCTGTCCGGAAGGAACCAGAATCACCGCGCGCCCGCCGTCTTCGAGCATGCAGCGGATGTTTCGCAAAGCCGCCAGATCGTCCTCAATGTGCTCCAACACATTCAAGCAGATCACCGTATCCATCTGGCCTTGAAAGGGCGCGTGATTTTCGGGACACGCGGCATTCAACTCCGCGATTTCCAGATTGGGCCGATGCGATAGGCGATTACCGAGACGCTCCAGATGTTCACGGTCGATGTCTGTGGCCACATATCTCTTCCGTCCAGACAGGAGCTGCTGGGTAAGATTGCCCATCCCCGCTCCAATCTCGAGGACGCGTCTGCCGACGTAGGGCCGGATCGTGTCCGCCATCCAGCGATTGAAATTCCGCGCGCCTGCGAAGGCATCCAGAATATCCTTGTCTTTAGCGGCGTAAATGTCGCGTGAGAGCGCGGTCTTCAAGATCACCCAGAAGGCTTCAAAAGCGTCCTTGAGTCCAATTTTCTTGCCCTCATCGTAGGTGCGGCCGCTGTAACTGATGGGCGTCTCGTAGATGCGAGCCTGCCGCTTCGCCAGTTTAATGGTGATCTCGGGCTCAAATCCGAAACGCCGGCTTCGTAGAGGAATACTCTGCAGCAGAGAGGTGCGAAAGGCTTTGTAGCAGGTCTCCATATCCGTGAGATTGAGATCGGCGCATACGTTACACAGACCCGTCAACAGACGATTGGCGAATGAGTGCCAAAAGTAGAGCACACGCCGCTCACCGCTGGTCATGAATCGCGAACCGAATACCGCGTCCGCGCGTCCGTCGATCAATGGCGCCAGAAGTTTCAAGTATTCATTCGGATTGTATTCGAGGTCCGCATCCTGAATGATGGAGAATTCGCCGCGCGCCTCGGCAATCGCTCGACTAAGGGCTGCTCCCTTGCCTTGATTGCGGGTGGTCTTCAGTAAGCGAATTGCGCCTGGGTATTTCTCCGCTACGGACTCCACCTCTTCGGCGGAAGCGTCCGTGGAACCGTCATCGGCGACGATAATCTCCCGCTCGACACCCTCCGGCAGCGGAGCCGCCATCACGCGCTCCAGCAAGGTTGCCACGAACTCTTCTTCGTTGTACAGGGGCACCAGAATTGAGATTTTCATCTCGTAATCGTTATTGGCGCCGGCAGCGAGGGGGCGTCACTAATTTTCGCCCTTCAGTTTAATCTCCGCGGTGTCGCCTTTCACTTCAACGGTTGTTCCGAAAGGCCGTGACAAGTCGGCTAGCCGCTCCAGGATATAGCGCGCTTGCTCGCCCCGCGCCAGTGACGGCAAGCCCCTGGTCTGGAGGAAGAGGTTGTTGGTGTGTTCGTCCTGAGTGTCGGCTTGCCCTTGGCCAATTTTATTCAGCGCAATTGGCAGGAATTTAATCGATTGCAGCTTCTTCCCCTGGAAATCGACATAGGCCACCACGCTCTCCCAGTCGATCGGTTCGTCCAGCAAGACGTCTATCGGCGGCGCTTGAAAAATGAAATTGCCCAGATCGTAAAAGATAGGCCGGCCGCGATAAATCTCGACGCCGTGCAGAAGCGGCGCGCCATGCATACGATAATGTCGGCGCCTGCGTCTATTTCGGCGTGCGTCCATTTCTTAAGCCAATCCGGCGGTGCGAGGCGCTCCGGCAACTCTTCCAGCATGATCGTCTGGAAAGACTTATCGAAGACATGATTGTGTTCGTACACTACCACCAGGTCGGCGCGCTTGCTGGCATCCCGGATACTTTGAAGAATGCGTTGGGTATCTTCCTGGTTTGGCTTTCCGCTTTCGACACGAAGCTCATTCACGCCCGGCCGCGTTGCGCTGGCCGACCCTCCCGGCGTAATCAAACCGGATGCCATCGCCACCAGGGCCACAGTGCCCTTCGGCGTGTGCAGGTAACCCGGCGCCGCGGCTTCCTCCAGCGTGTTCCCGATCCCGGCATGGGCCAGGTTTAAGCGGCTAGCTTCCTGGAGCGTGTTCTGAATGCCCGGAACCTTGAGATCCCATGCATGGTTGTTGGATAGCGAAACCAGGTTGAAGCCGAACGCCTTCAGCGCATCGAGCGCTTCAGGCGGAGAGAGGAACCGGCCGTCCTGGCGCGACTGCCCTTTTCCTTCGTCGACAATCGTCGCTTCAAAATTCGTAAAGATCACATCGCCCTTCAACAGCGACGTGATCGCCGGCACAGCCGACGGCGCGTGAGCGCGGATATCCGACCGAATCATCGATTGTCCAGCCAGCGTGACGCTGAACCCGGGTGACTGCGCCCGCAGCGTCTCCGGCATGCTGAATATAGCTAGCAGGCCGGCCGCGGCCAGGAGCCGGCCACCTGTTGATAGCGTTGTCATCCGCGCTCTCCTCCAACTGCGATCCTTAGAAACCGAAACATTGCATCGGTCATCATATATCTCTTTCTCGCTGCACGCTTATTACCAGGCTGCGGAAAAACTCGATAATACCGCTTCCTCCGGTCGCGGCTCAGAATCGCGACTGCGTGTTTGCAGGTTCTTACAGAGCCGCGACCATAGGGAGCGAAACCCTCTTATGAGTAACGCAGCAGGGCCTTGAAGCCGTAATCCATGTGCTGTTGGATATGGCAATGAAACAACGTCGGCCCCGGTTGGTCGGCGGTAAAATCGACGCTGGCGCGCCCATAGGTGGGAACCACCACCGTGTCCTTGATCACACCCGAGGTGGCTTTGCCATAAATCTCGGCGATCTCGAGTTGGTGCCGGTGCAGGTGCAACGGATGCGCATCGTCGGTCCGGTTATGAAACGTCAGCCGGTAGCGCGTGCCCTGCTTGAGCAGAAATTCCCGATCGTGCGGATAGGATTTGCCGTTTACGGTGAAGCTGTTGAATTTACCGGCGCCGCGCGGCACCTTTTCAAATATCATGTCCAACCGTTCGGTAGGCGCTGGTTGCGACGGCGGTTTGCCGAACACGGTATAGTCCCAGTTCGATTTCGGGGGCGCCGTCCACTGCGGCGTACGGTGTTGGTTGGCGTATTCGATGACGATGCCGAGTCCCCCTTCGCGTACCGGGTCCTCGGGCGCGCCCAGGATCCAAACGCCGGGCTGGTTCATCTCCACAATGGCGTCGATGCGTTCGCCCGGACCCAGCATCAACACATCCACGGCGGCCGGCGTGGCTACGGGATTCCCGTCGAGGGCGATCACGTTGAATTTGTGGCCGGGCAGCGCCAGATGGCGGTTCTCGATGGCGCTCGCGTTCAGAAAATGAAACAGCACGCGTTGGCCGGGATTCACTCGGATGGGATCGCCAGCGCCCAGCGCCTTGTCGTTGATCGAAAAAATATCGGCCGCTACTTCCATCCCCACCGGCCGCGTATCCAGCACCGCCGGCTTTTCCGGTTGCGCCTGCGCGGGATCGAGATCGTCGTTATCCATCGATTGGTTGGTGAAATAAGGCTCCCAATCGCGCAGCGCCAGGTAGTGCTCCTGATCGAAGCGGCCGGGATTATTCGCTCCTTCAATAATCAGAAAGCCGAACATCCCGGTATAACTGCCCCGGTGCAGGTCGTCCATCGACATGGTGTGAGTGTGGTACCAGCGGGTGCCGGCGGGCGTGGGCGTGAACTGATAGCGGCGGCTTCCGTGCGGAGGTACGACAGGCGTACCTTCTTCCTCCGACCCGTCCACATCGGAGGGAATGAGCAGTCCGTGAAAATGCACATACTCCGGCACGTCGGTGTCATTGGTCACGTTCACCGTCACCGGCACGCCTTCCTTCATCCTCAGGAGCGGCCCAGGCGAAACGCCGTTGTACCCGATGGTGCTGACGATGCGATTGGGCGCGAGTTCCACGGTGATCGGCGCGATCTGCAGCGCGAACTCAGTCTTGGCGACGTCTTGCGGGCCGGATGGCGTTAGGAACGATTGCGGTTGCTGGGCGCCTAGCCGGGTAGTTGCGGCCGCCAGGCCAGCGAGTTTGAGAAAGTCGCGTCGTTGAATAATAGGTCGAAACATACGTCGCATAGGAAACGACCATGGTACCGCCCGAATCAAAACCGCCGCTCGGATTCAGGCTGCCAAAGCCTAAAGATGGGATACACTCGGCAACTTCGACTGGTGGGCAAAATATAAAACTCCCTCCCGCGTCGCCGCAAGAGGGAGCCTTTACCGACAGAATGAGTCGCGCAGATGAAACTTATCGGGTCAGCCGCGTCTCAGGATGCTCTTGCTCATGATGCTTCCGATCGTCCCGAAGCATGTTGGGATTCTGACCCTGCTTCTTCGGCGCCAGCTTCTGCCGGCTTTGGTTCTTCTGGTTTTGCTTAGTTTTTGTGTTCATACGTGGAACACTCCTTTCTCTTAATAGATAACATACTGGTAGGCTAGGTCGCAGCCTGGAACCAGATGGTCCCCAATACGCCGATACTCGTCAGAGTCGGGTTCGGAAAGTGAACGAAACCGCTTTCGGGCGCCCCGATGAGGCCGACCTGATCGATAGGTTGCGCGTAGAGAGGGAGCCGCCTTGCTATCGCTGGTCGCGGAGGTTGACGGCCGAATCATCGGCCACATTCTGTTTAGTCGAATGACGGTGGAGACGGGGCAAGGGCCCGTAGCCGCCGTTTCATTGGCTCCGATGGCCGTTCTGCGCCGAGCATCAAGGCGGGAGCAGATCAAGACCGTACTTAAATTCGCCGCTCGAAGCCTTGAAGCGCCCACTCCTGCTCTTACTGAACTCCCGGTAAATGCTCGTTCTCTTTGATCATGTGACTCCAGCAGGCATCGCTCGTTTTCTTGCTGGCCATACCGTCACGAAGTCGATAGAGCGTGGATGGGATCGGCTCAGCAACGGGGACCTGCTGACCGCTGCTGAGGATGCCGGCTTCGATGTGCTTGTTACGGCTGACAAGAACATTCGTCATCAGCAGAACCTGGAAGGCCGTCGAATAGCTCTTGTAGTGTTGAGTACTCCGCAATGGCCGGTTGAGAAACTGCACCTCGAAAAGATTGCAGCAGCCGTACACGCGGCAACACCGGGCAGCTATGTTGAGGTAGAGCTAGCAGAGGAGAACTAGCTTGCCGGATCATCAGCGTAGGAAGAGCGGCGATCTCTTGGCGCGCTTGGTAGTGCGCGCCGCACCCTTTGCGCTTTCTGATACGCTTTAAGCGTCCGAGGCAACCATCGATGAAGCTCCTGCGGCCCCTCCTGTTTTTACTCACCCTCGGGCTGTTTGCAATGCAAGGCGGCTTCCAGGGGTTCGGCCGGCGATATTCGTACGACTATTCCAGCGGACCAAGCGTGCCCTCGGAGTTTTATTGGAGCCGGCTCCAGTACACTTCGGCGGGCGGCAGCCGCGGGTTTCGCTTTTTCGGCGGCGGTTGGTCCCGGGATTATCCCAAGGCCGACAACGATTGCCTGATTGCCCTGCGGCGTTTGACCCGCATCAATTCTCCGTCGCCCCTCAACGTCGCCGATCTCGATAGCGATCATCTCTTCGACTATCCTTGGATCTACGCCGTCGACGTCCATACCTGGACCTTCACCGACCAGGAGGCCAAGCGCCTGCACGATTATCTTTTGAAGGGCGGCTTCCTGATGGTGGACGACTTCCATGGCACCGACGACTGGCAGCATTTCATGGCTGGCATGCGCCAGGTATTGCCTGACCGGCCCGTCGAGGATCTCAAGGATGAAGACGAGATCTACCACGTCTTATACGACATCAACGAAAAGTTTCAGATCCCCAGCGAAGTCTACGTCAACACCGGCCGAACCTACGAGAAAGACGGCTACGTGCCCAAGTGGCGCGCCATCCGCAGCGATCACGGGCGCATCATGGTGGCCATCTGCGCCAACATGCATCTCGGCGACGCCTGGGAGTGGGCGGATAGCCCGGAGTACCCCGAGAAGTTTTCCGGACTTGCTTTTCGCATCGTTCTTAACTACATCACTTATTCGATGACCCATTAAGCACCTCTTCTACAGTCCTCGAGAAGCCTACGTGTTCGAATTCTTTCTTAAATACCCGCGCTCGGTGTATGCACGCGGCCAATTTGCCTTCTTAGGGGCGTGGCCAAAGTGGATGCTGGTGCTGCTGATCCTGGCGGCGGCCGTTGGTCTTGCGTGGCTGATTCGCTCCCGCCTGGCGCAAGCCGCGCCGGTGATGCACAGTTGGCGAGCCTGGGTGATCTGGGGTTTGCAGACGCTACTGGCGGCGCTCCTGCTGGTGCTGTTGTGGCAGCCGGCGATCACCGTCGCCGAGTTGAAGCCGCAGCAAAACATCATCGCCGTGCTGGTGGACGACTCCCGCAGCATGGCCATCACCGAGGACGGTTCTACGCGCCAGGCCAAAGCCGTCAACGCGCTTCAGAGTGGCGTCCTCGCCAGCCTCAACCGTGGGTTTCAAACGCGTCTTTACCGTGTCGATGCCGTGCCTGCGCGCATCGATAGCCTCAACGATCTGAAACCAAATGCGCCCTCCACCCGCATCGGCGACAGCCTCAAGCAGTTAAGCGAAGAGACTTCCGATTTACCCATCGGCGCTGTAGTGCTGCTTAGCGACGGCGACGACAATGCTGGTGGCATTAGCGCGGACGCCATGAGCGCGCTGCGCGCCCGTCACATTCCCGTTCACACGGTCGGCTTCGGACGCGAGCACGCCGAACACGACGTGGAGTTGGACGATGCCGTCGTTGCCCCCCGCGCGCTGGCCGATTCCCGCCTCGCCGCCAAAATCACTTTGCATCAACGCGGATACGCCGGCGCGAAGATCAACCTGACCATTCGCGACGTCAGCGCGGGCCAAGCCAAAACCCTTGCTGCTCGCACTATTGTTTTGGGGCCGGACGGCAATCTGCAGACCGAGACGTTAATGTTCGATATCGGCGGCGCAGGCGCCAGGACGCTGGAAATCTCGGCCGCTCCACTCCCCGGCGAAGAGAACAAGGCCAACAATACCCTGACCCGCGTGGTGAATGTCGGCTCCGAACCGCGCCGCATTCTGTACATCGAGGGTGAACCGCGCTGGGAGTTCAAGTTTATTCGGCAGGCCGAAGAGGACGACCGCATGGTGCGGATCGCCTCCATCGTTCGCACCAGCGAAAACAAGATCTACCGGCAGGGAATCGCCGATCCCAAAGAGCTGGCCAGTGGCTTTCCTTCTCGCCCGGAGGATCTTTTCGCATATCAGGGATTGATCATTGGGTCGGTGGAAGCCGGCTATTTCACTCCCGCCCAGCAGGAATTGATCCGCGAGTTCGTGGATCGCCGCGGCGGCGGCCTGCTCATGCTCGGCGGTCAGTTCTCGCTGGCAGATGGCGGCTGGAACGCCACGAATCTTACCGACCTGTTCCCGACGACGCTGCCAGCCCAGGCGGGCACTTTTCATCGCGAGGCCGATCCGAGGAACGGAACTACCCATACGACATCCGAACTGGCGAAGGCTGGCGCGGACAACATCATCACGCGTCTGGTTGACGACCCCGCTGCGAACGCCGCCAAGTGGAAGAACCTGCCTTACCTGATGGACTACGAAGATCCCGGCACACCCAAGCCGGGCGCGGCCGTTCTCGCCAACATGATTACGCCCGAAGGCAAAACGCTGCCATTGCTGATTACGGAAAACTTCGGCCGCGGCCGTACCGCGATTATGGCCACCGGAGGCAGTTGGCGTTGGCAGATGAGTTCACCCCTGGGCGACACCGCTCACGATCTGTTCTGGCAGCAACTCTTGCGGTGGCTGGTTTCCGATACCCCTGGCCATGTAGCGGCGTCCGTCCCCGCTCAGATGCTGCTCGACAACGGCGCCGTAACTCTTACCGCCGATGTTCGCGATCGCGAATACAACCCCGCTCCCGACGCCAAGGTGGAAGCTCATATCCTGGGACCGAGCGGCGTCAGCGCTTTGGTCGAGATGGCGCCAGTGCCCGATAATCCCGGCCAGTTTCAAGCCGCCTGGTCCGCTCCCAGGGTTGGCGCCTACCTGACGGAGGTCACCGCTCAGCGGAACGGAACGGAATTAGGCCGCGATGTTTTGACCTTTCAGCGCATGGACGGTGTAGCGGAGAATTTCCACACCGAACAAAATCGCGATCTGCTGGAACGCCTCGCCACCCAAACCGGTGGACAATATTGGAAGCCCGCCGACCTCGGCAAACTCGCCGGCAGCATTCCCTTTTCCGAGGCTGGCGTGACCGTACGCGAGACCAAGGATCTGTGGGATTTGCCGCTGGTCTTTCTGGTGTTGCTGCTGCTGCGTTTTTCCGAATGGTGGCTGCGGCGAAAATGGGGGATCGTTTGAAAACGCCACTGGCGCCGACTTCGCAATGTTATACTGAAATATAACCCAAAGGAGAACCGCCATGCACACTACCAATCTCCGCAAGGTCGGTGGCTCGGTCATGCTGGCCGTCCCGCCCGCGCTACTCGATATCCTCCGCTTGCAGCCGGGCGCCAAAGTCGGCATCGCGGTGGAAAGCGGTCGGCTCGTCGTGGAACCGCAGCAACGGCCACGCTATACCCTCGACGAACTGCTCGCCCAATGCAATCCCAAGGCGCGGCGCTCCAAGCAAGAGCGGGAATGGCTGGATAGCAAACCCGTGGGTGGCGAGCTCATCTAAATGAAGCGCGGCGAAATCTGGCTCGTCAGTCTCGATCCTACATCGGGACACGAGCAAAAGGGCCGCCGTCCAGTATTAATCGTGTCGCCGGAGGCCTTCAACCGGATAACCAAACTCCCCGTAATTCTCCCCATCACGAGCGGTGGTAATTTCGCTCGGACTGCGGGCTTCGCCGTGCCTCTGGCCGGAGCAGGAACCAAAACGACGGGAGTTGTCCGGTGCGACCAGCCGCGCACGCTCGATCTCACCGCGCGCCGCGGCAGGAAGCTCGAAAGCATTCCAGACGCGATCATGGACGAAGTGCTGGCGAGGGTGTCGCCGATATTTGAGTGACCAGCCGCCAGCCACTACTTGCCATCGGTATGATGTGAGTCCTTCTCGTTTTCAGCGCAGAAAGATTCCAGCAGATCGCTGTCTGCCTGCAGGCGCTGCTTCAACTGGATGGTGAACGGCCGGGTATAAGTTTGGGGATCGTCAATCGTCAGCCGCACTTCCATATGGCCGAAGTCCAGGCGGTGAAATCGCTCGGTCAGGTGCAGCGCCTCACTATGTGTGTGGCCACGCGCATCCAACCACCCGCGGTCATTGAGGCCAATCGTGTCCACCACCAGCGAATCGCCATCCCATTTGCCGACCGAGTATCCAAGCCACGACGGTTGAGGATCGTCGGGCAATTTCCGGCCGTCGGTATACACCTGGCGGAAAGTTGTGTCTCGCTCATAAAGCATCACCGTCATTCCGCGCGTTTGAATGATCTTATATGGAGCGGGCGCCATTTCCACCAACGGCATTCCTTCCGGCAGGCAGTGCGCCAGCGGCGATTCGTTGCTGAAGGCTTTCGAGCGTTGTTGGAATAAAGCGGCGGCGTCCGGCCGCAGGGGTGCCTCATCGGGTTTGAAATCGGACAGGATATTGATAAAGTACTGCGACAGCGGTTCTTCACCCGCGCCGTTTGTGGCGCCTGGAATCAAGCGCTCCAACATTTCCGGCGGTGCGGCGTCCGTCTGCCAGAGACCGGAGAGGTCCGGCTTTCCATCGGCTGCGCGGGGTGTCCGCGCCGAAAGGTTCGGCTTGCCGTCCCGGGTCCTCGGAATGCCCGGAGTGCGATGGTTGAGCCACTGCGCTTGGACCAGCGCCGGCGCGGCCGCCAAAGCGATCAGTATCCATATTTTTCGATGAGCCATCGCTCGCCTCACAATCATATACATTATCAGTGCGTTTATAATCGGAGTTCGTCTGAACCGCGCGCGTAAGCAAGCGGATAGCGGATAGTTTCTCGTGCAACAGCGCTTCCTCGATCCCTCCATACTCGCAGGCATCTCCGGACTCGACCTGGTCGCCAAGACCGTGGTGGATGGCTTCGTCGCCGGCCTGCACCGCTCGCCCGACTTTGGTTTCAGCCAGGAGTTCGCCGAGTATCGCGCCTACAATCCCGGCGACGATCTTCGCCACGTCGATTGGAACGTCTACTCCCGAACGGAGCGGTTGTATCTGAAGCGCTTTCGCGGCGAGACCAACAGCGTGCTGACGGTATTGCTCGACGCCAGCAACTCCATGCAATTTGGCTCCCATCGAGTCAACAAAATGGATTACGCCCGCTACCTGGCCGCGTCCCTCTTCTATCTCGCCATCCACGACCAGCGCGATGCCGCCGGGCTTATCACATTCGACGACGAGATCCGCAACTTTGTCCGCCCCTCCACCCGTCAAGGCCAGTTGCATCGCCTGATGGCCGCTCTGGAACAGGCCGAAGCCCGCGCCCGCACCGATTTCGCCAAACCCATGCGTTACTTCCAGGAGTTCCTGAAGCGCCGCGGCATCGTGCTGATCGTCTCCGACTTCTGGGATTCGCCCGAGAGCATTATCCAAGCCATCGAGCCGCTGCGCTATCGCGGGAACGAGGTGGTCTTGTTCCACGTCCTTGACCCCGAGGATGTGCGTCCAGCATTGAACCGCCCGGCCATCCTGGTTGATATGGAGACCAAACAGCAACTCGAGGTCACGCCCGATTACACGAAAAAGGATTATCGCGAAAAAGTCGACGCGCATCTTGCCGATCTGCGCGATCGCACGCTGGCGGCGGGCATGGGTTACTACTTGCTCATGACCGACCGCCCGCTCGACGCCGCCCTGCGCGAATACCTCACGCTGCGCGAAGGCCGCAAATAAATGGGAGTCATCGATTAAATGGGATTCCTGGCGCCCTGGTTCCTGGCCGGCCTGGCGGGGCTTACGCTTCCGCTCTACCTGCATTTGTTGAAGCGGCAAACCACCGCGCCGAAAGAGGTGAGCTCGTTGATGCTGTACGAGTCGCGCACGCAAAGCTCGACTCGTCATCGCCGGCTCCGATATTTCCTGCTGCTGTCGCTGCGGCTGCTGTGGCTGGTGCTGTTGATTCTCGCCTTCGCCAATCCGTTCATCAACCGCAACGCGGCGGCCCTCGCAAGCAATCGGCTGGTGCTGCTGGTGGTGGATAATTCCTTCAGCATGCGTGCCGGAACTCGATTGGCCGATGCGAAAGACGCAGCCATCGGCGTGCTGGCTGGAAAGGGCGCCGCTCGCGCGCAAGTGGCCGCGTTTGGATCGCAATTGCGTTTCATGACGCAGCCGATTGAAGACCAATCGGCGTTGCGCGCCGCCGTGCAGGCCATTCAGCCCGGTGACGGCCACGGGAACTTCGGCGAACTGGCGCGCGCCGTGCGAGCCATGGCCGAATCGATTCATACGCCCATCGAGCTTCATCTGTTCAGCGATATGCAACGCGGCGACCTGGCCGCCACCTTCTCCGACATGGCGCTGCCCGCCAACGTCACGCTGCTGACCCATCCCGTGGTCTCGAAGGCCCAACCCAACTGGACGGTCGAATCGGTGAACGCCCCCGGACAAGTCTGGGGCAAGGACGCCAAGCCCGTTCACGTACAAGCCGTGGTCGCGGGCTACGGCACTCCCGCCGCCCAGCGCACCGTGTCGCTGGTCGTGAACGGCAAGACCACCGCCTCCAAAACCGTCGCTGTTCCCGCCAACGGACGGGCCACCGTCGACTTCCCTGCCCTCGAAGTCCCCTATGGCTTCAGCCGCTGCGAGGTCAAGATCGACGCCGCCGACGCCTTCCCGGCCGACGATCTGCGGCGCTTTGCCGTCGAGCGTTCCGACCCGCAAAAGGTGTTACTGATTCACAATTACGGCGACAGCCGTTCGCCGCTCTACGTGGGCGCCGCGCTCTCCGCGGCCGCGCAATCGGCCTTTATCCTCGAATCGATCAACGTCAGCGAGGCCGCCGACCGTAAGCCGTCCAATTACGCGTTCATCGTTCTCTCCGATGTCAACTCGCTGCCTTCGCTGCTGGAAAATTCGCTCACCGGGTACGTGCGCGCAGGCGGCAGTCTCCTGATCGCCGCCGGCACTTCCGCCGGTGGCCGATCGCAGATTCCCATTTTCGGTGCGCACATCATAGAAACCCGCGACTACACTCGCGTTCCCGATCGCTACATGGCGGTCGGCTCCAGCGATTCCTCCTACCCCGCCGTGGCCAAAGGCGGCGGCTGGCCGGGCGTGAAGTTTTTCTACGCTCTCGATGTCGATCCCGGCGCCGGTCCGGATGCCGCGCGAGTGATCGTTCGTTTGGCCGACCAGACACCGCTGTTACTGGAGAAACGCATGGGCGAGGGCCGCGTGGTGCTGTTCACCTCCGGTCTCGACAACCTCACCAACGACTTCCCCTTGGATCCCGCGTTCGTCCCCTTCATCGAGCAGACGGCGCGTTATCTTGCAGGCAGCGAACGCCAGGGCGGCGCGCAACTTGTGGATGCGTATCTCGAGCTGCGCAACTCAAGAGAGGGGGGTCAGGGTGTCGAGGTCACCGACCCCGAGGGGAAGCGTCCGCTCACCTTGGGCGAGGCCGCCTCCGCGCAGTCGTTCCAACTCACCGAGGCCGGCTATTACCAGCTTCGACTCGCCAATGGCCGCCAGGACGAGATTGGGGTCAACCCCGATCCGAAAGAATCGAATCTCGACGTGATTCCCGACGATGTCTTGGCCCTCTGGCAGGGAAAAGGCGGCGAGTCTTCGCAAGTTGCGTCGGCATCCAACCCAACAACGCCCGGCAAAACACCCGAAAGTTTCTGGTGGTACGTCATGCTGCTGGTGCTCGCTGCCGCCATCGCCGAATCGATCCTGGCCAGCCGCTACCTTGGAACGCAGCGCGAGGAATAGCGGAACTTCGTCTGGAGAGGAAACGGCGCCCTAGCGGTAGCCGATAGCCGGTGGGATCGACCGACGCGCACTGTCCAAACCTCTCCGACTAGCTTCAAGCGGAGTGAAGGATGAAACGGATCTTCCCGAAATCGTTCGTATTGCCTGTCAGCCAAGCGCTGCACTTCAACAGGTAGTTCGCTGTAAAGCCGCCAGAACCGCTTGGACGCGAAGGATCGGAAGGCCATCAGGCGTGGTCGCTAGCGCTGCGGTGGCCGACCTTGCTCAAACGGGCGGATACCCAATAGAGTTCGACTTTTGCGAGGATACAATAAACATTTGGTGCTCAGTCCGCAGGAAGAATCATTAGTCAGTGTGGTTCGGGCACTCCCGCCGGATGAAGCTGGGAAGGTGCTCGATTGGGCGCGCCAACTGGCTGATCTCGCGGGTGGGCGCACCGTCCAGTGGTCCGACTCTTGGACTGACGAGGACCTCACCGAAGCAACAGCGGCGGCAGTGCGGCGCTTCGAAGATCAGGAGCGGGAAGATCGTTGAAGCCCGGCGATATTGTCCTGGGCGCGTTTCCTGGCGCGCAGATGACAAAGACTCGTCCCGCAGTGGTGCTCTCAACGGAGGACTACCATCGATACCGGCCCGACGTCGTGGTGGGCCTGATCACGACGCAGGCCCCGAAGCCTTTGGCTCCGACTGATTGCGTGCTGATCGATTGGAGGCAAGCAGGGTTGCACACAGCCTCGTACTTTAGGTTGTTTCCTGTCGCTCTCCCACAGCGCGAGGTTCGCTTAATCGGGAGACTCTCAGATTCGGACTGGGAGTCGGTGCGGGCGTACTTTAAGGCTGGATTTGGCGCCGAGTAAGTCCACGACACTTCTCGGCCGCACTCTCCAGACCGCCGCCACCGCCAGTGCGATATCCTTCAATTGTTAACGTTGGCCCGCGCGTTGGAGGTGCCATGAGTCTCCGCGAACAAGTTCACGCATACATTGCGCAACTGGAGCAGCGTCTGCGTTGGAGCGCGTGGCTGCGCGGCTTGGCTATTTTCACCGGGGGCGCGCTGGTGGCGACGTTGGTGCTGGTCACCATCGCCAACGCCCTAGCCTTTTCGCATGGAAGCGTCACCGCCGCCCGCTTCGCACTCATCTTGATTCTGGCCGTTGCAGCGGCCGCCGGGTTGGCGTTGCCCTTGCGCCGCTTGACCCGCCGCCGCGCAGTCCAAACCGCCGAAGCCGCCTTCCCTCAATTTCAACAGCGCCTCACCACTTTCACTGAGCGCGACGGCCAGGATCCGTTCATTGAGCTTTTGGCCGGGGACACGCTCGACGTCGCCCAATCCGCACAGCCCCAGCAAATGGTTACCGATCTCCGCCTGTGGAGTTCGCTGGCCGCCGGCGTCGGCGCCTTCGCCATCTTGATCTGGATGATCGCCGCAGGACCCGGCTTTCTTGGTTATGGCGCGTCGCTGCTGTGGACCGGTCCGCATCGCGACAAGCCGGCGCTATACGATCTGCGCGTCACTCCCGGCGACGCCGTGGTGCGCCGCCACGCCGACCAGTTGGTTTCCGCGCTCCCCACTGGCCTGCGCGCGCCCAAGGTCAAGTTATACGCCCGCTATCAGAGTTCCTCCAAGTGGGAAGCGATTGCGATGCAGCCTCAGGCCGCCGGCAATTTCGCCGGCGGCTATCAATTTCTATTTGCCGGTTTGCCCGAGAACGTCGAGTATTACGTCACCGCTGGAGCGATGACGTCGAAGCACTTTCAAATTCGCGTCACGGATTTGCCCGCGGTGAAGCAAATTCGCGTCACCTATCATTACCCCACTTGGACCGGGATGCCGTCCGAAGTGGAGGAGCGCGGCGGCGATCTACGCGCCGTCACCGGCACCGAAGCGGAACTCGAAGTCTCTACCGACCGTCCCCTGCAAGGCGCCCAGATCCAGCTCGAAAGCGGGCAAAATCAGGGACAGCAGATCCAGCTTACCGGCGGCCAGAATAACGTTTATCACGGAACCGTCAAGATGGACAAAGATGGCGTCTATCACGTAGCCGGCGTTGAGCAGGGCCAGCCCGTTCGCGTCAGCGAGGATTTTTTCATCGAGGCCCGCAAGGCCAATCCGCCTCAAATTTCATTGGTGCGTCCCGGCCATGGCGACTACCACGCCAGCCCCATCGAAGAAGTCACCGTGGCCGCCAAAGTTACCGACGAGTACGGCATCAATGGTGTCGCGCTGCATTATTCGGTCAACGGCGGCCCAGAGACTACGGTAGACCTGCTCCGTAAAAAGGGCGAAAAGCAAGCCGATGGATCCACCACACTTTCGCTGGAGAATTTCAAGCTCGTTCCGGGCGATCTGGTGAGCGTCTACGCAACCGCCAAGGACGGCAACGCCGAAGCCCACACCGACATGATGTTCATCCAGGCCGACCCGTTTGAACGGGAGTTTTCCCAATCGCAAACATCCGGTGGTGGAGGCGGAGGGGGCGGCGGCGGGGGCGATCCATCCGCGGAAATCTCGCAACGCGAGAAGGAAATCATCTCCCAGACTTTCAAACAGCAGGGAGATAAGAACTCGACGCAGCAGCAGGCCACCGACATCGCCAAGCTGCTGTCCCAATCGCAAACCACCTTGCGCGATCAGGCCGTCTCGCTTTCAGGCCGTTTGGAGGCCCGCGAGTTGACCAATGAGGTGCAGGCCATCAACGATTTCCAGAAGGACATGCTCGCCGCGTCGGAAGCCATGGCGCCGGCCGCGCAACAATTGCAGCAGCAGAAGTGGAAAGACGCCATCCCCAACGAGCAGAAAGCTCTGCAATCCTTGCTGCGCGCCGAGGCCACCTTCCGCCGAATTCAGGTGGCGTTTGGAGCGCAGGGTGGAGGCGGTGGGGGCGGCGGCGCGGCGCGCGATTTGGCCCAGCTTTTCGAGCTGGAGCTCGACACCCAGAAAAATCAATACGAGACTCCACAGAGCGCGGCTACCAGCGCCGAAAAAAAGGCGCAGGATATCAACGACGCGCTCAAGAAGCTCGACGAACTGGCCAAGCGTGAAGAGGATCTAGCCCAGCAGCAACGCAATGGCACGCAGGCCGCCGAACAAAAATGGCAACAGGAGATGTTGCAACGCGAGGCCGAGCAGCTCCAGCAACAGATGGAGCAACAACTTGGTCAAAATGGCCAGCAGGGTCAAAGCAAACAAGGCAGCCAGAGCGGGCAGAGCGCTTCAGCTTCCGGGCAATCCAGTTCAGGCCAGCAGTCCTCCCAACAGTCTGGCGACCAGGCCGCCGACAGCCGCCAACAAGCGGCACAACAGGCGCTCGACCGCCTGCGTCAGGCGAATGAGGATATGAAGCGCGCCGTCTCCCAGAATGCCAGCGCGGCCGATTCCCGCCGAGCAGCCGACCGCTTGCGCGAAGCCAGCAACCTGCTGGGCGGCGTCGAGCAGCAGGACGCCGCCGGCCGCCTCAACTCCATGGCCCAAACGGCCGAGCAATTGGCGGCCCAGCAAAAGAAGCAAGCCGATCGCGTGCGCGAATTGATGGCGCAACAAAATGCCGCGCGCGCCTCCGGCCAGCCGCAGAAATATCCTTCCGCCCAGGAAGTCGACAAAATGGTGAACGATCGCCAACGCGTGGCCGACGACCTGTCGCGCCTCACCCAGCAAATGCGTAGCGCGGCGCGCGAACTCGCGCCCACGCAACCGGCGGCTTCCGGCAAATTGCGCAGCGCCCTCGATGGCGCGGACGAAAGCGATCTCAACACCCGCATGCAACGCAGTTCGGACCAACTGCGCAGCGGCCAATTCTCCGATCCGGCCGAAACCGCACTTACCAGCGACCTGCAAAAGCTGGGCCAGCAAGTCACCGACGCGGCTCGCGCCTTGGGCAGCGCGCAGAACGCTTCCAAGGACGAAGCGCTCAATCGCGCCATGGACGATCTATCCCGTTTGCGCGACCAGCTCGCCGGCATCGGCGGGCAGGGTCAGTCCGGACGTTCCGGCCAACCCAGCGGCCAACAGTTGCAAACTGGCCAACTCCAAATGGGGCAATCCCAGCGCAACGGGCAATCCGGCCAGTCCGGCCAGCCCGGGCAACAACAGACGGGCCAAGCTGGCGGAGGCCAGTCGGGCGGCATAGGCAACCGCCTCGCCGGACCGGTTGGCAATGCGGCCGGTGGCGCGCGCAACGCGAATGGCGGTTACGACGTGGGGAATACGCGCATCTCCGGGCAGGCCGCGGCGCCCCAGCAAGGCGCTAACCCCGCCGATACACAGCGGCAGATTGACCAGGGATTGAACCTCCTGAATCAGGTTCGCGCCGTTGTGCAGGATAGTCCCGAGGCGCGGCAACAGTTGCAGGCGCTGATCGATCAAATGCGCAATCTCGATCCCAGCCGTTTCCCCGGGAATCCCGGCTTGGTTGAACAGATGCACCAGCAACTCGTCAGCAACGTGGATGCGCTCGAACTGCAACTGCGCCGCCAACTCGACGAGAACCACGGCGGCGCCATCCGCAACACCAACCCGGCCAAGATTCCGGCCGGTTATCAGGACTCGGTGGCCGAGTATTACCGGAAACTCTCCGGCGCCAACCACTAGCGCCCGCGGGGGGATGACGCCGCCGATTAATTGTGATAGCGTCCCTCTGAGGTGCTAATTATGTGGAATTGGCTGGCTGGCCTATTGCACACGTTCGAGCGGTGGTTGCACCGAGGCAGAATCCAAAATACTCGCCCGCGTTCGAACCTGCACGCCCGTCATCGCTAGGCACGTAGAAATTGTTGAATTTCCGCGAGCGTTTCCTTGGGTGCGCTCTCCTGCAGAGAGTGGTTGCCTGGCAGGCCTTTGCCGCTGACGTTCACGGCTTCGTCCTTCCAGATTGCGAGCACGTCATATAACCGGCCCATCGCGCCGTTTGCCGCCCAGAGCGTCAACAACGGGCACTGGATCTTTTTGCCGGCTTTCATATCGGCGGCGTCAATCTCCAGGTCGATGGAGGCCGACGCTCGATAATCCTCGCACATGCCGTGAATGCAGAGTGGGTTGATGTTGTTACGCAGGTATTCGCGCTGCACATCGTCGGCGGCTCGCACGAGCATGTTATCGTTGAACGCCTTGAGCTCGTTCTCCGGCCCAGGCGCCGGCCGCAGGTAATTGAACCAGTGAAAATAAGCCTGCACGAAATCGATGTTGACGTGTGAATAGAGATAGTGCGCCGGCACGATATCCATCACGATGAGTTTCTGCACGCGCTCCGGATGGTCCAGCGCCATGCGGCGGCCGACACGCCCGCCGCGGTCGTGGCCAACCATGAGAAATTGGCGGTAGCCGAGGTGTTCCATCACTTCGACGCCATCCAGCGCCATCGGCCGCTTGGATTGGCTGGCGTGCCTGGGCTGGTCCGGGGGCTTGCTGGAATCGCCGTAGCCGCGCAAATCGCACATCACCAGCGTGAAATCCTTGGCCAGATCGGGCGCGATCAAACGCCAGGTAATCACCGACTGCGGAGCACCGTGAAACAGGAGGACCGGCGGGCCGGAGCCACCGATCACGGTGTTGATCTCGGCGCCTGATGTTTTGATTTTCTCGTTGCGAAAACTGGACGGGAAAAAGCGCATACAGGGCGCTTGGTCACTGGCGGCCGAAGTTTGCGCGCTGAGCCTGGCGCCGAGAAGCGCGGCTGCGCCAGCGGCCGAGGCGGTGTCCTGAAGCAATCGACGTCGCGTTTGGGTAATGCCTTTCTCGTGCATATTTACTTCGCCGTCAGATGCGGCGCGTCCTTTTCGTTTTCCTGGCAAACGAACTCGATCAATTCGGTATCCACCATAATGCGCTGGTGCACCGCGACAGTCCAGGGCTTGGTGTAGGCTTTGGGGTCGTCGATCGTGACCTCTATTTCCAAGTGCCCGAAGTCGGGGCGGCGGTAGCGCTCGGTGATTTTGGCGGCATCGCTCAAAGGGCTGCCCTCGACGTCCAGCCATCCGAGATCGCGGAATCCGGCGGATTGCACCACTAGCGTGTCGCCCTCCCAGTGGCCCGTCGAGTAGCCGTACCACCACGGATCCGCATCCTTGCCGGGCAAGGGCCGTCCATCGGTGAAGATCTGGCGGATGCCTGCATTGGCTTCGTACAGGATCACGATCACCTGCGGAGTTTGTATCATTTTTCGAGGCTCCGGATGATTGTGGAACTGCATCATCCCCATCGGCAGGCAGTGCGCGTCGGGGTTATCCTTGTTGTCATCGGCGACGCGCTGCCGGTGCAGTTCCGCGGCCCAGGGCTGAAACGGCAGACCGTCTTTGAACGAAGAACCAAGATTCCAGAACGGGCTTCGCTTGACGAGAGCCAGAAAATCGTTGTTCGTCTGGAGGACGGGCAAGACACCGTCGTTCGGCCCCGCTGTCTTCACATTCGGCACAGCGGTTTGGGCCGGCGCCCGGAAGTTTTCCCAGATACCGGTAAGATCCGGCTTGCCATCTGGGGTCTTGGGAGCAGGCGCGCTTAAATTCGGCTTTCCATCCGGAGTTCTGGGAACGCCTGGCGTGGGGTAAGACGGCCACTGAGCGAAAAGAGCCGCCGGCGGCGCGGCCATCATGATGACTGCCGCAAAAAAAGAACGTCGCCAAGCGAACGTAGTCGGCATAAGGCTTACTTCCCTACCATGTGTACAAAGTCCCTCTCGTTCTCCAGACAATAGTAATCCAGCAGTTCGCTATTCAGAACGAGGGGCTGGTGGAGCGTGACTGTCCACGGCGCGGTGTAGGCCTTGGGATCGTCCACGGTGATTTCGACTTCCAGAGTCCCGTAATTCGGGCGACGGATTTTCTCGGTCACTTTAGCGGCGTTGGTCAGAGGATTCCCGTCGGAGTCCAGCCACAGATCGTCGCGAAAGCCGATGGTGTGGATCACCATGGCGTCGCCTTCCCATTTGGCCGTAGAGTAGCCATTCCAGGTCGGGTTCGGATCCACCGGCAGGGGCCGCCCATCGGTCATGATCTGGCGATATTGCATGTTGCGCTCGGTGAGGATGAGCAATCGATCCGGAGTGTGAAAGATCCGCTTATAATAATCGTCGGTCCAAATTCTGAGAGCCCCGCGCGGCATACAACGTACGTTGGGATCGTCTTTGGCGTTGTCCGCTCTCCGTTTCTTAACCAGCTCAGCCGCCCATGGCTGATAGGGCAAGCCCCCCTTCAGACTGCGTGCGATGTTCAGAAACTCCCATCCTATTTGTAAGTCGGTGCAGCGTGCGCCGCAAGGCGGACCGATTGTTGCCCATCCCCACATTCCAGAGAGATCGGGCTTCCCGTCGGCGGTGCGCGGAGCAGGCGCGGAGAGGTTCGGCTTGCCGTCGGGGGTGCGCGGTACTCCGGTAGTCGGATAATCGAGCCACTGCGCGAACAGGGCCGGTTGGACCGCCGCTAGGATAAAAGCTGCCGCCACATGGCGCAGGCATGATCGACTTGGCATGAGCCTGTCTTGTTCCTCCCTATCTCTACAATCTTACTTGCTGCCCTTTAGTTGCAAATACACCATGCCGACGAACCGGTCGGCGCTTGTCCCCGCGCCCGCGGGCAGCAGTCCCCCTGGAATCTTCGCGTCATAGGGAGCCGTCACTTTCGCGGCCAATACTTCTTGCTGCGTCTTGCCCTCGCCGATCATCCGCTGCACCTTAGCTTGTACGTCCAGGATCATGTCGCGGTAGGGAACGATATCCGCTCGATTAATGATGGTGCCATGGCCGGGAATCAGTTTCGTGTTCGGGCCGGCAATCTTCATCGTGGCATCTAGCGCTTCCAGTGCACCTTGCAACGAGCCGCCGTTGTTGGTGTCGATGAATGGATACCCGTAGTTCCGGTAGAAGTCGCCAATCATGATCGCATCCGCATTTTCAAACCTGATCATAGTATCACCGCCGGTGTGGGCTGCCCGCACTGGAATCAGGTCGACGACTTCACCGTTCAATCGAAGCTTTACCGGATCGCCCATCCCGTAGGTCACGACAGGGAGCCGGGCCGGATCCCTAGCAGGCGCCGGGTTTCCAGTTGCCGGCGGGGCCGGCGCACGTAGCATTTCCTCACGCAGTTCTTCTCGCGCAAACAGCAGCGCGCCCATCTTAACGAAGTTTGCATCGCCGGCTGTGTGGTCGCCATGCACATGCGTATTGACCAGAAAACGAATCGGCTCGGGACTGATTTTCCGGATCGCCGCCACCACCTTGTCGGTGAGTTGCGCGTACTGGGCATCCACCATGAAGATGCCGTCCGGGCCGGCCAGCACACCGATCCTGCCGCCGGCCGCGTCCTGATGGCCGGGATCGGCTCCAGCCGAGCCGGACAGCATATATAGGTTCGGGGCGATTTTCTCCGTCAGAATTTCGATCTTGGCGTGGTCGATTCCCTGCCCCTGCGCCCTGGCATTCAGGGAAACGGAGACGGTGGCCAATGCCACCAGGGAGAATTGGGTTGCCGATCTCATGAGCCGCGCTCCTTTTCAGTTTGTCCGTCCCCAATTGTCTCACCTGCTGCAAAGCGATCCGAACACGCATTGCCGCCGCAATGAATGTGTGATTTACTTAGAATCGCTCATTTCAGTTCGGCGGGCGAAGAACGCATGAACAGACTGGTGGGAGAAGCAAGACACCTGCGGGTGCTCGCTATCATAATTGCCGCGCCGGCGCTGGTACTCCAGGCGCAGTGGCTGAATTATCCGACACCAGGGCTTCCCCGGTTGGCCAACGGACAGCCCAATCTCAGTGCTCCGGCGCCCCGAACTCAGGATGGCAAACCCGATCTTTCCGGCGTGTGGAACAGGCTCTCCCCCAAATATCGCACCAACATCGCCGCAGACTTGAAGCCCGAAGAAGTCCAACCTTGGGCGAAAGAGCTGGTCCGGGAGCGCACGGAAAACATTGGCAAGGATTCCATGCTCGCGAGGTGCCTCCCGTTGGGTCCCCAATACGTTACCGACTCAGACAGCACGGCCGGAGGAATGATGAAAATTGCCCAGACTCCAGGGCTGATTCTCATCCTCAACCCGGATCTCACTTATCGCCAGATTTACATGGACGGCCGTTCGCTCGAATCCGCCCCGAATCCGGCGTGGATGGGATACTCGGTGGGGCGCTGGGACGGCGACACGCTGGTGGTGGAAAGTTTCGGCTTCAACGACAGGACGTGGCTGGATACCAGCGGCCATCCCCACACCGAAGCCCTGCGAATGACCGAGCGCTACCGGCGCCGGGACGTCGGCCACATGGAAATCGAAGTGACGCTCCAGGACCCCGCTGTATACGCCCGGCCTTGGACTGTCGCAGTGAGAGCGGAACTGGCGGCCGATACCGAAGTGCTCGAATACGTCTGCAACGAGAATAGCCGCGACCTGGAACATTGGGTGGGCAAGGCGTCCGACGAAGCCAAATCTGAAGCCAAGGTCGCTCCCGAGATTCTGGCGAAATATGTAGGCACGTACGTGGAACAACCGAAGCTTTGGAGAGTGGTCCCCCGAGTTGTCAAGATCACGTTTTCCGATGGTGTACTCTTCGGCAATATGGATGGACGGGGAAACGAGCGTCAATTTGCGCGGTCGGAAACCAACTTTTCCGGTTTCTCCGGCCTGGCCATCGAATTCATCAAGGACAGCCAGGGCGCGGTGACGGGTCTTTTCGTCAAGCACGTGTCGGGCGATTACCGGTTCGCCCGGGAGAGGTAGGAGCATGAAACTTCGTATTGTTTCTTTTGCGATTCTGGTCGCGAGCGCACCGCTCGCGGCGCAGTGGATCAACTATCGCGTGCCGGGGGTTCCGCGCACCGCCGACGGCAAGGTGAACCTATCCGCGCCGGCGCCGAATGCTCCGGACGGCAAACCCGATCTGTCCGGAGTCTGGGAGAGCGGAAATCAATACTTCAACGATCTGGCGAAGGATCTGAAGCCCGGTGAGCTGGTGATGCTGCCGTGGGCGAAGAATCTGCAGGCCGATCGAGAAGGCAGGGACCACCGGGACGACCCCATGAACAGATGCATGCCACCCGGCGTGCCCAGAATCAACATGACGACCGCTAACGGACCTCATCCACTTAAGATCGTGCAGACGCCAACGCTGGTTGTCCTGCTCTATGAGACCTCTGCCAATTCCACTTTCCGTCAAGTGTTTATGGATGGCCGCACATTTCCAAAGGAGCCGCAGCCCACCTGGCTGGGCTATTCAATCGGCCGCTGGGACTGGAGCTCGCTGGTGGTGGACACGCTGGGGTTCAATGGCCAGGCGTGGGTGGATACCGCCAAGGGCCATCCGCAAACCGAATCCGCGCATGTCACCGAGCGCTTCACCCGCCGCGACTTCGGGCACATGGATATCGACATCACTATTAACGATCCCGGCGCTTACGAAAAACCCTGGCACGCTCAGGTGCCCTTCCATCTGCTCCCCGATACCGATCTGATCGAGACCTACTGCGAAAACGAGAAGGATCACGTGCACGAAAAATAGGGCGGCAAAGGCCGCCCACCCACTCCCTGGCAGCCATCCCGGAGGTGAGCGGTGCGCATCGCAATCGTCTCCGACATCCACGGCAACCGCGCGGCGTTTGAGGCAGTGCTTGCCGATCTGCGGCAGACCTCTCCCGACTTGATCCTGCATGGCGGCGATCTGCCGCACGGCGGAGCAAGTCCGGCGGAAATTGTCGATCGGATTCGCGATCTCGGCTGGCCGGGCGTGGCCGGCAACACGGATGAAATGCTTTTTGCGCCCGAATCGCTGACGGAATTTGCGAGCCACTCGCCAAATCTGAAATTCCTTTTCGACGCGATCCAAGAGATGGCGGCCGCCACCTGTGAAATGCTGGGGGAAGCGAGGCTGGCCTGGTTGCGCGCCCTACCGCGCGTTCAGGTTCATGGGCCTATGGCGCTGCTGCATGCCAGTCCCGAGAGTCTTTGGCGAGCGCCGGCGCCCGAAGCAAGCGATGCCGAATTAGAGTCGATCTACTCGCCGCTCGGACAGCCGATCATCATCTATGCGCACATTCATCGCTCTTATATTCGGAGCGTTTCCAACATGCTGGTGGCTAATACCGGAAGTGTCAGTCTTATGATGGCGATCGCCGCTTCTTACCTGCTGCTGGATGACTTCCAACGCTCTCTCCAGTTGCCGCCTGCCGCACGCCGATTGGATGGCGAAGACGCCGTGACGGCGTTGGTTACAAATCTTCTTGCATGCAAGTGTTGATCGAAACGCCTGCGAGGTTATAAACTAGGCACGTCATTCCGAGAAACGCTGTTCCAAGAGGATAAATGCACCTGAGTAAGAAGCTGCAACACATCTTGATCCCCGCTGCCTTCAGCGTTATTGGGCTGCCAAGCCACGCGCAGAGCTCGGCAACTTTCACCGCTGCCCAGGCCACCGAAGGTCAATCGGCGTACGCCCAAAACTGCGCCGGCTGCCACGGCGCGAATCTGGATGACGGCGAATTCGCACCGCCGATGAAAGGGACGGCCTTCACGGCGCAGTGGGGCGGCAAGAGTGTCGCGGATCTCTACACTTACCTCAGCACTAAGATGCCACCGAGCAACGCCGGCGCACTCGGCGAACCGACGTATGCTCAAATCACCGCTTTCATTCTTCAATCCAACAGCATCCCGCTGGACTCGGCGACCGTTCCCGGCGCGCCTCCTAGCGCCGCCAATGGAAGGCCCCGCGCTGCATCTGGCGGCGGCCCGGGCGGCGGCCTCTCGCCCTATGCAAGCTTGATTCCGGCGCCGAGCAATGCCAATCCACTCGACAAACTCACGCCCGTCACCGACGCAGATCTTCAAAATCCACCAGCCAGCGATTGGCTTACCTGGCGCCGCACCTATGACGATCAGGGCTTCAGCCCGCTCAAACAGATCAACAAATCGAACGTCGGCCAGCTGCGATCCACCTGGAGCTGGTCGCTATTCCCAGGCGCCAACGAGGCCACTCCGCTGGTTCACGAAGGCGTGATGTTCGTGCACAGCTCCGGCGATCATGTCCAAGCCTTGGACGCGGTGACGGGCGATCTGCTCTGGCAGTATTCGCGGGAACTGCCCAAGCCAAAAGTTGGCTTCCTCAATCTGGTTAAGCGCAACATCGCAATCTACGGCAATCTCATCTTAATGGACACGTCGGACCTGCATGTCGTCGCGCTGGATATGAAAACCGGTGAGGTGGCGTGGGATCACGAGATCCTGAATCGCGATCAGAATCCGCGGGTGATGATGACCGGCGGTCCGTTGGTGGCCAAAGGCAAGGTGATGGTCGGAACCGTCGGCCAGACGCCGGGAGGCAATATGATCGTGGCTCTCGACGCCGCCACCGGCAAGGAAGCCTGGCGCTTTTACACCATCGCGCGGCCCGGCGAGCCGGGCGGGAATACTTGGAACGGACTGCCGCTCGATAAACGCAACGGCGCTTCAGTATGGACCGCCGGCAGCTATGATCCCGCCTTGAATCTGGTCTTTTTCGGCGCCGCGCAAACTTACGACACGGGTCCGCTGGTGCATCCGTCGAAAGAACCAGGCGTCAATAACGACGGGCTTTATACGGACACTACGCTGGCATTCGATCCCGACACAGGCAAGCTGGTCTGGCACTTCCAGCACGTCGCCAACGATCAGTGGGATCTTGACTGGGCCTTCGAACGCCAGTTGGTGCATCTCAAGATCGACGGCGAGGACAAGAAGCTGGTGGTCACGGCCGGCAAGGAAGCTTTCTACGATGCCCTGGACGCGGCCACCGGCAAATATGCTTTCTCCATGGACCTCGGCATCCAGAACGTGATCGCGTCGGCCGATCCGGTTACCGGCGCAAAAACAATTAACCATCAAGTTGTCATGGGCGACGGCGAAACCAAGACCGTGTGCCCGCACGCGGGCGGCGCCAAGAGCTGGATCCCAGGGTCGTTCAATCCCGAAAGCAAGATCCTTTATGTACCCCTCGTGGAGTCCTGCATGGACCTGATTCCGGTGGCTCCCGGCGAACGCGGCGGTCTTTCCTCCGGGGTACGTTTTACCATCCGTCCGCGCCTGGATAGCGACGGCAAGTACGGCCGATTCGAAGCCATCAATCTCGAAACCCGCAAGGTAGTTTGGACCGATCGCCAGCGTGCGCCGCAAACCACCGGCGCGCTCGCCACCGCGGGCGGCATCGTCTTCGACGGTTCGCTCGATCGTTACATTCGCGCTTACGACGCATCGAACGGCAAGGTCCTCTGGGAGACGCGCCTGAACGACGTGCCCAGTTCGTGCCCGATTACTTACAGCGTCAACGGGAAGCAGTACATTGCCGTGGTGGTCGGCAATGGCGGTGCTCACGCCGCCACCTGGCCCCCGCTGGTACCCGAAATCAAGAACCCGCCCGGCGGCGGCGCGGAGCTGTGGGTCTTCGAGTTGCCCGGCAAGAACTAAGCAAATGATCAATCCGACCATTGTTGCGGCGCTCGCTCTTCTCGCGGCCATCGCGCCGATGCGTTCCCAAGTGGTCAAGAACTTCGTGCCCGTGACGCCCGAGATGCTCCTCAACCCGAGCCCGGGCGATTGGTTGATGTTCAGCCGCACCTACGATGCGCAGCGCTTCAGTCCGTTGAATCAGATTAATAAGCAGAACGTCGGCACGCTCCGCTTGGCCTGGTCGCGCGGCATGCCGCCCGGCCAAACCGAGAGCATTCCACTGGTGCACGACGGCGTCATGTATGTCATCAATCCCGGGGCGGTTATTCAAGCGCTCGACGGCTCGACGGGCGATTTGATCTGGGAGTATAAGCGCAAAGTGCCTGCCGGCGTAGCCACCATCGCACGGCCCAAGTCGCTGGCGATTTATCAAGACGTGATCCTTTACACCGCGCCCGACAGTTACGTGGTCGGCCTGGACGCCCGAACCGGCGAGCTTCGTTGGCAGACCAAAACCGATGAGCGCGGCCACACCTCGGGCCCCATCGTCGTCAACGGTAAAGTGATCACGGCTGGCACTTGCGTCGGCGGACTGCGCGCCAATTGCTACATCGCCGCGCACGACGCCATCACGGGCAAAGAAATCTGGCGCTTCTACACCACCCAGGACGACAAAGATCCCGCCGGCGATTCGTGGAATGGGGCTCCGGTGGACAAACGCGTCGCGTCCACTTGGGCGCTGCCTGGTTCCTACGATCCGGTGCGAAACCTGCTCTACTGGGGCATCGCAAATCCCACGCCGAACACGCGCGCCGATCGCCACGGCGGCAATCCCGATGGAACCGCTCGCTCCGCGCCGGCCGATCTCTACAGCAATTCCACGGTCGCGCTCAATCCCGACACCGGCAAGCTGGTCTGGTATTACCAGCATCTGCCCGGCGACGACTGGGACATGGACATCAACGAAGAGCGCACGCTGCTGCGAACCGCCGTGAGCCCCGATCCAAAGTTTGTGAAGTGGATCAATCCCGATATTCCGCGCGGGCAAGTACACGACATCTCGGTCAACGTCGGCGAAGGCGGCGGACTGTGGGCGCTGGATCGCGGCACCGGCCAATTTTTGTGGGCCCTCCCCTTCCCCTTCGACACGCCGAATTTCATCCTCTCGAACATCGACGTGAAAACAGGCAAGACCTACATCAATTGGGATGTGGTGCTGAAGCATCCCGGCGATCGCCACGTCATCTGCTACTTCAACACACGCAGTTACTGGCCCACGGCCTACAATCCGGACAAGAATTCCCTCTACGTTCCTTATTTCGACAACTGTCTCGACATGACGTCGGCTGTGCCCGCCGGCACTCCTGGGCAACCTGAAGCTCGCGAAAAGCGATTCGGTGTCGCGCGCCCTGGTTCCGATCCAAATGCACTGGTGGGCCTGGCGAAGGTGAACATGTCGACCGGCCAGATTCAGCGCTTCAGCACCGGATCGAACGCCACCAGCACGGGAGCGGCTCTGGCCACCGCAGGCGATCTGGTTTTCTGGGGCGATCTAAACCGGCGGCTTCGCGCCTTCGACGCCGATAGCGGCAAGATTCTCTGGGAGCAGATTGTCGGCGGAACTGTTTCGTCCAGCACCATCAGCTACGCGGTGAAAGGCAAGCAGTACATCTGCGTGATGACCGGCGACAATCTCGCTGTTCCCGGCCTGCTCGGCGATACCAATTTCGCCGGCGTCACGCCCGAGTTTAAGGTCCCGCGCGGACACAATGCGATTTACGTTTTCACGCTGCCGTAACCTAAAGCCAGGTCGGATGTTGCTTCTCCGTGACCGACCTGAAAGCGTCCGTTCGCGAGGAATTGCTCCTCCTCCTCAGGCGTCCGCATGCCTAGAATTTATCGCTTACAATTACCGCTTCGTCACTTCCACCACGCCGCGATCCCCGTCCACTTTTACCCAATCGCCCGTCTCGATCACACTGAGTGGATCTTGATCCAGCTCCGTCACCGCCGGCACTCGAGTTACCACTGCGCCCAATGCGATCTTGGTCGTCATTTGATTGAACACCATCGCCAGCGGCGCCGATTTCGTCAGCCGCGTCATGTGAAACGCGTTCGACCAGCCCGACGATCCCTTGGCGCCCGGAAACACCAGCACCTTATCTTTGAAGCTCTGCCCGCGCAACTCATGCCTGGTCTCAATGATGGTTCCCGTCATCGGATCGATGCCGCCCCATCCGGAAATCGTCTCGCGCGTCACTAACGCTTCCCCCTCCGCGCACCCACCGACGATCCCGCGCCCCCGCAGCACAATCACCGCAACTCTCCCGTCCAATGCCCCGTCAAGGCGGCATGGATGCACTCTTCCGTGGAGCCGAACCAGGCTTCCACCGGCGCCCTCGCCGGCAGGTAGTGGGTCTGCTTGGCCGAATCGAGCGCCACGACTTTCGTGCCTTGGGGCACCGCGCGTGCAATCGCCGAGCATGTGTCGGTCATCACCAGCCCGCCCGCGTCTTCGATCTGCCTGGTGAACCCGCTCATATCCGCCACCGTCTTCACCGCGCGCGACGTGAACATCCACAGATGGGTCTTGATCCGCTTCCCGTCCAGCATCCGCGCCACGTCGCGAAATTGTTCAATCGACGCATGCGGGCAGCCCAGCATCACATAATCGACATTCGTATCGCGGCCATTCGCGTTCAACGTTTCATACACGCGCCGGCGCTCCCCAGCGCCGTATTTGATAGTGACCGCAGGCTTACGCGCGTCGAGCGCCGTCTCCAAGTTCGGCGCCTCCGGCGTCACGCCCACGATGTGATACATCTCCACGCCGCCCGACGATGCCGCCGCAGCCCCGAAATGTTTGTGACGCAGCGGATCGGCCTGCCGGATCGCGCCCGTCAAAACAGGAATGGCTTCTTCCACAACCCCGCCGATGAAATAGCCGAGCATCCCCCAATCCATCACGCTCTCCACCGGCGTCTCCACTTCGATCAGGTGCGTCGCGTGGCGATATTCGTCGCGATGAAAACCCCAGTCGGGAATCTTGCCTGTTAGCATCGCGGCACTGGTGCTCTCGCGGCCCTCGGTATTGGTGCGCGCGCCGATCACCGAATTGCAGTACACCACCGCCGACGATTCCATCCACGCGCAATGCTCGCCCCGCAACGGCAGATTGCCGGCCAGATAGGGCGTGCAGGTCTTCATGATCTGGACGCCGTGCCGCGCCAGTTCGGCTTCGTCCGCGCGCTGGTGCTGCATCGCTTCGCGGCTCATCCCCAGATCGGCCCAATGCGCCAGATCCATGCCGCCCTGCAAATGACAGCAATTCCCGGTGGCCGCCGGAACGGACATCACCTCGCCGGCGTCGAGATCGTAGAGGGAGAAGACCGCTTCGAAGCCCCCGTTGCCCGCATGTTCTTCGAAATATTTCTGCAGAAACAGCGTGGACGATCCGGGCACCCCCGCTATGTTCTTGGTATCGACGAAACGTTCAGCCCCTAACGCCGTGGCGTATCGCACCAACAATTCCATGGCTTTTTGTTTCGCGACGCCGTCCCCGCCGTCCAGCATGGCTTTTTCGTCATTCGCCAGGATCATCACTTACTATTGTGCTACTGGGTGAGAGACTAAGGGCGCTCTTCGATGTGCTTCAACCGCGCATCGAGCACTTCTTCCACTCGCCGAAGCTCGGCGCGCCAAAGGTCGCGCATATCGTCAAAGCGCGTGTTGATGGCGTCGAAGCGCGCGTTAACGGCGTCGAAGCGCGCGTCCATCTTTGATTCCACTTTGCCAATCTTGGCGTTAATGTAGGCAATGACGAGCCCGATCAACGTGGCGTTAAACAGCATCGGAATGCCAACCAAAATATATAACTGTTCGTTGGTCACCACGAGTAGTGCGCTCAGCCTGGCACTATTCTCTCATAAGGCATCCAGTGAAATATTACGGCTCCAGTGAATATCAGGCCGACGGCTTCCACCGCGCATCCGGAGTGTTCGTTGGTCACCATTAGTCCTCTACGTTCGCCGCAAGCCTCTTCCGCAAGGCCCCCAGATCGATTTCGTGCACGCTTCCCTTCCGCGCCAGATCCAACGCATGCGCTGCCGCTGCGCCCATCGCGATGCACGGACCCATCACCCGCACGCTCGATAACGCCGTCGCATCGCCATCGATACAGCGCCCCGCCGCCACCAGATTGTCCACCGCGGGTGGCGTCAAGCTCCCCAGCGGCACGTAATGCACATGATCGGCGTCGAATGGCTCCCAAACATAACCCTCGGCGTTGTGATGTTGTTCCAGCGGCCACGCGGTCCGCGCAATGCTGTCGGGAAACTTCACGCCAGCCCGCACTTCATCCACGGTAAGATGATGCCGGCCGACAATCCAGCGCGTCTGCCGGATACCGGGCAGCCCGTACGAACGCACGCGCGCTTCTCGAAACGCCGCCGGAAATTCCGACCGTAAAAACTTCATCGTCAGGTCGGCCTGATCCTTGCCTTCCAGTCCCGTCTTGGACGCACCAAACGGATCGATCGGATTCTCGATGTGCGTCATGTTCACAACCGCCGTGGCGCGCCCCGGAAAACTCATCGCAAAGCCATCCCGGCGGATCATCCCGTACTCAGGCCCGCGCTCTCGAATGCGTTCCGACATCTCGGCGCGGCTGGGTTTGTGCGCCTCGTCGAAGTTCTCGATCACGATCATCTGCGATCCGTAAATAACGCCTTCGGCCGGTTCGCGGCACTCCAGGCCAGCGCCCCACACCACCGCCGCGTCGCCCGTCGCATCCACGAATCCGTCCGCGCGCACCGTAACATCGCCATAGCGCGTCGCAAATTCCAGCGCCTTGATCCTGCGCCCCTCGCGCTGCACGCTCCGCAAAATCGCGCCCACCAGCGGCGTGATTTTCAGCTCCAGAACGCGCCGCTCCACCCACCGCCCCAGAGCGACTTCGTTATACAGCGCGTTCAGCGACACGCCGCCCATCACTACGTGCAAATCGCCGGTGGCCCCCAAGTCGCGCAGGATGTCGTCGGCGATCCCGTGCGTCAGTTGTTTGTTCTTCGGCGGATTGCCGAACAGCCCCACGATCATTCCGATGATGGAGTTCACCGCCTGCCCGCCCAGCGCCGGCAAGCCGTCGATCAGGATCACCTGGCGCCCCAAGCGCGCTGCTTCAATCGCCGCTGAGACGCCCGAAATCCCAGCGCCCACTACGCAGATGTCCGCCGAATGCTCCCGCAGCGCTGGGACGCCGTTGCGCCGCACCACTCGCGTCTCGGGACGAAAGGGTTTTTCAAGCATCCGCTATGAGCCCGTCACCTTGGCGCCAATCTTGAGCGCGTTCTTCAGGAACACGAAGCGATCTACCCACTCGTCGATCTGCTTGGTGGTCGGCTTGCCGGCTCCATGCCCCGCGCGCGTTTCTATCCGAATCAATATGGGCGCCGGACCCTCCTGCGCCTGCTGCAACGTCGCCGCGTACTTCAAGCTGTGCCCCGGCATCACGCGATCGTCGTGATCCGACGTCGTAATCAGAGTCGGCGGATAAAGGCCTTTGCGAATGTTGTGCAGCGGCGAATACGCGCGCAGAACTTTGAAATCCTCCGGATTCGCCGACGATCCGTACTCGCCCACCCACTGCGTTCCAAACCCGAAGTTTTGGAATCGCAACATGTCCATTACGCCCACCGCCGGCATCGCCGCCCCAAATAAATCCGGCCTCTGATTCAGCACGGCGCCGATCAACAAACCGCCATTGCTGCCGCCAAAAATCGCCAACTTGGGCGTCGACGTATACTTGCTCGCGATCAGCCATTGAGCCGCCGCGATGAAATCGTCAAGCACATTCTGCTTCTTCGCGCGCATCCCCGCCTGGTGCCACGCTTCGCCATATTCCGATCCGCCGCGAATATTCGCCAACGCGTACACGCCGCCCATTTGCATCCATTCCACAAGCGCGGGCCGGAATACCGGCGTTTCCGCGACATCGAAGCCCCCATACGCGTAGAGCAGCGTCGGATTCTCCCCGTCCAGCTTCAGGCCTTTCTTGTAACTCAGAAACATCGGAACGCGAGTGCCGTCTTTGCTCGAATAGAACACCTGCTTGGTCTCGTACTGCGACAGATCCACCGCAACCTTGCTCTGCCGGATCGCCGCGGTTTTCCCAGTCTCCAGATCCAACCGGTAAATGCCCGGCGCGATGGTGAAGCCCTCAAACTCGTAGAACATTTCCTTGTCCTCAAGCCGCGCACCCGACCATCCGGCCGTCCCGATCCCCGGCATCGCGATATCCTCCGCCGGCTTACCGTCCAAGCTCACGAGCCGCGCCGCCGAATGCGCGTCCTTCATGTATGAAAGCAGTAGCTTGCCATCGGCGATCTGCGCGCTATCCAAAGTCTCCGCCCGTTCCGGAACAAGCTCCTTCCAATTCGCGCGTTCCGGATGTTCGATGTCCATCGCGATCACGCGGCCGCGCGGCGCTCGATCGTTGGTTTGCAAATACAGCTTCGACCCAATGACGGCCAGCGGGATGTAGGCAGAATCGGCCGACGGAATCAGCATTACCGTACGCGGATTCGCGGCGTGCAGGTCTTGATAGGCCAGCAGATTCTTCCCCGGAACACCAATCTCCAGGTACAACAGCAGATACCGGCTGCCCTCCATCACCATCGGCGCGATGGTCCAGTTCGGATGATCGGGCCGCTCGTAAATCAGCTTGTCCGCCGATTGTGGATCGCCCAGCTTGTGGAAGTAAACCTTCTGGTTCAGCGCCGCCACGGTCAGCAGCTTTTCCGGAGGCGGTTCCGCAAAACGCGAATAGTAGAACCCGCGATCGTCGGCCGCCCACGAAACATTACTGCCCTTGGTCCACTGGATCAGGTCGGACGAATCCCGGCCGGTAGCCACGTCGCGCACGCGCCACTCCGCCCAATCCGAACCGGCCTGCGCCACCGCATATGCCAATAAGCTCCCACTCCAACTCTCCGACTCGCCGTCCAGCGCCGCCGTCCCATCCTTGCGATACGTGTTCGGATCCAGCAGTACGCGTCCCGGCGCGGTGAGCGAATCCGTCACGTACAGCACCGACTGGTTTTGCAGCCCGGAATTGTGGAAATAGAAATAGTGATTTCCGGCTTTGTGGAAGTCGCCGAATTTCTCGTAATTCCACAGCTTGGTGAGCTGCTCCTTGATGGCCTCGCGCCCCGGCAACTTCGCCAGATACCCGAACGTAAGCGCGTTCTCCTGTTCGACAAACTTCTCGGTTGACGCCGCGTCGGCATTCTCCAATCCGCGATACGGATCGGCGATTTTCACGCCGTGATAATCGTCTACCTGATTGCCCTTGGGAGCAACCGGATAATTGAACTTGGTCGCCTTGTCCGCGCCCAGAAATAGCACGACGCCGGCGAGTGTTAGCAGGATTGGTTTCACAGGAGGCCCTTCGGTTTCATTGTCGCAAAGTTGGGCAAACCATTTTGACCGCGATTACGCTTTCGGCAGGTGTAAACGCCGGTCTCGCCGCCGCTGCCTCTGAGCGATCCCGCTTCAGGTGAACCGTGACTAACCACTTCACGGCCCCAGCCGCATCCTTCGGGTTGCCGCTAATTCTGACGACGATGAAATCGTCGACGAATCCTGCCATCAACAAACCGAAAACATTGAACGGATTGAACGGGTCCGTAGCAAATTGCTGGCGCTGGAGCCGAAGAACTTCGACCTATTTATCAAAGATCTTCTGCTACATTGCGGTTTCTCCGACGTCTGCGTACCGAATTCAGCGCAGACAGGAGCGGGATCGGATTAGTGAACTGACGGATCGTAGTCAGGGCTGCACGCCGATCCCGCGACGGCTGAATCGCGAACTGAAGGGATGGGCGAATTACTTTTCGCTGGGACACCCGAGCCAGGCGTATCGGAATATCAACTGGCATCTCGGCTATCGACTTGCCCATCACCTGAACCAACGGCCGGATGGGATGTCGCTCTATGCACATCTTCCACGGCTGGGGCTCAAGTTTCTGTGAATCAAACCATGCGAAAGCCGCTGACGAAGGTTTTCAGGAAAGCCGGATGCGGGAAATCCGCACGTCCGGTTCGACGAGGGGACAGTGAGTCGCGGACGGAACCGTCGCTCACCGTCCTACTCTACTCTTCATCGGCGGCTAAATTTTACCTACTGAACAACATCGACGCCCATGCTGCGCGCGGTTCCCTTGACGCTCCGCACCGCGGCCGCCACGTCAAAGCAGTTCAGATCCGGCATCTTCAACTTTGCGATCTCTTCCACCTGCTGCTCGGTGATTTTGCCGACCTTGGTCTTGTTCGGCTCCGCGGATCCCTTGGCCAGATTTACAGCCCGCTTGATCAGCACCGGCACCGGAGGCGTCTTGGTGATGAAGGTGAACGACCGGTCGCTATAAATAGTGATGACCACAGGAATGATCAGCCCCTCCTGGTCCTTGGCGGAGGTCTTGGCGTTGAACGCCTTGCAGAACTCCATGATGTTCACGCCTTGTGGACCGAGAGCGGTGCCCACCGGAGGCGCCGGCGTGGCCTTGCCCGCCGGAATTTGCAGCTTTACACTCGCAGTAACCTTCTTTGCCATATCTTCTCGTCTTTTCTGGTATCTCGATCTTCTATAACTTTTCTACTTGCAGGAAATCCAGTTCCACCGGCGTAGCGCGGCCGAAAATCGTCACCAGCACGCGCAATGTATTGCGCTCCGGATTGATTTCGTCCACCTTGCCTGAGAAGTTGGCGAACGGCCCGTCGTTGATCCGCACCATTTCGTTCTTCTCGAAGTTCATCTTGGGGCGCGGACGCTCCGCCGAGGTCTGCTGCCGGAACAGAATCGAATTCACTTCGTCGGCCGTCAACGGCACCGGGCTGTTGCCCCCGCCGACGAAACCGGTGACGCGCGGCGTGTTCTTCACCTCGTGCCACAGTTGATCGTTCATTTCCATTTGCACCATCACGTATCCGGGATAGAGCAAACGCTTGCTGGTGACCTTCTTGCCGCCGCGAAGTTCCACTACTTCTTCGGTCGGAATCAGGAGTTCGCCAATCTGCTTGTCAAAGCCGAAAGCCTGAGCGCGGCTTCGCAGGGAATCGGCCACCTTCTGTTCGAAGCCCGAGTAGGTGTGGATGATGTACCAGTTCTTGCCGTCGGCAACGGCGGCCGCCGCAGGTGTCCCACCTTCTTCCGCGGGAGACTCGGGAGTTTGCTCGACAGCATCCTCGGTCTCGTCAGTGTGAATAATTTCGTCGTCCGCCATTAGCCTCTCTCACTTACTTGGTGAACGCGTTAAACAGCTTGTTGATGAGACTCAGGAAGATCTGGTCGATCACCGCAAAATACGCCGCGAACGCGAACACCGCGACAATCACCACTACGGTGGTGCCGCGAACTTGCTTCCAAGACGGCCACGTCACGCGGCGCATCTCGGTCTGCAGCTCTTCAAAATAATCCTTCACCGCCACGGGCCAACTGGAGGCCCGCTGGATGAAACTTCCCCCGTCGCCTTCCTGCGTTTGTGCGATAGCCATGGTTCCTGATTTCCTCGCTCCGAGTGAGATGGCAGGGGCAGAGGGATTTGAACCCCCAAAGGCGGTTTTGGAGACCGCTGGTTTACCGTTAGCCTATGCCCCTACTCGGGCCGCCCTAACTCAGTCTACTTGATTTCCCGGTGCGCCCGATGTACCCGGCAAAAGGCGCAGAACTTCTTCAACTCCAGACGCTCAGTCTTGGTCTTCTTATTCTTGGTCTTGCTGTAGTTCTTGCGTTTGCACTCGGTGCACTGCAATGTAATGATCTCTCGCATCATCGCTCCCTTCAGTCGCGAGAAGTCAGAATCCAGAAGTCAGAATCCAGAATGGGAACCTTGCCTTCATTCTGAATTCTGAATTCTAGAATTCTGAATTCTATTCCAAAATCTCCGTCACGGTTCCCGCACCCACCGTCCGGCCGCCTTCGCGGATCGCAAACCGCAATCCCTTGTCCATGGCCACCGGCGTAATCAGCTCGATCACCAATCCCACGTTGTCGCCCGGCATCACCATCTCGGTGCCTTCCGG
>Ga0182024_10002029_pt1 | contig 51020 bp, 29 predicted proteins | sample P32metaG_FD_120480 | JGI IMG/M metagenome (GOLD analysis project Ga0182024, IMG submission 120480) | Permafrost microbial communities from Stordalen Mire, Sweden - P3-2 metaG (Illumina Assembly) | ecosystem: Environmental > Terrestrial > Soil > Wetlands > Permafrost | place: Sweden: Stordalen... | reverse complement strand
TCTATCGACAGCGGACTGGACCGGCCAGATGATCCTCAACTGCCTCGACAACATTGACATGATCAGCGAGCACTACTACGCATCCGGCACGCAGCACACTGATATGAAGCTGCAGAAGAAAGTCCCTATCGACCCTCCTTTGTCGTTCATTGAATGGCAGCGCGCGCCAGCCGTCCAGGTCCGCGCGAAGTATGAGCACTACCAGGAATACCTGAAGCTTATACCAGCCCTACGCGCCAAACAGGTCCCCATCGCCATCGACGAATGGGCATACTTCGGCGGCGGACCGAACTCCTACAAGACCGTCCCCGCCTACGCATGGGCCTTTCACGAAATGTTCCGCCACTCCGATATCTTCCAATTGGGCGCATTCACCTTTGCAACTTCGATGATGAGCGAGAAGCGCAGCGAAGCTGTGCTCAATCCCACGGGGATGCTCTTCAAGATGTACCGCGATCACTTCGGCACCATCCCCGTCGAGGTGTCCGGAGACTCACCTCAGCCGAAGCCGACGTTTCCGGCCGGCGGCGATCAGCCGGCGGTGAACCCCGGCAGCGATACCTACCCGCTCGACGTGAGCGCAGCGTTCAGCGAGGATCGCAAGACCCTCGCCATCGCCGTGCTCAATCCTTCTGACTCCGAACAGAGCATCAAGATTGTAATCAACGGCGCAAAGCTCGGGAGTTCGGGACATCTCTACCGCATGGCTCCCGACTCAATTGATGCGAAAGTTGAAGTCGACAAGAAGCCGGAGGTTCAGGTCGAGGACCAAACGCTGGGCGCATTGCCCGAAACAGTTACCGTGCGCCCATTCAGCGTGAACATTTATTCCTACCCGGTCAAGTAACCGGGTTCCTAAGAGAGGGTGCATATGAAACTACAGAAGCAATTCATTGCGTGCGCAATCACATTGGCGGTCGTGTCGGGATCGATTCTCGCGGCCCAGGTGCAGACGATCGTTCCCGAAGTGGTTTCCGGCGCAAAGCCCGTCACGGTGGAGCACATCAAGATTCACGGCGCGGCTCTCGAAGGCAATCTCGAAGGCGACGCTGTCGATCGGGACGCAATCGTCTTCCTGCCACCGAGCTATGAGAAGGATAAGAAGCGCCATTATCCGGTAGTCTATGCGCTGCATGGCTATTCGATTGGCGCCGAACAATGGTCGCACGAGATTCACGTCCCGCAGACCGTAGAAGGCGCATTCGCGAATGGATCACAGGAGATGATCATCGTCCTGCCGGACTCGAAGACCATTTATAACGGATCGATGTATTCCAGCTCTGCCACCACCGGTGATTTCGAGAACTACATCGCTCGCGATGTAGTGGCCTACATGGACGCGCACTATCGCACAATTCCCAATCGCCAGAGCCGCGGCCTCGTCGGCCATTCCATGGGAGGCTACGGTGCGTCACGCATCGGCATGAAGCACCCAGAGGTCTTCGGCGCTCTCTACATTATGAGTCCCTGCTGCATGTCTCCGATGGCCGGCGGCGGACCCGGACCTGCCGATCAGATGAAGGAACGGGCGATTGCCAGTGAGAAGAAGGTTGCGGATGCCAAGTCCCCCGCCGACCTGGCGGCGCAGTCGCCGGGCTTCGCCTCCGCACAATATGCAACGGCAGCGGCGTGGGCGCCCGATCCGAAGAACCCTCCGCTCTACTTCGACCTTCCGACCAAGGACGGAGTGCCGCAGCCGGAGATCGTGGCCAAGTTCACCGCCAATTCGCCGCTCGCCTTTGTCGATCAGTACATCGGAAATCTCAAGCAGTACCGCGCCATCGCTATGGACGTGGGGGATCAGGATGGACTGCGATTCGATGCCACCAAGCTGCACACGATTTTCGATAACTACGGCATCGCAAACAGTTTTGAAATCTACTCCGGCACGCACACGAGCGCGGTCGCGGATCGATTCCAGAACCATGTACTGCCGTTTTTCAGCAAGAATCTATGCTTCACGGCAGATTGCCGTTAAGCAGTAAGTGCAGGAGGCCTTGATGACGGATCGATCGCGCCGCCGCTTTCTCAAGACGTCTGTCAGCGCCGCCGGCCTTTGCCTGGCTGGCTCCTCTCCAGTCGCTCATGCCTTGTTGGCCGATGGGCCAGAGCATCCGGCGGGCAAGCTTGAGCCCTTCCCGCTTGCTTCGGTTCGCCTTGACCCCGGCATCTTCAAGCAGCAGGAGGAGATCAATGCGCGCTACCTCGACTCGCTCACGGTCGATCGCCTGCTGCATTCCTTCCGTGTCACGGCAGGCATTTCTTCCAGCGCCATACCTTACAAAGGCTGGGAGGATCCAAGCTGCGAACTTCGTGGCCACTTCGCCGGTGGGCACTTTCTGTCTGCCGTCGCGCTGTCCTCGGCCGGCTCGGGAAACTCCGTGCTCAAGAGCCGCGGCGATGAAGTTGTTTCCGGTCTGGCAGCGTGCCAAAAGAAGATCGGAAGCAACTACCTGAGCGCCTATCCAACCGATATCTTCGAACACCTGGCGCAGGGCAAGCCGGCGTGGGCGCCCTTTTACACCTACCACAAGATCATGGCCGGTCTGCTCGACATGCATCAGCTCACCGGCAACACCGAGGCACTCCAGATCGCCGAAGGCATGGCTGTGTGGGCGCGGGACTATTTTACGGGCATCAGCACCGACCAGCGCCTGCGCATTTTGCGCGACGAATACGGCGGCATGAACGAAGCGCTGGTCAACTTGGCCGCGGTAACCAAAAAAGATCGCTATATTGAAGCCGCGCACCTTTTTGAGCAGCCCGGCTTCCTTGATCCGCTGGCCGCGCGCCGCGATGAGTTGCAGGGTCTGCATGCCAACACGCACGTTCCCAAGATCATTGGCGCGGCCCGCATGTACGAGGTTACCGGAGATCGACGCTATCGCGAAATTGCCGAGTATTTCCTTGCCGAAGTCCTCGATGCGCGCAGTTACGTCATTGGCAACACGAGCCAGGATGAGCACTGGAAATCGCCAGCTGGACAACTTGAAGGAACGCTGGTGTGGACGAATGCAGAGTGCTGCGTGGCCTACAACCTGATGAAGCTTCAGCGCCCTGTCTTCGGCTGGACGGGGGACGCGCGCTGGATGGATGCGTACGAGCGCGCCCTCTTCAACTGCAGGTTAGGCACTCAAAACGCGCAGGGCCTCAAACAATACTTCTTCCCGCTCGCGGCAGGCTACTGGCGCGCGTACAACTCACCCGAGGAATCGTTCTGGTGTTGCACAGGCACAGGCGCCGAGGAGTTCGCCAAATTTGCGGACACCATTTACTTCCGCCGTGACCGAGACATCTTTGTCAACCAGTTCATCGCCTCCACGCTTACCTGGAAAGACGAAGACCTTGTTTTGCAGCAGGTCACGCAATTTCCGCGGGAGCAGGGCACAACGCTCAAGGTCAGGTCTTCAAGGCCAGCGCCGCGCGCAATCCATGTGCGTATTCCAAGCTGGACCACCGAGGACGCGCAGGTGAAGATCAATGGCCGGCCGATTGAAGCGATCGCGGACCCGGGCTCGTATCTCTCCATTCGAAGAATTTGGCAGGATGGCGATACGATCAGCATCGACCTCCCAATGAAACTCCGCCAGGAGCCATTGCCCGGCGACGACTCGGTGGCTGCGGCACTATACGGCCCGCTTGTTCTTGCAGCCGATCTCGGTCCGGGGCCTGCCGATGGACCCATGCGTGTCATTCACGGCCGGGACACAGTGCCCAAGGATCTGCCCGTGGCATCTGCCATGCCAAACGTTGCCGGCGCACAAGATAAGGACACGAAGCATTGGATTCAGGTTGAATCCGCGCCGGAGCTCAATTTCACTTGCTCTGGCGTAGACCAAAAATACGATCTCATGCCGATGTACCGGGTTCGAGACCAACGTTACTCAATTTATTGGCAAACCGGGAATTTCAAACAGCGGACCTAGCTTGTAAATACATGGTTCGCGCCGACCGCTGGAGCGGAATGCGAGCAGGCGCGAATTGAAAGGTGCAATCCAATGAAGTTCCGATTGAGTGCAGGGACTCGGGCGAGGTGCGTGTCGCCTAATACTATTCGAGCCATTCCAATCTTGCTGATCCTGTCAGGAACTGTCGGCGTTGCGGCACAAATGCCGGGCCAGAAGGCGCCTGGTCCTCCGCCTGCGCAAGTCGAGCAAACTAGCCATGGCATCCGCGCGACTGCGGGCAACGAAGTCCTTGAGGTCACCGTATGTACTGACTCGGTGATTCACGTCGTTGCTACGCCCGAGCCTTCCGCTCCCGCTTCGCCGCGCCCGTGGATGCTCGACGCACTGCAATCCTGCCCCGGAGCGGCGTTCACCTTCACACAAGACGCGAAAGTGGCCACCCTAAAAACCCCGAAGCTCGAGGTCACAGTCCATATAGAGCGCGGCAATCTCACTTTCCGGACCGCAGGCGGAGAATCGCTGCTAAACGAAGGCAACAGCATACCGCGCACCTATGAGCCGGTCGAGCTCAATGGCGATCACACCTACCGCGTCACGGACCGCTTTTCTACAACGATTACAGAGGCTCTCTACGGACTGGGTCAGCATCAGAGTGGCATGTTCAACTATCGAGGAGCAACAGTTGAGCTGGGACAGAACAACACCGATGTCGCCATCCCGCTGCTGATTTCAAGCAAGGGCTATGGGTTGTTGTGGAACACGGCGGCGCTCACCTACTTCGACAATCGCTTCCCGCTCGATTTGAAGCTGACTTCCATCGCCGGCAAGTCGATTGACTACTACTTTCTCTACGGCGCGGAGATCGACACCATTCTCCATGAGTACCGCACCATGACCGGCCACGCGCCCATGCTGCCGAAGTGGGCTTACGGCTTCTTTCAATCGAAGGATCGCTACGTTTCGCTCGACGAGATTCGCGGGATCGCGCAACGCTATCGACAGGAGCATATCCCGCTCGACGCCATGGTGCAGGATTGGTTCTGGTGGAAGACCGAGGGCGACCCAATCTTCAATTCCAACTATCACGACGTTGCGCAAGATCTCGATGCCCTGCACAAAGAGAACGTACACGCCATGATCTCTGTTTGGGGCCTGCTCGATCCGGAATCCGAAACGTACAAGATTCTGGATGCAAAGCACGAGCTCGTGGCTGGCGCGCACGTCTACGACGCCACCAACCCCGAGGCGCGCGACATCTACTGGGGGCATCTGCCAGGCAAGCTGCTGGCACAGGGATGGGACGCCTTCTGGCTTGATAGCGCCGAGCCCGAAGAATACTGGCCGCACATGGGCGATGCCATCCTCAGCAGCCGCCAGCTCGCCGTCGGCAACGGCGCCGAATTCACCAACGTCTTCCCGCTCCTACACACCCTTGGCGTGCAGGATCACTGGAGAGCCCAGAACCCGAGTAAGCGCGTCTTTCTGCTCACGCGCTCAGCGTTCCTGGGGCAGCAGCGCGTCGGCGCCACCGTCTGGTCGGGAGACGTCTACGGCACCTACTGGGGCTTGAGTCACCAGGTCCCTGCCGGTCTCAATTTCGCCTTGTCCGGGGCTCCATATTGGACCACCGACATTGGCGGCTACTGGCCGCCCCACGACGTCCCTCTCGCCGATCCCGCTTTCCAGGAGCTCTACGCGCGCTGGTTCGAGTACGGCACCTTCTGCCCCATCTTCCGCACCCACGGCCACAGGCCGCACAACGAGTTGTGGAGCTTCGACAAAGTCGAGCCTATCCTGGTGAGCTACGACAAGCTCCGCTATCGCCTGATGCCGTATATCTATTCGCTTGCCTGGAAGGTGACAAGCGAGGATTACACGATTCAACGGCCGCTCGTGATGGACTGGCGCACCGACCCCAACACTTGGAATCTCGGCGACGAGTTCATGTTCGGGCCGGCCATCCTCGTCAATCCCGTGTTGAAGGCCAATACAACGAAACGAGACGTCTACCTTCCGGCGGCGCCTGCATGGTACGACTTCTGGACCGGCAAACTGCTCAACGGCAACCAGGAGATTGACGCCGATGCGCCCCTCGAACGATTACCTCTTTTCGTGCGCGCGGGTTCCATTGTCCCGATGGGTCCGCAAATCGAGTACGCCGCGCAGGACCCCGCAGGGCCGATCGAGCTTCGCATTTATCGTGGAGCCGATGGGGAATTCGATCTTTATGAAGATGGGGGCGACGGCTACGAGTACGAGAAAGGGGAGCACGCTGTGATTCCCATTCGCTGGGACGATCACACCGGCGCGCTGACAATCGGCGCTCGCGAAGGATCCTTTCCGGGGATCGTCGAAGGTCGCAGGTTTCGCGTCGTCTTGGTTGCGGACGGACACGGCGTGGGCGCTGAGGTGACAGGCTCGGCGAACGCAGAAGTCCGCTACGAAGGCAAGGAAGTTAAGACAACCATTAAGTAATCTGCGCCTGCGCGAGACTTCGCAAAGAAGTGTCCGCGCCGCGCTCATATTTGCTTCGCGGGAAAGAAGGCTGATCATGACGCATTGCAAACTCTCGCTTCTGGTGGCTGCTGTATTGTGTGCGCCCTTGGCCGCCCAGTCTGAATCGGCCGACCCCTGTGCCGCTCTCGCTGGCCTCAAGATCGACGGCGTCGAAATCACCAAGGCTGCGCTCGTTCCCGCCGGAACTACGATCCCACCGCCGTACCCCGGCGCTCAGGGTATCGGCCCGTTGCCCGCGCACTGCCGAGTCGATGGAATTATCAATCGCCGCAAGGGCATAGACGGCCAGGAATTCGGCATCGGCTTTGCTCTTGCCCTGCCCGAGCCTGCTACCTGGAACGGCGACTTCATGATGCAAGGCGGCGGAGGTGGCAATGGCATCGTCTCCTATCCAGCGGGTGCGAACTACGCCGGCGACAAGCCTGCACTCTCTCGCGGATTCGCCGTGGCCAGCACCGATACAGGACACAAAGCAAAAACAGGCGCCTTCGACTTTTCTTTCATGCGCGACGAGCAGGCCTATCTCGACTTCGCTTTTCTCGCAAACGCTGAAGTCGCTGGAGTGGCGAAGCAGATCATCGCAACCTATTACAGAAAACCCGCGGCGTACTCCTATTTCGTCGGCTGCTCCACTGGCGGGCGCGAAGGCATGATCCTCTCGCAACGTTATCCCACCGCCTTCAACGGTATCGTTTCCGGCGACCCTGCCATGCGCACAGGCCTTTCCAACCTGGCCATCGGCCAATGGATCCCTGTTGCATATAACCAAGCCGCGCCCAAAGACACCTTCGGCAAGCCGCAGATCGAAAAATTTCTCACCGACAGCGATCGCACGCTTTTCATGGACGCGCTTATGAAACGATGCGACGCAAAAGATGGCGTGGCCGACGGCATGATCTCCGACCCTCTCGGCTGCGAGTTCGATCCTGCAGTGCTCGCCTGCGAGGCTGGCCAGAAAGAAGGATGCATCGCGCCTGAAAAAATCAGCGCCATCAAGAAAGCCTTCGCCGGACCGAAGAACGCATATGGCACTCAAGTCTATCCCGGCTTCCTTTATGACGGGGGCATTGCGATGAAGGGTTTTGTCTCAGGATTGCTGGCCATGGGGCCAAGCGGCATCTTCGGCCACTACACCAGCGCCACGGAAATCGACGTAGACCAGCTCGCGCTCCATGCCTCCGATCCACTCGTCGAGCCCGCCTCCACCAATCTCACAACCTTCTCTCTTAGCGGGGGTAAGCTCATCTTCTTCCACGGCGACAGCGATCCGTGGTTCTCACCGCTTGACACGCTTGACTATTACAAATCCCTTGCCGCAACCAACGGCGGTGCAGACAAGGTTGCCGAGTGGAGCCGGATGTTCCTTGTCCCGGGCATGGCCCATTGCGGCAGTGGGCCGGCTCTCGATCACTTCGACATGCTCTCCGCCGTCGTCGACTGGGTCGAGAAGGGAACGGCCCCTGATTCCGTTACCGCCACCGGTCAGGCATTCCCAGGCCGCAGCCGCCCGCTCTGCGCCTATCCAAAGCACGCGCAGTACAACGGAAACGGTGACACCCAGGACGCCCGCAACTTCCAATGCCAGGACCCCGCACATCAATAGCAAGAGGTTTGCAGTCATGAGTTCCAGATCCATTCCCAGACACATTTATTGCGCAGCTCTCGCGGCCGCGATGTTGCTTGCGGCCGGTGCTGGCGCATGCGCGCAGCCCACGCCTGGTCAAGCGACATGTGCTGCGGTGGCCAAGCCATTTCCGTTCATCAGCCCCATCTTTGGCGACAACATGGTCCTGCAGCGCGGCAAGCTCGACACCATCTGGGGCTGGTCCGACCCGGGCGATACCGTCCGAGTGCAGATCGGCGAAAACACCGCAACCGGCACCGCCGGCCCCGATCGCCGGTGGCAGGTGAAGATTCAGCCGCCTGCGCCCGGTGGACCCTATACCGTGAAGATCACCGGCCATCAAAGCGCTGAACTGCACAATGTCCTGGTCGGCGACGTGTGGCTCTGCGGCGGGCAATCCAACATGGGGCTGCCTCTACGGTTCACAAAGAACGCGGAGGAGGAGATTAAGGCGGCCAACTACCCCGACATTCGCTTCTTTACCGTAGGCGGTCATCCCGCATACCACCGTGTTGATGTGATCGACGGCGACTGGCGCGTCGTCTCGCCCGAGACAGCGAGCTGGATTTCGGCGGTCGGCTATTATTTCGCCCGAAAGGTCGAGCAGGAGATGCACATTCCCATCGGCCTCGTCGTGGACTCCGTCGGCGGTACTCCGGCAGAGGCCTGGGCGAGTGCCGACGCGCTTCGTCCGCTCCATGACTTCGATGTCCCACTCGCAGAGCTCGATCGGCTGAAATCCAAAGGCGCGCCCGAATACGGCAACTACATCATGCACTGGTATGACGAGTACGACACGGGCCAGAAGAACAATTGGGCCGCTCAGGATTACGATGACTCGGCGTGGAAATCGGTGCCAATCCCCGGCGGATTCGCGGAACTGGGCGTGCCCGATACGCCGGCACTTGTCTGGTTCCGCAGGGAGATCACACTCCCCGACCCGCTTCCTGCTGGACGCGCCATGCTCAACCTCGGCGAGATTGAGCGCATGGACACGGTCTACATCAACGGCAAATCCGTGGGCGGCAGTGCATGGGTCGAGAACCCACGCGTGTATCCGGTGAGCGGCGCTCTCAAGGCCGGCAAGAATGTAATCGCCATTCGCGTTCTCAAATCCAAGCCCGATGGTGGCTTTCTCTCCAAGCCTGAAGATCTGCATCTCTCGCTCGGCGATCAGAGCAGTATTCCTCTCGCCGGCGAGTGGAAAGCAAAGATCAGTGTCGATGCTCGTCCGCCGCAACCTCTGCCTATCGCTTACGAGAACTGGCCCGTTATGCCGACCGTTCTTTACGAGGGCATGCTTGCCCCCGTCGCTCCGCTCTCGATCACCGGCGCCATCTGGTATCAGGGTGAACAGAACTCGCCGCGCGGTTACCAATACCGCAGAGTCCTTCCTGCCATGATCGCCGACTGGCGCTCGCTCTTTGCTCAGGGCGATTTCCCTTTCTACATCGTCAGCTTGCCCGCATTCACGAAACGCAGCCCCGTTCCCGTCGACGGAGACGACTGGACGGAGACGCGGGAATCGCAGGCCATCACCGCCGCCACCGTTCCCAACACCTGCCTGGCCGTCACCATCGACACCGGAGACCCTGACAACATCCACGCAAAAGTCAAACAGCCAGTGGGTGAGCGGCTGGCATTGTGTGCACTAGCTAACTACTACGGAGAGCATGTTGTTTACGCCGGGCCAACGCTCGAGTCCGTAGACCGGCTGCCGGATGCGATCCGATTGCACTTCGCACATGCGGAGGGCGGCCTCGTAGTAAAGGGAACCAAGTTGGAAGAGTTTGCAATTGCGGGCGATGACCGGAAGTGGTACTGGGCCGATGCGCGGATCGAGGGCTCGTCGGTGGTCGTCTCGTCTCCTTCAGTCCCCAATCCAAAAGAGGTTCGCTACGCATGGCAGTCCAATCCGGCTGCAACTCTTTTCAACGGAGCGGGCCTGCCTGCCGGTCCCTTCCGCTCGGACAATTGGCCCGGTATGACGGAGGGACATCGGCCATATTGACGCTTCGTCGTAGTTTCCGTGAATGGCACTACGCGGTCAAGTGGATTGCCGCCGCCAAATGCAAGCAATGGCAATCCCAGACCCTGCGGCGTATGAGAATTCATCTCGCCTGGTTCGCGAAAAGACGAGAGAATCCAATGGCGCCAATCTGGCAGCTTACCGATCTGGATCGCTACATCGGCCGCTCTATGGCTGCTGGCGAATGTCTATTCGCTCATCGCCTTCGTGCCGGTCAACAACCGTATTAAATCGCGGGAAAAGTCCATTACATTGCCGGGCCGCCCACCTAATCCTCATCCTCCAGGTTGAGTGACAGAATCGGGGTAAGCGTTCAAGGAACGGACTGAGTCTCTTTTCAGCGAAGGACATTTATTGTGCACAATTCTCCGTCGTCATCCAAACGAACCTTAATTGAATCTGTGCAGGAGTCTCCTATTGACGTTTCTGGCTCTCCGCGCGTACTGAATCAGCGGCAATTTGGCTGGCCCGCGCGACCCACTTGCTCCATAGTTCGGGATTGGCGAGGAGCTTGATGTAGACTCCTCCGACTACCGATCGAGCCTGAAAGCCGATCTCGCGAGCTGAAACTGTGTCATACCAATCCGTCATGGGCACGCGGTCTGGGGTGTGGTTCAAGAACTCAAAGATGGGATGAATCATGGTCTGGAAATCCGCGGGGTTCCGGGCGAGCGTCGCAGACCAGAGTGTCCAATCCAGTTTTGTATAGGATGCGCGGTTATCCAAGGGAAGTCCGAAGCGATTCAGGTGCGTTTTGTAGAACGCGATCTCCCGATCAGCAACTTCGGCGGGGAATAGGTGAAAGTCGAGTATGTTATCCCAAACAAGGTTGTACTTTTGGCTCCAGGTATTGGCCTTATCGAAAGACAGCCGGTAGTGATCATTATCTTTTGCCATCGACACCCACCGGGAAGCCATGGATTTGGCAGCAGCTTCGTACTGTGCCGCAGCCTTGTGATCACCAAGTTTCTCAGCAAGTTGGGAATATGCAGCCAGGGCCTCAATCGCTTTGATGGAAAGATTGGTGTTGTGAGCGAGGTGCCCGGCGAAATCATCCGTGCATAACTGGTTTTCCGGATCGAACCCCTTGCCAAGAAGGTACTCAGCCCATTTTGTGAGCAACGGCCAGTAACGGCCGGCGAAATCGGCATTGTGTTCTGCATGTGCGATCGCAGCGACCATCAAAATCATGTCGCCTGACTCTTCCACCGGCATCTGATCCTCTTCGCTCACTTCGCCTCCGCCATACAACTGGCCGTTCGCCAGTGGATAGACTCCAAGGTCGTGCGGAGCGAAGGGGAACTTCCATCGTGCCGATTGCGCGTAGCGCATCACCGGCTCCAGCTGCGCTTCAGCCAGCTTCGGGTTCAGGAAGAGAAACATCGGTGAGGATGGATAGAGAACATCGACCGTGGATATCGACCCATTGCTGAAGTTTTCCTTGGGCATGAAGAACGCAGTTCCATCAGCGTCCTCGACAAGCGTGTGCGCACCGATTGCCTGGCGGAATGCAAGCGTTGCGATCGCCGCAAACTCCGGACCTCCTGCTTGCGTCAGGTCGTGCTGCAAGTCTGCGTCGTATTGCTCAACTTGCTTCTTTAGAGGCAGATAGTCATTTTCTGCGCCCTCAAGCAATGCACTGAAGGTGGAGTACTCCTTGCGCCAATAGGGCAGGAGCCTCTGCTGCATATACTCCACCGAGTAAACATCGTCATAACCCAGAAGCACGTGACGGGTTATGGCCTCCGAGCCGACCGAGCCAAGGTTCAGAACAAGGTTAAGCGTCGGGGCCGGCGGATAGCGGCTCTGAGGCATACGCGGCTGGACCAGGTCATCCTCCTGAGAAATCTGACCGGTAGAGGTGAACTCGTCACGATAGGTCTGATTTCCCGCGGCAAGCGTACTGGCGCCCTCGGCCGCGGGGACCGCCAGGTAGAAATATCCCCAGTCGATGCGCAGGTTATCTCCGGACTTCTCGAGCATGGGCTGCCGGGTGGTACCGGTACGAAGCAGATGGAGACCTTTGACCTCGGCGCGCGACCATACCACGGACTCGTCGCGGCTGTTGGTTGCAATTGCTGCATCGGCGTCCAGATATAGCGCGACATCATGCTTGGCTCCATCGCGCGATTTCACATCCCACACCAGGTAGGTGATCGGCCGAGCCATGATGCGAAGATCGTCAGGAAACGCAGGCGTCAGAAACGTAACTCGCAACTCAATCTCAGCACTCTGCAATGTGACTACAGTACGTGTCGGCGTGATCTGCCGATTCGTCTCTTCAAGTGCAGGAATCCCACGGTCCGCATCGCCGAGAAATCGATAGGTCTTTTCATCCACGCGCACGAGCCCGTTGAGTTCATGACGAACGCCCGTCCAGTGTTTGGTTGGTCCATCGGTAAGTCGATCACCCGTTGACCAAATACTGAAGTAGGGATCATGCACAATCAGTGGCGTCGCCGGGGCGCGGAGAGCAACTGCGGCGTCTTGCTGCGCGATAGTTGCGCTTGCGACGCAACCCAGAAATGTCATTGCCATTAACCTGTTCAAGAATGAACGATTCATCTCACAATTCCTTTATGGTTCCGAAACGAGACCGATCCTGTTTCAGCAGACGGGTCGCGAGGTCAATGAGCGTAACCCATCCGATCCAGAAGACGAAACCACAGGATACTGCAAGCAGTGGCTCCAGGGAGCAGACCTGTCGAGTGAAACGCGGCGGAAATGCTTTTCAGCAAGACTGCCGCGGGGTCTACGATTTGCGTTGAGGAAATGCGGTAATACGTAGCTTCGCGGCCGCATACGGAATCAGCGCAATCGTCTCCTCCGGCTCATCACTGACGACAGGGCTTTGCGGCAGGGACTCGGCAACGCCGTCTTCAGAACGCCACTCGTTGAGCTTGCGCGCCTTCACGCTGAGCCGGACCGGAGCGTGATGGCTTGTGAACGGGCTTTCCCCAACTTCTGCTTCCGAGACGGTGATGCTTTTATCCGGCGAAGCAGTGTCGACATCCAACGCGTAGTTCCAGACAGTGGTTGGAAACACCTGCCAATCGGCAGTCATGCCACGATCACGCAGTTTGACCCAGCTTTCGCCAATGCTGTAGGAGAAGACAAGCGGACCGCGTTCGATAGCGATGGAGTTGTTGAACCACCGGGAAACGCGCGGCGTCATCGGAAATGCAATCTCTACGCGGTCGCCTTGCTTCCACGTGCGTTCGATGCGCGCAAACGAGCCTGGTACAGGTGCAGGAGCGGCGTGGCCGTTCACCATGATCGCCGCGCCCGCAGCCCATGCCGGAATGCGGAACTGCATGGGAAATTCCACCGGCGAGGCAGGGTCAACGGTGAACTTCACATTGCCGCGGAAGGGATAGCCTGTCTCTTCAACAATGTGAACCGGAGTGCCGCGCAGAACTGTGCGCACTTCGCAAGGAGCGTAGACCGCCGCAACCAGCCCATCTTTTGTGTCATTGTCCTGCGCGCCGGAGAGCATGAACAGGCTGGCCGTGAACTTGGGCCATCCCTGGTGGAAGTTGGCCGTGCAGCAGCCAAAGTTCGGTTCCAGACCATACAGATTTGATTCAGGCCCGTCGGTGGTCCATGGCTTGTGGTGCAGGCTGCATTCCACCTGGTTTGGCTCCTGGTTGTACTGGTGCGCCCACATATCGTCAGTAAAGGCGCCGGGCAGGGCATTGAAGGCGAGCTGTTCGAGCCGGTCGCCGAAGGAGGGGTCGCCGGCGATGGCCAGCGATTGCTCGAGCGAGAACATATATTCGACGACGGTGCATAGCTCCGACCCTTGCGATGGGTCGAGCCCGGCCAGGTGTTCATCGCACGAGAACATGCCGTTGGGCAGGCCGTGATATTTATTCAGCTCGGAGATCATGGTGAGGGCCGCTGCACGGTCGGCGGCGGAGCCGGAGACTAGCGACCAGACAGGGCCGGTCTTGACTGCCTGTCCGTTGTTGACGCCATGCGTGGCCAACGCGAGGTCCTTGAGCCCTTCCCCTTTTTCCAGCCTGATGTATTCCGCCGTGATGCGCTGCGTGTACTTGAAATCGGCGTACTGGGCCTGCCAGTCGTAGCCCTGCTTCCGGAGCAGGCGCGCAAGATCGAGCAGGTAGGACGAGCCGGTCCGGTTATAGAGCCAGATCACGCTGAGCAACTCGTCCTGCCAGCGGAACTTCGACCAGTCGTGAAGCGGTCGTTTTGGCAACTCGGTCAATTGATAGCGGAAGTACTTGTCCATCACCGGAATCACGCGGCTGTCTCCAGTGAACTCCTGGTATTGGGTCAGGGCCTTGAGCATCACAATCCGCGGCCACCAGTCGTCATTTGATGCAGGGCCGATCATTCCGTCCGAGGCCTGATGATCGAGCGTCCAATCGATATATCTTTGTGCCTTGGCCTTAAGGAGCGAATCATCAAGCAGGAATGCGAGCGGGACCAGGCCATCGAGGAAGTAAGGGCCACGCTCCCACGATTCGCCGGTCCCTCCCAGCCATCCGCTGTTGGGGCCGACGTCAGCCCAAGTTTCGTCCAGGTGGCCGCCCAGTCCGTTGGCCTGAATGCGAAGCTGATCTTTCAGCCAGCCGGCGGGACGGATGGAACCTTGGGGCAGGAAATAGAATGCGCTGGGAGCCAAAGGCGCCCGGTTCCTGAACAGCTGTATTGCTCCAGAAAGCGCTCTTTCGGAAGCATGGGCGCGTGTGGTGGTATAGGACAGAAGGCTGCCGATGGGAACCGATGAAGCGAGGCTGAAAAGACCGAGCCGATTTAGAAAATGGCGGCGCGTGATAAACGATTTCCTGAAAGATGACACAAATGACTCCTGGATCGAGCTTCCTGCCATCGTACATAAGCCGATTTACCTGCGCATGGTACAGATGGTCTACTCATCGGGCGTCAATTCGCGGGTACGTTATTCAATTTGCCCCGCTTCCCAGCCCTGGCGGCTACCAGCTACGAGCCGATCCCTGATCAGCTGTTCAACTCAATCAGGCCACGGTGAATGGCCGTGGTGGCGGCCTCGGTTCGGTCCGAGACTTCCAGCTTTTCGATCACGCTGTTGACGTGGTTGCGGACCGTGTTGCCACTAATGTCGAGGGCGCAGCCAATCTGCTTGTTGGTGAGCCCGCGAGCCAGCATTTGCAGGACTTCGAGTTCGCGAGCAGTGAGGTTGGTCCGCATCATGCGCTCGGCCAGCCGCGCGGCAATGTGGCGCGGGAAGTAGCGCCGGCCGGCATGGACGGTGCGGATTGCCTCCAGCATGTCTGACTGCGGAGCGTCCTTCAGGAGATAGCCTTGCGCGCCGGCCTGCACAGCCCGATAGATGTCCTCGTCTGTTTCAAAGCTGGTGAGGATGATGACACGGGCGTTGATTTTGGCGCGTTTGAGCGCATGCAGCGTGTCAATTCCATTCATGCCGGGCATGCGCAGGTCGAGAAGCACCAGGTCGGCGGGCTTGGTGCGGAGCATTTCCAGCGCGTCTTCGCCGCCGGATGCCGAGCCGGCCACCTCCACGCCTGCCTGCGTGCCAAGCATGCTAGTGAGGCCGGCGAGCACCACCGGGTGATCATCCACGATAAGAATGCGAATCGGCGTGCTTCGAAGGTCGGACATCGGTCCATTGCTCCTTGAGATGTCTCCACAACGCTTTTGGCCAGGTGGTGAGTGTAACGCGAGGCGGCAGAGGCGCGTCGATCCGGATGCGCGTGCCTGCGCCGGGAGCGCTCTCGATGTGGAACTCTGCAGATATACTTTGCGCCCTGCGCTGCATGCCCCGAATGCCGAATCCGAGCAGGCCATTGCCTTTTTGAAAGCCTGTGCCGTCGTCTCCTATCTGTAGAGAGGCCAGGTTCTGGCTGTTCCTCAGGCGAATGGTCAGAATGGTCGGTTGTGCGTGCCTGACCGCATTGGCGACCGCTTCCTGGCCGATGCGGTAGAGGGTATCCGCGATGCGCAAGGGGATGTGTCTCTGGTCGCCCTCGCGCTCGGAGACTACCTGCACCGTACCACCTTCCACCATGCGCCGCGCGCAAAGATCCAACGCGGAGAGAATGTCCTCCGACTCCAGCGACTCGGGTCGAAGCGTTGCAATGCTGCGACGGGCTTCTTCGTGGCTGTGACGCACCAGGTTGCTGGCCATGTCGAGCTGTTGCAGCACTACAGAGCTTTCTTCGGGCAGCCGGTTGCGAATGGCCTGCAACTGAAAGCCGATACCGGCAAAACTCTGCGCCAGTGTGTCGTGCATCTCGTGGGCCAGGCGCTGGCGCTCCTCCAAAACACCCTGCATGCGCCAATGCGCGATGCGGTGGTAAACAAAGTTGACCACCAGCGCCAGCAGCAGTGAACCGAAAACGATGGCGATGATGTGCCTGGTGCTCCACCAGGGCGGCCCGGCGAGGACTTCCAGATCTTCATTGGAGCGCAGCAACATGACGAAAGGAGTCAGATTCTGGGTAACAGTCTGGTCCACAATGCAAATGCCGCGCACACGTAGACTGCTGCCTAGCTTGAGCGTGTTGAAAAGATAATCGCTACGTCCTGGATTCAGGATCGCCCGGAAAGACTGCGGCCCCTCATCGAGATTGAGAATCAATGAATTGTCTGATCCGTGCTCTTTCCCCGTGAGGTGTCCCTGTACTTCGACGAATTGGGCGTCGAATTTTCCCGTGGATGCCTGTGACGCAGTCACTGAAACAGGCGGCATCGGTGTTTGAGCCCAAAGCACCTTCACCGTTGCGTGTTCGATGGTCGAACTGAAGTTCCCCGGATGCGCCTGGCCGATAACCTCAACTTCGTCGCCCACCTTGAGCAGCGGTGAATTGGGATGCGCTATGTAAGCGCCTCCGGTAGAGTCCTGCACAATGAGTATCGGCGCGGTCAGCACGACTCCTCCCCGAACGGTGGCAATCGATGGTTCGGCAGAGGAGGTAAGGCGCAGGCTCCTGATGCTCTGAGTTTTCGAGCTGAAACTGGCTGCGGCTTTCTGGTTTTCCGTCTGAGCCTCCAACGCAAGGGATCCGGCATTCAGAATGGCTGCATTCCTTGGGCTGGAATCACTTTGACCGCCGCTCCCCCCGAGCATCGCAATCAGATCTTCATGGCTGGCCCGACGCACAACCACATTGCGCCACATCCCCCCTGAAGAGTAGGAGCGAAGCCCAACTCGGCCGGAATCGGCGCAGGCAGGGTCGCTGATGGCAAGCGAGATTGGAACCATGCTCGATGATGCTGCAACGGCCGCGGCAATCTGGCAGTCGTAAGCAATCAACTTCAGGTGGTACCACTGAAATGGCCTGATCGCACCGGGAGCAGGGCCCTGTTTGATCGTCTCCTGCCAACCGTGCGCGGCACGGCCCAGGACAAGTGAGTTATCGATCGTGCGCACACCTGCATAGTAGCCGCTATAGTCGTTCACGCCCTCTTCTTCATCGCTCGATCGAATTACCAGTCCTGCATCTCCGCTAGTGCCCAGCAATTTGACGTCGGCTTCGATGGCGTAGTTGTGCCAATAGGGCGATCCGGTCAGTAGTTTCGCGCCACGCTCATCGGAGTCGTTGCGCATGACGCCATCCACCAACTCCCACGTCCCGCCCAACGCACTCCACTCGTCGGCCTTGCCCCTGGCAAATGAATCGCGATAGGGAAGACTCCGGTTCGGGTCGCGCAAATAGCCGCGCAGCGCCAGAAACCCCAGCGCCATCAGAAGGCAGGCGAGCGATCCAAACAGAACCCGCCACTCATGCCTGGGCGAAGGCTTCATTGAATTGAACCCCAGCGCCAGCGGCCACACGTCCAATCCTGGGATAACATCACGCGGACCTCCGGCGAGTTCATATTGTCCCGTGTAATCAGTTTCGGATGGAGAAGAACGATTGCCGGTACAGGATGGCCGAGCAGTCTGGCCTGGATAAGTTCGACTGCCTGCTGTCCCATGGCTCGAGAGTCCCCCTGGATTATGCTATCGAGACTGCTCTTCTGTCCGAATGGTCCTGTTCCGGCGGCATCGATTGGTGGAAGCCCGGTGTCATCGAACCCGATGACCTTTACCGGATGTCCTTCCGGCGCCATGTTGAGCGCAGACAAGGTCCCATCCACCGTCGTCGGCATGAGGGCGACAATCACATTGAGATTTGGATTGGCCCGCAGCGTCTCTTCGGCCATCTGCTGTTCATGAGGAGCGTTGAACGACCCCATGCGCTTTTCTACGATGTGGATGCCGGGATCATTTTGTGCGAGAAACTGCTCGAACGCACGCGCCCGAGTCATGATTCCCAGAATGTCAGGATTGATGCCGAGAAGACCAACCGTACCATGGCCCTTGAGCAAGGCGGCAGCGCGTTCAGCGGCAAGTCGCCCACCCTCTTCGTCGTCACTCAGGATGTAGAAAAGATTCCCTCCCGGGGGGATCGACAGCGGTGAGCCGATGACCACCGTGGGAATGCCATGCGCCAGCGCCCGCCGCACCGGCGTGATGAGAGACAGAGCTTGATCCGGAGCCAATACCAATCCCTGATAATGCCTGTCCACCACGCGGTTTACCAGCGTGATTTGCGCTTCGACATCGTCTTCGCGCGTGGGAGCTGTCCAATAGATCGATATTCCGTGCGGGGCGGCAGCCTGTTCCGCCCCGGCATGCGCAGCCTCCCAAAAGATGGTGCCTTCGGTCTGAGGAATGACAGCAATTCTCACTTGAAGATGCGAATTGCAGGAAACAACACAAGCTGCAACAGCGCAACCTAGTCCGGCAAGTCCAAAGCGCACACATTTTTGCCAATGGATCAATGCGGATTGGCGTAAACAATTCATCACTGAGCAGGATGGAGTCTACGCCGCAAGACCAATCAGCAGCAAGTAACCCATGTTTGCTAGTCCATATGAACTAGAACGAAGTGGTCAGATTGGCTCATGCGGGCCTCATCCATCGTGAGTAGCCTCGCTGTGTCTGTGAACTCCCGGCTTTTGTTAAACGTTTTCATCGCGCGGGATCAGGCTTCCTCCGGCCCCCATGCCCTCGGCCGTTCGGGAGTACAGGCATCAGGCTAAGCAGAGGTTCACATCCAACCGTTCTTGAGAGGCCACAATGAAGCAAACTACAAAAAGATCGTTTCAGGCTCTGACGATGTTCCTGCTGTTGGCAACAGCCAGTTGCTATGCGCAATTCACTGGTGGAGTCCAGGGAACTGTGCAAGATCAAAAAGGCGCTATCGTTCCTCAGGCAAAAATTGCCCTGACCAACGTTGAGACCGGGGTGACGGACACTGCGCTCAGTAACTCGACCGGCGTTTACCGTTTCGTCAGTCTGGCCCCCGGCAATTACACCGTATCGACGACCGTGCAGGGATTCGCGCAGGATTCGGTCTCATTCAATCTGGCCACGGACGAGGTGCGCGACGTTCCACTTTCGCTGACCGTGGAGAAGGTTGCGTCTACCGTCACTGTAACAACCGAGGCTCCGCTGATTGACACTTCAGACAGCCGCTTTGAGCAGACCCTTGACACGGCGGCCCTTACGGACCTGCCGCTGCCAGGACGGAATGCGACCAATGTGATCACGATTGCTCCGGGTGTTACCGGACTGGGAGGGCAGAACTCCCCGGGATCAAGTACCTCCACCAACTTTGCTCCTGAAAACTGGGTGAGCGCCAGCGCCAGTGGACAAGGCGCGACCGGCAACCAATACATCGTGGATGGCATGGATGTGACCAGCACCATTCGCCCCGGCGTCCTGAACTTGACGCCGAATTCAGATGTGCTGCAGGAAGTGAGCGTTCAGATCAACACCTACTCCGTCGATTATGGGCGCGCGGCTGCGATCCAGACAGCCATGACCACCAAATCCGGAACCAACCAATTCCACGGCCTCGCCAGCGAATACTACCAGTATCAGAAACTTGCGGCGCGCGGCGAATTCGGTGTGCCGCAGCCGACAGCGGTGAACCCATATCACGTCAACAACATGTCTTTTGCCGTGGGTGGCCCGGTGATTCCCCACAAGGAGTTCTTTTTCTTTGTCGGCTATGAGCCGTACCTGTCGCTGGCGTCCAACGGCACCTCGCTTGATGGGTTTGAAGATCCGGCATTCGTGACCTTCGCCGCATCTGCAGCGCCCAACAGCCCCGAAGTCGCCTTGATGCAGAAATACCCGGTGGCCGGCATGGTGAACACCAAGGTTGCCGCAACAGCCGGGTCGTTGTACGGAAACACGCTTTCAACCCCGGCTGCTCAACAGGCCTGCGCCAACGGCGTTGGGAATGTTACAGCCTACGACAATATTTCCATTCCATGCGCCACGCCGGTTTTCGACACCGGCAACTTTAACAGTTCCAGCTACTACAACGCGGAGCAGTACAATATCCGTCTGGACAAGTACTTCAAGAAGGATCGCGTCTACGGGCAGTTTTTCCGCGACACCATTAACAACGGCGGACCGGCTGCCCGTCCGGCGTTCGCCACCACCAGCAAGTACTTCACCTTCTCTCTGCAAGGGAATGAGACGCACACCTTCTCAGCGAACACATTGAATGAGGCGGCGTTCGGCTACAACCGGATTGAGGGCTTCTCGCCCGCTACTGGCCTCTTCGACGTTCCGATCGTGAACGTGACCGGACTGGGCCAGGGTTTTGGAGACGGCTTTGCTGAGGGTGATTACATCCAGCACAGCTATCATTGGCGCGATGTGCTGACCCATATTGTTGGCACGCACAGCTTCAAGGCCGGATTTGAGGCGTGGCGCAGCAACGATATTGCGCTGTTTGCAGGCGCCTACGACCAACCGAGTTTCCAATTCAATAACATGATTGACCTGATCGCCAACAACCCGTATAGCGAAAGCGGAATTTCGTACAACCCCCTGACCGGCAGTTACGAGTCTGCAAACTATGGCTATAAGGAGACGACTTTCGGCATCTTCGCGGAGGATACCTGGAAGGTCAATCGCAAGATGACCGTCAACTATGGCATCCGGTACGACAATTACGGCAATCCCTATGTGGCGCTTGCCGGAACCGTGCTTGCCAACTTTCATCTTGCATCGGCATCTACCTTCGCAGATCAAGTTGCGAATGGCGCAATGACCCAACAGTCGCATGTCTTTAACAAGGATATGAATTGGGTGTTCAGCCCACGCTTCGGCGTTGCATACGATCCAACCGGAAGCGGCAAGTGGGTCGCGCGCGGCGGCTTCGGGCTCTTCCACAACGAGTTCACACTGGGCAACGCCGAGAACGGCTTGAAGGGCAACCCGCCTGGATATGTTGTGCCGACGTTTTATAACAATGGATCCACCGCGGCTCCCATTTTCGGTTACGGAACGCAGAACTCACAACCGTTCGGCTTTCCGGCGCCGGCATTTGTTGGAACCACGCTCGACGCAAAAGGCGGGATCGTGGGCGCGCAGAATGGCGTGGGTGGAACGTCTCCGAGTATGTCCGCGCCCGATGCGTTGGACTGGTCCGCCGGGCTGGAACATCAGCTCAAGACGAACCTTGTAGCCAGTGTCGGATACCAGGGATCGCATGGCTACAATCTTATTTCGGCCGGCGGCAACACGGGGAACACTACGTACGGCGTGGATGTGAACATATTCCCGGGAGACTTGATTCAACACCCGGCGTTTAATTCGAGCGGAGTGTGGACAGGAGACGGGATTCAAACCCGCCTCAACACCAGCTTTGGTTCCATCAACTATGCGTTCAACGCGGCGTACTCAAATTACTACGCGCTCATCCTGGCGTTGAAGGGGAAGATAGGCTCTCATGGCTTCCTGACTGCCTCTTACACACGGTCGGCCGCGAAGGACGACTGGAACAACTATCCCGAAGGGTATGTGGGAGGCGGTGGGACTTCCTACAACTTCCAACAGTTCTATAGCCCCTCGCCCTGGGACGCGCCAAACCGCTTCTCCCTGGGCTGGAGCTACGATATTCCCGGTTTGACGAGCGGGAACGGCTTCACGCGGAGACTGACCAGCGGCTTCAACCTGTCAGCTATAACAATCCTGCAGTCGGGCACACCGTTCTTTGTGGGCGCCTATAACCCGCTGAGCCTGGTTGATACCGCCGGCGTAACCGTGAAGCAGGCAAACTACCAGAGCGAATTGGCAGCGGGACACATTGCTTACGCTTCCAACAGCGGCAACTACTCGGCAGACGGTGACAACAACAACGTACCGAACGTGGTCAGCTACAAGCAGAAGACTGACCGGAAGTCCTATCAATATACGGGAGTGGTTGACTCGGGCGTCATCACCCACAGTCAATTTGCACTACCAACGTTTAGCGCTTCCGGCACGGAAGGAAACGAAAAGATTGACCAATTCCGCAACCCCGGCTACGCGGACTCGGATCTTACCGTAAAGAAGACCACGCAGATTGCCGAGCATGTCAGCCTGGAACTCCGGCTTGATACGTTCAACCTGTTCAACCGGGTCAACCTGAACGGTGTGGACTCCAACTACAACGATACGAGCGCTGGCTTCGGCACCACCAGCAGCACTCTCTTCCCGCGTTACCTGCAGCTTGCGGCCAGAATTAACTTCTAGGATTGGCAGGAATGCGTTTGGTTCGAACTTTTTTGATCCAATCGCCACGCAGTTGATGGAACTTGTCAGTTAACTATGCTGATCGCGTTGCGCGATGAGTGGACTTGAATCTTCAGGCAGATTGCTTTGCTTACGAGCGGCGATGGCAAGTGTAACGACTCCATCGCCTCTCGATTTTTTGTGAAGCCCTGTTCATCCTCTTGGAGCAACAGCTAAGGAAGCCGGCTCTTCGGGTTCCACGGACGAAGGGCGAACATCAGGTGCTTTCAAGCCAGGAGGGGAGAACCCCGCGTGAAATCGGTTTTCTCCTTCGAGCCTTATTCTTTACTCTGATTGGGAGAAGTATCGTTTCAATGGTGTCAATTGATACTGGATGCAACCCACCAACGCGCTTTTAAAAAAAGGAAATCATGTCAGGCAAACATCGTGTTCGGCTGAGTCTTGCTTTTCTGTGCGCATTCTCACCTCATTTTGCTCTCGGTCAGAATCTTGTATTGAGGAATGCTGTGACAGTTGTGTCGTTCGGACCGAAGGGCATGACTTCAGTCGAAGACATCCAGTCACGAACTCATGTGGATTTTATTCGGGATGCCTGGTCACTTACGATCGACAACACAATTTTGCGAAGCGAAGATTCGCCTGCATCTCTGCTCAAGACCAGCCCCGACGAAGTCTCTTACAACTACGAAATCTCCGGATATCGAATTCAGGTGTCCTATCGGCTCGGCGCCAAGTGGAGATTCGTCGACAAGCAGATCAAAGTGCTGCGCGCTCCAAACCCGAGCTTCACTGTGCACCGTATTGTCCCATGGGACCTGACGGTAACGAACGATGTGACCTCCGATTATGTGCCGTCGACCTACGTTCCCCAATTCGGCGAGACGATTGAGCAGAGCCGGAAAGCTTTGCCGGGGAAAGACTTCGGCGAGTTCCTGCGTCTCGCGGATAATGAAGGCGCGCTGCTGACTGTTCAGAATCCTTATCTCGAAGTGCGACGGGATGGACAATCGGTGACCGTCAATTATGCGCCTGAGATGGAGTGGCAGCAGGCATGGGGAACATTTGCGAGCGATGCGGCCTGCATTGGCGCGTACCGTTTGAGCGGCCGCCGCAAGCCGCGCGAGATGGCATTGGAATGGCATCTTGCCCCAACTCAACCACCGGATGACGGAATGGACGAAGCGGAGGTAGATGCCTTCACTTCCTGTGTGCACGCGTTCCTGGTTGATCCGCCTGCCGCGCCCATCTCCGTGGAGGTGGGATGGACGCTCAACGATTATCAGATTGATGTAGGCACGGAAGAAGGCAACGCAGAGTACAAGCGCATCATCGATACCGCTTCGGCACTGGGCATTAAAACACTCCTCTATGCCCCCGGCAACTCAACGCTTGCAGATCGGAAGCAAAGTGCCGACGCTTGGAGTTGGGAGTATGTTCTGTGGTTAAACCTGGGCGAAAAGATTCGCAAGGGTGAGTGGGACCCGACCAAGGATCCGATTCCATCAAGCGTCACTGAGATGGTCGCGTACGCAAAGCAGAAAGGTGTCGGTCTCCTTGCCTATGTTTACCCATCGGTGCCTTATACGGCGAATCCATCCTGGCTGGTAACGGGAAATGCGAAGAAGGGTGACACATTCACCTATGCCACGCTGGCCTCTCGCGATCTGCAAGACTACCTGATTCGCAACCTGATTGCGTTTCAGAAGCGCACGGGAATCGCGGGTTTCTCGTTCGACTATACCTGGCTGAATCTGCCGGGCAGCAGCAGTTATGCGCAGTGGTACGGTTGGCGGAGGGTCATGGAATCCCTGCGCAGAGCGGCGCCGTCGATCGTCATCGATGGACGACAATCCTACCAGCAATACGGACCGTGGAGCTGGCTGGCCGGAAGCTACCCTCACCCTACAGGAAACGATGAACAACCGGAAAGCTTCAACCCCTATCCGGATCTACATTTCGACCGTGTCTCTGCGGATCGTGCGCGCTTCGTCAATTACTGGTATAGAAATTACCAATTCGCGCCGGAAGAGATTATTCCCGGCTATGCCTCGCACCAGACTGAGCGTTCTCGGAATATTCCTGGCGCAGAAGGCCATCGTGAGCGCGGAGAAATGATGTATACACGGTACCGGCCGCGAGACTGGGACTACCTCGGCTACCGTTATTCTTTCATCTCCTCTATCGCCACCGCAGGTTGGAACAATGTTGTGGATATGATTCCAGCACGCGATCCGGAGGAGAACAGGCGCTTCTCCGCAGAGGACAAGGCCTGGATTCGCGACTGGCTTGCCTGGACCACGAAGAATAAGGAGTACTTGCTCCGCACTCGCACAATTCTTCAGCAGCCCGCGCTTGGCAATGTGGATGGCACGGCGGCAATTCTGGGAGATCGCGGCTATTTATTCCTGTTCAATCCGAATTACAAGCAGTTACCGGCGGAGTTTTCACTCGACGAGACAATAGGGGTGACAAAAGGGGAAAGGTTTCTGCTGAAAGAGGTCTTTCCCGAGAAGGGGCGCCTGCTGGGCAAGCTCGGTGCCGGCGCGTGGAGCCGTGGCGACCTGGTTCGTCTGGCGCTTGATGGAACCAGCGCGACCGTAATTGAACTGATTCCCGATGAAAAAGTAAGCCATCCCATTCTCTTCAACGCCGCAGCGTTGCACTCCGCAATTCAGCCGGGCGTAGAGCTGAAGGGAGGCGCACTGTCGTTTGTACACGCTGCCGGGGAACCCGGTACTTTCCAGAAGCTGGGTGCGCTGCTCCCACTCGCCAGCAAGGTGTCGAGCGTAACGGTCAATGGCAGCCCAGTTCAGTTCACGCAGTCTGGCAGCTACGTCGAAACCGGGGTGAAGTTCGAGGGGACACGGTTTGCCCAGGATCAGGAAATCGCGCTTTCGCAGAGCGAGGATGGATCGCTGACAGGAGCATTTGTGGTCCCGCAGCGGGTCCTGGATCAGTTGGCCGCGCGCAAGTTGAAGTGGCCCATCCCGTGGACGCAGGAAGACTATGAGTCAACCTGGCTGGCTCCAGAGAGGCTCTTGCTCTTTCTGCAGTTGGCCGATGGAAACGATTCCGCAACCGTGACCGGAACGCTGGATGGTCAGTCGCTGATCTTCCAACCTGCGTATAGCTCCAGTCGGGTTAATGCGCCCTGTTTTGTTGGATTCTATACTGATCTCTCCAAGATAACGCCAAATGTGCAGCATAAAATTGAATTGGACGGTTCGCAATTGAAGCCGGGCCAGTTGCAGGGAGTATTCTTCGACAATGTCACTCCTCAAATCACGGAGTCGCTCGCACCTTAGAATGGGAACAAGGCGGCTTCGAATTCATGTATTCCGTTCGAGATGAGGAGACGAGGATGGAATCGACTGCCTTCATCCGCCTCTCAATAATGCATAGGATCTTCTGTTGTGCGCTCGCGATTTTCGTGTTGGTTCCCAGCGCGTTCCTTTGTCGAGCGCAGGCGCTTGCCTCGCAGGAAGAAGTTGCCAGAATCTCCGAGGCACTTCGAGGCCGTAGTTTCGCAGAGGCCTTGCGCTTGAGCCAGGCGGCATTGGCAAAGCAGCCGAACGACTACAGAATCTGGACCCTGCGTGGAATGGCGACCGCGGGAACAGGCAATCTTCCCTCAGCGCTATCGGCGTACCAGCATGCGCTGAAACTCGCGCCAACCTATCTGCCCGCTCTAGAAGGCGCAGCTCAATCTCAATTCCAGATGGGTCACGATGCCGCAAAGCCGCTGCTTCTGCAGATATTAGCGCAGCGCCCCGGCGATCCAACTTCGAGTGCAATGCTTGGAGTCATCGACTACAGAAACAAGAACTGTTCTGACGCTGTCATTGATTTTCAAAATGCAGTTGCGGCCATTTCGTCTCAGCCGGAGGCGCTCACAGAATATGGATCCTGTCTCGCCATTCTGAACCGCGACGAAGACGCAATATCTGTCTTCGCCCAAGTGCTCGCGCTCGATCCCAGCAAGACTGAAGCGCGCTACAATCTCGCGCTTGCTCAGTTGAATGCCCAGCACGCTGAAGATGCGTTGACGACGCTTCAGCCATTGATTGAGACGACGAGTGTTGACGCGGAGGCGTCCATGCTCGCCGCCGAGATCCTGGAGTCAAAAGGCGAAACAGCTCGAGCCATCGAATTGCTGCGGAAAGCAATTCTGGCAAAGCCGAAGAATGTCGACGCCTACCTTCAGTTCGCCGCGTTGTCCTTTGATCACACGTCCCCGCAAGTGGGAATCGACATTCTGAATGCCGGCCTCACTCAATTGCCCAATGAACCACGGCTTTACCTGGTGCGGGGAATCCTACAGACGCAACTTGGCGAATTCGCGCGCGCAGCAGAGGATTTCGAGAAGGCGAGTCGAATCGATCCGCAGCTCTCGTTTCTTGGAGTAGCCCAGGGACTTGTTAAATCTCAACAGCACAGGTCCGCAGAGGCGCTGGACAAGTTTCGCAGCGCCGTCAAAGCCCACCCCAATGAGGCCTATGCACAATACCTCCTTGCTGAGGCCTTGCAGGAAGAGGGCGAGCCTGCGGGTAGCCCGGGCCATAAAGAGGAATTGGATGCCGCCAGGCGAGCAGTTCAACTCGATCCGCGAATGGTTGCCGCCCACGACTTGCTCAGCGCGGTCTACTTCGACGATGGACAATCAGATCTGGCGATTGAACAGAGCCGTGAGTCGCTGGCACTCGATCCAAACGATCAGCAGGCCATCTATCACTTGATCACAACGCTGCGTAAAACGGACCAGAAAGATCAGGTTCCCGCGCTTTTGAAACGCATGATCGAACTTCGTTCCAATGCTGAGAATGGCCAGAAAACCAGAAAGCAGTACCGCCTCTACGAGACTCCCGCGAATGCGGCTGCGCCATTAACACCGTGAAAACCGTCCATCGCGAGGGCGCGGCGCGCAGCAAGTGACCTCAATGGTGAACGATGGCCAGCGGGCTCCAAGGCCCTCACATGCTGATGTTGCGTGAATCGAAATGCGCGCAAAACGGAGCATTGGTGATTGGCCGTTCGGCCTTTGGATGGTCGGAGGCACCTCCTGTGTCGATACCCGGCGGGGTTCACTCTTCCGTGTGGTATCGGCTACGCGTAACGGCGTTAGTTCGTTGATGGCATCGGAAGGGATATAGTTTGCCCCAACGCGCCACGGCTGACTAGCATACCATCGGTTCGCACGTTCCGCGCTCCCAACGCTCAGCGACTGCCGTCGCCGCATGCAACGGCATAGCCCCCAGCAGACAGATCAACACGGCACCTGTAAAACCTGAGACGCTCATTTCTTTCTTCTCTCTTCCGCCACGTGCACTCGTCACCTTCGCGGCATGGTGTTACTTCTTGAGTGGAATCTCTATCACCGTTACGCTGTCGTTCGGAAAGGTATAGGAATGTTTGGCCGTGAATCTCTCAGTATGTGTCACTGGGGTCACGCGGTCCGGGTTGTATTCGTCGTTCTCAGCAAGCACACCATCGCCGGCGATGGTCGTCACTTGAGCGGGCCCACTGTCTACTGCAAAGGAACCAAGATCGATAAGAGCAGATTCGGGAAGCGTAAGATGGCGATTGACGCAGAGCAGCAACAGCTTGCTTCCGTCCTCGGATAGGGCTGCCACGACATCGAGATACGGTGCGCCCGCGATCTCTGGCAGTTGAGTGACGCCCTTCGAGATGTTGAAGGTTGGTGAAGTGGACTCGACCTTGAGCAAAGTACGCGGCTTGGCGTTTGCGTAAGTCCGCAGCACCCAGTAGGCGGGCGAGGCATACACCTGCTCCCTCTTCTTCCATATGCCGCCGAACTCGAGGATCCCTGTCATATTGGCAATCGATACAGCATCCGAGTTACGCATCATCGTATTCAGGAATCCGCCGGCGAACAGGGCACCGCCCACATTGTTGTAATTAGGTACAGTATGCGAGTTGTTGGCGATAATCAGCCACTCGGTAAAGGCAAACTGCACCTTGGGTCGGTGAGCCTCCTCAGCCTGCTGCTTCATCGCACGGATCCGCTCTGACAGGCCCCAGGGAAGGGCGAGCATCGCCATCGTGCGAAATTCGTTTGTAGCCTCGGGAAGAAGCACGTCTTCATTCACGATGAAGTGACTGGAGAGGTAATCGAAGCTGTCAGCGGGATTGGTAAGCTGCTGCGCGTTCCAGTCCCGAAAAAGTCCTCCGTCGCCTCCGGTCGCAATCAGGTGGGCACTCGGGTCAACCTTTCGGACGGCGTTACTATTCGCCAGGGTCACGGCCGCGACAAGCGTCGCCGCAGGATAGCCCACCTGGTAGTCTCCCCAAAGTTCATTCCCCAGTTCCCAGGTAAGGCCCCCGCGATGATCGGCCCAGTGCGCGTTGACGAAGCTTACCCACTCGGCCGCTTCGCGCGGTGTTCCGGTGCCCAGGTTCAGTGCAATCTGCGGCTTCGCCTGGATGAGCTCGCAGAAGCGGAGGAACTCGCCTGTGCCGAAGGTATTGTACTCAGGTATGCCCCAAGCCAAGTTCAATTTACTGATGCGGGTGTCCAGCGGCCCCACGCCGTCATGCCAGTTATAGGCTGAAGTGAAGTTCCCCCCGAAGCGCACCGCCGGGGAATGGAGCTCGCGCGCTAATGCCAGAACCTCGGGGTCCATGCCATCCACCGCGTCGTCAGGGTTCAAGACGACGTTGTCCACCATCACACGAGCATCGCCGTCGAGAGAGATCACCAAGTCTGCAGGTTCAAGCGGCGCCAGTTGGCCACGCTTCAGCTCTAAGTGAAATGTGTACTTCGCCCAAGCGCCTGATGACGCCTCCACAACACTCGCGGCCAGCACTTCCGCCGGGTGTGCGTGGCGGCGCAGTGAGAGCTCTACCGTATAGTTCCCATCGACATGCTTCAGCCAGAGGCTGCCGTTGTACTTGAGCTCGCGATGAACAGGAAGGTAGACCTGTTCCAGTATGCCCACCTCCTTGCCCGGGAGCGACATCAGGAACATGGATTGTGCTGAATTCGCTGCATCTCCACGAACTGGAGCATAACGGCTGCCCTGGGCTAGATAGAGCGGCTCCCACGGAGTTGGCAAGCCAAGCGACGACGCGGCACGAAGTTCCGGATGGGAATTCCATAGCGTCTCGAGATTCTCCGCAGACCAGAGTCCGTCTTCAAAGGAGGGGTTCTCTACAACGTTGGCCCAAAGCCCACCGTAAGTGGAGTGACCAATCGGCTCCAGAAAACTTCCAAAAATAGTAGATGCAATCTCTTGCCGTTCATTGGGCCGGCTGACTCGAATCACGATGGGCCTATCCTGATGCCCCGGCGAAGACTCCGACATCTGAGACCACGCAAGGGGGACCGCCAATACCGCCCAACAAAGCAACGCGAAAGGCTTGATGAGCTTTGCTTCCAATTTGTCAAGATCCTTCATGTTCAATGATTTCTTCTTTCGCGCAAGGAAATGAGATCGGGAACCGAGGACCGATTGGGGCAACAGCTAGCTATCCGTTTCCGGTAAGCCCGGGGAAGCGCGGTGCCAGGCGGCCATAAAGTGCCTGGCACGACTCCCCAGCGTAATCAGAAACTTAAACGTCGGGTTGGCCTACCCGATCTTTTGTATCAGCAGATTGTTAGTGTAGCGCGGCGGGTATGAGATATGCCCCGTCGCAGTAGTCGGGGGTGTCGGTGGAGTGCCTGGCAAAATCTGTACCATTGAGGATGGGGCATTGGTTTGAAGAGAATGGCATCGAACCATGATCCTCTGTTCGACAGACTTCGAATTCGTGTTTGCGATTCGATTCCCTGTATCAGGGAAATCTAATTCCCTGATACGGGGGTGATATTTAGCGCTGCAACTCAATGGTGATCATCTGTTCATTGGTCCTGTCCTGCAAGACCGCCAGCAGGCTGGAGTCGCACGGACTCGATAAAAGTCCCATCGTCATGGGCGAAGTGTGCTAATCTGGCCGCGTGGCAGCGGTTTCCCAGCTTGAAAAGATCAAAACTCACCGTCACTCCAGAGTGGTGCGCGTAACGCATTGGCTCACGTTCGTCGCCTTCGTTGCGTTGCTGGTTACCGGCGGCGAGATCGTCATCTCGCACCCGCGGTTCTACTGGGGCGAAGTGGGAAATGTGAACACACACCCGCTGTTCGTCATCCCCATTCCAGCTTCGCGCGGCACGGTCCCTACGGGTTACGGCTATGTGATGCCCGATCAGAACGGCTGGAGCCGGTATTTGCACTTCGAAGCAGCTTGGGTTGTTCTACTGACTGGGCTTGTGTATGGAATCTACGGCCTCTGGAGCGGGCATTTCCGCAAGAATCTGATTCCAGCGCGAAGTGATTGGACGTGGCACGCCTACCGGGACCGCATCGCGAAGTATATGCACCGCGAGCGAGCTGATCGCGCGGAGGAAGGCACCTATAACGTGTTGCAGCGGACTGCATATTTGGCCGTAATCCTGGTGCTGTTCCCGCTGATCATCTGGACAGGCCTGGCCATGTCGCCTTCGTTCACGGCTGCGTTTCCCGTGACGGCCGCGCTGCTCGGCGGCCGGCAATCCGCGCGCACCATTCACTTCTTTGTCTCGTGGCTGCTACTGCTCTTCCTGCTCGTCCACGTAACGATGGTTGCCCTATCGGGGTTCTGGAGGCGCATGCGGGGCATGACTACGGGTTACACGCGCGATTCCGAGGAGGGCCGATGAATCCGATTTCACGACGCAAGCTGATCTACGGAGGCGTTGCTGCCGCGGCGGGCATTGGAGGTTTGGCCGTGGCAGATCGCCTGGCGACACGCTACGGACTCATTCCGCCGGATGGCGGCGGAATCTATGGGCCCGGCGAGACGTTGACGTATGCCTGCCAGCGGGTGCTGACCGCGCGCACACCGGCGCGCGAATTTCCGCGCAGCATGATCTCGAAGAACCCGTTTGCGAATGCGGTAGCGCCTCCCAAAGAAGAGTTCAAGCGATTGCGGGCTGGGGGGTTCAGGGATTGGCGGCTGGTAGTGGACGGTACAGTGGCGCGGCCGATGTCACTATCGCTCGCCGATCTGAAGAGCTTGCCGATTCAGAGTCAGATCACCGAGGTCGCATGCGAGGAAGGGTGGTCTTACATCGCCGAATGGATTGGCACGCCGCTCTCCGAAGTTCTGCGCGAAGCGGGTGTGCTGCCGCACTCGCGCTATGTAGTCTATTACGCCATCGAAAAGGGCTTGTGGGGAAGTATCGATATGGCTGACGCCATGCATCCTCACACGTTCCTGACCGTGGGGATGAATGATGGGGATCTTCCCGTGCCGTTCGGCGGCCCGCTGCGCATGCGCATACCCCGCCAACTTGGCTACAAGAGCCTAAAATACCTCACGCATGTCACAGTGACGGACGACATCAAGAAATTCGGCAGCGGAAAGGGTTCCGTCGATCCCGATTACGGATACTCCTGGTACGCGGGGATCTGAAGAGCGCGGTTTGGCGATCTTCAGCCTCTCGAAACCGTTCTCGCCAATGCGCGAATCGAACATCCGGGAGGCAACTTTCAGGGTCCCGGTTGAATCACCGGCTAACCGTCTCCAACTCTGCTTTCGGCTTTCCCAGGGTCCGTGGCGGACTCCAACCGGGGTTCTGTACGGTTAGGCAACCATACGGGCCGAACAGCAAGACGCTTATTCTAATCCCATGTTCTTCAGGCCCAGATGCTTCAACTTAGCGATCTTGTGCCAGCTAAGCGCCTTTGCGAAGTCCGGGGTAATGGGATGATGAGGGTCTGTGAGAGCGATCTTCATCTCCCGAATGGCAGCATCGCGATGTCTCGACCCAAAGAGCGCCCGAATGATCTCCCAGCCACCAGGGTCATCAAGAGAATCGAAATGATCGGCTAGCTCCCGAGTAGATGCTTCGGCATCCAGGAAGCGCAACTTGTGTATTGCCTGTAGTGGGCGTGTAACCGGCGATACGGAAGTTACCAGTTGATCGACATTCAGGAATACCTCCAGCGCGGATAGGCATTGTTATGCACGTGTTCTCTTGAAATGCCGACTAATACAGAATGGCCGTATTTTGACCGGCCGGATTGGGGTGTTGGCGAAACCAACTCGCAGTGAATGGAACTCGTTTCCCGGAAAACTTCCCATGCTAATTCGGTTTCAGTGCACGAAATTACTAAAGTACCGCTGTTTTCGATGAATGCATGTTTACGTTTGAAGTTTGACCGATGACAGAGGAGACATAGACGCGAATTCAAAGGATATTCGAATGAGAAGCAGGACTTTCCTCGCAGGATTACTTTTCGTCTTCGCACTTCTCGCAGAAGTCGCGGATGCTCAAACAGGTTCTGGAACATTGAGCATCACCGCGAATGTCCAGAGTTCCATCAAGCTAACTTTCCTCACTGACGCCAGCGGTATGGCGGTTACCGGCACGAGCACCAGTACGGCGTCCTTACCTATGGGAACCGTGAGCATGAACAGCGGCATAGTGCCCGCCAACGTCACCAAGACGTTGAATGGGGCGGTGTCGTTCAATCTCTCCACTCCGTTTGACATTCTTGTCAATTTGGCCAACTCTTCGAGCACGACGTATACATTGTCAGCGATGCTGACTGCCGCGGATGTCGTCAACGTGTGGACCATCGGTCCAACCGATATCTCGTCCGGCGCTTCCTTCGCACTGGCTTCGGCCGGCGTATACGGAACGGCCGTTCCTTACACTTTTAAGCTTACCTTGCCCGCTACGGCAATCGGTTCGGTGTCGAACACCATCACCTTTACCGCGGTCGCTAACTAGAGTCGTCCACACAACAAGCGATCAGGGGCCGGAACATCACCGTCAGACTGGAGCTGAGATGCGCGCTGATTATTCGGCTCTGATTCGGGGATGGATCGTGTTGCTGCTTGCCACTGGAATGGCGCTCGGGCAGTCGATTGGCGGCCCGCGAAACATTGCACCGGCTGTGGCGGCTCCCGCGGCGCCAACGATCACGATCCTCACCTCCGCCACCGGCGTTCTGGTACGAATGCGGGGCTCAGGCAATGCGTCTGTCGATCTCGGTCGCGTTTCTTTTTTTCAAGGGACCTCTGCGCCGGGCGAGGCCGTGCAAAGGATTTCCAAATCATTCGTCATCTCCACACGGTTTGCGTTACAGATCGATTGTCCTGGAAGTTTTCCTTCCTCCAGCGTCAACGTGACCATGTCGCGCTCGAATACGGACGCTACGGATGCTATTACCATCGACGGAACCATACTGGGGCCGGCTCCGCAGTTTCTGGTGCAATCCATGCGGTGCGGCTCCATCAGCCAGCACCGGCTGGAGGTAGAAGTGCCGGTTTCTACACCCGCCGGATCGCTTGGAACCTTCGTCGCGTTTGTGGCAACGCTTAACAGGTGATCCCATGAAAATAGTCTTAAAACTCGCCCCATTTTTCTTCGCCGCGATCTGTTCTGGCGCCGGCGCCCAAATGCTGGTCGCAACGGCTCCAGAGGCGAGCGGCATGTCGCAACCATCGATTTCCCTTTCTCCGGCAATCGTCATGGTGCATGGCAAGCCCGGACAAAGCGCGACCCAAATCCTGACGATCAGCAATCAAACAGCCAGCGAAATCCGCTTTGCTTTGACCACCGAGGATGTCGTGGTGCGCGACGGCAAGCGATTTTATTCGCCGGCCGGACAGGTGGCCAATGGGATTGCCGCGAGTGCGGTGGCGGCTCCCTCTGCGATCGTGTTGAAAGCTGGTGAAGAAGGATCCGTTCAAGTCACCTTTACCATCCCTTCCGGGACCGGCCAGCGCGCCGTGGTAGCACTTTTTCGCGGAGTGGTGGACACCGCCAATGGTACGGTAGGCCTCGGGTCTTCCTTGGGTACGCTGATTACTTTCAATGAGTCGGCCGATTATAGGGTCGAAGCCGGACCGTTGCAATCCTCCCTCCAAACAGATGAAGCAAACGTAATTCTGTCGGAAGAGTTGCTAAACAGCGGATCTGAGCCAGTGGTTCCGAAGGGCGTAATCGTAGTCCTGAATGCGTCGGGGAAACGTGTGGGTAAAGCGGCTTTCAGCCTGCAGCGACTTCTACCGGGTGAACGGCTGATCTTTGCTGCCACCAATCCGGAGCAACTGGCTCCCGGCGCCTACCGTACGCTCTCATCTTTTGAATTCGAGGGGAAGGTCTTGACCATTGCGGGGCAATTCACTATTTCCGAATAGATGGCGAGTCCTGCTATGGGTGTTTCCATGCTGCCTGGTGTTGCCGGCGCAGATCCTCACTGTCGATCCGCAAAAAAACATCTCATTTGATGTGGCCGGGGCAACCGCCGCCTACAGTCTGGACGCGTCCATTGCGGAGGCGAGTGCTGAAAATGGACGGGTCTCGATAGCGGGCATAATTCCCGGAAAAACGCACATTGTAGTGATCTCTGCTTCGGACGTCCAGACCTTTGAGTTGTTGGTGACCACACCTCCCCCGCATTACCCCCCGGGTTTTGCCATGCCGATCGATGGCCAGGAGGCAACCCAGAGCGGTGACCACGAAGCGAGGTATATTTCAAGTCCCGGGCAGATCCAGGACCAGCTGGACTTCGTGAAGATCCACGGAAATGACCGGACCAGCGTACATATTGTGGAGACCCATTTGGTGGGACCGATCGAATTGGGTCAGCCAAGAACTGCGTTATCCTCCCTTTCCTACCAAGTCATTACACCGCGCCGGAACATCACGCTGGTCGACCAGTACGTGGATGAATCCCCGCTCACGCTCAACGGAGCGATCGTTCGGGGTTTCCACATGCGGCAAGATAACTGGTTTCTACATGCCGGCTATTCATCAGTCTTCGCGTTTCAGGGGTTGTTTCTGCCCACCCAGCCGGAACTTGCCGCCGGTGGGGGATACCGACATTCACTTACTGAGAGTTCTTCGGTTGTGGCTTCTTATTATCACTTTCAGATTCCAGCCTCGGACACGATAGGACATTCCGGCGACGTTGCAACCTTGAGTTACCGATACATTCCCAGTGACAAATTTTGGCTTATCGCGGAAGCCGGGATAAGCCATGGCATAGGCGGCGCCGGGCAGCTCTATTACCAGACCGATCGCGATAGTCTCGTGGGTCATGTCCGGTTTGAACCAATGCTGTTCGCGTCTCTGGGCACCAACAATTTGCAAGGGTTTCACGCGGATGCCTCCTGGACTCGTCATTTCACGAATAAGTTCGATTTGACCCTCACCTTTTACAACAACAATCTGGCGCTGCCGAATCTGAAGGAATCAACTACATCGAGCACGGCGAACCTCCGTGATCAGCTTACCCCGCATTGGTACGTTTTTGGAGGGGCGAGTACCTCTCGGTTACAGACCAACGTGCTGTTGAGTCCTGTCATACAAAATCTCACTCTGCCAGCCGGCCTTGCATTTCAGTCGAAGCATTTCGGAGCAACCGGACAGTATCAATTTGCGGTGACGCCCGGACAAGAGGGCGGCGACCAGTTTCGGGTTTCGCTCCACTCGGATTTGGGCCATTTCTCGTTCACTGGCAATGCGGAACAAGACACTGCCGTTCCCTCCCTCAGTTTCATCCCGGGGAAGGCGGCGGGGCTGCAACAGGAGCTGAATCAACTTGGGATCAGGGCCACGAGTGTTCAACAAGTAGACGATCTCTTGTCTAGCAATTCTTTCCTGATCGCCGCAGGATATATCAAGGGCGCTACCATCAACCTCGTTCCCGCGCTCACCCAGTTCGGTGGAACAGCGAGCTGGGTGAGCCCTGGCTTACATCCGAGACAGGTGAGTTACAGCGCTCTATTCAACGACAATCACCTGATGCAGGGGAGCACACAAGACGTTGGACACACCGTTTCCTATTCTCAGAACATCACGCATTCGGATGACGTTGCTCTGACTTGTTCGGTCTTCGCGGCGCAGTCTCCTGGAACGTTGTGGGAATATACGCCAATATTCTTTCTTTCCTGGAAGCACCAGTTCCAACTCGTGCCCAGATTCATCGTTCCTGGACGACGCGGAACCATTTCGGGGAACATCTTTCAGGACGACGAGTCCAAGGGCGTCTGGGAACAAGGCATGAGGCCAATGTCTGAAGTGGAGGTAGAGCTGGACGATCGACGGCACACGATCACCGGTACCGATGGTTCGTACCGGTTCCCAGGTGTGCCGCGCGGGACTCATAGAATTGCAGTGATTTACCGGTCAAAGGATCCATATTTCTTCACCACTGCTTCCGATGTGGAAGCAGACGAAGATGCTACGGTAAATTTTGGCATCGGTCATTCGCTATCCGGATTAATGGGTCAGGTAGTGAACGACGCCGGCCAAGGCGTGGCCGGGGTCATTGTGGTTATCCGAAATGGCGATTCAAAGTGGAGCGCGGCGACGGAAGCGGACGGCAGTATCTTCGTGGCACGACTGGCGGCCGGGATGTATAACGTTCAGCTCGACGAGGATTCTTTGCCAATGGGTTATTCCACGAAAGGTCTGGTCGAGAGCCAGCAAGTGGCGGTGGGGGCATCATCGCCCGGCAAGGCCACGTTCACCATCCGAGCGTTCCGAAGTATTTCCGGGCGAGTATTAAGTTATGACTCGAAGCTCGGCCAATATGTCCCAGTCATCGGTGCGCTGCTAACCGTAAAGGACCGGCGCCTAACTTCCGTGACCGATCCGGCGGGTCGCTATCTATTCCAAGATTTGGCGGCTGGATCCTATACGATATCGGCTCAGAATACAACTCAATCATCTACCCGCACTCTTCGTCTTGGCGCGCAGCCTGTCGCTTTGACAAACGTGGATTTTCAAACCGGCGCCTCTCGCCTTCCGGAAATATTGGCGCCGGAAGAGCCACCAGATAATCCCTGATCTACCTGGGGCACTCCCATACGATCTCGTAGTTGCAGCTCACAGCTCTGGTCTTTGATGCTGACCACCGCATTTCTAACCATTGTGACAGCCGCCGACGTAGAACACGACCAAGTAATAACTTCCGGGTAGTCGACCATCCGACCGAAACCAGCGATTTGACCAATCCGGACCGAGCTTGCCGTCGATCCGGACGTCACGCCAGTTGCAAAAGGCAGTCCGGAAGTTAGTCTACCTTGGTTGTGATCTTCGCTGAATTATTGGCGGGCACGAAATCCTGCATGTTCGAAACCGTCGTGGCGCTGTCTGACAAAGTTGTCCCCGAACCAGCGGCTACGTTGACCGTCAGCTTCACCGTCCAGGTGCCGCCTGCGTTGAGCTGAGCAAGCGTACAGTTCAAATTCCCCGTACCGCCTATAGCAGGAGCAGTGCACGTCCCTCCGCCCGCGTCGTAGCTGACGAAGGTCGTGCCCGCGGGCAGAGTATCGCTCACGCGTACGTTCGCACCGAAATCCGGCCCCTTGCTCATCACCCCGATCGTATAGGTTAGGTTGCTTCCGTGAGATACGGGAGTCGGAGAGGCGCTCAACGCCAGGGCGAGGTCGTCCATGATGGTCAACTTTGAGACAAAGACCTTCGTATCACCTGCCGCCATCAAAGAGGACCTGACGGAATAGGCCTCTGGCGTCGGCTGTACGTTGTTATCGTCCGGGCCCGCGACATACACGTTAAGAGCCGAATCGACCGCGATGCCCTGCAGGAAATATGTCCGATACACAGCCAGGCCGCCTAAGAAAGTTGAAAAGTATTCGATCGAACTCAGCGAGGAAGAAAGAGTGGTGACAAAAAGCTGGCACCCCGTGGGCGTCTTCGTTTGGATGGCAGCCTTTAATGGGAAATTCTGAGAGCACGAGAACCCACTCACATAGACCTGCCGGTATCGGTCGATAGCAAGGCCTGTGAGGCGATCATAGCTGTTGACGCCGGTACCGCCCAGGTAGGTTGACCAGACTAGATCGCTGCCGGTTGTGTTCACCTTTACGACGAAGGCGCTAACCTGCCCCCCTCCATAGGTGCGCTGAAATCCACTGCTCCATACGGGGAGTCCCGGCCCATCCGCTTCTCCACCGACGTACGCATTGCCATCGCTGTCTACCGCTATTCCGTGGGTGTACCCCGGAAAGTCGCCGAGTGCCGTCGAATATTCCAGGCCGTCTCCAGCTGGAGTTAACTTGGCAACAAAGGCACAAGCATAAAAGCTGCACGATGATCGAAATGCTCCCGGTGTCGTGGGCACAGCGTGGCCGAATGAAGTTCCGGTGATGTAAGCCGATCCGTTCGCGTCGACGGCGATAGCAGCGCTCATTCCCCCGCTCAACCCGCCCGGATTATATGGGCCCGTGTTATAGACAAAGTCATATTGCAACACTCCTGCGCTGTTGAACTTCCGTACGATTACACCAAAAGTGGTGGTTGTTGCCGTTACATAAACATTGCCGTGTGAATCCAGCGTGATTGCCGTTCCGGACTCAGAATCGCCAAGGTGGGTTGACCATGCGAGTCCATTTCCCGACGGATTGAGAACAGCGATGAGCGAAGCATTACCGTATCCAACATCCGCTGCCACATAGGCTCGTCCGCTGCCGTCTACCGCGATCCCGTGGGGAAGGCTTGCACTGAGATAGGTGGAATACAGCAATGCGGTTCCGGCGGAGTTCAGTTTGGAGACAAATGTCTGGGCGGGCGTCGATTGGTAAGGGTCTACCAGTGGGAAGTCAGTCGAATTCGTGAGCCCGGTCAGATAGACGCTCCCTGCATGATCTACCGTCATGGACGCAAGATAATCATCGTTGCTTCCGCCGAATACCGCGCTGTACACCAGAACGGGATCGATCACCAGCGGCAGCTGCTTGTCATACGACCCAAGCCTGAACCGGATGTGGCCCGAACCGGCATCCTCATACGCCGCCTCCACTTGTTTTCGTTGGCCGCCAATGACCTGGTACGCCAATGGCGCGCGAAGCTTTACTTCCCCAACCTTGGTCGCCAGTCTGAGTTCACCCCCGGTAAAAGCCGGCGCGCGATCTTGATCGCGCATATCAAATTCAATCTGGTTGGGGTCCGCCTTCGGAGCAACCACAAAATCATGCTCGAGCTGCCCTTCCTGGTTGCCGTAATACACCATGTCCACTCCCGGATAAACCTGACTCAAACGAACTTTGGCATATGTCGGCACATCGGTATGCCATTTCCGCGGATCTTTGCCCATCAGGTAATTGACTTTGCCGGGCAGCAAGTCGAGGCCGTTTGACTGCGCATCAGGATTGGAGCCGATCAGCCGCATTCTCACCGTAGCCCAGTCAATATTCTTTGCCATGGCGGCCAGATCCATGCGGCGCCGCAGCGGTGATTCGAGGCGTGCCGGTTCCGCACCTCCTCCATGAGACCGATGCAGCGAGAGCAGGGCCTCGGACGAGGTGAGGTACACGCTGTATCCGCCTCCGCGGGCAACAAAACGCACGCGGCTGTCGGTCTGCCCCTGGTTGGCCTCGAAACTGAGGGGGAGCTTGCCGTAGCTAGCTGACACGCGGGATAAAGGGGCCGATCCGGCCTGAGGAACGGGAGTCGATTCGGCAACTGCTATGGAACTGGGTGGGGGATCTGATGCTTTGTTGGAGTTGTGGCTCGAATCCTGCGCCCGAAGGCAAGGAATCAGAGCAATGGCTAGAACCGAAACGATGCACACTGACACCGGATGCATTTGCCGCATGGGAGACCTCCTGAGAATTAGCCTGTCGTTCGCTCCATCAATGGATCAGCATCGACCAATGTATCAGCATCAATTGTCGGGGTGTGGTTTTAAAGGCGAGAGACGACTACCCCAGAGTCCGCATATGAAGTGGGATGCGGCATCGGGAGTTTTTGGGCGCTTCAACGATTGTGAATTCTTCGCAAAGTACCTCCGCGATGCGAAAGGGCCATCGGTACCAATCTCGGAAAGATGTTCCATGATACCGCTGACGGAGGATCACGACTGGATACCCAGGTTGACTGTTCACGCAGCAACCTTTGTTTTTGTCTGTTTTTCGGGGTTTTGATACGCTCGCAAAATGCGAATTCTGGCCGTATCGCTGATCGTGCCTGCGGTTTCGATCCAGGCTCTGCACGCCCAGCAGACTGGCGGGTCGATCGATCTTCCAGCGAGCGCCCGCGCCGCGCTCCAAGCGAAGGGAGACGGGGTCCAGATTTACACTTGCGCCGGCACGCCGGGCGGAACCAAGTGGGTCCTGACAACTCCGGATGCGAAGTTGTTGGATGCGTCTGGCAAGTCGATCGGAAGCCACTTTGCGGGACCTACCTGGAAGCTGGAGGACGGCAGCCAGGTTAAAGGAGAGCTCGTTGCCAGCGCTCCTGGAGACTAGCTCGATGGGCTTGCCGTGAGGAGTGTGCCGAAAGGCGTCGGCCCAGGCCACTTTGCGAGCGAGCAAGGCAGTCCGGTCAGAAAGACCTTTCGCGGTCACGAGTCGTTCGAGGGCGGCGAGCCAGTGTTCGTAGTAATGGGAACCGTCGTCCGGGTCGCCGCGACCGGCAGCGGACTTGAGCTCTTCGGCCAAAGTCGCGGCCCATTCCTGAATCTTGAAAGATGCAGGAGAGATGGAGCGGAAATCCAGGTTGAATTGAGATGGAGTGCCCGGCGCAATCTGCACCAGTCAGAATGAGGCATTGGTTCACGCTGAAAGCGGCCACCGAGTCAACTGATTTATAATCAATAACCTAAGTATCGCGAAATCTCCCCGGCTTTAATTCCGCATAATCACAAAGCGGAGCTTTCAAACATGCTCTAACGAATTTCCGAATTGGCAACCGCTTGCCTCTAATCAAGTCTAGACTGTGGCTGGAGAAGGAAGGATAATGGCGTGGGCAAGAGGGCTGGCGCGATTTGGCATGAGTCACGACGCCAGGGAAATCTGTGCGTGGAAGGAAAGGGCCATGGAACATAAAATAAAGCGCATTTCGACGGCTGGGATCGGCGAAGCCATTGCGAAGGCGGAACTGTATCGCTCGCTTAACGAACCGGAAGAGGCAGAGTCGATCTGTCGCGATATCCTGGCCATCGAGCCGCAGCATCAGCTTGCGGTGCGTTTACTCGGCCTCGCCCTTACAGATCAGTTCACCGGCCGCGGGTCCGATCGTTACCGGGAAACAGAAGAGATCTTCCGACAGCTCGAGGATCCTTATGAGCGGCTCTACTACACTGGGATTCTGCACGAGCGGCGCGCGAAAGCGCAACTCAACGCCGGCCAACCACCTCATTCACTGTTAGCGCTTTTCGTCCAGGCCCTGCACTTTTTCGAAGAGGCTGAGAAAATCCGTCCGGCAGGAAACGATGATGCGATCCTTCGCTGGAACCGTTGCGTGCGTCTGCTTCAAAATTCAGCCTATCAATGGAATGAATTGGAGCCAGAATTTGTGCCCTTCGATGCCCAGGACACTCCGCCGAGGTAGCAAATCTCCATGGTATTGGGTGAACTCAGATTCAGTCAGAGGATCCGGAACAGCCGCTTCAGGGGATCGAAGTAACGGTCCACTACGCGCTCTTTGAGCGGAATAATCGCGTTCTCGGTAATCGTAATCGACTCCGGACACACTTGCCGGCAACAAGTAGTGATGTTGCAGTAACCGATGTTGTGGATGCGCCTCAAATCGCTGACCCGGTCTTCGGTATCAAGCGGATGCATCTCGAGCGCGGCAGCATAGACGAGCAGACGCGGACCGATAAACTCGTCCTGCTTGTGATGTTCGCGCAGGACGTGGCACACGTCCTGGCAGAGAAAACACTCGATGCACTTACGAAACTCCTGCACGCGCTCGACGTCGGCCTGCTGCACGCGCCATGTGCCATCGGCCGCGTCGGGTGGGCGGGGCTTGAATGGCTTGATCGTCTTCTTGGCCCGGAAATTCCACGAAACATCGGTGACCAAATCGCGTATGACCGGAAACGCGCGCATGGGCTCCAGGATGACCGGCGTATTGAGGTTGATATCATTGAGCCGGGTCATGCACATGAGCTTGGGCACGCCGTTGATTTCCGCAGAGCACGATCCACACTTGCCGGCCTTGCAGTTCCATCTCACGGCCAAGTCTGTTGCTTGCTGCGCCTGGATGCGGTGCACGGCGTCCAGAACGACCATACCCTCCTCTACGTCGGTTGAGTAATCCTGGAATGCGCCGCCTGCGGAATCTCCGCGCCAGATGCGAAATGTCGCTGCTGTGGCCATCTATTTCGTCTCCCGGCTACTTCATCTCCTGTTATTTCATTTCCTTTTACTTCATTTCCTGTTATTTCATTTCTTGGATCACTGCCTTCAACTCATCCGGAATCGGCGTAAGTGCGCGCTTCTCGACTTGCATTTCACCGTCTGCGCCTCGCCTGATGACGATGTTGTATTTTCCCCACTCCGAGTCTTTGCCGGGAAAGTCCTCGCGAAACTGCGCCCCGCGGCTTTCTTTTCGCAGCAGCGCCGCACGCGTAATTGCTTCAGACACGATCATCATATTTCCAACATCAATTGCTGTGTGCCAGCCGTTGTTGTATTCGCGATTTCCCGCTATACCGACTCGCTCTGTCCGCGCGCGTAATTGCCCGATGGCGTCGAGCGCCTGTTGCATTTCGCTCTCGATTCTCACGATCCCGACCAGGTCCTGCATGGTCTCCTGCAGATCGTATTGAATCTGATATGGGTTTTCGCCGGAAGGGCCGCGGTCAAAGGGAGCGAGGGTCGCTGTTGCCGTGGCTTGAAGCTCTGTCTCGTCGATCGCGGCCGGGCCGTTGGCACTGGCGAATGCCGCGGCAAAGCGCCCTGAGCGCTTTCCGAACACGACCAGATCGGACAGGGAGTTTCCGCCCAGCCGATTGGCGCCATGCAAGCCCGCCGCCGCTTCCCCCGCCGCGAAAAGCCCGGGCACAGTGGACATCTGCGAATCGCCATCGACGCGGATTCCGCCCATCATGTAATGCGTGGTGGGACCAACCTCCATCGGCTCTTTCGTGATGTCAAGATCGGCAAGCTGTTTGAACTGGTGATACATGCTGGGAAGTTTGCGCTTGATATACTCCCGTGATTTCGGCATGCGCTCCTTGATCCAGGAAATATCGAGAAAGACACCGCCGTGCGGCGAGCCCCGGCCGGCCTTGACTTCGCGATTGATGCACCGCGCAACATGATCTCTGGTGAGCAGTTCGGGCGGGCGCCGCGCATTTTTATCTCCCTGCGTATACCGCCAGCCCTCTTCCTCAGTGTCTGCGGTCTGCTCTTTATAGAGGTCGGGAATGTCGTCGAACATGAACCGGCGGCCTTCGCTGTTGCGCAAGACGCCGCCTTCGCCGCGCACGCCCTCCGTAACGAGGATGCCGGCTACACTAATCGGCCAGACCATGCCGGTGGGGTGAAACTGCACGAATTCCATGTCCTGAAGTTCGGCTCCGGCGCGATAGGCCAATGCCAGGCCGTCGCCCGTATACTCCCAACTGTTGCTGGTCACCTTGAAGGCGCGTCCGATTCCGCCGGTGGCCATCACCACCGCCTTCGCCTGCCACAGTTGGAACCGGCCCTTCTCGCGGTCGTATCCGCAAGCTCCGGCAATCCGGTTTCCGTCGAGCAGCAGTCTCAGCACGGTGCACTCCATGTGCACTTCCATCCCCGTGTGAATACCGTGATCCTGGAGTGTGCGTATCATCTCCAGGCCGGTGCGGTCACCGACGTGGGCGAGCCGCGGGTACCTGTGTCCGCCAAAGTTTCGTTGAAGAATCTTGCCGTCTGCAGTGCGATCGAAAAGCGCGCCCCATGCTTCGAGTTCGCGTACGCATTCCGGCGCCTCCTTGGCGTGCAGTTCGGCCATGCGCCAGTTGTTGAGATACTGGCCGCCGCGCATCGTATCGGCAAAATGGACCCGCCAGCTATCGCGATCGTCGACATTGGCCAGTGCTGCCGCAATGCCTCCTTCGGCCATCACGGTATGCGCTTTGCCGAGCAGCGATTTGCAGACCACGCCCACCTTCGCACCGGTGGCTCCGGCTTCGATAGCGGCGCGCAGGCCTGCTCCGCCTGCGCCAATCACCAGTACATCGTAGGAAAACCGTTGGAATTCCGGCATCTAGAGAATTCTCCAGTCATGCCAGATGCCCATCGAACAAAGACGGACGTAGACATCGGAAAACGCAACCCAAAGCAGGCTCGCCCAGGCCCATTTCTTGTGCCCTGCGTTCAGGCAGCTCACGCAATCGTAGAGTTTGTGCCGCACCGGGTGACCCGCGATGCTGTCGAATGTCCCGCCGATCAGGTGCCGGAACGCATGACACCCAAATACATATCCGCCAATAAGCACCACGTTCACGACCAGAACGAGGCTTCCGATCCCGATACCGAATCCGTCCGTAAAAAAGAACGACCTGAACGCGTCGTAGACCAGAAAGCCCCAGACAATGTAAGAGAGCCTCAGAAAGTAGCGATGAAAATTCTGCATAATGAGCGGAAAGGAATGTTCGCCCAGGTAACTCTTGCGGGGCTCACTCACCGCGCATGCCGGAGGATCGGCCCAGAACGATTTGTAATAGGCGCCTCGGTAGTAGTAACAGGTGACGCGAAACAGGCCGGGGATCCAGAGAATGAACAGAGCGGGAGAAAAGGGCAAAATGCTCGGATACCATCCCGGTTTCGGGCCAAACAAGGCATGCGGGGAGCTGCCGAAGAGCTCGGGCGAATAAAACGGCGAAATATAGGGGCCAAAAGTGTAATGGCTGTTCTGGAACGCCGCCCAGTTGGCATAGACCAGAAACGCGCCGAATCCCAGAAAGACTGCCGCCGGAGAAAGCCACCAGGCGTCGCGCCGCGATGTTTGGCCGAACTTGCCGCCTTTCCACACTACATCGGGAGCTGCCACAAGTCCCTCCTTGGCGAAGGGATTCGCAGACTGTGTCCCCTCCCGCCCGTTGGCTTTGCATTGTATAGCAATGACTCCGCCGCCAGCCACCCGCGATGCGAGTCAGGTGGAATGCGGACCGAAGGTAGTGCGAGCCGCACCGCCGCTTCCGGTTCAGGCTTGCCTGGAATTTGAACGCGAGAGGTGAAAACGCGTTGCATTCGAAATCATCTCCAGACAGCACGCGATGGCCAAACCTTGCGCTCTCGAGTCGCGGTATCTATACGAAAAAGTAACGAGAAGTCGGCCCTCGCGCGAGATCCATGGGAACTTCGACAGTTAGGCCGACACGTGGGCGTTTCTGGGTTCTAACCCTGCCTGCCGCGTTGCGCCGATTCACCCATTCGGCCCGATGGGCCAACTCAGCGCCCTCTTCTTGGTAGAAACTTCTGAAAATGCCGCGGTCTCCGTGAGTCGGCTAAATCTTTCGTTGACTTTTGACCGGCCAATTCATACAGTCTAGAAATCCAACGTAGTCGATTCAACAGCCACCTCATCCGAGTTTCTGAAAGGGGTTTGACTATGAAGCGCACGATGGTTGCCACGCAGTGTCCGAGATCGGTGGAATGCTCAGCCGATGAAAAATCGCACAAAATCCTTCGTCTCGTTTTTGTCTGCGTTCTCGCACTCATGATCTCCCCAGCGATGCATGGCCAGGCGACAGGAAGTTTCTCCGGCAATGTCCTTGATAAATCCGGCGCGGCTGTCCCTGGAGCCACCGTCACCGCTACCTCTCAGGGAACCGGCTTGGCTCGGGAAGTCAAGACGGACAATGCCGGACACTATCTGATCCCTTTACTTCCTGTCGAGACCTACATCGTCCGCGTCGATGCGGCTGGATTTCAAAGCGCTGCATCCAAAGATCTGCATCTTCAGATCGATGAAGCCCGCGAACTCGATTTTTCGCTGGCACCCGCCAGCGTAGTCACGACCGTGGCGGTCTCCGGCGAAGCCGTCGCCGTCGAGACCGGCAACGCATCCCTTGGCCAGGTCATCACCGCGCAGCAGGTGTCGCAGCTCCCTTTGAATGGCCGCGATTTCGTGCAGCTAGCCACCCTCACCGCCGGCGCCACGGCAGAGACGAACTCCGGCAGCTTTTTCAACTCCAGCCCCGACAGCGAAGTTGCTGCGCGCGGTTCGTATTCGCTGTCGGTTGGCGGCTCGCGCCCCAACAGCACGGACTGGCTGCTGGATGGCGTGGACAACAACGAGCTGACTGCCGGCGGTTACGGGATTCTCTCGTCAATCGACGACATTCAGGAATTCAAGGTCTTGACCTACACCTACTCCGCTGAATACGGCACACGGGCCGGACCTACCGTTCTCATCACGACGAAATCGGGAACCAACGACCTACACGGCTCGCTCTACGAGTTTGTCCGCAATACCGACCTCGACGCGAAGGGCGACTTTGACACCACAACCCCGAAGTTCAACCTGAACCAGTTTGGGGGCTCCGTCGGCGGGCCTATTCGCAAGAACAAGACCTTCTTCTTCGTCGATGGCGAGCAGAAGTATCAGCGCGAAGGAATTACCTTCACCGGTCTGCTTCCTTCGATGGCCATGCGCACGGGCGATTTTTCCGCCGATGCCTTCGGCAACCCCGCCGGCCTTGCCATCGCCAACCCGAACATGGTCGGTGCGGCGGATGCCTACTTTCAGTGCGATTCATCGGGAAACCCCATTCCCGCGGCTGCCGATGGAAGCCAGCCGAAGGGGACCGACTGCGCCAAGATCCCTTCCAACCTGTTCGACAGCGTTGGCAAGGCGATGATGAACCTCTATCCCCCGACGAACGCCAACGCGGGCGTTTCCGGCGCAAGCTATAACTACGTCATTGAGCCGGTCCGCGCCCTGAACGAAACCAAATTCGACGGCCGGCTGGACGAGACGCTCACCGCCCAGGACAATCTCTTCGCCCGATTCAGCTACGATCAAGCGTGGTCCTTTGCTCCGGGCGGCGCGCCGGCGCCATACCTGGCCGAAGGCAATGCGTTCGGCAGCAATGAGACCCTGATCAACCACGCGCGCAACGCCGCCATTGGCGAAACCCACGTGTTCTCGCCTAACACGCTCAACCAGGCCGCCCTCGGCTACGACCGCATCTTCGATTACATTGCCTCGCAGGATAACTTCACGTGCGAGGGAGCCAAGCTGGGAATTCCCGGCGCGGATCTTGGCTGCTCATCCGGCGGGACCCCGGCCGCCGGCGGCAGCTACAGTCAAGGCGTACCTTCCACCATCGTTGAGGGTGGTTATTGGTCTCTCGGCGATCGCGGGTACTCCCCGTTTCAGGGCGGGACGAACATTTTTTCGTTCAAAGACGATCTCGACCTGATCCGCGGCAAGCATGAAATTCACGCCGGCATCGATCTTCGCGCCAATCAGATGAACGTCGGTACGGAGGCCTTCCAGGATGGCTTCTGGATCGTCGGCCTCTTCGGAAACTTCACTGGCGCAGGCGTTGCCCCTGGCAATTCCGAAGCGGATCTTCTGATGGGAATGACTGGATTGAGCGAACATGACCAGACCTACGACGGCGCAATCACCGGCCGCCGCTGGAAGATCGTGCGGCCCTTTGTCGAGGATGACTGGCGGGTTACCCCGTCGCTCACCCTCAACCTGGGCCTTGCGTGGGATATGACCACGCCCGTTACCGAGGTCCATAACCGCATGGCGGACTACATCCCTTCAACGGGAGCCCTTCTCATTGCCGGCCAGAACGGGGTGAGCAACTCGGCCGGCATCAATATGTTCTGGGGCGCATACGAACCGCGCGTCGGGGCGACCTGGAAAGTTCTGGGCAGCGACAAGACCGTGCTTCGCCTCGGCTTTGGCATCTATCACGATTCGTCATGGAACCAGGGCGCGCAGGGCCTGTGGCAAAATCCGCCCAACCTCGGCGAGTCCGATCAACTTCCCGCTACCTTTTCAACGGGCTGCGCCTTTGCAACTTCATACTGCGCGGTCGCGCTCGGCCAGACACCCGAGTTGAACTTTACACTCTCCTCAGGCTTTACAGCCCTGCCCACTCCGCAAAATGTGGCCAGCTTTGTGGGCACATTCGCCTACCAGCCAACCAACTTCCAGCCGGGCAGGGTTCACCAATATAACGCCAACGTCGAGCGCCAGTTGCCGGGCAATGTCCTGCTGACGGCTGGCTATGCCGGATCGGTCGGCGGCCATCTGACGGTCATCGGCAATGACCTCAACGTCAACAGCCCATCCGCATGCGGCTCGGGTTCTTATACGCTCGGCTGCCTGCCCGGTGGCGCTCCCTACATTTATCCTTACAACCCGCCGAACTTCAATGCGATCCTGCTCTACGGTGACCCAGGCAAGACGCATTACAACTCAATGCAGATCAAGGCGGAGACCAAGACGCCCAGGTATGGGCTTTACGCGCTGCTGGCCTACACTTACTCGCGCACCTACGACAACGGACTCTCCGACGGCCTGGGTTCGGAGCTGAGCGCTCCCTACTTCCCGCTGCCAAACTGGCAAAACCTCGATTGGTCGCTGGCGCAGATCAATCTAAATCACAGCTTCACCGGGAGCGTGATTTACGATTTGCCGATCGGGCGCGGCAAGCAGTTTGGCGGCAGTTGGAATGACCTAACCAACACCATTCTCGGCGGCTTCCAATTGACTCTTATCGAGAGAGTCTCTTCCGGATTCCCGGTTCCGTTAATCGACAGCTTCAACCAGTCGGGCACTACCTTCAATGCCGGCGGCAACGACAACAACTTCAACCGGCCTAACCAGGTCTCCGGCTGCGACCCCCACGCCGCCAACCACAGCAAGTACCAGTGGATCAACGCGTCGTGCTTCGTCGCGCCGCCCGCCGGCGAGCTCGGCGATGCAGCGCGTGTTCCCGTGACCGGACCCGATTTTGTCAACTCCGACTTCTCGGTCATCAAGCAGTTTGCGCTGCCTCGCAAAGAGATAGGTTTGAATTTCCGCGCCGAGTTCTTCAACCTCTTCAATCACCCGCAGTACGGTATGCCGGTCAACGACATCAACGCGGCTGGATTCGGCGCTGTCAATTCCACCGTGAACAATCCTCGCCTTGTGCAACTGGCCCTCAAGCTATCTTTCTGAAGGCGGACGATGCGGGACCAGCGGCTTCGTAGCCTCTGGAGGGTTCGGACCTGCTGGTTGGTGCTCTGGACGGGGACAGACCGTGAGTTGATTCTGATGTTGTCATGACAGACGCAACGGCCGGGTTCCTCCGTCGGGTGTAGTCGAAAGAACCGTAACGAATCACGGATTTCTGCCCAGACAAGTCGCGTAGGAATGACATATCGGACCTCCGTTTAAGCGGTTTCCTCTGCCCGCAAACAAACCAGGGCCCCCGGCAACTGGTCTTCGTCGCTGGGTCAAGTATTGGAAGTTGTTCTGGCCCGCAGTTGCGCTAGAGCGGAACCAGGGTTACTGTGTCCTGTTGAGGTTTGTGGATGGTCGCCGCTCCCTGATGGTCGCGTCAACTTGAATGCGGTGGTTTCGGGATACATCAACCCTGGTTCCGCTGTAATCGTCAGCTTGCCGAAGCCAAATGAAAAGCAGGGCTGCCAGCAAGCAAGCGCAGCCACGATCCTAGTGATTTTTCCGACGGCCTGCTCTCAACGTGCCGCGCCCTTTCGCCGCTGCTCGCTCTCCTTCGTCATCTCGCTCAAATCCGCAACCGGCCGTATCTCAATCGGTCCAAGTCCATACTTAAAGCCTGGAAGCTGTGAGTTAAGCTGAATGGCGTGATTGAGATCTCGCGCCTCAAGGATTTGAATGCCGCCGAGCTGTTCCTTGGTTTCCGCATAGGGGCCGTCGGTGGTCGCGACTTTGCCGTTTTTCCAGTACAGGGTCACCGCGGTCTCCGGAGGCTGAAGAGGTACTTCGGCAACAAGATGTCCGTTGGCGCGCAGACGGTCATTGTGCTCAAAGCATTCGTCGAGCACTGCGTGTCGCTCGTCCTCGGTCATCCCTTCGAATTTTCCTGGCTCGATGTATCCCAAGCAGATGTATTTCATCGGTTTCTCCTTGTTCCCTGTGACTCATTGTTTGCTGCGACTCAGAGCCGTAGCTCATCGTTCTGTTATCAGATAGTCGTTCGGGAGACTGAAAATCGACAGCTACGCCATTTTTTGGGGAGAAACGGGCGTCATGTCCGCGCAGCGAAAGCGCGACCAAGTGCCGCATTCCATGCTTCTGTAAAGGCTACGGATAGCGGAGCCTGCGGCACAAAAAGGTCGAACCCGTGAAACCCGCCAGGGACGAGGTGCAGCTCCGTGGACACACCCACCTGCAGAAGCCGGCGCCCATACTCCACGTCCTCGTTCGCGAATAGATCGACGGATCCCACACCAATCCATGCAGGAGGCAGCCCGGCAAGATTCTCGATCCGTGCTGGAACAGAGCCAGCCGGTGGCTGCGTAGATCCAACTATAGCCTCGGCCGGTTTGCCCAGAAGCGACGTCCAGGCGAATCGATTGGCTGCAGCAGTCCAAATGTAATGTCCGATATACGGCGGTACAGGCATGGTCGAACCTGTGCGGTCATCCAGCGCGGGATAAAGC
>Ga0182024_10002028_pt1 | contig 51025 bp, 49 predicted proteins | sample P32metaG_FD_120480 | JGI IMG/M metagenome (GOLD analysis project Ga0182024, IMG submission 120480) | Permafrost microbial communities from Stordalen Mire, Sweden - P3-2 metaG (Illumina Assembly) | ecosystem: Environmental > Terrestrial > Soil > Wetlands > Permafrost | place: Sweden: Stordalen... | reverse complement strand
GTGTCGATGTACAGCGACAGGGGCGGCTGCTTCGGCCGCTTCTGCCCCGGCGCGTCGCGGGCCCAGTGCAGCTCGCCGCTGATACACGGGTTTGCTTTGTTCGCCAGCCCGCCATTGACACCGGCGATCCCGAACAGCGGACTCGACGGGTAGGAACCCGAGCACTGCGGGTAGGAGACGTCATAACCGGTGGTCGGCGACGAGCTGCCGCTCACGGCGATGACCAGCACCACAATGACGACGAAGGCGAGCGCCACCACCGGCACCCATCGCGCTCGGTACCGGGAACGGCTGGCGGGCGGCACGGCCGTCAAGCTACCACCAGGCTGGGCACGCGCCGGCCGCAAGCGCGCGGCCTCCCGGTAGGCGTTCTTACGGCCCACGCCTGCTTGGCGAGCATTGCGCGTGTTTCAGTACCTCCGCAGCTCGCTTGCGCAATGGACGAGCTCCAGTCGCACGAGCGCAGGCTCGCGCCACGATCGCTTACGCCGGGCGAAGCAGTCGTCTGGCCGTCCTCAGCTGACGCGCTCGGACCTCGTCCTTAGCGCAAGCATGGTGTCGAGGCTCGCCCGCGGCGCGCCCTGCTCGGCCTCGGGACTGCGAGCCCCCGCAGCGACCCTCACAGCGAGCGCGGCCCAGCGTTTTGCAGACATCTTTGTGCAACAGCCACGCTCGCAAGCAGGGCTCTCTCCGCGGTCTCGTGGAGCGGCCCGGCTCACCAGACGTAGCCCGGAACCGCGTCGAAGTCGCGCATCGCCGGAACCCAGTGTTCATTCGGCCGGATGCGCCGCCGGTGTGAGCGTGGTCTCCCCCCTGACGTCCGGGTTGACCCATTTATTCCCGCAAACTGCGGGACAAGGCTACGGCGGGCGAGCCGACACTCCCGAATTGCACCACAAGAGACTTGTAGGTTATCGCTCGCATAGCCTAATTTCGTGGACGACGCTGTGGTTCGCCCGCGCTCTGCAACATGGATGGAGGCAGCGTGATGACAGCGTCTAAGACCGTTCGGGACGTGAGCGTAGCGGCATGTCTGGCGATGAGTCTGCTGCTGATGGCGGGCGGGGCGATGGTGTCGCCTGTGATGTTCACGGCGGATGCGGCTGCCCCCAAGGTGTCGTTGAACTCGCCCGCATCGCCGTCGAACAACACGACGCCGTCCTTCACTGGCACCGCCAGCAACACCACTCTGGTCACCATCCGTATCTACGCTGGAGCCGCGGCGAAAGGGGCGGTCGTCTCGACGGCGATGGCCAGGGGAACTGGCGCCACTTGGGCATCCGCCGGTGCGAGCCCAGCCCTGTCGAGCGGGCAGTACACCGCGGTCGCCAGCCAAGCAAACTCACTCGTCGGGGACTCTTCAGGCAAGAGCGGACCGGTGACGTTCACGGTCACGCCCCCGCCGGTCGTCGCGCCTGCCGAAGCCCCGCTGCCCGCTCCTGCGACGGCCCCTCCGCCCACGCCTCCGCTGGCCTCGTTCAAGTGGTTCCCGCCCGTTCCACAGACCGGCGAACCCGTCTCGCTTGTGTCGATCTCCACCGATGCCGCCAGTCCGATCACCGGGATCGCCTGGGCTCTGACGAGCAACGGCCCGCTCCAGGGTGGAGGAGCCCTGCTCACCACCTCGTTCTCCTCCCCCGGAGGTCATGTCGTGCGGCTGCGTGTGACCAACGCCAACGGCCTCTCGGGCGACGCCAGCGAAACGATCAACGTGGTCGGCCCCACGGCTCGCCTCATGCAGCCGTTTCCCGTCGTGCGGATAGCGGGCACTGAGACTGCCTCTGGGGTCAAGCTCAGGCTGCTCATGGTGCAGCAGATGCCGGCAGGGGCACAGATCATTGTGAGGTGCAAGGGTCGCGGTTGTCCGATCAAAGCTGCCAGACGAGTCGCAGTGTCGAGCAAGCGGGGAGCTGCGACGGTCGAATTTCGGGGACTCGAGCGGCCCCTGCGTTTTGGCATAACCCTGGAAGTCCTGGTCTCCAAGCCCGGCGAGATTGGAAAGTACACCCGCTTCGCGATTCGCCGCGGCAAGCTACCCGAACGCGTGGATATGTGTCTCGACCTAGCGGGGATTAAGCCAATGGTGTGCCCGTTGAGCGGGGCGTGATCACGCTTGACGCCTTGATCGGGCCGGCGTGGCGCCTGGGAGTCCTTGGGGGCCCCCGTCGCGCCGTGCTTGCGCTTTCGCGCAGGAGCGAGCGCCTCGGGCGTCCGATCCGAGACTGTCTAATTGGACGACGACCACGTGTCCGTGCTCCGACGCAGGAGGCGCTCGCTTAGCTCCGGCGGAAGCAGCAGTCTGAGCTCGGGCAGCCTGCGTTGTGGCGCTCGTCCCGAGCGGGCAGGCCGCCCTCCGGTAGTCGGGCGCTCGAATCTGGGCGATTGCATGAGCGGCGGTAAGGTTTCGTTTGGGTGCGAACGACGAATAGCGAAATCGGCCGCCCGCTTATTTCGGTGATGTTGATCGTCCCCGACGCCGCTGCGGCAGTTGGCTGGTACACGGCGGCACTCGGCGCGGCCGAGCTCTGGAACCTCGGCGGAGTTGCCGGGCTCCATATCGACGGCGCGCCGTTCTTCATTCACGAGGCTGTACCAGGGCGGAAGACAGAGCCGAGCCCGAGCGACGTCGGCCTGACCACCACGCGGATCGAGGTCTTCGTTGATGAGCCAGGCAGCTTCATCGATCACGCTGGCGAGGCCGGCGCGACAGCTGTAGAACCCCCAACGGATCACGAAACCCCTTGGGGAACTCATCGCCAAGGCGGCTTCACTGATCCGTTCGGACATCGATGGTCTGTCGGAGACCGGACGCCGTTGGAGCCGTTCCCGCGGTAGCACCGCTCGTGCGCCCGCTTGCTCCTGCTCTCTCCCAGATGCGAGCGCGCCAAGGGGCGTCGCCGGCGCTCCTGCTCAGGACGACCCTCGACAGCGCAAACCATCCGAACTCAGACTGCTCCTTTCCCCGGGGCTAAGCGAGCGTGTCGCGCGTCGGGGCCCGGACGAGAGGGCCTCGTCCGGATCAGGCGTCATGAGCGAAGCTCGGCGGACGGTTGCAAATCGTGGAAAGCGCAAGTCTGCAGTCGCGCGGGCTCCAGGGATGAAACGCTCGGTGTGAGAGTCGCTGTCAACCAAACAGAATGGAGACTGGCAGCGCGTGAAGCAGAAGCGCGGGCCATGCCGCTCGCCACTCGACCAGCCGCTTGACGACCTGAAGGCGGAAACCAGGTTTACAAGACGGCATGTGGAGGGTACTGTTCGACTATGTAGCTTTTGCCTCTAACTTAGTGAGGGGACATGCACCGCCACAAGCCTTCACCAGCCACCATCATCGCCTGCCTGGCGCTGTTCGTCGCTCTGGGCGGCACGGCGATGGCGGCCAGTCGCTACGTCATCACAAGCACAAGCCAGATCAAGGCGAGCGTACTTCACGCAATAGTGGCGCCTGGTCCCGACGTGCTGATCCACGGTTCTGTCGTGAACGTCGGACCGGGAAAGCACGGCGCCTTGACGGCCCAATGCCCAGGTGGTGACCACCTCGTCACGGGTGGCTACTCCGCGGAACTCGCTCCGGGAGCCCTGGTGACCTCAGATGGGCCGAGCGGGACCACCGGCTGGATGGTGTTGATCGACAATGAAAAGGGCACCGCGGTCTCGCCAGGGCTTGCTCACGCGCTGTGCGCACCCGGGCTCATACCTGTGGTGGGGAAAGGGTTCACGCTCTTGGGGGTACAGCCTTAGAGCGGCAACCATCCCAGCAGATGGATGGCCGGGCGGATCTTTTGTCCGCTCGACCATGCTCTGCACTGGACCCGTGAGCGCCTCGTTGTAGGTGCGGGTTCGGGCGTCCTGACCGCTGCTCTCGTGGCGGAGCGGTCGCCGCTACAGCGGGGCCCAACAGTGCCGCTTCGGACGACCGATGAAAGTCAAGGGGTTGGCGGTTAATTTGGGAACGAATTTCGGACATCGGATCGGTCGCGGGTAACCACTCGAGAGCCGCAGAACGCCTCTGTGGCATTGGGTTCGGCCGGGCGCAGGTCAAACGCCGTGGATTGAGCCGCTTTTTGGACAGGCGGGGTCCTCGCCGGAGTCGGCCGGCGTGTTGTCAAGGAGCCGTGAGGGCGTTAGGCTTCTGGTGGGCGCGAGTCGAGGACGAGTCGAAGAGCAGACGTCAGGGGCTCGTGGTCTGCCGCGTGACTTTGCCCTTTGAGGGCTTTTGTAATGCGCGCCCCGGTGTCACGCTCGCGCCCACCTTCTTCGGTGCGCCTGCCTGCCAGTCTGAGACCGTCTGCTTGTAGGAGGCCTCGGCCTGCTCGGCGAGCCTGCGCTCGCCCTCTCGCATCGCCTGCCTCGTGGCCCACACGCCGCCTCGACCAGCGCCCAGCGAGCCGAAGGAGAACCCTGCTTTGAGATCCGCCCGCCCTACGCCGGCGCTGAGCCCGACTGGTAGACGCGCGGGTCAAGGCCCAGATAGCCGGTGAGCGCCCGGGGGTTTTGAAAGCGGCGGATCTCGCCGACCGCGGCGATGAACGTGGCCGCGCAGATCACGTTGACCCCGGGCACCGTCATCAGACGCCTGATCTCCGCCGATCGGAGCGCCTGCGCTGCGATGTGGCGCTCGACCGCCGCGATCTCTGCGTCCAGGAACTCGATGTGGCGCATGCACCCCTCGACCGTCTCTGACTCCTCGGGCGGCAGCTCGAGCTCGGCCAGCCAGCGGCGCCCCTTGACCCCGAACAGGTCAGAGGCGGGCGGGCGGCCCACGAGCCGGCGCACGAGCATCGCGTGGATCTCGTTCTTCGCGCGCGAGCGGGAACGCACCAGCTGCTCACGCCGCGACAGTCGACGGCGCATCACCCGGCAGCGCTCATCCGGTGACCAGACTGCGTCCAGCTGGCCGGCCGCCAACAGCCTGGCTAGCGTGCGCGCGTCCAAGCGGTCGGTCTTCGCCCGCGCCTGGCGGATTCCCGTATCGGCGGGGCTCACGACCACCACCCGCGCGACGTGGCGTTCAAGGATCCGCGCGACCTCCCACGCGCCGCCTGACACCTCGAGCGCCACCCGATCCTGTGGGTGAAGGCTTGCGCCAAACAGCTCCAGTTGCTCGGGTGTCGTGTCGATCCGACCTGAGGAGCGCACCTCACCGTCCTGGGCAATCGCGACCTCACAGAAATCGCGGTGCACGTCCAACCCGATTGCCCTACCGACCGATCCCATCTCGTCCTCCTCTTGGTTGTTGAACTCGCGGAGAAGCAGCGGGCAAACGACAACGACCGATACGTGCTCACGGCTCACCCGGGCAAGTCGCAGGGGCGGCCACCGAGAATGCTCGGGCTCGAAGCCCATCGTCCACAAACGGCCTGCCCTGCTGCGTTCTCCCTGAAAGCCCCTGACCCGGTCGGCCCACCCTAATACGGTGGACCCCGAACAGCAGCCTTCAGTCACGCAGTTTCATGTCCCGAGGAGCAGCACGTTCGCCTGACCCGCGGCGGGCTCCTGCTTTCACAGAAGCAGAAGCCGCGGGAGTCAGCGAGATCACCCTGTCCGCGGCGAACAGCGAGCCTCTCGGACGCCACCGGCGCTGCGCCGGCTGTCGGCTCCAAGCAACAGTCTCTGACCTTCGCCGTCCGAAGCGTCGGCAGAGCCCTCCGGGAGCGCCCGCGTTGCGGCCCATTCCTCTCAGGCGGCTTCGGTGTGCAGGAGGTCTGGGATCAGCCCGCGCCGATGCGCCACGGAAGCTGGGCCGCCGCCGCCTCTACCTGCGGCCGAGCATCGAAACGCTCCTCCTCGACGGCCGGCCATAGCTGTCATTTCGGGGGCCATGTGGTACCCACATGTGGTACCCACGAGCAAAATCCGCTCTCTGACGACGCTCCGTCCCGCGAAAAACATGCGGTTTTGCAGGCACTTCTATAATCGGGGCGGCCGGATTTGAACCGGCGACCCCCTGCTCCCAAAGCAGGTGCGCTACCAAGCTGCGCCACGCCCCGTTGAAGCTAAGGGTAGAGCCCGCAGCGGCAATCGCAGGTTGTGCCCGCGCTCGTGCATGGCCGGGGCAGCCGTGAATGGGCCCGCCGCTGGTAGGGTCCGCCACCGCCCATGGCCGACGTGCAACCACTCAGAGCCCTTCACTACGACCAGTCGGTGGTGGGAGCGCTGGCCGACGTCGTGGCCCCTCCGTATGACGTGATCGACGAGGACCAGCGCGCCGCCCTGATCGCGCGCTCGCCATTCAACGTCGTGGCCGTTGATCTTCCGCGGGGCGAGCCCGACCCCTACGCAGCCGCCCAGGAGCTGTTCGAGAGCTGGCAGCTGCAGGGCGCGGTGGTGCGCGACTCAGAGCCCGCGGTGTGGGCCCACACGCAGGACTACTCCGGCCCCGACGGGCGCAGGCTCACCAGGCGCGGGTTCTTCTGCCGGGTTCGCATCGAGGACTACGGGCCCGGTCGCGTTCGCCCGCACGAGCGCACGCACCCCGGCCCGAAGGAGGACCGGCTGCGTCTCACGCGCGCGACCCGCGCGAACGTGTCGCCCATCTTCTCGCTCTACTCCGACCCGTCGCGGGCGGCGTGGAACGCGCTGTCGCCGGCCACCGGACAGGCGCCGTGGGGTGAGGTCACCGACTCCGACGGCACGGTCCATCGCCTCTGGCGGGTCAGCGATCCGCAGGCGATCGCCGCCGTGCAGGCCGCGGCCGCCGATGCGGAGCTCCTGATCGCGGACGGCCACCACCGCTACGAGACGATGCAGGCCTATGCAGAGGAGGTCGGCGGCGAGGGCGAGCATCGCTTCATCGTGATGTGCCTGGTTGCGCTCGAGGATCCCGGCCTGACCGTGTTCCCGACGCACCGGCTCGTCAGAGGGCTGGACGACGAGCGCCAGCAGGCGCTCGCCCGGGCGCTCGCGCGTGACTTCGAGATATCCGAGGTCGACATCGCGGAGGTCGCTCCGCCGGCCGTCGAGCGCCCGACGGTGCTCGAGCTCGGCTACATCAACTCCCGCGACGGGAGGGCATTTCGCCTGAGGCTGAAGGACCAGGCGATCGCGGACGCCGCGCTGCCCGGATACTCAGAGGCCTACCGTCAGCTCGACACGGGCGTGCTGGAGGCGCTGCTGCTGAAGGGCGCGCTCGGGCTCTCAGACGATGACATCGCGCACTTCAACGGGCTGTTCTACGCTCGCGACACAGCCGAGGCGCTGGCGATGGTTCGATCCGGCGAGTACGACGCCGCCTTCCTGATGCGCCCCACCCCCGTGGCTCAGGTCCGCGATGTGGCGGCGGCGGGCGAGAACATGCCGCCGAAGTCCACCTACTTCTTCCCCAAGCTGCTCACCGGGTTGCTGTTCAACCCCCTCCAATGAGGGGGTGCTCCGGGGAGTACCATGTATGACAGCTATCCAACCAGGGGAAACAGATGACCGAGCCGGGAGGGCTGACAAGGATGAGAGCCACAGCACGACGAGACGACGGAACGTTAAGGCACACCGTGCAGGTGCGCGAGCACCAGCTGACGGTGGACGAGCCGATGGACCTCGGCGGAAACGACACCGGGCCGGATCCGCAGGAGCTGCTCGCCGTGAGCCTCGCATCCTGTACGGCCATCACGATGGAGATGTACGCGGCGCGCAAGGGCTGGGACATCGGCCACGTGGAGGTGGACGTCGAGTACACCCCCGCCGAGCGCGGCTGTCCGACCAAGTTCGAGCTCGTGATGCGCCTCGCCGATGACGTGCCCGAGGAGCAGGTCGAGCGGCTACGGGTGATCGCGGCGAAGTGCCCGGTCCATCGCGTGCTCGACGGCGAGGTCATGTTCCAGGAGCGCCTCGAGCGCGTCAACATGGCCGCCTGAACCCCCACCCGGCCGATCAGATAGCGCCGGCAAACCCGACCCACGCGGCGGTGCTCGTGCCGCTGTTCCTGACTCCGGAGGCCGGGGAGCCTCATGTCGTGTTCACCAAGCGCCGCGGCGATCTGCGCCGCCACGCCGGGGAGATCTCATTTCCGGGCGGTCGCCGGGATCCCGAGGACGCCGATCTCGCCGAGACGGCCCTGCGCGAGGCCGAGGAGGAGATCGGGCTACCCCGCCAAGAGGTGAGCCTGCTGTGGGAGCTGCCGGCGACGTCCACGTTCGTGACCAACTACCTGATCCATCCCTTCGTCGGGCGGATACCCGCGGGGCTCGCGTGGCGATTGTCGGAGAATGAGGTGGAGCAGGTGCTGGAGCTTGGTGTGCCGGCGCTGAGATCGGGTAGGACGCGCACGCGCCTGACGCGTCGTGGAATCAGCTTCCAGACCGATGCCTACCTCGTCGAGGGCCACCTCATCTGGGGAGCCACCGCTCGAATTCTCGAGCACCTGCTGGCACGGCTGAACGACGCCGATCTCGATTCCGCGATATCTCCTGCGACGGGAGCCTAGCCTTCCAGCAGTTGCTCAATTGCGGCGCGCGCCTGGGCGCGCCAGGCCTCTGGATCCTGACCGCCGGCCCTCAGAAACGCCATCGGCATCGCGTTCTGCTCGCCCACCGCTCGGGCGATGCGCTCGCCCTCGGCGAGGACCTCCGCCGCCACCGTGGCGCCTGAGGCCTCATACAGGAATCCCCGCATGGTTGTATCGACGGCGCCACCGAGGAAGAAGCGAAGGCGGGAGGTGTGCAGGTCGCGCAGCTGCTCGGGCGCTCCCGTCGCCGACCCCAGAAGCCAGCAGACGATGGTGACGTTCTGGAGCGCCCCCCGCAGCGTGGCCAGACGATCGGGCGTCCCGATCCAGCACTCCGCTCCGGCGGCCTCGATGGCCGGACGGTTGGCCTCGGTGCGGGTGGTTGCGCGCACCGCATAGCCATCGGCCACCAGCGCCGCGGCGAGCGCTCTGCCCGTGCAGCCGCCTCCGAGCATCAGGATCCGCGCCACGGCGGCGCATCTTACGCGGCTGCTGCCGGCGGCCCGAGCCCCGCCCGGGCGATCCTATGAACGCGCAGGGCCCCCCAGGCTTCGGGGCCGCGATACCTCCACTACCATCCGCCCCGCGATGACCGAGCCCCCTGGATACGAGCACGTGAGCAAAGACCCGAGCCGATGAGCGCCGACGCCCCCTCCGCCGGCGCCGCATCCGCCGATGTGGTGACGATGGACAAGATCGTCGCGCTGTGCAAGCGGCGCGGCTTCGTGTTCCCCTCCTCGGAGATCTACGGGGGGGTCGGCTCCACCTACGACTACGGCCATTACGGCGTGCTGCTGAAGTCGAACGTGAAGAACGAGTGGTGGCGGGCGATGCTCCAGGAACGCGACGACATTGTGGCGATCGACTCGGCCATCCTGCAGCATCCCCGCGTGTGGGAGGCCTCGGGTCACCTCGCCGGCTTCACCGATCCGCTGGTGGACTGCCGCGCGTGCGGCCAGCGCTTCCGCGCCGACCACCTCTCGGAGCTTCAGTGCGGGCGCAAACCGTCCAAGCATCCGGGCGAGACCGACGAGTGCTCGCTGACCGAGGCGCGCGACTTCAACCTGATGTTCGAAACGACGATCGGCCCCGTGAAGGAGTCAGGGGCGACGGCCTACCTGCGCCCGGAGACGGCACAGGGGATCTTCATCAACTTCAAGAACGTTCTGCAGTTCTCGCGCAAGAAACCGCCCTTCGGGATCGCCCAGGTCGGAAAGTCCTTCCGCAACGAGATCACGCCGGGCAACTTCATCTTCAGGACGCGGGAGTTCGAGCAGATGGAGATGGAGTTCTTCGTGCCGCCCGCCGAGGCCCAGCAGTGGTTCGAGCACTGGCTGAAGGAGCGCGAGCGGTGGTATGTCGAGCTGGGGATCCGGGCCGACCACCTGCGCCTGCGGGCGCACGACCCCGACGAGCTCTCCCACTACTCCTCGGGAACCTCAGATGTGGAATACCTGTTCCCGATCGGCTGGTCTGAGCTCGAGGGGATCGCCAACCGCGGCGACTTCGACCTCTCACAGCACGCGGAGTTCTCGGGCGAGAAGCTCGAGTACTTCGACCAGGCGACCGGGGAGCGCTACGTGCCCCACGTGATCGAGCCGGCCGCCGGAGCCGACCGCGCCACGCTGGCCTTCCTGGTGGACTCCTATGAGGAGGAACTCGTCGAGCGCGAGGGGGCCGGCGAGGGCGAGACGCGGACGGTGCTTCGGCTGCACCCGCGCCTGGCTCCGGTCAAGGCCGCGGTGCTGCCGCTGGTGGGCAAGGAAGGCCAGCCGGAGCTCGCGCACGAGGTCCATCGCGCGCTGCGATTGCGCGTGCAGGCCGAGTACGACGGTGGCGGGGCGATCGGGAGGCGCTACCGCCGCCAGGATGAGATCGGCACTCCGTTCTGCCTGACGGTCGACCATCAGAGCCTCGAGGACCGCACCGTCACGTTGCGCGACCGGGACTCGCTGGCACAGGAGCGCCTGCCGATAGAGGGGATCGCCGAGGAGATCGAGAGGCGTGTGATCGCGCCGTGGAAGACGCCGAAGCTGGGTTGAGCAAGGCACGCCGGCCATGAACGCGGGCCGCCCTGCTCGGACGCTCGCCCGCTCCGCGAGCGCCGGTGCGACGGGGCGGCGGCCCGCGCCGGTGGGCAAACACCACCGCCAACACAGTAGTTCCTACTGAATCGGCCGTCGCTGTTCCCCGGATGGCGGTGGCGGTCGTCATTGCGAGCCTCCTAACACGAGAGCGGATACGTCCGTTCTCGCCGGTTGCTCAAGCGTCACGGATGATGCAATGACAAGACTCGCCAAGAACCCAGCCGGCCTCACGCTCTCGGGGTTGGCAGCGAACCTCTGCAGAGCAGCCGGCTGCGTTTCGCTGGCGGCCCTGGCACTGGCGCTCGCGCCGCTCAGCGCCTCGGCGGCGCCCGCCACTCAGACCGCCGGCATCGTGCCGGCGAACCCGGCCGCGAACGTGGTGGCGAACCCGAACTACGATGACTGCTCGGCAAAAGGGCTCTGCGGCGAGGGCCAGCCCTGCTACACGGCCAACTATGGGCCGGCCTTCTCTTCGCCGGCATGTGAGCAGGGCGAGCTCGAGGCGATCGACAACGCACGCGCCAGGGAAGGCGTCGGCCCGATGTACCTGCCGCGCGGCTTCAACTCGCTCAGCGGCGACGAGCAGCTGCTCGTGGTGATCGATCTCGAGCGGGTGGGCCGCGGCCTGCCGGCGTTCGCGGGGATCGTTGCTTCGCCGGACAGCGTCGCGCAGAAGGGCACCCAGGTAGTCGGGCAGCCCGCGGGAACGTTCGAAGACCCGAGCTTACCCGCCCCCTTCAGCGTCGGCCCAGGCACGGCCTTCGCCTACAACTGCCACCCGAACGGCGCGGGCAGCAACACCTGCGACGGCTCCGGCAACCCCGGCGCCTCGATCGCCGCCGGCGGCGAGATCAGCGCGCTCGACGCCGACTACGACTGGATGTACGACGACGGCTACGGCGGGCCGAACTCGGACTGCCAGACGCTTGAAGTGCAGGGTTGCTGGGGACACCGCGACAACATCCTCGGCGCCTACCCGACGCGTACCCGGTTCATCGCAAGATCTTCGGGCTCCTCGCTCTCGACGGTGTCACGGCGTGCGGCGGTTCCCGTGATGGGCGCCGGATCGCTGCAGCCGAACGGCGGCGGCCCGCAGGGGAACTGGACCGCCATCTTCGCCTCGGTCACCGGCAGGACGCCGGCGTTCGTCTACAGCTGGCACCACGCTCTGGCCGCCGGCGCCGGTCAGGCCCCACGCTAGCGGGATCACAGCTTCGCCCGGCGCGTGCGCGGTTGCTGCAGACGCGCGCGCAGCCCGCGTGAGGCATCATGCCTTCTTCGGTCCGGTTTGAGAGGTTATTGATAAATACGGGACCCGAGAAGGAGAGACATGGACTTCGACCTGACCGACGAGCAGCGTCTGATCAAGCAGACCGCGCGGGAGTTCACCGACCGTGAGATCGTGCTCCAGTCGCGCGAAAACGCGCGCAACCACCACTTCGACCTGGACATGGTCAGGAAGGTCGCCGACCAGGGCTACCTCGGCGCGATCGTCCCTGAGGAGTACGGCGGCGCGGGCCTTGACTACTTCAGCTACGGCCTGGTCGTAGAGGAGATCGGGCGCGGGGACTCATCCGTTCGCACCGTGATCTCGGTGCAGACCTCGCTGGTGTGCTCGGGCATCGTCAAGTTCGGCACAGAGCAGCAGAAGCGGAAGTACCTGCCGAGGCTCTGCTCCGGCGAGTGGCTCGGCTGCTTCGGGCTGACCGAGCCCGACACGGGCTCGGACGCCGCCAACCAGAAGACCCGGGCGCAGAGGACCGACTCGGGTTGGGTGCTCAACGGGGCGAAGATGTGGATCTCGATGGCCAATCACGCCAAGCTCGCGCTGATCTTCGCCCAGACCGACCCCGCGCTCGGGCACAAGGGGATCGCATGCTTTCTCGTGGACACCGACCAGCCCGGCTACACGGCGCAGACGATCGAGCACAAGATGGGGCTGCACGCATCCGACACGGGCTCGATCTCCCTGGAAGACGTGGAGGTGTCAGACGAGGACGTGCTCGGCGAGGTCGGCGACGGCTTCAAAATCGCGATGTCCAACCTCGACTCCGGCCGCTACTCGGTTGCGGCGGGGTGCGTGGGCATCTGCCAGGGCTGCGTGGAGGAGTCGGTCAACTACTCCAAGGAGCGCGAACAGTTCGGCAAACCGATCGCGAGCTTTCAGCTCGTGCAGGCGATGATCGCCGAGATGGTCCTGAAGACCGACGCCTCGCGGATGCTCGTGTGGCGGGCCGGCTGGCTAAAGGACCAGGGCCGCCCCAACACCACCGAGACCTCGATCGCAAAGCTCCATGCCACCGAGGCCTCGCTCGAGTGCGCGAACCTGGCGATCCAGATCCACGGAGGGGCCGGCTACGTCGACGACCACCCCGTCGAGCGCTACTTCCGCGACGCGCGGGTGACGACCCTGTACGAGGGCACCTCGCAGATCCAGAAGCTGATCATCGGACGCGCGATGACCGGGATCAACGCGCTCGTGCCCGCCTGAGGCGGGCGGCTGCGAAGCGATCCCGATGCCCGTCAGGAGCCAGTGATGCAGGACGAGAGGGCCGGCACGGCCGGCCCGGCCGGCGACGCTGCCGCCGTGATAGGGGTGCTGGGCGCGGGCACGATGGGTGCCGGGATCGCCCAGCTGGCATGTCGCTCGGGGGCACAGACGCTCCTCTACGACCCGATTTCAGAGGCCCTCGAGCGCGGTATCGCGAGCGCGCGGGCGGGTCTTCAGAAAGAAGTCGCACGCGGTCGCCTGGAGGCCGCCGAGGCGCAGGCGGCCGCCGGGCGCCTCCAGCCGGTGGACGATCTGGGCGCGCTCGGCGCCTGTGAGCTGGTGATCGAGGCGGTGCCGGAGCGCATCGATCTGAAGCATGAGATCTACCGGGCGCTGTCTGAGGTCGTGACGGAGGATTGCGTGCTCGCGACGAACACCTCCTCGCTGCTGGTGACGGCGATTGCCGCGGCCGCCAGCCGCCCCGAGCGGGTGGTGGGGATGCACTTCTTCAACCCGGCGCCCGTGATGCGCCTGCTGGAGGTCGTCGCCGGAGTCGAGTCCTCGCCGCAGGCTCTCGCGGTCGCGCGCGCCACGGGCCGGGCCATGGGCAAGACCGTCATCGACGCCAAGGATGGGCCGGGCTTCATCGTGAACCGCTGCAACCGGCCGTTCGGGCTCGAGGCGCTGCGGCTCTTGGCAGAGCGGATTGCGGACATCGAGACGATCGACCGCGTCTGCCGCATGGAGGGCGGCTTCCGCATGGGCCCGTTCGAGCTGATGGACCTGGTGGGGGTCGATACGGGTTTTGAGGTCTCGAAGAGCTTCTTCGAGCAGAGCTTCGGCGAGCCGCGCTGGCGCCCCTCGCCGATCGCCGCCCGCTATGTCGCGGCCGGCCTTCACGGTCGCAAGAGCGGGCGCGGCTACTACGACTACGCAGGAGCGGGCGGCCCCTACCGGGCCGAGGACCCCGCATCGCTGCAGAGCGGCCCGCCCGGGCATGGCGAGGGGGTCCTTGTGATCGCCGGCGAGGGCGTGCTCGCGGACGAGCTGCGCGGCGCCGCTGTGCAGGCCGGCTATGAGGTGCGCTCGCCGCACGCTCCCACCGGGGGCGTGCTGCCGGCCCTGATCGTCGATTGCGCCAGCGAGGGGCCGGCGCGGGCGGACACGCGCAGCTCCCGCTCGGAGCGGCCCGACCGCCGAGGAGCCGAGCAGCCACAGGGGGGCGCCCGGCTGCTGCTGTGTGCGAGGGGATCGCTGGGTGCGCTGGACCCGGAGGGCAGCGCCGTGGGCTTCCACGTGCTTCCGCCCCTGCAGCAGGCCGAGCTGGTCGAGCTCACCCGCAGCGACAGCTCCTCACCGCTGGCGGCGGCGCGCGCGGAGCGCTTCTTCGGAGCGCTCGGCAAGCACGTCAGCTGGGTCGGCGACGCGCCGGGCCTCGTGCTCGGCAGGATCGTCTGCCAGGTGATCAACGAGTCCGCGTTCGCGCTCGGCGAAGGCGTCGGCGGAGCGCAGGACATCGACACGGGGATGCTGCTCGGGCTGAGCCACCCGCGCGGTCCGCTGGCCTGGGCGGATGAGATCGGGCTCGACCACGTGCTCGCGGTGCTCGGCGCGCTGTGGGAGGAGTACCGGGAGGAGCGCTACCGGCCCGCTCCGGAACTCCGCCGCCTGGCGAACTCGGGCCGGCTCGGCCGCGCGGCCGGGGCCGGCTTCTTCGATCACGGCGCAGAGAGTTGACGGGGAATCTCACGTATCTGCGCTCATGCGCGTTTCAATCAGCGTGAGCGACGAGCTGCCACCCTTCCAGAGGTTTCTCGACGGCCATCGCGGTGCCGTGTGGCGGTTTCTGCTCTCCTCGGTTCCCCGCCACGAGGTGGAGGACTGCTTCCAGGAGACGTTCATCGCCGCCCTGCGCGCCTACCCGCGCCTGCGCGCCGACTCGAATCTGCGCGCCTGGGTGCTCACGATCGCCCATCGCAAGGCTCTCGACGCCCATCGCAGCCGCGCCCGGCGGGCCGTCCCGGTGGCGGATCCCGCAACTTTCGCGGAGCCCTCGGCGCAGGCTCCCCCGGCGCCCGATGAGGCCCTGTGGGACGCCGTAGGCGATCTGCCCGCACGCCAGCGCTCGGCGGTCGTGCTGCGCTACGTCGGCGATCTCCCCCACCGTGACATCGCGGCCGCGATCGGCTGCTCGGAGGAGGCCGCCCGCCGCTCCCTGCATGAGGGACTGATGAGATTGAGAAAGGTGGTGCCCGCATGAACGCTCGCGCGATGAATGACACCAGGACGATCGAGGAGGCGCTCAGGCGCGGCTCACAGCCGGCCGGGAGCGACCGCGGCAGAGCCGCGAGGACCGCGCGCGAGCTGAGCGTGGAAGAGGCCGGCGAGGCCGCCACCCGGCTCGCTGCCCGGATGGGCGCCGAGGGGCTGGCGGACGTGAGCTATACGACCGCGGAGTCGCCGTTCGGCACGCTGCTCGTTGCCGGCACGAGGCGGGGCCTCGTGCGAGTGGCCTTCCCCGAGGAGGACATGGACTCCGTGCTGGAACGTCTCGCTCGAGGAGTCTCGCCGCGGATAGTCGAGGCGCCGGCGCCGCTTGACCCGGTGCGGCGGGAGCTCGACGAGTACTTCAGCGGCCGCCGGCGCGAGTTCGAGCTGGACCTCGACTGGACGCTCGTGGGCCGGTTCGGACGCCGGGTGCTCAAGGTGACCTCCGAAATCCCCTATGGGGGTGTGCAGAGCTACGGCGAGGTGGCCGCCGACGCCGGCAGCCCGCGCGGCTCGCGGGCCGCGGGCAACGCCCTTGGCTCCAACCCGATTCCGATCGTCATACCGTGTCATCGCGTGCTGCGCACCGGCGGCGCGCTGGGCGGCTACGGCGGCGGGCTTGAGCGCAAGCGCTGGCTGCTCGAGCTCGAGGGCGCCATCGCCGCCGGGCGCTAGGGCGCCCGGGAGCGTGCGGCCGCCACCGGGCGGGCGGGCGAATCAGTCGGCGGCTGTCGCGGCGGGCTGCCCTGTCCCGCTGGCGGGGGCCCACTGCGCCTCGGCCAGGTCCCCGACGGGCAGGCCGGCGGGCGTCGGCACCTCGGGCGTGTCGCGCAGATACCACTCGGCGTCGAGCGCGGCCTCACAGCCCGAGCCGGCGGCGGTGATCGCCTGCCGGTAGGTGTGATCGACGAGGTCGCCGGCGGCGAACACCCCGGGCAGCTTGGTGCGGGTCGACTTGCCCTCGGTGACCACGTAGCCGTTTTCGTCGAGGTCGAGGAACCCCTTCACGAGCCCGGACTGCGGCTCATGGCCGATCGCGACGAACGCCCCGCTCACGGGTATCTGGCGCTCCTCACCGGTCTCGGTGTTCCTCAGCTCGGCGTGGCCGAGCGCGCCGTTCTCGCCGGCGACGAACCGCTCGACCGCATAGGGCGTCAGCAGCTCGATGTTGTCCTGGGCGCGGGCGCGCTCGAGCATGATCTTGGACGCTCTGAAGTCCGCACGCCGGTGCACGATGGTGACCTTGCTGGCGAACTTCGACAGGAAGATCGCCTCCTCCATCGCCGAGTCCCCCCCGCCGACGATCACCGTCTCGGCGTTGCGGAAGAACGCCGCGTCGCAGGTCGCGCAGTAGCTGACGCCGCGGCCGCCCAGCTCCACCTCGCCCGGGACGCAAAGCTTCTTGTGCTCGGCGCCCATCGCGAGGATGACGGTCCGGGCCTTGTGCTCCGTGTCGCCAACCCACACGCTGTGCGGCTCGCCGGGGTTGCTCGCCAGCTGCACGCGGTCCGCCTGCTCGGTCAGCAGACGAGCCCCGAAGCGCTCCGCCTGGTCGCGGAACTTCTGCATCATGTCCGGCCCCATCACCCCGTCAGGGAAGCCGGGATAGTTCTCGACGTCGGTCGTCTGCTGCAGGAGCCCGCCCCATGCGAAGCCCTCGATGACGAGCGGACTGAGATTGGCGCGGGCGGTGTACAGGGCGGCGGTGTAGCCGGCCGGACCGCTGCCGATCACGATCACGTTCTCGATGTCGTCCATCTCATCTCCAATTCTCGCCCCGACTGTCTCCGGGGGTCACTTTACTTTGTAAAGTATAGCGCCTGGGTCACGCTTTTTCTATCACGAACCCTGCAGCGCGCCCGTCGCGCCGGCCGGCCCTGCGGCCGTCACCTGCTCGCCCGGGCCGTGTGGCGCCGCCCCCGCGCTCTGCTCCTCGCGCCAGCGCGACACGGTTCGGCGCAGCTGCAGGTAGGCGACGCCGCCCAGCGGCGTGGGCAGCCAAAAGGAGATCGCGCGATAGGAGAGCACCGCGAGCACCGCCAGATTGAAGTCCACGCCGAAGGCGGCAAACGCGCCGATCATGCCTCCCTCGACTCCTCCCAGCCCGCCGGGCAGCGGCAGCAGATTGCCCAGCGTGCCCACGAAGTAGGCCATCACGATGACCGTGAACGGCGGCGGTGAGCCGAACGCGTGGAACATCGCCCACAGGACCGAGATGTCAAATCCCCACCACGCCACGGCTCCCAGCAGCCGGATGTCGCGCGAGCGGATCAACTCGATTGCGGTGCGAATGCCGCTCGCCGCCAGCGCCGGCACCGTCACGCCCCTGGCCACCCAGTGGGCGAGGCGGCCCGAGCCGGACGCCCACCTCTCAAGGCGCCGCTCCACATCGCCCGGCAGCATCGCCACCGCGCCGGCGAGGCCCAGCACGACCGCCGCCACGATCGCCGGAACCGCGGTGATCGCGAAGGAGCCGCCCCCGGGGAACAGGCCCGAGGCCAGCCCGATGCCGTCGATCAGGAGCGATCCCATGTAGACCGAATAGAGCAGCGCGATGAACGCGATCATCCGGCTGGCGACCAGGCGGGGCTCCATGCCCGAGCGTCGCAGCGCCCAGGCGGTCAGCGCCACCCCACCCGCGCCGGCCGCCGCGAACAGGCGGGTGGCGGCCACGCCGGCCATGGTGATCTGATAGCTCTCGAGCCAGCCGATGCGACCCGGCCCGGTCACGAACACAGCGCGGAACAGCACCACGTAGCCGGCGAACGACAGAAGCTCGAGCAGTACCCCGATCGCTATCCACCACTTGTCTCCATGCTCGATGTGGTGCACCGCGGTCCCCACCCCGGCGAGGTTGGGCAGCACGAAGTACAGAAAGCCCACCCCGGCGAGAATGAAGACCGCAAAGCCGATGGCCCGCCGCCGGGTCACCGTCACCCGCGGCATCTCCTCTTCGTGAGGGTGCACTACCGCTGTGCCGCCGCTCAACGGCCCGCGTTCATCCTCCGCCGGCCCGCGTTCGCCCCCCGCCGGCCCGCCCCCGCCGGCCGCCGGCCGGCGTTCCTCGCCCATCAGCTCGCGCCGGTCATCCGCCGGCGGATGCGCCTCGCACATCGTCTCGTGCCGATCCTCATGCGCCATCGTGTCGCGCTCACTCCCCCGGTTCAGATCGCCTCGTGGGCCATCGCCTCCAAAGCCGCCACGGCGCGCCCCACCCGCGCAAGCACCGCTCCCGCAGGCCGCTCGAACCGCCGCACGGCTCCGGTGAGGGCCGCGCCCGCCAGAAGATCCACCACGTAGTGCTCGCCGAGGTACACGAGCGCGAACCCGAGCACGATGGCGTAGGAGAACCCGATCGCGCCCGCGAGGGATCCCACCTCGGCTAGCAGGAGCGCAGCCATCACGGATGTGGCGAAGTGCAGCGAGGGCATCGCGGCCAGGGGGTTACCTCCGAACACACTGTAGAGCGAGCCCCAGCCGTCTCTCCAGAACAGCTCTCCGTACTCGACCATCATCCGTCGCACCTGCGGCTCCGCGGCGGCCCTGTGCGGGGCAGCGGAGGACGCGTACCACGGCGGTGCGGTGGGCGCCAGCCAATACATGCTCGCGCCGATGTCGAACACCGCATAGGTCATGACGGCGGCCCGGGGGAAGCGCTGCGGATGACGCGCGAGGATGTACACCAGCGTGCCGTGCGGCACCATGAACCACATCCAGTGGGCCCACACCAGCCCGCGGTCAAGGACGCTCCATTCGGCGCCCTCGGGCCCCTCCCGGGCCAGCGCGCGCTGCAGGCGCGTGGACGGCAGCTCGCCCAGGCCAAGCAGGCGGTCGGCGGCGATCGGGTAGTCGATGTGCACCCTGCGCTGCTGGGCGACGGGATCGTCGTGCGGCGACTTGTAGGCCGCCAGGTACGCCCACATCTGCAGGCCGCATGTGGCCAGATCGCGTGAGCGCGAGCGCGGCACCGCGACGCACAGCCCGAAAGGTGCGGCAAAGGCGACCGCCTGCGCCACGATCGGAGGGGCCGGCACCCGCTTGCGCAGCAGGGGTGCGGCGACGCCCGCGGCGACCACTCCCCAGGCGGCTGCTCGGAGGGTCCTCGCCATGCTCAGCCGCCGCACTCGGCGGAAGTATATGCCGGGCTGGGACGGGCGCAGCGTCAGTGACCGTGGCCCAGCGACCCGCTCAACTGCCCCTGCGCGTGGCGGCTCGCCGCCTGCACGAGGGCATCCACGACCGGGCTCATCGCATCGGCCTCAGGGTGCCACTGCACGCCGAGCACGAAATCCCTGCCCGGAACCTCGATCGCCTCCGGGAGATCGTCCATCAGCGCCGTGGCGCTGATGGACAGGCCCTCACCGAGGCGGTCGACGCCCTGATGATGGTGAGACTTGGTTGAATGGCGGCCCTCCCCCACCGTGCGCATGGCGAGCGTGCCCTCGGCCACGCGAACCTCATGGTCGGCGCCGTCGAATGAGCCGGGCACGCGGCGGTGCTCGAGATGGTCGACGTGCTCGGGCAGATGCTGAAGCAGCGTCCCGCCGAGGGCGACGTTGATGAGCTGCATGCCGCGACATATGCCGAGCAGCGGCAGGTCGAGCTCGATCGCGCGCCGCGCGAGCGCGATCTCGAAGGCGTCGCGCTCGGCCACGGTGCCGACGGTCTCTGCATGCGCGGGCTGTCCGTATGAGCCGGGGTCGATGTCGGCTCCGCCCGCCAGGATGAGCCCGTCGATCAGCTCGAGCGCCTCGCCGGGATCCTCCACCAGACGGGGATCGGGAGGGAGCATCAGCGCGAACCCACCCGCACCCTGCACGGCATCGACGTAGTTGCGCGGCAGCAGCAGCGCCGGCTGGTCCCAGACGCTCCAGCGCGCCTGCTCCAGCGCGGTGCAGATGCCGATGACGGGCCGCCTCATGCCCTACACCATAGGATCAACCCCGCCGGCAGGCGTCCGCCGTGCCGGCCGAGGACATCCACCGCTCGCTGACAGGAGAGGAGACCATGACCGCGTCCGAGACCAAGCTTGAGACGGTCAACGTGCACCTGGCCGACGGCTACGCCACCGTCGAGCTGAATCGACCCGAGGTGCTAAACGCCTGGAACGGGCAGTTCGGAGCGGATCTGCTCGCGGCACTGCGCGATGTGGCCGCCGATGACGCGGTGCGTGCGGTTGTCATCACCGGCGCCGGTCGCGCCTTCTCCTCGGGCGCCGACCTGAAGGACATGAGCGGCGGGGACACCACGGCGGAGGGACGCCCGGACGTCTACACGATGCTCACCGAGCGCTACCACCCGATCATGGAGGCCATCCGCGAGATGCCGAAGCCCGTGGTCGCCGCCGTCAACGGCGCCGCCGCCGGCATCGGCTGCTCGCTGGCACTGTGCTGCGATCTGATCGTGGCGGCGGAGAGCGCCTACTTCCTGCTCGCGTTCGTGAACATCGGGCTGGTCCCCGACGGCGGCTCCTCGGTGTTCGTGCCGTCGCGCGTGGGCATGGCTCGGGCAACCGAGATGGCGATGCTGGGCGAACGCGTGGGAGCGGCCCAGGCGCTTGAATGGGGGCTCGTCAACCGCGTGGTCGCGGACGCGGGACTGGCAGATGAGGTGGCCGCCCTCGCGAAGAGGCTGGCGGCCGGGCCCACCCGCTCATACGCCGGCACCAAGCGCCTGGTCAACAACTGGCTGTACGCGCGCATGCCCGAGCAGCTCGATCTGGAGGCGCGGATCCAGCAGGAGATGTCCGGCAACGAGGACTTCCTCGAGGGTGCGCTGGCATTCGTGGAGAAGCGCCCGGCGCGCTTCTCGGGAAGGTAGCCCGGACTCGTGGCAAAAGTCATCAAGCGCCTCCCGCCCGGGGCTGAATAGAATCCCCGCCGCCTTGGGCCATCTCGTCTCCGCAACGCTTGCGTTCTTCACCCCGCAGTCGGGGGGGTCGCCCAACGCGAACAACATCAACAGCCTGTACAAGGTCACGCTGTACGTAGCGCTCGTGATCTTCATCCTGGTCGAGGGGGGCCTCGCATACACGCTCGTCCGGTTTCGCGCGCGCAAGGGCGCGGTGGCCGCGCAGATCCGCGGCAACACCCGCCTCGAGGTCGGCTGGACGGTCGCCGCGGCGGTGATCCTGGTCGGCCTGGCCGTTCTTACGTTCGCCAAGCTGTCCTCCATTCAGAACCCACCGAACTCGGGCCCGAACGGCGATCAGCTGTTTGGCGACAGCGGGCTTTTGTACGCGAGCGCCGAGCGCAAGCTGCCCCCCAACGGCAAATCACTGAACATCCAGGTGATCGGGCGCCAGTACATCTGGCAGTTCGTCTACCCGGGCGCCAATGAACCGGACGGGCTCGGCGCTCCCTACTCCTACGAGGAAATGGTCGTCCCCACCAACACCACCGTGACGCTCGACATCGTCTCATCGGACGTCGTTCACTCCTGGTGGATCCCCCAGCTGGGCGGCAAGTTCCAGGCGGTGCCCGGGTACCACAACTACACCTGGTTCAAGATCTCCAAACCCGGCAAGTTCACAGGACAGTGCGCACTGCTCTGCGGCCGCGGGCACGCGCGTATGATCGCCACCGTGAAGGCCGTTCCGCCGGCCCAGTTCGAAGCGTGGCTCGCCTACCAGAAGCAGCTGATCGCGCAGGCCAACGCCGCAGCTAAGGTGGCACGCGCCAAACTGAACGCCCAGACCGGCGCCGGACAGGTAGAAAACCCATAGGAAACCGAGGAGACCAGCGCACGACATGGCCACCTACGTAGCCCCCATCCCCCAGGTGAGCGCCCACCACGTGGAGCGCGAGGAGAGCGGCTGGGCGAGCTGGATCACCACCACCGACCACAAGCGGATCGGGATCATGTACATGGTCACGACCTTCGTGTTCTTCTGCCTCGGTGGCGTCGAGGCGCTGATGATCCGCCTTCAGCTCGGCGCCCCGAACAACACGCTGGTGACCCCCGAGACCTACAACCAGCTGTTCACGATGCACGGGACGACGATGGTTTTCCTGTTCGTGGTGCCGATGATGGCGGGGCTTGCCAACTACTTCCTGCCGCTCATGATCGGCGCCCGCGACATGGCCTTCCCGCGCCTGAACGCGCTGTCATTCTGGCTGCTTCTGGCGGGCGGCATCGTCTTCTACGCCTCCATCTTCTGGAATCCGCCGGAAGCCGGCTGGACGAGCTATGCGCCGCTGTCCAACGCGATCTACTCGCCGAGCGGCGGCCAGGACGCGTGGATCTATCTGATCCACCTGACCGGGCTGTCCTCGATCCTCGGCGCGATCAACTTCTACACGACCATCGCCAACATGCGCGCCCGCGGCATGAGCTGGGGGCGGCTGCCGCTGTTCGTGTGGGCGATCCTGACCTACTCGGTGCTGCTCATCTTCGCGCTTCCGGTGATCGCCGCGGCGGTCACGATGCTGTTGACCGACCGCCATTTCGGCACGCACTTCTTCGACCCGAGCCAGGGCGGATCGCCGCTGTTGTGGCAGAACCTGTTCTGGTTCTTCGGGCACCCCGAGGTGTACATCATGGTGCTCCCGGGATTCGGCCTGGTCTCAGAGATCCTGCCGGTGTTCGCGCGAAAGCCGATCTTCGGCTACAAGGCGATCGCAGCCTCGACCGTGGCGATCGCGTTCCTGGGCTTCCTCACCTGGGCGCACCACATGTTCACCGCGCCCATCCCGGAGGCGATCCTCGTGTTCGTGATGCTCAGCTCGTTCTTGATCGCGGTGCCAACGGGAGTGAAGATGCTCAACTGGATCGCCACCCTGTGGCGAGGCACGATCGAATTCAAGACGCCCCTGCTGTTCTGCGTCGGCTTCATCGCGTTGTTCTTGATCGGCGGCATATCGGGCGTGTTCCTGGCCATCTTCCCCGTCGACTGGCAGCTGAACGAAACCTACTTCGTGGTCGCCCACATCCACTTCGTGCTGATGGGCGGGGCGGTGTTCACGATCTTCGCCGCGATCTACTACTGGTTCCCGAAGATCACGGGGCGCATGCTGAACGAAAACCTCGGGAAGCTGAGCTTCTATCTGATGTTCTTCGGCTTCCTGGCCACCTTCCTGATCCAGCATGTGATGGGTCTCGACGGCATGCCCCGGCGCGTGTACGAGTACGACAACGTCGGGCATCTTGCCCTGTATAACGCGATCTCGACGGTCGGCTCCTTCATCCTCGGCGCCGGTGTTCTGGTGACGATCGTGAACGTCGCGCGCAGCCTCAAGGTGGGTGTGGTGGCGGGCCCGGACCCGTGGCGGGCGAACACGCTCGAGTGGTTCACCGCCTCGCCGCCGCCCGCGAACAACTTCGACGTGATTCCGCTCGTGCGTTCGGCCGAACCGATGAAGGACATCCGCCGCGAGGTCGAGCAGCGCAGCAGCGGCCGAGGTGGCGCCGGGCGCTCGCGCGACGGCGTCACGGTTCCCGCCGGGGCCACGCAGGTGGGGATCTGATGGCGGCGAGCCCGCCCACGGGAGCGGCGCCGGTGCTCGATGCATCGCCGTCCGCCTCGGCGGTCTACCCGCCCGGGCTGGCTCGCGCGCTGCAGCTGATCAGCGACTACGTCGAGCTGACCAAGCCCAAGGTCCAGTCGCTGTTGCTGCTGACGACGATCGCCACCATGTACGTGGCCGGGGACCCCTCGCCGATGCTGGTCGCGCTGACGTGTCTGGGCGGGTATCTCTCGGCGGGCGGCGCCGGAGCCGTCAACCACTGGTTCGACCGTGACATCGACGCGCGCATGACGCGCACGGCGTCGCGCCCGGTTCCCGCCGGGCGCATCGCCCCGCGGGCGGCGCTGGCGTTCGGCTTCACGCTCGCGGGCCTGTCGCTCCTGGAGCTGTCGCTGACCGTGAACCCCCTGGCCGCCGGCCTGTCGTTCGCCGGATTCCTGGGCTACGTGTTCGTGTACACGGTGTGGCTGAAGCGGCGCACGCCCCAGAACATCGTGATCGGCGGGGCGGCCGGGGCGGTGCCCCCGCTGGTCGGCTGGGCGGCCGTGACAGGGTCCGTCAGCGGCACCGCCGTGCTGCTGTTCTTCATCGTGTTCTTCTGGACGCCGCCCCACTTCTGGGCGCTGTCGCTGCTGATGAAGGACGACTACGCGAAGGTCGGGGTGCCGATGCTCCCGGTGGTGCGCGGAGAGGCCGAGACGCGGCGGCAGATCCTGCTGTACTCGGCGCTGCTGTATGCGGTCACGCAGCTGCCGTTCTGCGCCGGTGGCCTCGGCACGATCTACCTCGTCGCCTCGGTGGCGCTTGGACTCGGCTTCGTGGCGGGGGCGGTGCGCCTGTACCGCCGCGCCGACCGCCGCTCGGCGCTGAAGCTCTACCTCTACTCGCTCGCCTACCTCGCGCTGCTGTTCTGCGCGATGGTCGCCGATGTCCACCTGTAGACCCCCCCGCGCCGGGTATTGTTTGCGCCCGCGATGAACCGCCGCCTTGCGAACAAGAACATCCGCACCGGGCTGATCGTGGCCGCGATCTGCATGTTCATGTTCGGCATCACCTTCGTGGTGGCGGCGGTCTACGTAGCATGAGCCCGCTCGACCCCGAGGTCCCGCCCGCCGGCGAGGAGATCCACCTGCCGGGACCGAGCGTGGTGCCCGTGCTGACGGCGGTCGGCATCACGCTGGCGCTCGTGGGGGTGACGACCTTCATCGAGCTCACCGTCGTGGGCGTCCTGTTGACGCTGGGCTGCGTGATCCGCTGGATCAAAGACACCCGTCACGACATCGACGAGCTCCCCCTCGACTGACCGAGGGGCGTCGCGCACGTTGTCCCCACCGCGCGCGACACCTCCGGTCCCTCCCGTCGCGGGTGTCCCCTCACCCCACCGCCGCGCTTGCCGGCACGGGGCAGATGGCCCCATCCCCGGTCCAGCAGCGCACGACGTCGCGTACGGACAGGATGCCTGCGGTCTCGCCCCGCTCGAGCACGATCAGGTGGCGGAAGCCGCCGTTGACCATCGCCACCGCGGCCTCCTCCAGAGACCAGTCGGGAGCGGCGAACACGACGTCGCGGGTGAGATGATCGGCGACCGGCTCGACGTCCGGATCCTGCCCGCGCGCCAGCGACTGCAGGATGTCGCGCTCGGTGATGATCCCCGGGCCGGGCGCTTCGGGATCGATCACGACGGCGGCGCCCACCCCGCGATCGGACATCAGCCGCGCCACGGCGCGGAGGGTATGCCCGGGCCCGACTGTGAGCACTGTCGGAGTCATGCCTTCCCGAACCTGCATTCCCGGCTCCTTTCCCGCTCAGCCTCGTGGCAAACGGCTCGACCACATATTTGCAACGATTGCCTCAATCTATCGCGGGGAGCCGGCGGCGTCAAGGTCCGGGCCCTTCGGGGGAGGAAGGCATTAGGATCACGCCTCCCGATGGAGAGGATCGCCGAAGAGAACCCCCTTACGCGCGCTGGCGCCGAAGACCATGTCTAGGCGGGCCTCCATCACGCTGGCAGCGGTGCTGGCCGTCATCGCCACGGCGATCGGCATCGTGCTGAGCTACGTGATCCACTGGTTCCCGGTCCAGGCCTCGACCCAGGCGCGCAACACGGACCTGCTCTACCACGTCCTGGTGATCGCCACGATCCCGATCTTCGTGCTGGTGGTGACGGTGATCCTGTACTGCGTGTGGCAGTTCCGGATGAAGCCCGGCGAGGAGCTCAAGGATGGGCCGCCGATCCACGGCAACACGCGCCTCGAGGTCTTCTGGACGGCGCTTCCGGCGGTCCTGTTGCTCGGGATGGTGGGCTACTCGTTCGTGATCCTGCACAAAAACGAGGAAAAACCGCGGGGGGTTCCGGAAGTCCAGATCAACGTGACCGGCCAGCAGTTCTTCTGGTCCTTTGAATACCCGCACGCGATCACGGGCGGCGCGCCGCTGAAGAGCACGCACCTGTACATCCCGAAGAACTACACGGTGTACTTCAACCTGCGTTCCAAGGACGTCATCCACGCCTTCTGGGTCCCCGCCTTCCGCCTGCAGGAGGACGTCGTGCCCGGGATCACCACGCACTGGCGCGTGACGCCCGATCGGCTTGGCAGCTACCCGATCGTCTGCAACCTGCTCTGCGGGGTCGGACACTCGTTGATGCGCTCCACCGTCCACGTCGTGCCGCCGGCCCAGTTCCAGGCGTGGGTCAAAAGCCAGCAGAGCACGGCCGCGAGCGGCGCGGGCGGCGCGACCGCGCCGGCAGGGCGCGGCATCGCCTCCGGGGGGTCTACGGGATAATGTGTCCCAGCCATATGACCTCCATGGAACCACGCTGATGGTCGCACGATTCCGCGCACCGGGTTTCTACCGCGCCTCCGTGTGGATGGTGCTGGGCGTCGGCTTCGCGCTCGCGCTGACCTGGCTGGTTCGGATGGCCAACGGGCATCAGACCTACGCCCACTATCTGAACACCGACGCGATCCTGACCGTCTCCCTGTTCACGGTGTCGCTCGCCTTCCTCGCCGGGATCGGCGGCTTCGACTACTGGTTCCACTGGGCGAGCGGACGACCGACGCTGCCCGAGGACCACTCGGGGCATGGGGCCTACAGCTGGAGGGACTACTTCCGCATCAACACCGACCACAAGGTGATCGGGATCCAGTACACGGTCACATCCTTCTTCTTCCTGCTCATCGGGGGCCTGCTCGGCATGCTGATGCGCGCGCAGCTCGCTCAGCCCGGCTCACAGTTCGTGGATGCCAACACCTACAACGGCCTGTTCTCGGTCCACGCATCGCTGCTCATCTTCCTGTTCGTGATACCGGTGTTCGCCGGACTCGGGAACTTCGTGATCCCGCTGATGATCGGCGCGCCGGACATGGCCTTCCCGCGCCTGAACGCGCTCTCCTACTGGCTGTTGCCCATCGCCGGTGTGATGATGCTCGCCAGCTTCCTGGTGCCCGGCGGCGCGTTCGCGGACGGCTGGACCGCCTACACCCCGCTGTCGACCAACGCGCCGATCGGGCAGACTTTCTTCTCGGTCGCGGTTCAGTTCGCGGGTGCCTCCTCGATCATGACCGCGCTGAACTTCCTGGTCACGATCATCACGATGCGGGCACCGGGCATGAGCTTCTTCCGGTTGCCGCTGCTGGTGTGGGCCAACTTCGCGACCTCGCTGCTGGTGGTGATCGCCACCCCCTTCATCGCCGCCTCGCAGTTCTTCGTGCTGCTGGACCGAGCGCTGCAGTTCAACTTCTTCAACGCCGGCAAGGGCGGGGACGTGCTGATGTACCAGCACGTCTTCTGGTTCTACTCGCATCCGGCCGTCTACATCATGATGCTGCCCGGGTTCGGGATCGTCTCGGAAATCATCGCCGTGAAGTCGCGAAAGCCGATCTTCGGCTACCGCATGATGGCCTTCTCGCTGCTGGCGATCGTGGGGCTCGGCTTCACCGTGTGGGCGCACCACATGTTCACGTCGGGGATGGCCGCCTGGATTCGCATCCCGATGGCGATCACCACGGCGATCATCGCGGTGCCCACGGGCATCAAGATCTTCTCCTGGCTGGCCACGCTGTGGCGAGGGGTCCTGCACCTGGACACCCCGATGCTGTTCGCCCTCGGGTTTCTGACGACGTTCACCCTGGGCGGGATCAGCGGCGTGATGCTCGCGATGATCCCCTTCGACATCCACGTCAGCGCCACCTACTTCATCGTGGCCCACATCCACTACGTGCTGTTCGGCGGCTCGCTGATGACGATCTTCGCCGGCGTCTACTACTGGTTCCCGAAGATGACCGGCCGCATGTACGACGAGCGCCTGGGCAAGTGGCACTTCTGGACCACGTTCGTCTTCTTCAACGCCACGTTCGGGCCGATGCACGTCCTCGGCCTGCAGGGCATGCCCCGGCGCGTGGCGACGTACGCCGCCAAGTTCGCCGACCTGAACCTGATCATCTCGATCATGAGCTTCGGCCTCGGCCTGAGCACGCTGTTCTTCGTCTACAACATGGTCACCAGCTGGCGTGGAGGCCCGCTGAGCGTGGCCAACCCGTGGCGCGGGATGACGCTCGAGTGGCAGGTGTCCTCGCCACCGCCGGTGTTCAACTTCGACCGCCTGCCCACCGTGGTGGGCGGCCCATATGAGTACGGCGTGCCCGGCGCGGTCCACGGCATCTTCGCCCCGCCGCCGACGCCTGCCACGGTCGGGGCCGGCTCGGGCAGCGTCGGGGCGCCAAGCCCATGACACGGCGGGGGATCCGGTGAAGGAGGTCCTGGTGGTCGCCAACAGGACGCTCGGGGGCGCGAAGCTGCTCGCCGCCGTGCGCGAGCGCGCAACCTCGGGCGACGTGAGCTTCCGTCTGGTGGTCCCCCAGACGAAGCCCTCGGCGGGGTTCGTGATCTACGACGAGGCGGTCCGCGAATCCGCCCAGGTGCGCGTGGACCTGGCCGTCTCGGCGGTCACCGCCGATGGCATCCAGGCCAGCGGCGAAATCGGCGACTCCGACCCGTTCCTGGCCACGATGGATGCCGTCGCCGTACACCGCCCGGACGAGATCATCCTGTCGACCTATCCGGCCATACACTCCGGCTGGCTGCGGCGAGATCTGATCGAGCGCATCCAGAACGCCTCCGGGCTGCCGGTGGAGCACATCGTCACCGACGTCGGCCAGGAGGGCCTCGTGTTCAACGTGACGCTTGTGATCGCCAGCAAGACCTCGAGCGGCGAGGAGCTCCTAGAGCGCCTGCGCGCGAAGGCCGCCCACGATGGACGGCACCTGTTCATCGCGGTGGTGCCCCAGCAGGACGGCACCGGAACCGCTCCTCGCGAGGCGCGAGCGCGCCTGGCGCGGATGCTCGACCGGCTGCAGTCCGCCGGGCTTATCGGCTCGGGCATGATCGGCGACCCCGATCCCTACACGGCAACCATCAACGCGCTCGAGCTGTTCACGGTCGACGACGTGATCATCTCGACGCTGCCGGACGCGCGGTCGGGCTGGCTGCGGGCGAACCTGATCGAGCGCGTGCGCAACGCCACCCCCGCGCAGGTCGAGCACGTGGTCGTCGACGAGCAGGCAACCGCGACCGCGGCGCCGGCCGCATAGCGAGCGCGACGATGGAGGCAGCCAGCATCTCGCACGCAGCCGGCCACGACGCCCATCCGCCGGCGGCGAACAAAAGCTCGCGGGTGGAAGCGCCGCTGTTGGGAATGCTGCTTTTCATCATCTCCGAGGTGATGGTCTTCGGGGCCTTCTTCACGGCCTACTTCTTCATCCGCGTCGCCCAGGGAGCGCAATGGCCGGCGCCGGGCACCCAGATTCCAGAGCTCGTGGCGGGTGTGAACACGGCGATTCTCGTGTCGTCCTCGTTCACGCTGCACTGGGCGCAGGCCTCGATCAGGAAGGGCAACCGCTTCGGGTTGAAGGCCGGCATCCTGCTCACCTTCCTGCTGGGATGCACCTTTCTGTTCATCCAGATCAACGAGTACGCGAACATCGGCTTCGCGCCCCAGGACCATGCCCAGCAGACGATCTTCTACTCGCTCACCGGGCTGCACGGCGCCCACGTGTTCATCGGGCTGCTGCTGCTGCTGAGCGTGACGATCCGCTCCTTCCGCGGGCACTACAGCCCGGAGTCCCATCGCGGCGTGGAGGTGCCGGGCATCTACTGGCACTTCGTGGACATCATGTGGCTCGTCGTCTACACCACCGTCTACGTCCTGTAGCCGGGCCGCGGGGCGAGAACGGGCCGGGCCACAGAGGGCAGGAGCACGACCGTGCTGAACCCGATGCGCTCCGAGGAGGAGGCCTTCCGGCTGCTGCTCTACGCGATCGTCGTGACCGTGGTCATCGTCGCCCTGATCCTGATCCTGCGCGCCATCCTCTGAGCCTTCCGCGGCGCTCCTCCCGCCAGCGACATCGCGCGCGCCACAGCGCCGGCGTGATCGCGGCGGGCGTCCCGCGGCGGCAGCGCTATTTGACGGTGAGGGTGCCGAACATCCCCGCCGCGCGGTGGCCGGGAGCCTGGCAGAAGTAGGTATAGGTGCCCGGCTTCAGGGTGACCGTGACCGAGGTTGAACCCTTCGTGATGAAGCTGCTCGCCCCGAGCACCGACCCCGTTGTGGGCTTTTCGCCGCCCGAGCCCGCTTCGACGGCGATGTTGTGCGAGACGCCTGACATGTTGGCCATCGTGATCGTGACCGCCCCGGGGGCGCCGGTGGCCTTGTTCGTGGCGTACGCCAGCTGGCCCGTCGGGTTGGCTGCGATTTCGAGCTTGCCGGCCTCCTCCAGGGCCGGCTTGCCGGCGCCGGGCGCGGCCACCGCGCTGGCCAGGAGGCCGGTGTCGGGGGTGCTGCGATCGACCGACTGGGCGACATACGCGGCGACGTCGCTCACAGCCGCGCCGTGAACCAGGCCTGAGGGCATGACGCCTTCGCGGTTGGGGAATTCGACCTGGTGTTCGACCACGCCGCGGATCGTGTTGCGCTCGAGGCCTTCGGCGACGCTCGCGCGGAAGGCTTCATCGAGATTGGGGCCGACGATGCCCTTGGTGTTCGCCCGTGCGAGCGTGTGACACGACCCGCACTTGGCCACGAAGTCCTGCTTGCCCTCGATCAGGTTGGCGTTGTCGGCGCCCTTGACTCCGCAGCCCGTGGTGAACAGCGCAAGCGCGAGCAGCGGCCCGCAGACGCCGGCGAGAAGACGACGGTTTCGCGGGCGCGGGCCGGCGGGGACGCCGGCGGCGTGTAAAGGGGGCACGGGCCTCATGAGCGGGCGAAACACTATCTGAGAGGCCGGGTGCACCGGCGCGCCCCCTAGGGCCCCGGCGCTTCCCTTTACGGCTTTCCCAAACGGTCCAATTCCCCGCTCGCCGCGGCGATCACGCCACGCGCCACGCCATCCCATGACCAGCGCTCGCGCACCGTGGCGACCAAGCCGGCGCGCGTGCTCGACCGCAGCGCCGGATCGGCCGTTAGCCATCCCTCGAGCCGTGCGGCCAGGGCGCTCACGGCGTTGTCGTCGACCGGGAACGAAAGCCAGGAAGCGGCCCGCTCGGGCACGGCGCGGGCCAGCGCATCGCTCACGTCTGCGAGCCCCGAGTGGGCCGCGCTGACCGGCAGGACCCCGCAGGCGGCCGCCTCCGCGGCCACCATCCCGAAGGACTCGGGAAAGGTGCTCGGCACGACCAGCGCCTCGCACGCCGGCAACAGCTCGGCCAGCTCCTCGTGGTCAAGACGGCCGGTCAGCACCACGGCGTCGCCCAGGCCGCTCGCCGCCTGCAGGTAGCGCTCGAGGGCCTGTCCGTGAAGGCCCTCGAGGAACGCCAGCAGATGGCCGAGCGGACGAGCGTCGCCGAGCTGATCGGCGTCCGAGGACGGCGCCTCGAGCGTCCTGCCGGCCAGCGCTATCTCCCGCGCCTGCCCGACGTCGCCGGCGAGGAGCGCCGCGGTCAGCCGTTCGAGCCCCTGCCTGTAGGCGCCGAAGCCGACCACCACGAGCCGGGCGCGGGGCACCTCCTCGAGGACCAGCGGCCAGGCCGCTATCAGCAGGTCCACGCCCTTGCTCACGATCAGCTTGCCGACGAACGCCACCAGCCGGTCGTGGCCGGGGTCCAACCGCCCGAGCGCGAGCGCCGCCGCACCCTGATCGCGGGCGAACGCGCTGGCAGGCGCGGAGTGCGCTTCGCTTGAGGCAAGGCGCCTGACGAGGGCATCCACGCCGGCCGCGGCCGCCGGCCCATCACGGGGCGAGAATCGCTCGACGTCGACGCCGGGCGGACCGAGGCGGGTTCGCGCGCGCAGAGCCTCCCCCTCCGCCGAGAGCGCCTGCCACAGGCTCTCCGCGGTGTGACGCGAGCCCACCAGGATCGCGCGCGCGCCGCGCAGCCCCTCGCTCGCAGCCCCGAGAAAGCGCTGCGGTTGCGGCTTGACCGTGTACTCGAGCGCGCTCCCGTGGATCTTCACCGCGTAGGGCACCTCGCCGGCCAGCGCGCGGGCGAGAATCACCGGGCCCATCACGAGGTGGTTGGCGAGCGCCACCTCGGGCCGCACGAGGACGAGGAGCTCCGCCACCGCGGCCACATTGGCTTCGATGTAGCGCTCAACCTCCTCGTCGCTGCAGTCGGCGAAGGTCCGGGCTTCGACCCCCTCGTAGCGATCGGCCACATATACCGGCAGAAGGCCCCCGATGTCGGGTCTGTAGACGGTGCAGCGCACGGGCTGATCCGCGTCCGCCGCGCGCAGCGGGCGGACGCGGAGGGTCCCGTCATCCCAGTCACCTGCCGCATCGATGAACTGGTACTCGTCGGGGTGGCGGTCCTGGCTGAGCAGGTGCACCTCGTGGCCGAGCCGCACGAGCGCCTCGGCAAGGCGCGCGTTGTAGACGTTCGATCCGGTCCCGCCAAGCAGATAGCCGTGGAAGATCAGGATGCGCACCGACCGGCACCCTACCCCTACCCGGGCCGATCACCGGCCGGCTGATGAGCGTACGCCGGGCGATCTCCAATGCTCGCGCACATTCCCGGCCACCCGCTCAGGTAGAGTTCCGCAGGTGAGCACGAGCCAGCGCTACCGCCTGCGCAGCCCGGCAAGCGGCCGGGAGATGCTGATCGAGGCCGAGCCCGGCGAGGTCTATCTGGACCGCGAATCCGGCGATCGGCTCGAGGTCGTGGGCAAGATTCTGCCACTCGCCCCCTCCCCCTCACGGCTGCCGTGGGCGGTCGAGAACCTGCGCTTCTGCCCGCACTGCGGCCAGCTCGCGCAGAAGGACCTCAACGACTGCCCGACCTGCGGCAGACGCATGGGCCCGCTTCCGCAGCGGGCGAGAACCGGCTGAGAGCCGCTGCAGTCCACGCCCCGAGGCATGAACCGCTCTCATCAGTCACCCCATCTGGCCATCGTCGTGGCGGTGATGCTCCTCGCCAGCCTGACCCTCGTTGCCTGCGGAGGGGGCAGCGCGAGCTCCGACGTCGTGCCCAAGAGCACACCGGACATCATCCCCCCCACGAACACCTCTGCCGAAAAGGCCTCCGCGCAGACCACCTCGACCTCCACGACCTCCAAGGGCGCCACCGGCACCGGCTCCTCGGGAGCCACGGGGGAAGAAGCCACCGGCAGCGAACCGAGCACGGGATCCTCGGGCGCAGAAGGCTCCAGTGAATCGGCAAGCGGCGGCGCGGCTGGCGGCACCTCCGCCGGAGAAAAAGAAAAAGCGGCCTCCAAAGAAGGCGCCTCCAAAGGCGAAAGCGAAGCAAGCCCGAGCGGCGGCGCCAGCGCCCCGTAGCGCCGTTGGCCTCGTTGCCCCCCTACGGGGTTGAGATGAGCGTGGTGCTGTAGGTCAGACGTGCGGTCTGGTACAGGCAGAAGTACTGCACGGCGGCGCCGATCTGGGTGTGGGCGGTCTGTGTGCTCGTGCTCGTGCACTGGCTTTTCTGGCGGCTGGCACGCCACGAGGTGTCCTTGCCGAAGCCGAGGGCCAGCGCCGGCGCCCACGAGGGGACGGTCAGCGCCACGACGTCGCCCTTTTTGACCGTCAGCGTGGTTTCGAGGGGGAACTGGGCCGTTTTGCCGAAGTAGGGCTGGAGCTTGACCAGGGGACTCTGCGCGATCAGCTTGTATGTGAGGTTCGGTTTCTTCTGAGCGCGAAGGATCGCGATGCCGGCTTCGGCGGCGCCTCCCTCGTTGGCGTTGAAGTACTTGATCTGGGTTGCGTTCGGCTTACCCAGCATGATCGTCCAGGCGACGATGGTGCCGTTGCGAGGAGCCCCCAGGGGGTTGTGGACGGTGGCCACCTTCACCTGGAAGCCCGTCGTGCGGCTGACGGCGAGACAGGGGGTGGCCGGGCAGCTCGGGACCGTTTCAGGGGTAGTGGGGGGAATCACGCCCACTTCGCTGAGCGTCGCCGGCGAGCCGGCGGGCAGCACGAGCGCGAGCAGGAGGCTGCCGAGGGTCGCCGTGGATATGCGTTTCATGTTTCTTATTGAACACGAGTTCGGGCTGGAGGTAGCGGTCGAACTACTTCGCTACTTCCGCCCAAGCTCCTGCGCGGCGGCCGCGATGACAGCGGGATCCCCCGGCTCGGGAACCCATGGCAGCCGCAGCGGATCGCCCTCATAGCGCGGAACGACGTGGACGTGGAAGTGAAACACCGTCTGCCAGGCCGCGGCGCCGCAGGCGTTGATCAGGTTCACGCCGTCGGCCCGCAGGCGCTCCTTTACGCGCGCGGCGAGTCGCTGGCTGGCGACGGCAACCGCCTGCAGATCCTCGCCCTCCACGCTGAGAAGATCAGCTACGTGCGTGCGCGGGATCACGAGCGCGTGGCCGCGCGTGGCCGGAGCGATGTCCATGAACGCGATCGTCCGCTCGTCCTCATCGACGATGGTGGCGGGAAGATCGCCCGCGACGATCTTGCAGAAGATGCAATCGGGATCGAACACCCCAGAAGCCTAGATGGTCAGCGTGGGGGCGGGCGGTCCCCTCCGGCAACCAGGCTGCGGCCGTACGCGAGCGACTGCTCTCGCGTCGACAGCTCCCCCGCATACTGCGCCTCGGCCAGCTCCGCGAGCAGCTCCCCCACGCGCGGGCCGAGCGGGATGCCGAGCTCCTCGGCCAGCTCGTCGCCGCGGATCAGGGGCGCCGGAGGACCCTCGGCGCGCCAGCGCAGCGCGTCGGTGAGAAGTCCTCGCGCCACGCGCAGGTGGGCGTCGATCGACTCCTGTGCGCGGTCCCCGCGGGTGGCCAGCCGATCGGCGCCCGACAGAAGCGTCACATCCACCTCAACCGGAGAGCAGGCGCGCAGGTAGCCGAACACCTTTCGCCGGGACAGGGGCTGGGGCTCGTGGACGAGAAAGCCCAGCCTCAGGTGGTTGCGCACGAGCGCCGCTACGTGAGCTCGCAGGCGCTCTGAGGCGCGCAGCCGCTCCAGTATCGCGCGGGCCAGCTCGGCGCCGCGAACGTCGTGGCCGATGAACGTCACGCGCCCGTCGGTGGGGCGGATTTCGCGCGTCAGGGGCTTCGCAGCATCGTGCAGGAGCGCTCCCCAGCGCAGCGCGTCTCCACGCGTCAGCTGATCCGCGAGCGGCTCGCCCAGCAGGGCATCGACCTCCGCTCGGTGCTCTCCGAGCAGGGTGTCCTCTTCGCCGCGGTCGAGCGGTGCGCTCAACACCTCGGCGCTGCCGGCGCCCGGCGCTGTCAGCGCGATCGTGCGTTCAAACACTTCCAGGGTGTGCCCGTAGACATCCCGGTGGTGAAAGCGATTCTGCTCGACCCCGCGAAGCGCCTCGAGCTCCGGCAGCACCACGGCGGTTGCGCCCAGCTCGCTCATCGTCTGAAGCCCGAAGGACGCGCGCGGGGCGGCGATGATGCGGCGCAGCTCGCTGAACACCCGCTCGGGCGATACGCCCTTCAGCGCGCCTGCATGCTCGCGCGCGGAGCGCAGGGTCAGCTCGTCCGCCTCCAGGTGGAGCTCCACGGCAAGCCGAATCAGCCGCAGCACTCTCAGCGGATCCTCGGCGAACGCCCCAGAGCCGGCCATGCGCAGCCGGCGGGCCGACAGATCGGCCAACCCCCCGAGCGGATCTATCGGGGGCCCGCCTTCCAGTGGCTCGGCGATCGCGTTGACCGTGAAATCGCGCAGCGCCAGGTCGGCCTCGAGCGAGCCGCCGCGCATCGGCTCCACATCCAGCTGCCAGGAGGAGTCGCGTGGCACCACCCGCCAGGCCCCGAAGTCCTCGGACAGGACGAAGCACGCCGCCCGCCCGGCGGCCCGCGCGACCGCTCGCGCCGCCATGGCCGGGTCGCCGTCGACGACAACATCCACGTCGAGGGTCCCCCGACCGAGCGCGCGATCGCGTATCGCACCGCCCACCAGCCACGCCCGCTCGCCCGCCAGCGCCGCGCGAGCGGCCTTCAATCCGTCGCTCATCTCCTCGTCGCGTCCGCCCACCGGATGCTCGTCCCCGCCGCATCGCCCCCGATCGCGGCGCCATCGCGGTGATATAGCCTCGGCACCCTCGGCGTCAGCGAGCACGTCACCTCATAGTTGATCGTTCCCAGCCGCTCAGCCACCTGCTCGGCCGTGATCCGCTCGCCCTCCTGCTCGCCTATCAGGATCGCGGGCTGACCGCGCAGGCGCGCCGCCTGGCGATCGGCGCCGAGATCGACGGTGATGTTGTCCATGCTCACCGTCCCCACGAGCGGGTAGCGGCGGCCCGCGATCAGCACCTCGGCGTTGTTCGAGAGCCCGCGACGCCAGCCGTCTCCGTAGCCGATCGGGAGTACCCCCAGGTGAGTGTCGCGCTCGGCGATGAAGCGCCGTCCGTATCCTGCACTCTCCCCCGCCGCACAGGGCTTCACCTCGGCGAGGTAGGAGCTCAGCTCCAACGCGGGCTCGAGCTCGCGCGCAGCCGGATCCTCGCCGAACGGGTCCATGCCGTAGGCGGCGATGCCGCAGCGCACCATGTCGAACTGGGCCTCCGGCTCGCGCAGGGCTGCCGCGCTGTTGGCTGCGTGCAGGAGCAGCTGCGGCTGCTCGGCCTTCGCCCTCTGCGCCCAGCCCGAGAAGGCCGCGAGCTGCTGTTCGAAGAAGCCATGGTCGTCCAGATCGTCGGCCGTGGCGAAGTGCGTCATCGCCCCGGCCAACTCCACTCCACGAGTGTCCCGCGCCGCGGTCAGGACCCGCAGCGCCTCGTCCGGGTCGCGGGTGCCGAGGCGCCCCATGCCCGAGTCAAACTTTACGTGCACCCTTCCGCCGCCAAGCGCCGCGACCGCCTCGACATCGCGTTCACGCCACGCGACCACATCCGCATCGGCCGCAAGCGCCTCCTCGAGCTCGGCCGGGCTGAGCGCGCCCATCACCAGCACGCGCGCATCCCCGACGCCGGCCTCGCGCAGCTCGCGCGCCTCCTGCGAGCCCGCCACGGCCAGCCAGCTCGCGCCGCCCGCGAGCGCCGCACGAGCGCTCTCCGCGGCGCCGTGCCCATACCCGTCGGCCTTCACCACCACACACAGCGCCACGCCGTCGCGCAGCGCCGAGCGCAGGCGCACGCAGTTGCGCTCGATCGCCGCAACGTTCACCCTCGCCTGTGCGCGCGCGCTGTTCATGTGCCCCGCACCTGCGCCCCCGGGCGGAGGTGCTCTCGCAGTCGTGCGCGTCTCCGGCACGGGCGCACGCGGCTCACGCCCGCACCCGCGCCGCCGGCAACGCCTCGATCACGTCGGAGGCCACGACGCTGTCGGCCGTGCCCTGACGGCGCGCCGCCTGCCGGCCCGCGGCGGCATGCAGCCACACGCCCGCCGCGGCCCCCGTGAACGCGTCCATCCCCTGCGCCAGCAGCGCGGCGATGACGCCCGTTAGCACGTCGCCGCTTCCGGCGGTGGCGAGCGCCGGCGCGCCACCCGGACTGACGGCGACCCGGCCCCCCGGATCGGCGATCAGCGAATCGTCGCCCTTCAGCACGACGACCGCGCCGGAGAGCTCGGCCGCGGCGCGCACATGGCGCAGGCGCTCGCGTTCTATCTCCGAGCTGTCCAGCTCCAGCAGCCGCCCCAGCTCACCGGCGTGCGGCGTGAGCACGGTTGGCGCTCGCCGTTCGGCCAGCTCGCCGAGGTGCCCCGCGTGCGCGTTCAGACCGTCGGCGTCGAGCACGAGCGCAACCGTCGCCTGGTGCGCGAGCGCGCGTGCGAACGCGACGGCTCCCTCGCCGCGTCCCAGCCCCGGCCCGAGGGCCAGCGCCCCGCCTCGCTCGGTCTCCCTCAGCACGCTCTCAACGCCCTCCACCGCGAGCGAGCCCTGCTCATCGGCCAGCCCGCGGCTCATCACCTCCGGCGGCCCCGCGCTCGCGAGGATCGCCTGCAGTGAGGCCGGCACACAGGCCGTGACGTATCCCGCTCCCGTGCGCATGCTGGCGTGCGCGGCCATCTGCGGCGCGCCCGTCAGCCCGGGCGAGCCGCCCACCACGAGTACGTGGCCGCTCGTGAACTTCGTCGAGGAAGCCCCTCGGCGGGGGAGCACATCGAGCACCGATGACTCCACCAACCCGATCGAGGCCCGACCGGGGGCGCCGCGGGGAATGCCTATGTCGACCGTCTCGAGCGCCCCGGCATGGACCTTGCCGGGTCTGATCCATAGCCCCGGCTTGGCCGCGTGGAAGGTGACCGTGGCCGTGGCCCGCACGGCCCGCCCGCGCACCTCGCCCGTCGATGCGGACACGCCGCTCGGGACGTCCACGCTCACGACGCTCGCCGCCGAGGCGTTGATGGCGTCGATCGCTCCCGCCATCGCACCGCGCGGCTCCCCCTCGAAACCCGTTCCCAACAGCGCATCGACGATCACCGCAGCGGCTGTGATCGCGCCCGCGCCGGTCTGATCGAGCCCGTCTCCTGCGCGGTCTGCGAGCAGCTGCGGGGCCTCGCCCCTGAGCCGATCCAGGTTCTCGCGCGCATCTGAGGCGAACTCCTCTGTTAGCGCGATGCACAGCACCGCAACCTGGCGCCCGGCGTCACGCAGCAGGCGCGCCACGACCAGCCCATCACCGCCGTTGTTGCCCTTCCCGCACACCACGGCCACCGGGCCATCCGCCACGATCCGCTCGACCGCCCGCGCGACCGCAGCTCCCGCGCGCTCCATCAGATCCAGCGACGGCACCCGGCGCTCATCTATCGCCCAACGGTCCACCGCCCGCATCATGTCGGCGTCGGGCAGCGGGGTGAGCCAGTCGGGCAGCATCCGGATCGAGCGCGGGCGCTCTACTCGACGGTGACGGTCTTTGCCAGGTTGCGCGGCTGATCGACGTTCAACCCGCGTCGGCGCGCGATCTCGTAGGCGAGCAGCTGCAACGGGATGACGGCCAGAATCGGCTGCAGCATCCAGTCCACCACCGGGAGCGTCACGACCGCGTCCGCATTGGCCGCGATCCGCTCGTTGCCGGCGGTGGTTATCGCGATCACCTTGGCTCCGCGCGCACGCACCTCCTGGATGTTCGACTCGAGCTTCTCGAGCACAGGTGAGTCCGTCGCCACGCATACCACCGGCGTCGAGTCGTCCAGCAGCGCGATCGGGCCGTGCTTCATCTCCCCGGCGGCGTAGGCGTCGGTGGCGATATAGGAGATCTCCTTCAACTTCAGCGCCCCCTCCAGCGCGACCGGCAATCCGACATGGCGTCCGATGTACAGGAAGAACTCGCTCTGCCAGTAGGCCTCAGCGATCGCGCTGACCTGCTCACCCACCGACGCCAGCACCTCGGTGATGCGGTGCGGCAGGCGCTTGATCTCGCTCACCAGCTCAGCGAGCCGCGCCTGATCGATCGTGCCGCGCAGCTCGGCCAGGCGGAGCCCGAGCAGGTACACGACTGCGACCTGGCACAGGAACGTCTTCGTCGCCGCCACCCCGATCTCAAGACCGGCGCGCGTGAACAGAACACCGTCGGCCTCGCGCGTGGCCTGCGAGCCCACCACGTTGGTGATCGCGAGAACGGTCGCCCCGCGCTCGCGCGCGAGGCGCATCGCCGCAAGCGTGTCAGCCGTCTCGCCCGACTGGGATATCCCGATCACGAGATCCCCCTCGCCGACGACGGGATTGCGGTAGCGATACTCGGACGCGATATCCATCTCGACCGGGAGCCGCGCCCACTCCTCGATCGCATATCGGCCGATCAGGCCCGCGTGATAGGAGGTGCCGCAGGCCACCACCACAACCCGTTTGACGTTCGCGAGCATCGCCTCGTCAAGCGCATCCTGCTCGTCGAGGTCGACTCCGTCGCCGCGCGCGGTGCGGTCGGAGATCGCATCGGCAACGGCGTCCGCCTGTTCGTGGATCTCCTTGAGCATGAAGGTCTCATAGCCGGCCTTCTCGGCGGTCTCCTCGTCCCAGTCGACCGTCTGCACCGCTCGCTCGAGCACCTCCCCCTCCGGCGTCATGACGGTGACGCCCTGCGCCCGCAGAACCACGATCTCGCCGTTCTCCACGTACTGAACCCGCCGCGTCTGCGCCAGAAAGGCGGGAACGGCCGAGGCGATGAACTGCTCGCCGTCACCGCGACCCACGACCAGGGGGCACTCTTTGCGGGCTCCCACGAGCACCTCCGGCTCGTCCAGGCTCATCGCCACAAACGCATAGTGGCCCTCGAGCTCCGCATAGGCCGAGCGCACGGCTTCGGCCAGGTCGCCGTGATGGTGGGAGGCGATCAGATGCGCGATCACCTCGGCGTCCGTCTCGGAGGTGAACGTCGTGCTGCTCTCTGCCGTCAGGCGCTCCTTCAGCGCCATGTAGTTCTCGACGATCCCGTTCACTACCACGTGCAACCGGTCGGCGCTGTCGAAGTGGGGATGCGCGTTCTCCTCGCTCACTCGCCCGTGCGTCGCCCAGCGGGTGTGGCCGATGCCGATGCTCGCCGGGGGTGCAGCCACCGCCACCACGGCGCCGGCGGCCTCACGCGCCTGCTCGTCGAGCTTGGCACGAAGCGCACCCAGGTTGCCCACGGCGCGCACCGCCTCGATCCGGTCGCCGGCGATCACCGAGATGCCCGCGGAGTCATAGCCGCGGTACTCGAGCTTGGTGAGCCCCGCGAGCAGCAGCTCACGTGCCGGGCGCCCACCTACGTAACCAACGATGCCGCACATCGCATCGAAGATACCAGCGGCCCTCGAGGCGACTGCGAAAACGACCGCCCCGCGCCGCGCGGGCTACTGGCCCAGCTCGCGCCCGACGAGCTCAACCAACCGGGTGCATACCTCCTCGGCCTCCTCGTCGGTCGGCGCCTCGACCATCACCCTCACGAGCGGCTCGGTCCCGCTGGGGCGCACCAGCACCCGCCCCCGGCCCTTCAGCGCATCGTCCGCGGCGCTCACCGCCTCGTGAACCTCGCGCGCCTCCTCGAGCGCGCCGCGATCGCGCACGCGGACGTTCACGAGCCGCTGGGGCAGCTTCGTCATGGCTCCGCGCTCACTCAGATCCCGCCCGGCCAGCGACTCGAGGGTGAGCAGCGCGCCGGCAATGCCGTCTCCGGTGCGGTTGAAGCTCATGTCGATCAGGTGCCCGGACTGCTCGCCGCCCAGCACCCATCCGCGCGCGCGCAGTTCCTCCAGCACGTAGCGGTCTCCGACGTTGGTCGTCGCCACCGCCACGCCGGCGCGCTCCATGGCGGCATGGAAGCCGTAGTTGGTCATCACCGTCACAACCACCCCGTTGCCGGTCAGCCGCCCCGTCTCCTGCAGCTGAAGTGCAGCCAGCGCCATCAGCTCGTCGCCGTCCACCACCTGTCCCCGGCGGTCCACCGCCAGCACCCGGTCACCGTCCCCGTCGAACGCGAACCCCACGGCGTGCCCACCCTCGAGAACCCGCTCTGCCAGCCGATCGACGTGGGTGGAGCCACAGTCGGCGTTGATGTTGCGCCCGTCCGGAGAGTCGGCGACGACGGTCACCTTCGCGCCCAGCCGCCGGAAGATCTCCGGCGCCACGTGGTAGGTGGCGCCGTTGGCACAGTCCAGGATCACGTCCAGCCCGCCAAGGTCAAGGTCGGAGAACCGCGTGTGGAGCTCCCGCAGGTAGTCCTCCGGCGCCCCCCTCAGCTCACGCACCCGTCCGATCGCCACCGAGCCGTCCCGATGGCCTGACGGTGCGTGCTCATCATGCTCGAGCTCGAGCTCGTGCTCGATCTCGAGCTCGGCATCATCGGAGAGCTTGTAGCCGTCGCTTGCGAAGAACTTGATCCCGTTGTCCTGGTAGGCGTTGTGGGAAGCCGACAGCACGGCGGCAAGGTCAAAGCCGTAGCGTCCCAGCAGCAGGGGCGCCGCCGGGGTCGGCAGCACGCCGCCCAGCAATGCATCCCCCCCGGCTGCGCTCACGCCGGCCGCAACCGCCGCCTGCAGCATCTCGCCCGACTCGCGCGTGTCGCGCACGATCAGCACCTGGGGGCGCTCGGCCCCGCTCTGACGGGTGGCCGCCTGCGCGAGCGCCAACGCAAGCTCCGCGCTCAGGAACTGTCCGGCCACACCGCGAACGCCGTCGGTCCCGAACAGCTTCCGGGTCATGCTCTCGCTTGGGGCCGAAGCACTAGCGCTTGGAGAACTGCGGACGCTTGCGCGCCTTCTTCAGGCCGGCCTTCTTGCGCTCCTTCGCGCGCGAATCACGCGTCAGGAAGCCTCTTCGCTTCAGCTCGCCACGCAGATTCGGGTCGGCCTCGAGCAGAGCGCGCGAAACGCCGTGCCGCAGGGCCCCGGCCTGGGCTGAGATGCCACCGCCGTGCAGACGCGCGACAACATCCATCCGCTCCTGGTAGCCCACGGCCTCGAGCGGCTGGCGAATGTTCCGCTGCAGCGTCACCCGCGGGAAGTGCTCCTCGAGCACGCGCCCGTTCACGAGATAGGTACCCGTGCCCGGTCGCAGGGTCACCCGCGCGATCGCCGTCTTGCGCTTGCCCGTCGCCCGGTAACGCGCGCCGGAGGCGAGGTCGATTGCGGCCGTTGAGATCGGCTCGACCAGCCCCTCCTCCTCATCCTCCTCGGTCTTCTCGCCCTGCTCGCCCTCGTCATCCTCGATCGCATACGGATCCGCGTAGGTCTCGCCCGACCCGAGCGGATCCACGCCCTCGGGGACAATGTCCACTTCAAGGTGAGCCCCGGGCACCGACGGCTTGCCGCGCGTCGCGGACTCCTCCTCGCCCTCCTCCTCGGCTGCCTCTGCGGGCGCCGCCTGGGTCTCGGAAGGCTCAGGTGCGCCCGCGAGCGGCACATCCTCGACGACGGCGGCGATCTCCGGCGCCTGCTCGCCTTCCGCCTCCGCCTCCTCGGCGACGGGCTCGGCGGCCTGTTCGGCCGGCGGCTCGCTGATCTCCTCTGTTATCTCCTCGGTTGTCTCGGGGGTCTCCGGCGGAATCTCGGCGGCCTCGTCCTTGTCCTCGTCGGCCATCATCCCTCGATCTCCATTGGCTGCGGCTTCTGCGCGACATGCGGATGCTCGGGTCCGGCGTAGATCTTGAGCTTCGTGATCTGCCTTCTCGCCAGCCGGTTGCGCGGCAGCATGCCTTTCACTGCCAGCCTGATGATCTCCTCCGGGCGCCTGGCCTGCATCTCCTCGAAGCTCCGCGAGCGCAGCCCGCCCGGGTAGCCCGAGTGGCGGTAGTAGCGCTTGTCTTTGCGCTTGTTCCCGGTCACATGCACCTTCTCCGCGTTCACCACCACGACGAAATCGCCGGTGTCGATGTGCGGCGTGTACTCGGGCTTGCGCTTGCCCCGCAGCACGTCGGCGATCTGCGTCGCCATACGACCCAGCGTCTTGCCGTTGGCGTCCACCACGAGCCAGTTGCGCTCGCGGTCGGTCGGCTTCGCTACGTAGGTTCTAGTCGAGGGGGCCATCACGTAAAAAAGGCCACGCGGTAGCGCGCGGCGCGAAGACCATCATAGGCGATTACTCCCACTCGATGGTGCCCGGCGGCTTCGACGTTATGTCGAGCACCACCCGGTTGACCTCGCGCAGCTCGTTGATCATCCGCGACGCGATCGTCTCCAACAGGTCATACGGGAGCCTCGCCCAGTCCGCCGTCATGGCATCGTCGCTGGTGACAGCCCGCAGCACGACCACATAGCCGTAGGTGCGCTCGTCGCCCTGCACCCCCACCGTGCGCACATCGGGCAACACGCAGAAGGACTGCCACAGCTCGCGATAGAGCCCGGCCCTGCGGATCTCCTCCTGCAGGATGTGATCGGCCTCGCGCAGCACGTCCAGCCGCTCCTTCGTCGCCTCGCCGCCCACGATCCTGATCGCAAGGCCCGGCCCGGGAAAGGGCTGGCGCCAGACAAGCCGCTCGGGCAGGCCCAACTCGGCGCCCACCGCGCGCACCTCGTCCTTGAACAGCGCCCTCAAGGGCTCAACCAGCTCGAACTGCAGATCGTCCGGCAGGCCGCCAACGTTGTGGTGGGACTTGATGGTCGCCGTTCCCGTCCCTCCGCCGGACTCGATCACGTCCGAATACAGGGTCCCCTGCACCAGGTACTGCGCGCCGGCGCCCCCGTCCGGTCCGGCGAGCTTCTCCGCCTCCTCCTCGAAGACCCGGATGAACTCCGCCCCAATCGCCTTGCGCTTGGCCTCGGGCTCGGTGACTCCTTTGAGCTTCTCGAGGAACCGCTTCTCCGCGTCAACGGCGACCAGCGGCACCTTGAACGTGTCGCGAAACGCGCTCACCACCTGCTCGCCCTCGTCCTTGCGCATCAGGCCGTGATCGACGAACACGCACGTCAGCTGCTCCCCCACCGCGCGATGAACGAGTAGCGCCGCCACCGAGGAATCCACACCGCCGGACAGCCCGCAGATCACCCTGCCGGCGCCCACCTGCTCGCGAATGCGCCGCACCTGGTCCTCGACGATCGAGGCCGCCGTCCACGTCCGCTCGCAGCCGCACACATCGGTCAGGAACCTGGTCAGGATCTCCTGGCCGTAGGGCGTGTGCACCACCTCGGGGTGAAACTGAATGCCGTATATCCCCCGCTCGGAGTCCTCCACCGCGGCCACGGGCGATGCGCTCGAGGAGGCCAGCGCGGTGAACCCCGCCGGCGGCTCGAAAACGGTATCCCGGTGGGACATCCAGCACGTCTGCTCGCGCGGGGTTTCCCTCAGCAGCACACCCGGCGTGCCGACATGCAGCTCAGAGCGCCCGAACTCGCCCACATCTGCCTGCTCGACGCGACCGCCGAGTTCGTGCATCAGCAGCTGCATCCCGTAGCAGATGCCCATCACCGGCACTCCCAGCTCCAACAGGCCCAGCTCCAGGCGCGGAGCTCCGGGCGCGTACACCGACGCCGGCCCACCGGACAGGATGATCCCGCGCGGCTTTCGCCTCGCGATCTCCCCCAGCGGCACATCATGCGGAAGCATCTCTGAGAACACCCCGCAGTCGCGAATCCTGCGCGCGATCAGCTGCGAATACTGCCCTCCATAGTCGAGCACAAGGACCTCTTCGAGGCTCCCCGGCGCCACCGGCGTGGCCGCTGCGCCCGGCAGGGGCGCGGTCAGCGTGGCACCCTCGGCGGGAGGACGATCCAGGACGCCGCCAGAGGAAGCCGAGACCGACTCCGGCAGGTCAGTCATTGACGAGGGCGGCAGCCTTCCCGTTGGTGGCGCCCATGCCCACGCCCTGGTCACGCTGCAACGCCTTGCCCTCAGTCTGCAGGGCGGGCGCGATCACGACCTCGGCTCGGTTGAACTCGGCGAGGTCCTTGTGCCCGCAGGTGGCCATCGACGTGCGCAACCCGCCAAACAGGTTGAACGTCCCGTCGTTCTCCCGTGCCGGCCCCACGAGGATCTCCTCGAGCGTGCCGTTCTGCGTGGTCGCCACCCGCGCCCCACGGGGAAGCGTTGGATGAAAGGTGGCCATGCCCCAGTGGAAGCCCCGTCCGGGAGCCTCGTAGGCGCGAGCCAGCGGCGAACCGATCATCACCGCGTCGGCGCCGAGCGCGATCGCCTTGGACACGTCGCCGCCGTTGCGCATGCCGCCGTCGGCGATCACCTGGCAGTACTCGCCCGTCTCCAGCATGTGCGTTGATCGGGCGCTCGCCACGTCGGCGATCGCCGTCGCCTGCGGCACACCTATGCCGAGCACACCCCGCGTGGTGCAGGCGGCGCCGGGGCCGACCCCGACGAGCACTCCCGCGGCTCCCGTGCGCATCAGGTGAAGGCCCGTGTGATAGGAGGCACAACCGCCCACCACCACCGGCACGTCGAGCGTCGGTATGAACTCCTTCAGGTTCAGCGGCTCGGTGACCGTCGAGACGTGCTCCCCGGAGACGACCGTTCCCTGGATGATCAGCACGTCCAGCCCGGCCTCCATGGCGATCTCGTAGTAGGCGAGGACACGCTGCGGCGTGAGGGAGGCGGCCACCACGACCTTCTGCTCCTTGATCTCGCGTATCCGCTGTGCGATCAGCTCGGGCTTGACAGGCTCGCGATAGATCTCCTGCATCTCGCGCGTAGCCGCCTCCTTGGGCAGTTCAGCGATCCGCTCGAGCTGCGCCTCGGCGTCCTCGTAGCGGGTGAAGATGCCCTCGAGGTTGAGCACGGCCAGCCCTCCGAGGTCGCCGATGATCCCGGCGGTCCGAGGGGAGGTGACGCCGTCCATCGCCGCGGCCATCATCGGCAGCTCGAACTGATAGGGCCCGAGCTTCCAGGAGATATCGATGTCGTCGGGGTCGCGGGTACGCCTCGACGGCACGATCGCGATGTCGTCGAAGCCATATGCCTGACGCGCCTTCTTGCCGCGTCCGATCTCTACTTCCATCGTTGAATCCTCGCAGTCGATGCGGACAAGAAAACCCCGCGCGAGGCGGGGCCAGAGGGCGGCCGGCGGAGCTCCATTGGGACCCTGTCGAAGACAAAAGCCAAGTGGATCTGAGCATAGCAATGGTCGTATGGGGATCTAGTCCCTTGGCTATGCTCACTTGACCATGAGCGACGGAGCGCAGACGAGCTATGACCCGCAGGCGATCGAGGCCCGCCGCCGGGCGGCCTGGCGCGAGCGGGATGCGTTCAGGACGCCGGCGATACTCGAGGAGCAGCCGCATCGATACATCAAGCCCTCGGCCCCCTTCACCTCGGGCAACATCCACATCGGCCACGTTCGCAGCTACTCGATCGGCGACGCGTATGCGCGTTTCTGGCGCGCCCGCGGTGATGGCGTGCTGTTCGCTTTCGGCTTCGACGCGTTCGGCCTGCCTGCCGAGCTCGGTGCGATCGCCAGCGGAGAGCCTCCCAGCGAGTGGGTGAACCGCTGTGCTCGCCACATGACCGGGCAGCTCGATCGCCTCGGCTTCTCGTTTGACTGGGAGCGCACGTTCCTCAGCTCCGATCCGATCATGTACCGCTGGTCGCAGTGGTTGTTTCTGACCCTGCTGGAGGCCGGCCTGGTCTACCGCGGCACCGGTAACGTCGACTGGTGCGACACCTGCCAGACGACCCTCGCCACGATCCAGGTCGAGGGCGGTCTGTGCTGGCGCTGCCACAACCCCGTCCGCCTGATCCAACGGCCGCAGTGGAACTTCCGCGTGAGCGCCTACGTGGAGGAGAACGACGGGCGCCTCGAGGAGCTCGAGAACTGGGATGAGAACTCGCTGGCGAGCCAGCGCATCGTGCTCGGCCGGGTCGACGGCGTGGAGCTGGACCTGCCCGCCCCCGGCGATCGCACGCTCACCGTCTTCACGCCCCACGCAGACGCCCTGGAGCTGGCGCGCTTCGTGTTGATCTCCCCCAAGCACCCCGAGATCGATGACTGGGCCGCGGATCCGGACGTTCGCGAGCGTCTCGAGGAGCTCCGCTCAGGGGGGCTCGAGCGCAGCTCCCGCGACGCCGAGGCGATCCCTCTGCTCGACACCGGTCGCTCGGTGGGCGCGCCCAGCGGAGAGGGGCTGCTTCCGGTGCTCATCTCGCCGGTGGTCGACGGCCGCTTCGGAGAGACCGCCGTGCTCGGGATCCCCGAGCACGATCGCACGGACAGCATGATCGCCGAGCGACTCGCCGGGCAAGCGGGCACCGCTGCGCCGCCCGCAACGGCGCAGGCGGGACCCACCACTGACTCGGCGCCCTCGACCCCCCGCCCGGCCGTCCGCTACAAGGCCGATGACTTCTCGGTCTCCCGCCAGCGCTCGTGGGGAACGCCCATCCCGATCGTCTACTGCGAGGACTGCGGCCCCGTGCCGGTGCCCCGCGAGCAGCTGCCGGTGCTGCTGCCGCTGGACATCACGCCCACCGGGACCGGCAACCCGCTCGCGGAGTCGCCGGAGTTCGTGGAGACCACCTGCCCGCGCTGCGACGCGCCCGCTCGCCGCGAGACCGACACGCTCGACTGCCACTTCGATGCGCTCTGGTTGTGGGTGCCCGTGTGCGTTCCGGCGGATGCCCGCGCTGAGACGCTCGAGGACATCCTCGCGCTGGCAGACCTGCGCTACTGGCTTCCCTCAGAGCGCGTCGTCGCCGGCTCGGACAGCGGTAACTTCGTGTTCGACCAGCGGATCGTCACCAAGGCGCTGCGCGACATCGGTCCGCTGGCGTTCCTCGCCGACGGCGAGCCCTTCGCCGGCTGCCTCTTCCATGAGATGGTCATCAGCGACGGGCGCAAGATGAGCAAGCACCTGGGAAACGTCGTCGACCCCGACGCGCTCGTCGCCCGCTATGGCGCCGACACCGTTCGCCTCGCCGTCCTCTACGCGGCGCGGCCGCAGCGATCGCTCAACTGGAGCGACTCGGCGGTGCTCCGCTGCCACCGGTTCCTCACGCAGGTGTGGGAGTACTCCCAGCTAAAGCTCACCGAGGCAGCTGCCGATCCAGAGCGCGCCGGCGCGAGCAGTGATCCTGCAGGCGATGGTGAGCCGATGAGAGACACGACCGAGCACCTCAGGCTGAAACTGCGTTCGCAATGGTGCGAGACTGCTGTTGAGAAGATCACCGAGGACATGGAGAATCTCGAGATGCACAGCGCCGTGCGCAACGTCATGCGCCTGTTCGACCGGATCAAGGACTTCGAGAAGCGCGTGCTCGCGCGCGAGGGAGAGCTCAGCCGGGCCAACCGCGACGCGCTCATCGACGCCCTCACGCTGCTCGTGCAGATGCTCGGACCCCTCACTCCCCACCTCGCCGAGGAGCTGTGGATCGCGTTCGGTCACGAGGGACAGGCCGCGCAGACGCCGTGGCCGTCCGTCTCGCTGCAGGTGCCCGCATGAGCACACCGGCGGCACAGAGCGCCACGCCTGGCGCCGGACAGCGGACGCGCTCGTGCGCGACGGGCCTGACATGCCACCGCTGTGATCGCCACTACCCGCTCGAGTCGACCGTCTTCTCCTGTCCTGATTGCGGCAAGGGGCTCGACGTCGTTTATGACTACGAGAGGGCAGCCAGCCACTTCAAGGACGTCCGCAGCTCCGAGCGCCCGCAGAACATCTGGCACTTCGAGGAGCTCCTGCCGATCGTGGAGGCCTCCGCCCAGGCGCGCGTCGGGCGACACGCTGGATACACGCCGCTGATCCGGGCCGACCGGCTCGGCGCTGAGCTCGGGTTGAGCAACCTGTACCTGAAGGACGACTCCACCTCGCGCCCGAGCCTCTCCTACAAGGACCGCGTCGTCGCGATGTCGGTCGCGAGGCTGCTCGAGCGCGGCATGACCGAGATCGGCTGCGTTTCGACCGGCAACGTCGGCACGGCCGTGGCCTCCTACGCGGCCAAGGCTGGGGTTGACGCCTATGTCTTCTATCCCAATCGTCTCGAGGACACGAAGGCCCGCGCATGCATGGCCCTCGGCGCGAAGGTCTGTCAGGTCGAGGGCAACTACGACGAAGCCAACCGCCGCTGCCGCGAAGTGGCCGAAACGACGGGCATGGACTTCGCCAACATCACACTGCGCCCGTTCTACGCGGAGGGAGCCAAGACCGCCGCTTTTGAGATCGTCGAGCAGCTCGACTGGAAGGCGCCTGACCACATCGTCACTGCCGCCGCCGGCGGCACCCTATCCTCGCGCCTGCACAAGGGCTTGGGCGAGCTGCAGCTGCTGGGGCTGTCCGAGACCGACGCGACCCGCATTCACATCGCCCAGCCCTCGGGCTGCAACCCAATCGCGAGCGCAATCCTCGCAGAGGAGGCCGAGGTTCATCCGGTGACGCCGGAGACGGCCGCTCACTCTCTCGCGATCGGAGCGCCGGGCGACGGCTACCTGGTCGTCGACGCCGTGCTCAAACGTGGTGGCACCGGCGGCTTCGCAAGCGACCCGGAGATCTTCGCCGGCATCGACCTGCTGGCTGCCAGCGAGGGGCTCCTGACCGAGCCGGCCGGCGGAACCACCGTCGCCGTGCTCGAGAAACTCGCCGCCGCAGGGCAGTTCGCTCCCGACGACACCGTGGTGGCGATCATCACCGGCAACGGCCTGAAGACGCTGGATGATCACCCGCAGAAGCCGTGGCCCGACAAGATCGACTGCGAGCTCGACGCGATGCTCGCAGCGCTCAGCGAGCTGAAGAGCGGCGGCACGCTGATCGACAGCGCGCGCGATCAGCTGCAGGTATAGCGTTCGAGCCCGGCGCCGGCCGCCGGCCCACATGAGGGAGCCCTTGCATGGCGAGGCGCTCGGTCGCGGCCCAGTACAGTTGGGGTATGGATGACGCAGGGCACATCCTCCCGCTCGAGGAGCGGCGGCGCCTTGAGCGGCTGGCCGTCGAAGAAGCCGGCGGCGGCGAGTCCGAGGGCTTCGAGCTCGCTGAGCAGGAGCTGATCGAGCACGCTTCCCACGGTGACGATCACACACCCGCGCGCATCATCCGCGACGCCGGACCCCAGGAGGAGCCCGCATCCTCGGTGTATGGGGAAGCCGACGAGGAGAGCCTGCCCGACCAATAGAAGAGCCCCGCCGGAGCGGGGCTCTTCCTTAGCAGATCGATAAGCCGGGGACTCCTCATACGGGCTCGCAGTCGGGAGCGGGGCCTGCCCGAAAGCGGAGGCCCCGATGTTCAACGCCCTGTCTGACTTCATCATCTTCTGCCGCGTCGAGCGCCGTCTCTCAGAGCTCACGTGCAAGGCCCACGAGCGCGATGTGCGCTCGTGTGTCGAGTTCCTTCGCTCGCAGGACATCTCTGCCCTGGTCATCAAGCAGGCAGTGAACACGGGCAACAACACCCCCAGGTCATGGATGAGGCGATCGAGCTGGCGACCGGGCAGGGCTTTCCGAAGTTGATCAGGGTCGAGTGGATGCGGTTCTTCAGCGCCGACTTGTGCTTGACCAGGTGCAACCGGAAGCGGGCGAGCTCGCGCTCCTCGCGGACGCTTGGATC